>Ga0208856_1000001_pt1 | contig 174034 bp, 192 predicted proteins | sample LakMenEpi13Jul12_FD_150690 | JGI IMG/M metagenome (GOLD analysis project Ga0208856, IMG submission 150690) | Freshwater microbial communities from Lake Mendota, WI - 13JUL2012 deep hole epilimnion (SPAdes) | ecosystem: Environmental > Aquatic > Freshwater > Lentic | place: Lake Mendota...
TGGATCCCGCTATGGCTGGGGGTATGCCTCCACCAATGGATCCCGCTATGGCTGGGGGTATGCCTCCACCAATGGATATCGTTGGAGAAATCTCCAATATCAAAGCAATGCTGCAACAAGTCATGGACGCTCAGGTAGCCATGATGCAGGCAATGGCTCCTGCTGGAATGCCTGCTCCTGCGCCTATGCCTCCAATGGATCCTGCCATGATGGATCCCGCCGCAATGGGTTTGCCTGCAGCTCCTCCGCCAGGTATGGTTGCTCAGGCATCTGATGAGTCGGAAGACTTTACTGTTTTGATGCGATCAATAACGGATCTACTGCGCTGATGAGAGCACGTACTCAAAAACGAAACGTTCTGATTCCGGCCAAGTATGAAAAAGAACTGGCTTCGATTTTGATTTACGACGACCAAGACAGAGTAGTGTTTGCTGTTACCGAGACTGCAGCCGGCACCTATAAATTTACGCATTTAGGTTTGCCGGATTTTGCCAAGGAAGTACAGCAGATTACAGGAATGACTCCGGAGCAGGTAGCTCTGCACAAAATGGACTTACGTGATGGATCCCCTGCTTAAACAATTTCTAATAAAGCAAGCCTACACTCCGCCTGCCTTTCAAGGCAGTCTTATGCCTCCTAATGTATCTCCTACTGATACTCAGGCTTGGGGCTCTGCTCTATCCAAGGATCTGCAGGCCTATGGCCATTTAAGACCAGGATCTGCGGAATACAATCAAGCAATTAAAACCCGGGGATTCAGTCCTGAGTACATGCAAGGACTTAGCTCCTTGGGGCAAAGAGCACTGCAGATGTCTCAGGATCCTGCAGCAGTTAGAGGATTTGCTTCTGGTAACTTCAGCCCATACGCAGGTCAATTGCTGCAAGGTATAGATCCAGTCCAAGCAGTAGGCGGATACACCAATGCTGCAAGACTTGGAGCGGGACCAACTCTCCAGGGAGTAGCGGCAGGTGCAACTAGACTAAATGCCAATCCTTTTGCCACTACGGCTAGCGGGCAATGGGATCCATTTGGATTGCGATCTGGAGCACAGCTAGGAACAGTAGTAGGGCAAAGCGCTGCAAATCAGCAGTTTAGCCAGATGCCACAAGCTATCATGGGTAGCTTGGATAGAAACTCTCCGTTGGTTAGATCTTTAATGGCAAATGCTGCCACTACGCATATGTCCAATAAGATCGATGACTGGACTTCCGGCATGGGTAGCTTCGGTAGACAGTTGCGAGGACTTGGACAATTCTTATTAGGTATGGGCTCCAGAATGCCTGGCTACGAGTTTATTGCCAATAAAGCCATAGACTGGTTTGGCCCTGATATGTCCGGAGTGTTTGGCAAGCAGAGTTCTTTGGCTCTTGCTGCGCCATACTCTCATTACAAGGTAATCAAGACTCAGTGTGGCAGCGAGGTACTCACGCCATGGAACCATCGATAACCACAGTAGGTCAACTGCTCATCAATTCATCGCTTCCCGAGGAACACCGAGACCACGCTCGAGTCTGGGACAAGTCCTCTATGCGCAAGTTCCTTACTCAGATGGCTACTTCAATGAAGCCAGATGACTACAAGGACATGGTGCAGAAGCTGACTCTAATTGGTCTAAAGAGCGCAAGACAGTCGCCTCTATCCAGCTTTACCTTGGAAAGCCTCAAGCCTACCAAGGCCAAGAGCAAGATCACCGACGCTCTTAAAAAGGACGTTCGAACCATATTACGCACCGTAAAGGATCCCGAGCAGAGAGACGCCGCGATTGTAGATGCGACCTTGAAGTACCAGGACAACCTGGTTGACTCGGTGTACGACGAGGCCTTGAAGTCCGAGAATCCCTTTGCCATGCAGGTTTACGCAGGCGCCCGTGGAAACAAGAATCAGTTGTCTTCCATGATTGGCACCGACTTGATGTATAGCGACAACAAGGGTCGCCCGGTTCCAATCCCAGTCGTCAATTCTTACTCCGAGGGCGTAGATCCGGTCGAGTACTGGGCTGGCTCCTACGGTGCTCGCTCAGGCGCCATCGATGTAAAACTGGCAGTAGGTGACGCAGGCTACTTTGCCAAGCGTCTTACAGGCGCAGCTCACCGCTTGGTAGTCACAGACGAGGATATCGAGGATGGCCAGGGTCTGATGGTTGATACGGATGACCCAGACAACATGGGCTCCATATTGGCTAGAGACGAAGGAGAGTTCAAGAAGGGTACATACTTGGACTCCAGCATTCTTAAGTCTTTGTCCCAAGCAGGTAAAAAGAGACTTATGATCTATTCTCCCATTGCCGCTGTCAGCGCAATGAACGGATTGCCTCGCTGGGCGGCAGGCGTCAGAGAGCACGGTAAGTTGGCCGAGACCGGCATGAATGTCGGCATCACTGCCGCTCAGGCAATTGCTGAACCTGTAAGCCAAGGCATGCTTAACTCAAAGCACGGTGGCGGTGTTGCAAAGGGCAAAGCTAAGCGCAGTGTTACCGGATTTAACTATTTAAACCAATTAGTAGAAGTTCCAAAAACCTTTACTGACGGCGCTCCTGTCACGACTGCAGATGGCATTGTAGGTAAGATCGAACCTGCTCCACAGGGCGGTAATTACGTTCACGTAAATAATGAAAAATACTATGTGCCTACAGATCAAGCCGTAACCGTCAAGCCAGGCCAGTCCATTGAAGCCGGAGATGCACTCTCAGACGGCATAGTCAATCCTAAAGATTTGGCAGAATTAAAAGGCATTGGCGAGGCTAGACGCCGTTTTGTCCAGCAGTTCAAGTCTGCCCTACAAGAGAACGGCCTGCCAGCACATCGTAGAAACGTAGAAGTCGTGGCTCGTGGGCTTATCAATCAGGTGGAAATTACAGAGCCGGACGTAGTTCCTGGCACGTATCCTGAAGATTTGGTCAGCTACGACTATCTTGCATCTCGCTACGAACCCAGACAGGGATTCGTATCTGGGGAGCCAGGCAAGTATCTAAATCACTTTTTAGAGAAGCCAATTTTGCACTATTCGATTGGAACCCGTATAACTCCAAGTGTTGCTAAGGAGCTAAAAGAAAACGGATTCAATGAAGTGGTTGCGCATAAAAATCCTCCTCCATTTAAGCCAACCATGACGAGAGCCATGATGTCACTTATTGGAGATCGAGACTGGATGGTCCAGCTCGGAGGATTTAACCTTAAAAAGACATTCTTGGATAACGTGCAACGTGGATCCACATCTCAAATCCACGGCACATCTTGGATTCCCGCCTTGGCTACTGGAGAAATCTCAAAGGGCCCTAAAGGCACTTACTAGTTTTTTGTGCTATAATCTTTCTACCTAAAAGGAGCATTTATGATCAAACAAGCTTACGAACTCGCACAGGTTAAGAAGCCTCTTATTGCGGCGACTTTAATTCACTACAAGCAGGCAAACAAGGGAACCATGGATATGGAACCCATGATTGGTGGCGCTGAGCCCGGCATGATGGACAAGGCTATGGCTATGGGCAGCGATGCTCTTGAAGCTGGAAAGCGCTATGGTCCCGGTGTAGGTATCGGCGCAGGCGCAGGCGCTCTTGCCGGCCTTCCCGTTTCTTTGTTGGCCAATGCTGTTTTCGGTAAGGACAAGAGTCTTCGCGGCTATCTCCGCTCTGCTCTCATGGGTAGCCTCATCGGTGGTGGTCTTGGTGGCCTTGGCGCAGGTGGTCTACAGTACTACGGCGAATCTAGCCCAGAACGTGGCGCTAAGGTAGATGCCGGAATAGATTATCTTGGTGGCCTTTTCAATAAGGGTATTGGAGCCCTTGGCCTCGGCCAGGGCGTGCAGAACCTCCCGGGGTTTAATAGACCTGCTCCTGCTGGAGGTGAAGGGGCAATTTAAACTGCCCCTACTGTCGACAGTTTTAATAAAAACTAGTAGTAGATTGGGACTAGTCTAAATAAGGCCCTTTCAATTTACCAAAGGAAAATAATATGGCAGATAACAATCTTTTTTCAGATCTAGAAAACTATCGTAAACTCTCCGTTGCTACGCACATCTTCAAGAACACCTCTGGAGGCTCAAGATTCTTTGCATACGTTGGCCCCAACGGCAAGGAACTTGCGAACAACGCTGTAGAGTGCATCTCTGAGCGTGCTGCAGACTTTACCGGAGTTTTGGCTAAGCAGGCAATCCTGAGAGATATGGCAGATGCTAAGATCAAGTTTGGCACCAACCTTGATTTCTATCATCTCAGCCTGTCTTCAAATACCGCCAATACGTCTTTGACCATTCACAAGCCAGGCACTGTAGTGGCAGTATTTATGCGCACTACTGCTGGTCTTGGAGGAGACGAGACCTTGGTTCTCACTGCCGGTGGCACTAGCGTTGTTAATGCGACTGCTCCTATCTTTACTGCAGCCTCAGCCACTTCAGGAAAGGCTAAAGAGGCAGCACTACACGCTACTGCAGCTAACCTAGTTATTGCAGGCCAGACTGCAATCAGTGCTAACATCGGTAGCGGTGCCGCAGGAGACACTGCTGAGATTGTAATCGTTGTTGCCGAGCACAACGTTTAATAGCTAACTACTCTTACCTGGCGGGGGAAACCCCGTCAGGTAAATTCCTATTCGAGATAAACATGCCTAGAAAGAATCTCATTAAACTTGCGGACGACGCATCATTCGAGCAGAATTTCTTTCAGCTGGCTTTTGCCTACATTCGGGACAAGATTCCCAATTTGCTCGACTACATGCTTGGCTTCGAGGTCGTAAACAAGAACGACGAAGGCACTCAGGCCATCGGCTTGTTCAAGTTTGACGTAGCTGGTCGTCAGTTGTTCGTTCCTGTCTTCTACAAGAACGGAGAGCTAAAGGGCGCTGAGCTGCTTTACAATCAGAATCAGGACAAGTTCGTACCCAACAAGGAAAACTGGGTTGACACTCTGCTCAACTCTCGTCCAGAGGAACTGGGAGAGCCTTCAGGCATGTCCCGTGGCGATGTCATGGTCGGCATGCAGTCAGGTTTGGATCTAAGCAAAATCTACAATCCAACCATTAACACCAAGCTCAGCATGGATAAGATGCAGAGCTTGGCCGTCAACTTTGACTGGACGTTTCCGTCGTTTTTAAAGCAGGCTGACTGCCGTCTGGCGGATATCTACACTCGTACGCTAATGCAGAATCCAAGACTGCACAAGCTTGCTTCTGAAGCCTATGGCGAGGAGTTGTATGAGGCTCTTAGCTCATGCAAGCAGGCTAAAGTCGAGCAGCTCGACAACGAGAAGGTGCCAGAGGTAGAGGTCATCGACGCCAATAGCCCTCAACCTGTATTTGAATCAATGACTGATTCGGAGAAGCAGGAGCTACTGGAGGAGGGCATCGTCCTTCGAGACAATAGAGGCGAAGGAAAGATTCCCTACAAGATTCAGCGCCCAATGAAGCTTAACGCTGTGGACGGCGCCTGCGTGTACGACCTGCTCATGAAGGGCGGAGCGTTTGCACGTGGCGTAATGATGCCGGAGCTTGGAGTAGACAACTTCAACAAGCACGTCTTCATTCCTACCGACAACGACAAAGTCACACCTTGCTGCGTAGAGTCTGTAAAGACCTTTGTTTCTTCTTTTGATGGCGGAACTGAAGCCTTCAAGAAGTTCTTGGACGGGCTGTCTTCGGCTGAGTCCGCCAAGACTACTGCTGATACTGTCGGAGTTTCCGATAAGCAAGTCTCCTACAATATCTTCGTAGAGGCAGATGGATCTCAAGCGTCTGCACCTTTCTGTCTAACGGATAAGGTTGAGTTCGACGGCGCCACCACTTACAAGATTCACTATGGCGGCTACCCCATGGAGAAGGTCGTCGTGTCTCCAGCGTATCGCCGTATGCGACTTATCGACAATACGCTGTATGTACCAAAGGCAGCGAAGGTACACTCGTTCAAGGCGAAGATGTACTCCTGCCCAAAGATCGATCTTGGAGACGCTCGAGATATCGACGCAAAGATCAAAGGTCTCTTTGATGAAATTAAGGTTGCCAAGGACAGAAGCGGATTTACCGCCACTTGCAATGGCAAGCTGCTGTTCAAGCAGGCCACTCGCCGGGACGCATATGTAACTTTGGTTGCCGGCGTAGGATTTGGCATTGATACGGCCAAGGACGCCTTGAAGAAGGCGGCTGCTCTAGAGGAGGCCAGCTATACCTTCCAGAAAAAGGCTCAAGGCCCGTTCTTTGATCCTGGCATGGTCTTCAATCCGAACACTCCCCCAGTCCCAATGGGCATGAATCCAACTTTGGGTGTGCCGGAACAGTATCCGCAAGCCGACACTATGAGTGCTATGAGTGGCGCCCCTGGAAACGTGCTCAATCAGAGAGTCCTAGACGGTATTAGCGGCATGAACCAGACTCAGCCGGCCTTGAATCAGCAGGCCGTCGACAACATCATGCAGGCTGCTCAGTCAGGCGAGCGCAATGTCTTTGACGTAGCCAATATCTCTGAGCTGATCAATAGAGCCGACATCGATACGCCATTGGATCAGTACATGGTCGATCTCAATCAGGCCTTGGACAGACTCGGTCGTATCTACTTCCTGATGCTTTTCCATGGCGATAAGTTCTCTGAGCGCTTTAGCCAGGAAGATATTCCCAGCATGGAAGAGTCGGTTCGTAATACCTTTAATCACTTAGGCGAGCTGATTCTTAAGCTCAAGGAACGTAAGATTCAGTCTGACTCTGGATCTGCAGTTGAAACAGACCTTAACCAATTGGTGTAATACTATGATCAAAATTGCAAACAATGTTCACACTATGCTGTTAAAGCAGGCCGCAAGACTAAAAGCAGAAGATGTTCCTTTCGGAGATCCTAACCACCCGGGGCACGTAGTAGCAGATTATCTTTATGGAGTTCCAGGCTTAATGCCTCTATACGGACACGCTCATGTTAGAAATAACATATCGCAAGTTCTAGCTGAGGCTGCAGGCATTCCGTCAGAGGACGTTAGTTGGACTGTAAAGTATCCAATGCTGAGCATGCTTGCTGGTACGTTAGGAGGAGCTTCAATCGGAGGTCCAGCCGGGTACGGCATTGGAGCAGGACTTGGCGATAAACACCTTGGCGCCATCATCGGCGCTGCAGGCGGAGCATTAGGAGGGGGATTATTAACTACCTTAGCTAGAAGAAAAGCCATTAAGGCAATTGCTGAGGAGTTTAATACGGCTAAGAAGCTAAAAAAGCTAGAGCCAGAAAATCTAGGCTATTTTGGTAGTGTAGCAAAAGCTCTCCACAGCCCTGTCCATCCAGCTCTCCGAGATGGCATAATTGAGCAGACTGCTGGATTTACTAAAAAGCCTGACTAAATAAGACGTAATGCGTAGAGCAAACGTATCTTTATCGAATCGCCAGCCGGCACCACGTAGACTTAAAAGTCCAGACTGGCGCTATAACTATGTAGTCAAACTACTAGACGAATGGCGTGAACCCCGCAAGGACGACGATAAGTACGTAAGAGAACTCTACGCACTGCTCAAGGTAATTCGCCAAGAGCCGGTCGACGTTGTCGAGGCGTACAAAGACGCTCATCCAGACATTGCTGACGCTCTCATGCTCTACGAGAATGGGCCTTCGTATCGCCTGGACGTCGACACCCGTGTACTAGCCAGCTACTCCTTTGAGGAAGTCGCAAAGGTAGTTGGGCACGAAGCACCTGTCGTCGAATACTACGTCAAATGCTTCTTTGACGTTTTGGACAACCTGACTAATTACGGTTACTTAAACCGTTGGGTCATAGAGCCAATCATGCGCTCTGCTCCGTTCAGCACAGAGGCTTTCTGGAAACGAGTAGCTATCTTTGGTGGTCGAGAGATGATCGAAGCCATTGAGAAGTGCTCTCAGCATCAGATGCAAAAGCTTTTTGAGACATTATTTGACAACTTGGTATTGTCCAAGGGTATCCAGGCTGCCAACGGCATTATGCCTAATGCTAGAAATGCCACCGAGCTTATTGGACTAGCCAAGGACAATATTAATGAGCGCAAGAAGATTGAGGCTATCTTCGGTGGAGTAAAGGAAGACGATACCTTTACATCTCAGATCGTCAGCGTAATGCTGAAATCTTTCACCTTTGGTCTTATGAATCACAATGCCTTGCCAGCAGATCCTATTAGATCGGGGCAGTATTCTGATCAGGACCTGGCAGCCCTACATCCCAATAATCCTCCTCGTTTTGTTGAAAATCAAAATCAGGGTAAAATAGAGCAACAATGAACGACTTAAAGCATATATCTTCGGATAACAGAGAGCGCCTGGTACAGCTGGTAAATAAGACTGCCGGCTATGTCAATGATGGCCTGGATCCGACTGACGCTCTTGTAAAAGCTGCATCGCAGGGAGACTACCCTAATGATTATATTCTGCGAGCAGCAGAAGCCTACAATGGTGCAGCGCACTTGGCTTACTTTAAGTCCGCCGGATTGGAGGAAAGAGGAAACTCTTTTCCACTAGCAGATGGCGAGGCAGCAGTTGCTAGAATTTTAAATTCTGCTTCAGTAGATAATAAGAAGGCAGCACAGGCTTCTTTTTCTTATCTATCAGAGTCTGCAAACTATTTTGAGCCTGCCCAGGACGATAGCTTTTTATTCGTTGAAAAGCAGGCTACAGCTCCGTCGTTTGATGTTTTGAGCAAGAGTGCTGCCTCTTTGGACAAGCAGGAAAAGCTTGCCATTGAAACTAATAGAAACAGATACAACCAGGCTTGTGAAAGCCTTGCCAAGAGCATCAGCCACTTCAAGGAAAAGACTGCTTCCGTAACTGCCTATCGCCGTACGCATTGGGCAAGAGAAATGCTTGAGCGTCATGGCAAGGAAGCAATGGATGTCATTAGCTTGGCTACTGGCATTACCGGAGCAGAATGCATTAAGCTTGCTGCCGATAAGATTGGTTATTTCTCTTTAGGTAATGAGGAACTGGATTCGCTGGACTCCATTGTCAAAGGCTTCAACCAGGTTCGGTTGCTCAATACCAAGCTTGCTGAGGCGGAACACGATGCTTACGTAAATCATTTAGAGCGCACTCAGCTTCTCAATGATATGTGTGGGATTAAGCGTCCCGTTAGAAAAGAAGCATCGCTGATTGATCTGACTGGGCACTTAGGAACAATCGCCGGGCAGTTAAATCCTGGCATCGACACTCCGAGCGAGTCTATTCAAAGAGGAATCCTGGATACGCTAGCCGATCCTGACTTCGTGGATCAGTCTTCTCGAATCGATAAAGCTCTAACTCTGCACAAACTCATGAAGACTGATCCCATCATTGGATCTCGTCGCCCAGAGGAAATCGAACAGGCTTTGTCTGAAATTAATTCTATTGCTCCTACCGCAACTCGTAGCGAGCCATTGCTTCGTTCCATGTTGCGCCGTAGACTAGAGGCTGGCGAGCAGATTGACGACTTCTCGTTGAATCAGATGCTGGCCATGGAAGACAAGATGCGTGAGCAGCACAAGGAATACTCCGTGGTTCCCAAGCTAACTGGACTTACCGATAGCGGAAAGGGCAAATAATGAACGTAGATCAGCTTACAGCTAAGTTTGCCCAGGCCTATACCAAGCGAGCAGAAGATCCTACTTTTACGAGTCAACAGCTCGCTCCTCTTGGCTCAGAAGATATTACCTCCGCTGTAAGAGGCGCTCAGAATGCTCCGGCATATTTGGGTAGAGCAACTCCTTCTGGCGGAGGACTACTCTCAGATGCTGGAACTCCATTTCAGGTGCAGAGTGGACCCACTGGAACCATGAGCGGAGCTCCTGAGCTTCTAGCTCGGCCAATTGAGACTCAGCAAAGCTATGGTGCGGGGGCCTTTTTAGATCCTACGAGCGCAGGATTCTATTCTCCGTTTTTAGACGTTCCTTTTGTAGGAGCCGATCAAAGCGGCTTTGGTACTGGGGCTACTTTACTTTCTGGTGCTGGAGCTTATGGGGCAACTAAGGGCTTTTTAAATAGAGCTTTACTTGATCCAAGAAGCTACTTTCCAAATGCCCCTAGAGCTCCAATGTACATGACTCCAGCGGCAGCAGATTTACAACTTAGTAGATCTTTAGGAGTCCGTACTGGAGCTGTTAATAAATTAGAGGGCGTTGAGGCTCCTCTTAGCGCAGTTGCAATGCGTCCAGTTTCAGGTGCAGGTCAACCAGTTTCAGTAGATACTCCAAATCCTACGGCATTACGTGCTGCTATGGCGTCTCAAGGTATGGTTGGTCCCGGTGTAAGTCCAAGTGCTGCAAACCTCTTAATAAGAGGTAGCAGCACACCTCCTGTTGATATAACCGCCACCCGGCCAGGATCAGGATCAGGAAAAGGAAAAGGTGCGCCTGTAACTACTACTGCTAGATTTAACCCGCAAACTCCTTTGCTTCGACCTGGATCTAGAATCCCTACTGCTGCAGGCGTAAGAGCCGCAGTAGCCCCAACCCTTTTTGGAGGAATGCCTACAGGGCCTAAAGGTTCAGGCTTCGGTAGAGCTCCAATGTATGCAGCTCTTGCAGGTATGACTATTCCGCAGCTGTTCAACTTATATAATTACGGATTTAACGCTCCAGAAGATCCTACCGGCGGTCCACTCTCTGGATTAGTACCTAGAGTTGGCTACAATCCGGCTGTATTAGGAGCTGAGCCAGGATTCTTCTCCGATACGCCAACGATATATGAAAATGTTGTTGGCCGAGACGTACCCGTTCAATAAGTAACTCCAATGTTTATCAAAGCTTTCAGCCCAGATCACTTTAACCTCGGTAGCGACGCTCCGTTCGAGATCCTTAGATTCTCATCTAAGGGTCTGGACTCTGGTCAGGAGAAGAGAGCAAATATGTTCTCTCGCCTGATCGAGGGCTATACTCCAGGGAGAGACAAGACGGCTGTTCACACTATTGCCATGACTGCTTCCGAGAAGTTCGGATTTAACAGAAACGGCGATGGCTGGAAACGAGCCAATCTTCAACGAGATCACCCCACTTTTATCAGCCATGCCAAGGTATTCCGGCACCATAAGAATACGCCTATGGATCCTAGCTACGGCGTTGTAAAGGCTGCCGTATACAACGAGGACATGGACAGAGTCGAGCTTCTTATGGAACTCGACAACTCCAAGTGTGCCGAAGAGCTATCTTTGTTAGAGCGCAACGGCAGCTATCCGGTCTCCATGGCTTGCAAAATCGCTCACGACGTATGCTCAATTTGCTCTAATAAGGCAAAGACTCCCCGAGAGTACTGCTGGCACGTCAAAGAAGCTTTGGGCAAGATTCTCGATGACGGCAAGGTAGTAGGAGTGGATAATCCCAGCTCTACCTTCTTCGATATCTCTAGAGTTATTCGTCCTGCCGATAGAGTTGCTTATACTTTAAAGAAAGCATCTACTGGAGTTGCAGGCGGTGCTGCTTTAGCTGAAGAGCTAGGCTATACTTTAAATGATATTCAAGGTATAGAGGCTACGCTTAATTGCAGCTTTAAGTCAGCAGAAGACAAGCGTAAAATTCTTGAAAAAATCTCCAAGATGGAGAAGCGCATCGACGGCGTTATGCGCCCAGTCGTACTAGATAATCAGGAAGACGTCGATACCGTTGTCAAGAAACTATCTAGCTATATCCCAACCCACCTAGACTCTGTAATGCGTGGATTGTCTGATAATGGGGTAATGCTGCGTCCAGCAGAATTTTACACATTAATGACGGGATCTAAGTTGAGTTCTAGTCAGGCTGCTAATTTTAATAAATCTGCTGTTGCAGACGCCTTACGAGAATTTAATGCGGACGACCTAGTTTCAAGCTCGCTGTATGAGCCTGCAACTATGAAGATTTCCGGCAAGATTGCAGAGCTGTGCTCCAGCATTAGCCCGTACAGATCCGTCACTACTCCGTTGATGGGTCGTATTGCCGGAACTCAAATTGGAAAGTCCAACCCAATTAAGCTATCCTCCGACATTGACACAAGTTGGGCAAAAGAGTATATTCGTTACCAGCTTGAGACCCTTAACTCCATCAAGTCCGCTGCCTCCGCTAGCGACCTAGATGATTTGATTTTTTGCGGATTTTGTCAGAACACTGTAGAATAAATACAAACGTAAAGGAACTACACCATTATGGCCACTAGCTTTGAACACCGCGCTTTAGTCGAACAGCTTCGCGCCCTTACTCAGAAGCGCGCTGAGAATCCAGGCGAGAGCATTCTAAACACGTCACACCCCAGCGGCAGCAACTCTGCAGCTGACGACCACACCTCTCCTGCAGTTGTTGGTCATCGCTACGCAGAAAACACCGCTGACAACAAGGCAATGTATCCTCTCGGAACCGACAGCGACACCAAGCTTGAAGCTGGTAGTCAGCAGAAGGATCCTGGACACAACAAGGGTGTAAAGGTTCGCCCATCTGGTGAAGCACCAGAGGTCGAGCGTAAGTACAACCTTAATGACAACAACGATCCCGGTTCTTCTCACCCCTCGGGTAAGAACGCCGCTGATGCATTTATTGCAGAGGCTCGCAGCCTTGCTGCAGAACTTCGCAATATCGTTAAGGCTTCTCAGAAGGCGGACTCTTACGTCACCGGTAACGTAGACCAAGAAGCAACAGATAACAGCAAGAAGGATGCTAAGGGCACCGCTGCTTATCCAGTAAACGCTGATAACGATGGCAACATCCCTCTCACCAAGGAGCAGGGCAAGGACGCTGCAGCTAAGTTGGCTGCAATTCGCGAGATGGCCATCCGTGACATGTTGTCCATGCGCGAGGACATGAAGACTGCAGCCGCTCGTGATGCTGAGTCTTTTGTTCAGTCTGTTACCGCTGTCATGGACAAGTTTGCAGCTCCTCACGTTCTTCCAGTAATTCAGGCCGAGAAGCAAGCCGCAGCCGCAGCTCAGATTCACGGCATGGCTGAGAAGATCGCAGCTTACGACATTCTTGCTGAGATCGACGGCACTCCTAAGTTTGCAGAAGTTATGGCCGGCGCTCAGGCTGATGCCAAGCCTGCCGAAAAGTCTGAGAAGAAGAAGCCAGATGCCGACGGCGATGGCGTTCCAGACTGGGCAGACAAGAAGCCAGGCGATGACGCTGAGGAGAAGATGTCTCAGCTCAAGAAGCTAAAGAAGGCTGCTGCTGCACTCGAAGCCGAGATTAAAGCAGAGAAGGAGGGCTCTTCCCGCAAGGGCCGCACCTTTCGTAAGCTCGCAGAAGACGAAATGATGGAAGAGGAAGAGGAAGGCGAGGAGGAGTCTCCCGAATCAGAAGAGGAAATTTCTTCTGACGAAGAGGCTGCTGCCGAGCAAGCACTTATGGACATGGCTGCAATGCCAGCAGGCGGTGGCGCTCCAGACGAGATGGCCGCCATGATGGATCCTGCCATGATGGGTGCTGAGGGCCAAGAGCCTCCAATGACTCCTGAGGATGAAGCTGCTCTTATGGCACTCATGCAACAGGAAGGCATGAAGGAGTCCGATGTTCGCTCCTACGCCAAGGCTTCTGCTCTGATTGCTGCAGGTAAGGTAGATCCTACCAAGCTCTCCGCAGCTCAGGTTTCTTTCCTTCAGACTTGTGACGGTGCTGTAAAGCGCGCAGGCGCAAAGTTCCAGACTCTGCGTTCCGCCAGCCGTCTTCGCAATGAACTTAACTCAATCTATAAAGGGATTCAGTCGTGAGTAATATTAAAATTCCAGTTAAAGCGCTAGAAAAGATCGCATCTTTCATGGAGCGTGTGCCTGAGATGGTTTCGACTATCTCCGCACCCCAGCCAACTGCAACTCCAAGCCCGGTTTCTCGTAAGGAAGCCGAAGCTCGGGTTGCAGACCTTGTCAAACACGCTGGACTTGATCCAGCTCGTCAGTCTGAGTTCGCAAACTACATCATGACAAATGATGGCGCTCTCAAGACTATCGCGTCTCTTACCAACAAGATTGCTGCCCTTCAGGCCGAAGTGGGCCAGGCTCGTAATCTTGCGGTAGGTGTTCCTTCCTCTGTTTCCGCAAAATCCGCTGCGGTTCCTGGCAACCAGTCCTCGTCGGCCTGGTGCGAGGCTCTCCTCAGCTAAATTGAAAAGAAAGAACTTCTGTTCTACACTATACGAATCCAAGATTCGGAGAATAAACAATGCCTTACAAGAACTTAACTCAGATGACCACAAACATGCTCGATCCCGTCCGTGGATGGTGGGATGAGCGTCAACTTTCTCGCGTTTGCCCCGTTGCTGGCTATAACGGCACCACCGCTACTGGTGTTGTTGCTGGCGCTATCGGCTACCTTAACACCAGCGGCCAGTTTGCAAAGGGTGCAGCTACCGGTAATGCAATGCCACTCTTTGCACGTGGCGGTATCGAAGATAACGATGCAGTTCGTTATCAGGGCAACATGGCTGCTCAGAAGTCTACTCAAGTCGCTCAGGGCGAAGTCGGCGTTAGCTGCCTCGTTGGTACCGGCGCATACGAGCTCGGTACCACTGAGTACGACGGTGCTCCCACCGCAGGTCAACTACTTATGGCTAGCACTTCCGCAGCAGGCAAGATTGCTACTTTTGCTAGCACCGGTACTCCAAGTGCATACGGCTACGCCATAAATGCCACTCAAAACACCAACCAGGTCATTGGTATTGCTACTTCAGGCGTAGCCAAGAACCAGTACGGCGTAAATATGGTTTATTTCTACGTCAACTGGTGGCCAGCAATCTAATTCAAATTAAACCTAAACCTAAACCTACCCAGGAGTAAATACAGATGGCACTAGAACATCTTTCAGATATGGAAAAGCGGGCGAACCAAGTAGTTCGTCAGCACATCGACCAGATGGAGTTTAACCCAGAGTCAACTATCAAAGTTGCACGCGCTACGTCGGATTACATCCGCATGAAGCTTCGTGAAGAGGGTTTCCTCCGCAAGATTCTCCCCGCTCAGACCATTACCGGCGACGACCTCACCAAGCAGGTCTCCACCGATAAGCCGTCCAAGGTCGTCGAACTCGAGCCAGATTCACCTGGAGCGATGTCGATTCCCTTCGGTGAGTTCCCCAGCGGAACCTACATCTACGGTAAGCGTTGGCTCGTTACCTTCAGCCGCATTGCAACTCCAATGTTCAACAAGGACGTTGCGGAGCTTCACGACTATGATCTCGACATCCGTCAGGTCATTAGCGACAATGCGCTCAAGGATCTCCAGGCAGAGGAAGACGGCAAGTTCATCCAGACGATCAATTCGCTGCTCTCCAACGACCTCATGACCGCAAACGAGCTAGTTCCCTACGGTCCAAACGGCACCAACATCACGCTATGGAAGACTCTCTCCGGCGGTCTCACTCGTGAGAACGTCGTTGAGGCCAAGAAGCTCATGATGACCGCAGGCGCTCGCCTCCGTCCTCAGACCGCTCTTGTCAACCAGAAGACTGCTCTCGAGTTCGAGAAGTGGACTCGTGAAGAAGTCGGTGGCGACATGGCTCAGAACATTCTGGTCAATGGCTGGGCAGGCGAGGCAACCAAGTGGTGCAGCCTCAACTGGATCACCACCATTAAGGACGACCTCGTCCCCAACAACAGCATGTTCCTCTTTGCTGCACCTGAGTTCCTTGGTCGCCTTTACTTCCTTGAGGACACCACCATGTTCGTCAAGCGTGAAGGTCCAATGCTCTCCTGGTACGCCTACGAGATGCTTGGTGGCGGTATTGCAAATGCTGCAGCCGTCTCCCGAGTTGACTTCGCATAATTCAAAGATATGATGCAACACCTACGGGGGGAGAAATCCCCCCGTAGGAATTACCAAGGATACGAAAATGTTTTCAGACGGCCCTACAGATCCAAATTCCCCAGAATTCATCGAGGCTATGTACAAGCACCTGGTTTCCATCGGTGCAGACAAGCCCGATCCGGCAGGCTTCAAGAAAAACTACCAGAAGCAATTAGCTGAGGCTAAGGCAAAATACTCCAAAAAGGAATCTCAAATGTCAGATACTCAAAACAACGAGTCCCGTAAGATCGCTGCCCTCCAGAGCTTTGTTGGCACTTACTACATTCCTGAGTTCGTAAAGGCTTGCGCCGAACACGGTCTTCAGTTTGAGTCCGAGTCAGACCTTGCCCATGCTCTGCAGCTCAATGGCAAGTTTGCAGCAATGGTCTCCAGCGGCGTTTCAGTCGATGCCCTCATCGACACCATCGTCGGCAACCTCAACGTCAAGCACGCTAGCGAAGGTCAGATCAAGCTCTCCCTCGCTGCCATGAACCACGCTCTTGATTCTGGTCTTGAGGCCGCTGGCGTTCCAGTAGCTCCAATGAACAAGGCTGCAGCTGCAGACGTCCCCGGTGGTGTTTCTGACGAGGAGCTCCTTACGTTCCTTGATGTAGTTAGCTAATAACTACTCGAAAGGAGCGTTCAAGTGAACTTCCATCAGGCTCCTGTAACTCGATATCTGAAACTTCAGGATCGAGGCACTCCTGCCAGCCCTACTGCCAACGAGCTTACAGTTGCTCCGCAGGCATTTAGTACTAGCGCTCCAGTTATTAACAGCTCTTTATGGGTTTCAGGTAGGGCTGTTAATATTTTCTTTGAGACTCCGGCCTGGCCCTCAAGCACCTTTAGCATCAATCTAGAGTACGCTCATACCGCTGCTGGAACTCCGCTTCTAGCTGCCCCTAACGTTATGATCGTAGACACGGTGGCAAATGTAACTAACCACTTCATACGTGGAAATGTTGCCTTTGCGAACACTCTAAATACCGCTATAAACGTAACTTACTGCGGTATTTTAACAAACGTAGTTCCTGTTGGAGCCCGAGCCTCGGCGGCAAATTCTGCCTGGGTTCAGCCCTCAGATATTCTAGATGTTGCCACTAATGGGCACATTGCAGATAACCTTACTACAGGTTCAAATTTAACCGTACTGGCAACAAGAGTTAAAAACAATTCTGACAGCTACTACGTCGAATTTAACGCTTCGTTGGATCTAGACGGTACTGGTAGAGTAGTAATTGTCGGATCTGATGCAACGGGATTCCCTACCTCTACGGCAACCGGCGCCCTTACTGCTACAGAGACCTCTTACGAGTACGTCCTAAAGTACGGCGCCTCAGACTTCAGAAAACTGGCGGTTGACGGATTGGCAGTTACAGTTGTAGGTAAGGATAGCGGCGGCACTCCAGTATTTACCGGCAACCTAGTAAGCTGCGTCAATCTAACCTACTCCAGTAACAATAAGTCAGGAGTAGTAGCTAAGCTATTTGACCCCACTAGATTCCTACAAGTATCAAGAGCCTGGGCTAATGCCAATTTCCGTCCTCTGCCTACAGTAACTACTACTGCTTTTAACTCGCAGCGAATCACAATCGACAGAGATTACGTAGCTGGATCCGAGCCTTATAGATGCTTAGCCCTTATAAACTCCGGCACTGCTACCTCCTATCCGCAGATTGCGATCACGATAAATCCAATTAGCTAGTCTTGGAGGCACAATGAGCTTCCAGCGAAGCACGTATACCCGATACCTTATCCTAGGAAACGCGGCTGATCATAGATTTCAGCCTTTTCCATTAAGCTTTCCTAGCACAATGGATGGTACCAACGCTCCTTGGCCTGCACCTGGATTTAATACAAATACAGATTTGCCAACCTACGATACAGGTTGGACCATGGGTAGGCGTGTAAATCTGTTCTTTGATACTCCCAACTGGGAGGTGTCTTCTTACAAGGTTTCAGTACAGGCTTTCAACGTATCCAGCAATCCTACATCTGCTACTAGACCTGTACTCATAGCCCCAAACGCCATACTTAATGATCCAGAGCAGGAAGCACTCTCTGGAGCTATTCCGTATTACACTTTTTTAATGGGTAACCCGGTATATCCAAATGGCTGGCTATGGAACTCTAATTTAGAGCAAAAGATTGGATCTTTTCTTGATCCGTCCTCTAGTACAGTATTCCCTACTTGGATTCAGGGACCGGGCAGTACCTATATCTACGAGACTTCCGGATTACTTACCGCTAGAGTGGGCTGTACTGCGGCTGGAGAAGTCAGACTTAACTATTCGGCAGCCCTTAGGGAAGTTGTCGGCGTTGGCAGTAGAGCATCAACAGCCGCAGAGTATGTAGTAAAGCCTACAGATACCATTGAGCTGATCGCATCAGGTTCCAGTTACTCCAACCTTGCCAGTAATAATAGAATCATTACCTACGACACTAACAGTAATCCGCATCCAATAATTGTAGCTTGTCGTTTAAGTAATCAAAACACTTGGCGTCTTGAGTTCTGCGCACTGATCGACAACTATGGTCCAGACGCATACGGCGGCAAGCCAACGCCTTATCTTCCTGCTTATACTGGGCTTGGAACCTACGATAATCCTGTGAGTAATGGAGTCTCCGTACCACTAGCCTATGTTGCCAACGAAATATACTTTGTATATTCTGAAACAGACGTAAGAGGATTGGCAAAAAACAATATGGTCGTAGACGTGAGAGGCCGAGACGTTGCCGGAAATATAGTCTTTACTGGCAAGCTGTATAACGCCTGCAACCTTACCTATTGTCGAAATAACAGAGCGGAGATTTTAAACAGATTTAAAGATCCGGCAAAGTATCTAAACTTTACTGTGAACGATTTCTCAAAATCTGCCAGACCGTTGCCTGTTGCAAACTCGATCACCACAAACTTAACCAACTCATATACGTTTACCTATGGAAGTTCTGCCAACGGCACTCAGCCAATAAAGACTCTGGCTATTCAGGACTCTAACGTTGGCGGCAACTTTGCAACACTAGTGGTAGTAACTGCAGAACCTGCCGAATAATCAACGTTAGTTTTCTACCGGCTGGCGTGCTATAATTACTGCATCTATGTCAGCTGGAAACGCAAGCAATACTGTATTTACCGCTATTCCCGTAGGCGAAGACTTCTACATGTCTTTTCCTACGGAGCGGTTTTTTCACAATATAGCCATACCAGACATTCAAGACGTTGTGTTTAAACTTTACGATGCTAGATTGATCGGCGCGTTGGGTAGTCCGAATCCAAATGCCGTTATTGAGACAGTTACCAAAAGCGTCACTCCAAATAGATTTGTAATTACGGCAACTCAGGTATCTGTGCTGATCTCCTCAGCGACTCTAGATAGCTATGAGTCCGTCAGAACTTCTGGCGCTACGACCACCTTCAGAGGAGAGCTTTATGGCTTTGCCTCAGTGACCGTAGGAGGTGAGGAGACCGGAGACATCACGAGACTCCAGACCAATCCAGTCACAGCCAGAGCTTTTGCGTATGCTTATACTCCGGAGCCAGAGGAGTATTGGGACGGCTATTTCTATTCCAGCACCGTAAATACCATTGCCGCTTCCTGCAACGTTCTTGGAACTATAACGACGGTATAACCCATGCCCTACCCTAGCACTCAAAGCAATATCGTCTTGGGCCCAGTGGCGGTAGTCGTTGGAGCCAACCGACACAAGATCCCGGCAAGCCCCTATAGATCAAAGTCTAATTACTTGCCGGTGGACCAGGTTGCTCAGGACGGAGCCGCCTTCTTTCGCACGCAGATATTCACTCCTGACAACAATCCGTTGAACATAGTGGATATGAAGTTGCGCTATGTAGTGCGGGAATCTCTATTCAACGAGAACTACACTGAGATAGACGTCACCGTAATTCGTTCGGATTACGGCGAGATTGAGATATACATTCCGCCGAACATTCTGTCTGATCCAGGCTTGCACCTTGCATCAATTCAGGTCTACAACCTGGACGGCAAGCTCATATACCAGACTCCCAGGTATCTTGAGATCACACCCAAGATCAGTTCGATAAACCGACCAGTGACGGTAGCGGAGATCCGCATGGCGCTACGGGATTATCCGGAGTCCAATACTCTGTTAAATGACGTAGAGTTCAGCGACAACGAGATCGCCTTCTGCATCACTCGGCCTATCGACGCCTGGAATTCCATGTCTCCCGACGTAGGACAGTACGATATACACAACTTTCCCTGGCGCCGGGCGCACATCAACGCCACTATCGGAGAGTTGATGAAGATCGCGTCGTACCACTACTTCCGAAACCAGTTGCCCTACAGCTCTGGAGGTCTTAGCGTAGACGACAAGAACAAGGGAGCTACCTACCTTCAGATGGCCGAACAGGAATTAGCAAAGTTCCAGATGTTCTGCCAGGAGAAGAAATTCGAGATCAACATCATGGGCGGTTTTGCCTGGCTGCCTGGCCCATACGACCAGGTCTGAGGTGATTTATGGGAGAGCCTTTCAAGGACCTGCGCATTCTCTATGATGGACTAGGTCGTACTGCAGTATCGTGGGTATTAGACTCCCGGTTCGACGATCCATATCCGCACACATTTGAACTTCAGTTCAGCCCTATATCCACTGGCTTCGATACGGGGGAATACTACGTCATAAGCTCCGGCCAGAAGGTGGACTATCTCATGGACGTAAAGTTCAGAGATGCCGGTATGCCCTCTGCGGCTTTTTACAGAGTAAAGCTGACTACTCCAGCTGGAGAATACTACTCTCCTGCGCGGGGACTGCAGGGAAACGTAAACGATAAAAACCTGGGGCTGGTACGAGAGCTGCTCCGTAAGGAAAACCTGGCTCTGAGAAACGACAGAGGAGCTGCCAAGGGTTTTCTATTTAAACGTAGATACTATGGTCCCGCCTGCAGCTGCACCGACAAGAATACCGGCATCTTGGTCCACAGCATGTGCCGTGACTGCGCAGGCACGGGATTCAAGGATGGCTACTTTCCAGGAGTAGAGTTTCCAGTACTGGCTATGAGTACTGAGGACCAAAGAGATCAGCCTAGCGTTGCCGGTCCTCAGGAGATCAGAGCCATTGAAGCCCGATGCCTGGTATTTCCAGTTGCAGCAAGTAGAGACCTGTGGATGGAGGCTGAGACTAGCCGTCTATACGAGATCAAAGACTACTCGATCATAGGGCGATTGGGCCTGCATCCAGTTGCCGCCAAGATGCAGATCAAGGAAATGCCACTGGTAGACATAGTGCCTTTGCTGGTGTCTCTGAACAAAGAAGGATTTACTCCTCCCTCTACGGCATTTGCAACAAGCACTGTCAAAGCGCCACTGCCAACTCCTGAGTGGGCAGTACCTAACTACACAAGCCCTGCCACTCCAAGTGCTCCGGGTATTCCGGGTCCTCCAGGGCCTCCCGGTTCTCCAGGGGCTCCTGGGGCCCCTGGGGCCACGGGTCCAGCCGGTCCTACGGGTCCAGCCGGTCCTACGGGTCCAGCCGGTTCAGTAGGTTTGTCGAATACTGTTGTTGTGACTTCGTCCAGCTATTCGGCATTGATCACGGATGCGTATATCGGAGTCAACTACGCCGGCACCGTTGCCATTACGTTGCCAAGCAATCCTGCAACTGGTCAGATGCTCACAGTCAAAGATGAGTCTGGTCAAGCTGGATACGTCAATAGAGCAATCACTATAACTGCCGCTACTGGACTGATAGACAATCAGGCTTCTGTAATTTTAAATCTAAATAACGGCGCATTGCAATTTATCTATCGTTCTGGCTGGAGAATCATATGAGCTATCTTTTTAACAATGAGGTTGGATTTGTACCAAACGCCGTAGATGCGTTTAACCGGCTTAGAGTATCAAATCCATTTACCATTTTTGATTCGCAGCATAGATACCAGGAGAACGACAAATGGTCTACCTCTACGACCGCCGGGGGATCCGTTACATATCTGCCGAACGAAAGTGCAATAGATCTGTCTGTAAATACATTATCTAAAGCCAGAGTTATTAGAGAGACAAAGAGAGTATTCCCGTATCAGCCGGGAAAGTCATTACTTATATTCACCACGTTTGTCTTTGCCGCAGCCCAACCAAATCTACGACAACGCGTTGGATACTTTGGTGCCGAGAATGGAATATTTCTTGAGCAACTAGACAACACGATCTACTTAGTTCTTAGAAGTTTTGTTTCTGGCGCTATACAGGAAACAAAAGTAGCTCAATCGTCCTGGAATGGAGATAAGTTCAATGGAACCGGTCCCTCAGGTAGAACGATAGACCTAACCAAAGGCAACATTCTGTGGATGGATATTGAGTGGCTCGGAGTAGGCGACGTACGAGTGGGCTTTATAGTCGACGGTCGTCCCATAGTAGCCCATATATTTCATAACGAGAATCTAAAACCAACCACCTATATGACCACTGCGGTACTGCCGTTGCGACAAGAGATTGAAAACGTAAATACTACGTTAGCCAACTCTACAGCAAAGCAGATCTGCTCTAGCGTGATATCCGATGGTGGATACGAGGGATTTAGTAGACGATACAATATTTCTAACGGCACAACGCCTCTAGATCTAGGAGCTCATGGAAACTACAGACCTGTTTTGTCAATACGTCTTGCTCCAGGACGTTTGGACAGCGTCATAATCCCTTCCGATATAAGCATAACTGCAACTTCAAGTACCTGGATTAGCTACAGAGTTCTTCTAAATCCCTCATTTACCGGGACTGCCCCCGTTTTTACTACGCATTACAACAACAATGTTTCGTATTGCGTTCATACTGCTGGCACTACTGGTGCTACCGGCACGGACATAATTGGAGGCTATATAAACAACAAAGAGACTGTAAACATAAACTCCGCAAATAGCTTTAATTTTCAGTTGGGGCGTACTTTAGCTGGAGTTAGCGATACCTTTACTCTTGTTGTAGCTGCAGGCACTGGTAGTAATACTAATATATTGGCAGACATGTCCTGGTTTGAGATAGTATAAGCTGGCATCTATAGTTTAATTTACTATAATCCAGGCTCACATAGAAAGGTAAGTCATGGCAAACACAATTCGTATTAAGCGCAGATCGTCTGACTCTACTGCACCAACTACATCGCAGACTGTAAATGCAGAATTGGCGTTCAACGAGAACAACGACATTCTGTACTACGGCAAGGGCGGAAACAGCTCGGCCTCCAGCTCTGTCATTAAGATCGGAGGTTCTGGAGCGTTTCTTACACTTGATACTAACCAAACGCCGACCGGAGTAAAGACGTTCAGTACCACCACTTTGTCTATTACCGGTGGTTCTAACGGCAACGTACTTACTACCAACGGCAGCGGCACTCTTAGTTGGTCTAGCGTTTCTGCAAACGCGTTCTCCAATATTACAGACGGCACTAACACCGCTGCTGCCTCTGGCGGAGATACGTTTAAACTACGAGCCACCAGTCCTTTATCCGTAACTGTAACAAATAACGACGCTACTCACGGAGACAACGCGTTGTTTGCAGTTGCTGCTGGAAGCACTAGCTCTGCAGGTATTCTGCAGCTTACGGACTCGACTAGCTCCACCTCGACTACTACGGCAGCCACTCCTAATTCCGTAAAGTCTGCTTATGATCTGGCTAATGCCGCTTTGCCAAAATCAGGCGGCACGATGACTGGAGCAATTACTCTTGCTGCAGATCCCAGCTCAGCGCTGCATGCAGCTACTAAGCAGTATGTAGATGCAGTTAAGACAGGCTTGGACGTAAAAGACTCAGTCCATGTCGCGTCTACGGCCAATATCTCTGTTACCTACTCTGCAACAGGCGGCACCTCAGCGAGAGGCCAGATCACAGGAGCGACTAACTCTATCGATGGAGTTACTCTCGTTGCCGGCGATAGAATTTTGCTCAAAGACCAAAGCACTGGAGCCCAGAATGGTATTTGGGTAGTGACTACTGCAGGTACCGGATCTAACGGTGTTTGGGATCGAGCTACCGACTTTGATTCTGACGTTGAAGTCACTCCAGGAGCATTTACTTTTGTAGAAGAAGGCACAGTAAACGCGGATTCCGGTTGGGTTCTTACCACTAATGCTCCTATTGTGATCGGTGGAGGCTCTGGTACATCTCTTAACTGGGCTCAGTTTTCTGGTGCCGGGCAGATTACCGCAGGCGACGGCCTCACAAAATCAGGAAACACGTTAAACGTAGTCACCGCCAATTCAGGCAGAATCGTAGTTAACGCAGACAGCATAGACTTAGCAATAGTTGGCTATACTGGAAGTATAGGCAGCGCAGGCATTAATTTTGCAAAATCTATTACTGTTGATTCTTACGGCCGAGTTACTGCTGGCGACTATGCGGACGTTCGCACAGGCAGCACCTCTCAGACCGGTATTCTGCAGCTGACCGATAGCATCAGCTCGACGTCTACAACGACTGCAGCCACTCCAGCATCAGTTAAGTCTGCATATGATTTAGCAAACGCCGCTCTACCCAAGGCCGGCGGAACAATGACCGGCAAGGTAACCACTGTTACCACCTCGTCCTCAACCGCCAATATCCTATTAGCGGGCGCAGCTGCAGATCCCTCCGCGCCAGTTTCCGGAGATCTTTGGAACAACGCAGGTACTTTAAAGTTCTATAATGGATCTGCCACAAAGACATTAGCATTCACGGACAGCAATATTACCGGAAACGCAGCAAACGTAACAGGCACTGTTGCTGTAGGTAACGGCGGTACTGGAGTCACCAGCTTTACGTCCAACGGTGTCATCTATGGCAACGGCTCTTCTGCACTGAACGTTACTGCCGCAGGAACCTGGGATGGGACAAACTCTGTAGGCCAGATTCTATCAGTAAATGCTTCTGGAGTTCCAACATGGACAAACACAGTTGACGGCGGTGGGTACTGATACTAAGATGGCCTCATGCAAGAGCCAAATTACTTAGAGATCGTCGCCGTCCCCGTACTTCAAAGAAAGTGCCAGGAGTTGTTCAACTCCAACATGATTTTGGAGACTAACCTCCATGTCGAGCTTACAAAAAATCGACATCTGACAGAGGAACTCGCCAAGATAAAGTCCAATTTAGACAGTACTAGCTCTAAGTTGGTTTCTGACGAGAGCGTTATGCGCAATGCGTTGACTCAAGCAAATGCTCGCATTGCAGATCTAGACGGACAGTTGGCACTCGCCAAATCCAGAATCTTTGAACTGGAGGCTTCTTTAAAAGCTTCTAGTAAAACAGTCTCTAAGAGGCCAGCTGTAGTAGAGTCGACTAAAGACGATTTTTAAAAGCAGGTTCCCATGGCCCATACGGTACTCATTAAAAGAAGCGCAACTTCTACAGCTGTTCCCACGGGTGGACAGCTGGCGGCTGGTGAGTTGGCAATCAACACTGTCGACGAGAAAATCTTTTTTAAGAACAGCTCTGGTACCGTAAAGTCATTGTCTGCAATGAGTGATCTGACCAGCAATCTGGTCACCATCTCGACCACGCAGACCATCAGCGGCGCAAAGAGCTTCTCTGGGCACATGACACTTAGAGACAAAAAAGAATTCAGATTTGCTGATTCCGATTCGTCTAATTACGTAGCCCTTACGGCGGCAACTACAGTAGCAAATAACAACGTATACACCTTGCCTACGGCTGTAGGTTCGGCAAATCAAGTTCTTGCCATAGATGTAGTGACGGGCAACGATGCCACGTTGAAATGGTCCACCGTATCAGGTGGCGGCGGATCTCCTGGCGGTTCGGATACTCAAGTTCAATTTAACGACAGCAGTGCATTTGGTGGAGATGCCGGACTCACCTACAACAAGACTACTGATACGCTGACAGTGGCAGGAGATCTGGCCGTCAATGGTGGCGACATCACCACGTCGTCTTCCACATTCAACATAGCGGACTCTGCTACTACCGTAAACTTTGCCGCCAGTGCTATTGCTGCTCAAACTTTTACTATTGGCAGCAGCGCAACCGGAAGTACCATTAATTTGTTTGGAGGCGCCGGTCTAGGCGGCACCTACACTAACAGCAAGGTAGAAAATAGTCTTTACTTTTCAGTCAATACAACTGATTTTGGCTTTAATAATTCCGACCAGTCCGGCAGTATGGGATTTGGAGGAGTAAACATAACCAGAATAGGAGACTGGGAAGGAGGAGGCAACGGCAATGTACTTGAAGTCAACGACACCGGCAACACAATTACATTCTACGCTGCAGGAGCCAACTCCTATACCTTCCCTACTACTCGAGGCTCTAACGGACAAGTACTTACGACAAACGGCTCTGGAACTCTTACTTGGAACACTCCCAGCGGAGGAGACTTAAGCTCCGCCGAGATACTTTCTCTATACTCACGAGGAATAGTCTGAGGTATATATATGGCTACAACAGCACAGTTTACGGTACAACCAAACCTGGAATACAGTCAGCTTACTACTGCAAACACCAATAGAGACGGCACTGGAACTATAGTCACTGTGGCAGCAGGGCCTGCTACTTCTGCCGCTGCCGGAGTAGGCGAACGCATATCCAGAGTGATAGTTCAAGCAACCGGAACTACTACTAACGGAGTAATTAGATTCTATTTGTCCCTAGACAACGGAACCACCAATAGACTTATCTGCGAGAAGCTGGTGCCTTCAATTACTCCCAGCACCTCTGTTGCTGCGTTTAGAATGGAAGTAAACGAATTGGCGGGATTCATTCTACCTGGTGGAAATACTGCTTTGCTTAGAGCCTCGACTAACAATACCGAAACGTTCAATGTAATCGTCGAGTCTGGTTTACTATGAATACTGGTATTTTTGGATTTCCACTAGGTGTTAGGTCTAGCCCTATCGAATTAAAGGAGTTTGATGTTAGCGGCAGCTACACTATTCCTGCGGGCGCTACGCAGCTGACCATCCTTGCAGTGGGCGGTGGAGGCGGCGGTGGAGGCGGAGGCCGAAGAGCATCTGGTACTAACTCTTTCGGTGGAGGTGGTGGCGCTGGAGGCTGTGCTGTATTAACTACCTTTGATGTTCGAGAGCTAGGATTGAGCGTAGGTTCTACTCTTCTAATAACCATTGGAGCGGGTGGAACCGCCGGATCTGGCGCTATAACAAATAATGCCTCGGGAAGTAACGGGGGCGGCGGCGCAAGCACTACCATTACCGTTCCAGGCCTACCAGGCACTCTTATCACGGCAGTTGGCGGTGGACTAGGACAGGGTGGATCAAATACTAGCGGTATATCAGGTGGCGCAGCAGTTAGAATGGTTTACGGAACGACATTTTCGGCTGGCGCTGGCGGTAACGGTGGTACTAACTTCGGCGGAACTGGTGTTACCGTACTTAATCCGTATTCTAATGGTGGTGCAGGCGGCGGAGGAGTAGGTACAGGTGGTGCGGGCGCAGCGGGTTCTGGTGGGGGTATTACCCAACCCACAGTAAACACTTCTACGGTTACTTGGCCCAATGTAGCTCGAAACACTAACGTACTTAATGGCGGCTCAATAAACACAGCAACGCCTCCACTCAGCGCAGCAGCGATTATAGGATCTCCGTTTGGTGGAGTGCTTGGTCCTGGATTTGGAGGTCCTGGTGGAGGCGGAGGCGGTTCCACTTCCGCAAACAGTGGTGGTGCTGGCTATCGCGGTAGCGGAGGCGGAGGCGGAGGCGGGGCATTGAACGATATAACCACTGGCTCTGGCGGTAGAGGCGGAAATGGATACGTGTTGATTATCGCTTACTAAGAGGCATCTATGCGTTGCGCAATAATTGATTCCAATACAGATACCGTTATCAACGTAGCGATTGCCGATTTTTCCTGGAATCCAGGAGACGGACTATATTTAGTAGCGCTATCAGAAAACGAATCTTGCCTTATAGGCCAGAATTACGACGAGAATCAAAATCCAAGATTCTTCGGAAATCCAACCCATACTCCAAAAACATACACGGCGTATCAATTCTTGCTGCGATTTACGGCAGACGAGAGAGCTGCATTTAGAGCTGCGGCTCTTACTGATCCTCAGGTTGCCGACTTCCAACAACTCGCCGGAGCTGCACAAGAGATTTCGACGGACAATGAGGTTACTCTAGCTGGATTGGACTATCTGGTATCCATCAATCTGCTGACGGAGAATCGAAAGCAGGAAATCCTGGGCTAACATGAGCTTTTCTATAAACGACATATATAGAGACGGACTCAGTAACGGCTACGGCAAAGCGGCAGCAGAAAAAAGATTCTCAATCTTGGATAGGTTTTCTTTTAGCTCAGTGCTTGATGTAGGCTCTGGGCCTTGTTTTTTACAGGATTGGCTAAGACTAAAGGACATAAAGGTTCACTACGAGGCCGTAGATATCAGACCAGAAGCTCTAGCGCACTGCAAGTGTCCGACCTATTCTGCTATTCCCGTCTCCGGCAAATACGATTTGGTCTGCCTATTTGGTACGGTTACCTACAACATAGACAGAGATGAGCTAAAAAACAAACTTATCTTGAAGCAGCTGCTGCAATCAGCTAAAAAGGTATGTAGCTCCACACTGATCTTTACCGTATTTAAAGAAACATTAAAAGACGAACTAAGAGTATTTCAGCAGGATCGATTTGTCTATTTCAGCAAGGTTGAAATTAGAAACTTGCTGCTCAGTATTGGCATCTCGAATTTTGAAATACTTGAAGAAAATCAGCTAGATAAAAGCGAATACTTCGTGGTCTGCAAAATGTAGATTGCATCGCTAAAGGTTTTTTACTATAATTATCTGAATGGCCGAGCCTAATACAACTGAGATTGACAAACCTGCAGAGCTAAATCCAGAGGCTCATATAGGTTGCCAGTTTCCTTCCCGGCTTGCTGTAAGCGGAGTGCTGCAGGATTGTCTGCGCCAGCTATTTAGTAGCTCTGACAATATATTGCACCCACAATTAAAAGAATTTTACTGGGCTCCCGAGGCTACTGAAGAGGCGCTTAAGGCACCTTTTCAAGTAATAATTGAAAACTATTTTTCAGTTAACGTATCTCAAATGGGCGTCCGTCCTGCCATTTTGATAAAGCCAGGAGTGTGGCAGGAGAATAAACTTAGTATCGGAGACAGAGCCTTAGGAGGCACTGGATCGGACTATTACAAGCGAATCACTGGTACTCATACTGTATTGGTGTTAGCCAAAACAGTAGCTCAAGCCGAACTGATTGCTAGAGAGGTACATGGCTATTTAAGCCATTTTGGCCCACTATTAAGAGAATGGATGGGCTTTTCTCGATGGGAAGTCCCGGCAATCAATGAGCCCGGAGATATGGAACAAAATCTGGAAAATATCGTAATTCAGATTCCGGTGCAGTACGAATTTGTTTACTCCTGGACTTTAACTCCCCAGGCGTCTCGTTTGCTGAGACAAATCTCAGTTAATGCTATAATGAAGAACACAGAGATCAACTATCAACTAGGAGCATGACCGAACTATGGCCAGCCCAAAACCAGCCGTAATCGTTAGACGTGAATTTGAAGCTACCCCTGATGTCGTGGCCCAGCAGCTCAGAGCCTGCATCGTAGGTCCTAGCTGCCAGCTAGTTCGCTATGGTGTTGCCGCAGAGAAGTCCTCTGGCTTTATCGCCACTGTAGCAACGCGCAGTGACGCAAGCCATGTCGGTACGGATAGAAGTATCTTCACTGCAGATACCACTTACGCCATTCCCAGCATTGCCTATGCCTCATTGCTCGATGCCGATTATGCTAAGGTTTTCGTAGAAGACGCTTACCTTACTTACGCTCAGTTAGCTCAATCTAATAACTTTGCTGCTACTGCGCTTTCAGCAGGTACCAATAGCATCTCTTCCAGCGTTTCAACTCAGGGTTGGAAGGGCTCTAGCACAGTTCGTAACGTAAACTTGGTGCAGGATGTCGCCGTTGGCGATATTGTCCAGATCTATAGCTCTTCAGGTCTGGCCCACACTTCGGTCGTAACCGGTTTCGATGGTACTGTAGTTGGTGCTTCGTCTGGCACGCCTGGAGGCACTCAGAAGGATAACATAGCCGCTGAGGCTAGCCAAGGGTTATCTAGTGCGGCAACTGGCGCTAGCCAAAGCGGCATTGGAGGAGTATCTGGATTTAACTTTACCCTAAGTAGAGCAGCCTATCTAACTGGCACTGGAGCTACTGTTTATGCAGCAGATCCAAGATCTATTGGTAGAACTGTAACGAACTATACTCTCACAGTAACGGCCGTTACTTCAACGACCGTAGATTACGTAGTAGTTTCCGACACTGGACTAGATAGCGCTACGGGAACAGGCAAAACAACCGGTGTGACTACTGCTCTGCCAAGTGGGGCTACAGTTGCACTCGCCTTCTCTAATAACACAGCTTTTGTTGGTGCAACCGTATCTTTCAGCATCACTGTTGCTCACACTAAGTTGACTCTAGGCGCAGGCGGTACTTTTGCAACTGTTGGCACTGTCGCCGGCGGCTTCTCTGCTAGCACTCCAAACACCACCTACATCCTTAGCTGCATCAAGGGTGGTAGCTTTGCAAACGAAAACACCACAAATGCCCCTCAGTTCCAGGTCTCTACAAACAATGGCGCTGACGTAACCAGCACATTTACTGTCCTTAACGGCCAGACTGCAGATATCACTATTGGCAGCTACGGTCTTAAAATAACCTTAGTTGCTGGTGGCGCAGGAGGCACTCTAGCCAATCAACAGAAGGGCTTTGTTCGTGGCGACGTCTTCACGATTCCCGTGACTGGCGCATCCGTCCCAGTGCTAGATAAGTTGGTTTTTGCTGATGCGGTTACTTCGTCAGTTACCCCAGCCCACCTCAGACTCTCCAAGAAGAAGACTGTTGAGCTCGGTAAGTACCAACCAAACGGAGTCAATCCAAACTGGACTTTGCAGAATCCAACCGATTCTGATGCACGTAACTTGCTGGTAGAGAACATTCTCATCACTCGCGACTCCGCCGTAAACAGCGGTCAAACCGATGCATATGTCACTGCAGGTAAGTTCTACCTTCAGTATCGTGCATTCCAGGCCATTGCCCGCGAAGTCGGTTCGGTCAATACCCTGGCCGACATCACTACTCAGCTCGGTACCATCCACCCAGACAATCCTCTGGCATATGGTGTCTACAAGGCGTGGTCCAATGCCAACGGCGCAACAGTGCACTTCATCCCCACCGTCTCGCAGACGTTGAATGGTACTCGTGGCTTTGCAGACGCTTTGTCTCTCGCCAAGGGTAATCGCAACTGCTACGGCCTTGTTCCACTTACCACTTCGTCCGAAATTTGGAACGCCTTCGTCGGCCACGTTACAGACGAGTCTGCTCCTGCAACCGGCCGCTTCCGCGTCATGTGGATTGCTCCGGAGATCGAACTCCACAACAAGATCCAGGATAAGGACGCAAACGGCGTCAATATCTTCGGCACCAGTGCTGTATTCGCTGCAGGCAAGTGGTACGTAAATGCCGTTAATGAGTCGGGCGGCGCAGTTGCTCCAAAGTTTACGGAAACTGTCCAGGTCGGTGACTATGTCCGCACCAAGTTTAACACTGATGCCTACGGTAGAACGACTTACGTTGAGTACAAGGTGCTTGCAGTAGTTGATAACGACACTCTCGTAATCAGCTCTGCAACAGACCCAGCTATTTCCAACTTTAAGATCGAGATCTTCCGCGATCTAACTTCGGCAGCTGCTGCATCCAAGTATGTAGCTGTTGCGGGCGGCTTCAGCTCAGAGCGCGTATTCGCAGTTGTCCCAGATCGTGGAGTTAACGGACTTCGTGTAGACGGATCCTCGGTAAAGAACTGGTACGTTGCCTGCGCATTCGCAGGTCTTCGTTCCGGCTCTCGTCCACAACAGCCACTCTCGAACGTAGAGTTGCTTGGCTTCGACGGCCTGAACATCACGTCTCCGCTCTTCAGCGAGGCAGATCTGGACACTCTTCGCGACGGAGGCATCTGGGTAGTTCGTAATACCAACGAAGGCAAGATCTACTCTGAGCGTCAGCTCAGCACTTCTACCTTGGATCTTTATCGCAAGGAACAGTCGGTAACCTGCAACGTAGACTCCGTGTCGTTTACGCTTGGTGACGCTCTTCGCAACCTAGTCGGCCGTGTAAACATCACGGAAGAGACTACGGCTCTCGTCGAGGCCACAATTCGTCAGACCCTCGGAACTCTTGCCGCCACCAATGGTGCAATTACAGTAGGTCCTCAGCTGAAGACTTACGAGATCGTCTCTATCACGGTTCCAGCAACCGCACAGGATACGCTTCTCGTCAAGATTCAAATCAGCGTACCGCTGCCAATGAACATCATTGACATCACCCTCGTAATCTAAAAGGAACCATAGATGGCTACAGAAATTTTCGGCAAAACACCTAGAAACGTAGTAGGCGGCTTCAGCGTCGATAAAGCTACTTTAACCTTTCCCTCTTTGGGTGCTGATGGTAAGAGCTCTGGACTTTTAATTCAAAATCTCCAGCTCTCATATCAGCAGCAGGTGAGCTTTGTTTACGACCTTGCTAAGGCAGACGATGTTTATTACATCGCCGGCCGTGCCTCAGGTACTCTCGCACTGGGTAAGATCGTAGGCTCGAAGGGAATCGTAAAGAGCTTCTACACTACCTTTGGCAATGTGTGCAATGTTAAGGGTAAGAATCTTGAGCTTTCAGGCGTAGCAGGCTGTGACAAGACTGATGTAGACACCAATACAATTACCATCAGAGAGCCTGTTATTGCACAGTTTGGACTTACCATGAACGTCGATACAGCAATCATCGGAGAGAACGTCCAGATGATCTTCTCGACTATGGAACTGGCCTAACCTAGAGTTTGTAAATCCAAAGATAAGCGCTATACTAGGCTCCGGAAACGGAGCCTAGTTACTTTTATGAGCACCCCACTCACTACTAATTCCACTAAAGTTTCTGCGGCAGCAGGCTCACCCTTAACTTCGGTTAAGTACGACCAGCCTATGCGCGTTTCCGAATTGGTCAGTAAGTCGCTATTAAACGACTATACGTTCGTAGCAACTGTATTGGAAGTCAACCAGCAGTTGCAGTGCTACCGGCTTAGAGTGGCTGGCATGCCAGACATGGTCGGTGTGGCCCTGGATCCCACCGGCAGCACTCATAGCTTTGCGACTAGAACCAGCTCTCTATACGGCGTAGGCAGTAGAGTCTTAGCGATGACTACTCCAGCGCTTGGAGTAAACCAGGCTGTAATTCTGGGAGGTATATCTTCATACTTAGGAGAGAGCAATTCCCTAGGTAGTCCGGAGCTCATTGCGAATTCGCCTGTAGGCAGCTTCAGAGACGACATATCAGACACTGGGCCTCTTAACTGCGTCTTCCATAACTTTAATGCAGGTAAACCTATTGATGCGTATCCTGGAGATACGACAGTACTTAATTCCTTTGGTTGCGGACTTTTTGTAGGTGCACTGCACGCATCCCTTGTATCCGGACTGGACTGCTCTGTGGAGTGCCACTACCTGGACTCCTTGGTAAGAGTCAGTGCATTTAATTATGAGCAGAATACGGCTGGTTCCGAAGTTCTTAAATTTGCCGATGTAGGAGACTATACCGAGGTCCGCAGACTTAATCCCTATGTCATAGAGTCTTTGGGTGGAACCGAACAATACGGAGAAGCACCTAAAGCCGACGCTACAGACAGATCCTCCTATCCAGGCAAGGAAGCGATTACAGGCACGTACAAGCCTCAGGAGGTCGATCAGATAGGCTGGTGGCGCTACTCTGAATTCGAGGGTTACTTAGGAAATCTCAAACTTAGCTTTGTAACGGTGCCAAAGCTTGAATCAGTACGGCTCGCTACTGCCTCCGATGAACAGGATGAAAACGGAGTATTCAGAGAGCACGTGGATACCTCCGGAGCCTACACGGTAGTTTCTGCCAAGTCTATTGCGTTTATAAAAGACTGCCTCATTCCTGTTCCCAGAGAGCAATATCGCCCCGACGACAGTCGTGGAGACGACGCCGAGACGGCTGAGCAGGCAAGATCTGAAAATGAGGTCAATGCAGCAGACGCAGTTATTACCGGCATTGAAGAAGAGCTGCCGCACGCATCTTTGTTGTATACAGCCGCCAGCTCCGACCTTGCGGCATTCAAGAATCATAGGGCGACTCTTAATTTTAAAGAGCGCACCAATGACTGGACGTTTAAGGATATAGACGAAATAGACTTAGCGAACTTCAGGACCACGATAGATGGCTCAGGATTTGTGTCTGCCTCTAATGGCGTTAGCTCCGAACGAATGTTTGCAAAGCTTCCTCAGCTGGGCAAGCTGCAGATCAATGCTCGTGAAGAGGCTAAGTACTTTGCATCCCGCGCAATGATAATGATGCACGAAGATGGGTCTATTCATCTTCAGGACGGCTACGGCTCCACAATAAGTATGCGTGCGGGATCCATAGATATATCCTGCCCAGGAGACATCACCTTGCGAGCAGGTAGAAACGTGGTGTCGATGGCTGGAGACACCGTGTCTCATATAGCTGGAACGGACGTTGAGCTAAGTGCCAATATTGGCGACATACGGCTTCACGCCGATCGCAACGTGTCAGTTCTGGCAGGTAACGACGGAGCAGGAGGCATTCTACTTGAGTCCAAGGCGGAGGCCACAAACGTCTTCCAGGAGGACGACGAGACCTTCAAGGATCCCAATAACAACAGCAATACCTATAAAGGTATTTGGTTTAAGGCGCCTAAATCCAGCGTTTGTAGCGTAGCCTCAGAGGTCTATATAGGCAATCAAACTAACAACTGTAGAGTGTATGTAGACTCTGGAAAGGCAGACATAGTCACCAAGGGATCTCGAAGCATATCTCTGTCTGAGCAAGTGCTGTTTGTAACAAATGTCGACAACCCTGATGCAAGCACCAACTTTTTGCTTACAAGCAGCGGAGTCGGAATGCAGACTGCAGGCGGATTCTTCATGCAGGGAAATAGCCTGCTGGCCTCCGGAAAAGACAGAGACATGCAGTTCCTGGTGAAGGGCTCCGGCGTATTCTCAAGAGGCATGACCTCTAGCTCCTATGCTGGAGTAAGTACTCAAATAGGAAAGCTGGAGGACTCCACTCTACAGGAATACGTAAAGACCATTCAAACCGCTATTTCAGATCAATCTGACGGCATTCAAGATTACGTACAGAGCCAACAGGAAATGCAGGAGCAGGTAGACTTGTCGGTAGTAGGTACGACGTCTAGCTCTCTCAAGAACCTCACCTTCTGCTACCCAGGCTCTGAGTTGCGGGGCATTCCGGATGACACTCAATTTGTAATGTTTGAAAGTGATTGGCAGCAGACCTATCGTGCTCAAGGCGTAGGCAAGCCAATGATCTTCAAGGGCGTTGATCCTACGAAGCCCTCAGGAGCTGCCACTCCAGGAATTGGGGCAGATCGTAGCTACTTCTGGCCAGGCACAACAGCTCTGCTGGAAAAGTTTGGAAAAATGAATCCCGATTCGCGCTTTGTCGACGACAAGCTAAGATTCAAGAAGGATGGCTTCGATAAGCCTGTAACTCTAAGTAGTCAAGCCCAAAGCTTTGAGGGCAACTACACCATTATCGCTGAGAATAAAATTAGAACCAAGGAATAAACATGGACTTCAAGGCCCTAAAGCCAGGTAAGATCTATAAGGCAGACGAGGCGGGAAACCTAGTTGAGGCTGATGCTCCACCAGAGCAGGTAGCCCCTGTGGCAGAGGATGATTTACCTCCAGATATGCGTCAGTCTGCTAAGCAGGCTCAGCAGAAGATTGAAGACTTAAGTGAAAATATAAAGCAGCTAAATGAAAATCTTCAGCAGGGTGCAAAGGTGCCCGAGCCGGATTTAGTCATTCCTGAGGAAGAGAAGATAAAGTTTCTTAAGTCTGTAGTGTCGAATAAGGCATACCGTCGTACATTTGAGTTATTTGGCGGCAAGGTTAAAGCTACATTTAAGACACTGTCGACTTCAGAGCTCGATGCTGTATCTGAAGCAATTGTAATTCAAAGCGGTAGAGTACCTTACTCCTCCATGATGGCTTTGGCAGGAGCGCACATGAGGTTCTGCCTAGCTGTATCTTTGTGCGAACTTCAGTTTGATTCTGAGGACGGCATTAACCTCAAGTCATATTCAAACGTCTTCGATATGTATCCTAGCGTACCTAAAAAAGAAACTTTCTTTGTTAAGGACTCCGCAGGAAACATGCAGAAGAAGGAGGCCTCGGTATACGGCTCTCCTGGACAAAAAGTACTTTGGGCTGCCGTAGATAAATTTGCAGACATAAGCACTCCTCTATATAACGTACTTTTCGAGAAGTATCAAAGATTCGACTCGGAAGTCCTGCAGATGACCAAGGAGACAGCGGATGCAAATTTTTTTCCAAATGGGGCCGATGGTCCCTACTGATTCTTGACGCATATCAAAATGCTCTTTATAGCCATGCACCAGATGGCAGCGTTTTGGGAGTAGCCAGAGAGAATGTTTTATTGGCCTTTAGATCCTATCTAAGGCAGCGAGAATTGGCTGCAGTCGTATTGGACAACAGACGGGCGATAGTAGCTGCGGGCATCTACGAAAGCCCCCTGGAGCCATTAAACACGGCTACGTCTGAATACCTGGACAAGGTGGATTATTCAATAGATCTGACTATTCGCAAACAGCAGCAGACTAACGAGGAGCTTTATGAAGAGTGGAAGGCGCTTTTTGGTAAAATAGACGAATAGCGTATCTATGAACGATCCCTTCTCAAATCCTCTGCAGGCATATCAGCTGCAAAATAGAGCCATGATGGCTCAAATTGCCAGCCAACTCCAGGCAAATATGCAAATGTCTGGTAGCAATGTGCCATTGGCCAATACGACTTATCTTGGTCCGCAGCCATTTACGAGTCCAACAATGTTTGGACAATTTAGCAATATTGTAGGGTCTATGTTTGGGCCAGAGGCCGGCGCCATGACTCAGATGGCCGGAGGACTGGTCACTTCTCCTGGCTTACGAGGAATGTTCGGACCTATATCAGGCGCGGTGTCGTCCATGATGTCTTCCATGCCAATCGGCGGAGGAGATGCAGGAGCGTTCATGTATGCGCAACTGCAAGGACGATTAGGCAAGTCCATTCCTCGTGCTCTCAGCATGCCTGCCGACTTTTCAAGCCAAGCCGCCATAGATCTGTACAACGAAGAGCTTGCGCAGACTCGAGAATACTTAAAGTACTCCAATACTAATTTCGGAGTCCCGCTACAGAGATTTGAACAGCAGGGCGAAGGCTACAATCTAGGAGTACAGCTGGCCAATGTAAATGCTTTGTCTGGCGAGGGATCTCGCTTCAAAGGCGTATTCGATCTGTTCACTGCGGCAACAGGTCAGAGCATAGCTGATCCTGAGCTTCAGCCGCTAATGGAGCTGGCAAGACAGAACACTCCCGAGGCAGCCAAGAAAGCGAATGAGCTGCTTAATAACAATCCTGCATTAAAGCGCAAAGCGCAGACCATACTTAACACGGCTACAAATGCCGCAAATCTTGGCAATCTTGCCATGACAGTATCGTCGATGATTCCAGCAGGAACCATGGGCGGCGCCGAAGCAGGAGCGATGGCCGGCCTTGGCGACATGTTGATGGGGATTACTGGATTGGATAGAAATCCAATGCAGTTTACCTCAGCGGCAACACAATCTCTCTCAATGATGGGCGCTTTGGGAACGGCTACCTTTGAGGAAAACGGCAAACGTGTATTCACGTTGGATCGCATCGCCGCAGGACTTACCTCTCAACTTGAATCCGAAGGTGGTCCATATTCCGGTCTGCGTAGAATGGGTGCAAGCAAGTCCGGGCAGCTAATGCAGGAGCTTACTCGTTCTGGGCTGCTTAGCTCAAGTGGAGTAGATCTCTTTGGTGCCATAAAGCCAGAAGACGTAAAGAGACTAGAAGACGGCATAGCACGACAGCTTGAAGGCTTTAGCGCCGTCGTAGAGGCCGGTAAGCGCATGGGCATGCAGGTTAATGAGATAACTCAGTCCATGCAGAGCATTTATGGTGGAAGATTTGGCGAGGAGCTGGCTAATGCCGCAGGCCGGGAATTCTCCAGACTAAAGGCAGGATTTACCGGACCTGTGGATGCCCGTACTGAGGAATTCCTGCAGGCCGAGGCTCAGCGAAAGGCTGGAGCTTCCATGATGCAGCAAGTTGAGCAGGCGGTTCAAATAGGCAGGTTCGCAGGACAAGATGCCCGTGGATCCATGGCCGTATTGCAGACTGCAGCGCAGCTAGCTCAGGACATGGGCCTGGGAGGATCGGCAGGAATCGCAATGGGCACGGCCGCCATGTCTCGTGTAGCTCTATCCAGAACCATGGGAACGCCTATGACTATGGATCAAGCTTTGGCATTATCGAGAGACATCGCTGCGAAGGGAATGGAGAATCCGTCTGTACAGGCGTTTGCCTCGTTGCAGTTGGCTAGAAATGCCGGCGTAGTCTCCGAGCAGGAGATTCAATCTTTTGTAAATGACTTCCGTGCCGGGCGAGACATTGATCCAGGGGCGGTCAATCAGCTGTTGGCCAGCAAGCAGGGAATAAACCTGGCGGCATTTACCGGTCGAGAAGCCGTGGCTGCAGGAATGTCCATGTCGATGAACGATATCAATAGGTTCTATGCGCAAAACGAGAACGTAAGCGTTACCGGAGCCGTAAAGCGCGCCTTTACCGAACAAGGTGTGGACATAGAGAAGGTAGTTGCCGACATGACCACGGCAGGCGGCTCTGAGCTGATGTCGGCATTTGGAATGACTGCCGATCAGATCAAGGCCATGGACTTTACTCAGTTTGCAGCTGCCTTTAATAAGCTGGACAGCCAGCAGGCCAGAGTAGATCTCTTGAACAAGCTGGAGACCTCTGGGGCATTAAGACCTGAGGTCAAGAACGCCATGCTGTCCAATCTTGGCGAGCGCATGGATCGTTTCGGCTTAGCTTCCGACAAGGGAACTATGCGCACTGCACGCATACGCCAAGCCGAAGAGGCGGAGCGTGCTAGAAATGGCGGAATGACCAGCATGGAGATAACCGCTACTGCTATTACTGAGAATCAGAGAATGCTGAATGACGTATTCAAGTCGGATAGCAGCATGCAGAATGTGTTATCCCAAGGCCTTAAGCAGATACGAGACAGCAAGATAGCGGAAAAGGTAAAGGGCGGAATGTCTCAACAAGAGGCAGAGACCGCAGTCGATCAGGACGGCTTCTCATTCACTGAGCTACTACAGTCCGCCAGCGGAGTTACCGATCCCGGCATGAGAAAGGCCGTTCAGGAGTCGTTGGCCAATATAGACTCAGATTTAGCTGCGGCAAAGAGCTCGGGAGATACCGCCAGACTACAGATTCTTGAGCGCCAGAAGGCAGACATGACTGCCTTTAATCAAATCTTGGAAACAAAGGATCCCGCCGAACGAGCCAAGAAGATAGAGACGCTTCGAACTGAGGTAGAGCGGGACATAATGAACAAAGACAAGGTCGAGCGGGAGAAGATGACTGAGCAGCAGAAGCAGACGGATGAAGCGCAAAAAGCAACACTGACTTCTGCTAAGACTATGGTCGATCTCCTGGCAGTCAATAGACTGATGGCAAGCTCGATGAGCTCTACCGCAGAATCTCTAAAGAGCCTTGATACGAAGGTGAGTGCATAATGCCTGATCTATTTGCACGTTCTAGCGGTGCCGTAGTACATATAGACGGCGCGACTCCAGGGCAGATGTCTAACATCGAACTCACTGGAAAAGCGGCACTTGTAAATAACAGTGTCGACATACTCATAAGCTCAGTTGCAGTAAGCCAGCAGATCAAGGTGGCATACTTCAGCACTCTGGGAGACTCTCTGTACATCTATCCTCTTGGCAACGAGATGTCCAAGGCGATCATAACGGGAATGGCTTTGCCTGCATCCGTGTGCACCGGAGGAACCAGAGATTACAGCGCAGCACAAAAGGTCATAGACTTCTACAACAATAATAAGGCTTCTAATTTTTCTGCAGTTCAGACTCCGGTAAAGCTGCAGATAATGCCCGTGGTTCTAGAAGGCTTTATAGAAGGCATGACTTTGGAAATTGGCAGCTCTCCCGCAGAGTTCGGATTTGCAAAGTTCAGCATCACCATGTCCATCATTCCCAGTAAATAAACATGCTGTTTTACTCAAGCTCCAATCCTGTTCCTGCTGATGCTCCGTTTGCAAAGCTGTTAGCAAACCGCCAGGACCTGGCTTTTGTGCCAGGTATTCCGGCAATTGCAGATTCAGTGCCATTGGCATACAGCGCAGATTACGAGGCTGCAGCAAAATTGCTTGGCCTGGATTCTACGGATCCGGAGTTTGTGGCCCGCAGAGTTAGGCATCTGTCCTTCATAATTAGAAACAGCAAATTTGCTGACAAGATAAACTGGCGCTCCTATTTGGAGTCAGTTGATGAGCTTATGCCTATATTCGAGGACGCCATAGGTGTCGTCGTTAATCAGGCCTCTCAGTACATAAAGTACTCGTCGATTATTACTGGAACGGCGGATCCCTTTGGAAACATGTGGAGAGTTTCCGTCACTGGTACTTTTCCAAACCTTACGTTTAGCGTCAACGGAATGCAGGCTGCCAGCTTCTCTTCGACGCTAAATCATACGGCAGTTGGAACTTCTGGCTACGCAATGGCGTTTACGTGCAGTGCAGGTACCGGAGACGAAGTATCATTCTCTGCCACTGTTCGTACTCCTTATTCCGGCGATTGCATGCCTATATACTCCGCAATACTCTCTAAGCCAGATCTGGTATCCCGAATCACTGCAAACAAATTAGAATACAGCGACGCTATTCTGAATGGCACCATCATCGAAGATGCCATTGCCGCTTTTATTCTTGCTATCAACGAAATCTAATGGCCAATACTCCAAGCACTCTCAGCGCCAAGCATGCCGCCTACAAGGTCTCGGTAGACCTGGAGGTAAATGGCAAGACTGTGCCTGTGGTGGAGGCAGTGGTCGAGTTTGTACTTAATCAAATTCCCATCGCTAGAGTAGTTGTGCCGTCAGGAATCACGTTTAATAACGCAAACGCGTCGGGCGGAAACCAACTTCTGGACCCGCAGGACCTTACCGGCAGAAAGTCGGCAAAGCTCAGAGTTAAGGGTTCTGGAAAGCCGCATCCAAACGGCTCGAAGGCTACTCCACAAGGAGATGGCGAATGGGTATTGTTTGACGGATACGTGCTGTCAAGTTCAGCGGATTTCAGCACTACTGGAGTGGCTACCACCGTTGTACTAGTGCACTGGATGTACGATCTGGACCTGGCTTCATTTGCATCTGGCGACTTCGACAAAAACGCACCTGACTCCTGGTTTACCGTTCAAGACTCTTCTTTGCCGAACAAAGACCATGTCCAGCCTACATACATAGGTCAGGGGCAGGTGGTAGCAGACAGTGCCTATGTGTCGCAGGATTGGTGGGAGGACATCATTAGGCCTGCGGCAATATACAAGGCAGGTCAGCCTCTGAGGAGATTCCGAACTAGCGATACTCCTTCAAACAACGGGGCAGCCATTGCCGCCATGGAGAGAATATACTCCAAAGGCAAGATGAAGCTTAACTCCAAGGCCTCTAGTGCGTTGGGGTCGGCAACTCTGGTCACCCACGCCATAAATGATTTAGTCGGAACCGTGATATTTACCGGCAGCGGTGGAAGCAGCGCTTTTGAGAAATTTGTTTCTTTATCGTCTGCTTTTGGCGCCGTGCTGGCTCCAAGAGTAGATGAGTGCCTGATGATGTCCTACAACCCACTCGCTCCAGTGGACGTCTTTATTCCGGACTCGGAGTGCGACTTTGGAGGCAGTTCTGCAAATCCTGCACAGCTACCTATAGGTGCAATCATGTACGGTGGAGGCACAGGCTCTTCCATTGTAAACATCGACAAGAGCGTAGTTGAGGGCAACTTCACAGGTCAATACGTGGCTCCATTTCAAGGCAAGGTGGATGGAGGTCCGTTTATAGTGTTTCCGACCCCAGAGTATTTAAGCAACGTTAGAGGTAGCCAAGTCCCCGATGGGCAGTTTAAGTCCCAGGTAGGCATAGTGCCGATTACCAGCCCCAAGGCTCCAAATACGAACGCTACTCAGCAATCTGTACCAAAGGGTTTTGCGGACGAACTAGCCAAGTCATACTACTTCTCCAAGGTGTTCTCTACCAAGACTCAGGACGTAATGTGCGGATTTAGACTTGATGTAGCTCCTGGGGATTGCGTAAAGATTTACCGCTCCGCTGGTTCTGCGTCAGGAGCAAACGTATCAGGACTGGCTAAAAATTGGATAAAGCGCGGCATTGTAGAAGCCGTTACGTATACCCTCTCAGCAGCATCCAATAAAATAATGACCTCCTATAGATTGCGGCATTTAATGGAAAGTCAGGATTTAGATATGTTTGGAGTGTCTGATTCTGGCGAGCCTGCAGGATTATTTCTAAACAAGCCAACCAATGCTGAATCTCCGTTGAAAAAAGTGTAAAATAGCCTTATGGACCCTATTCCAATTAAAAAACAATCTCTTGATGATATGTACGCAGTCTGGTCCAAAGGCCAAAACTCTACGCAGATGCAGGCGATGTTGGATCAGCTCGGTCCAGATATCGATAAGGCTGTGTACGCCTACTCAGGACTCAATGCTGGGCCTGCAGTAAAGACCAGAGCCAAGTTATTGGCCGCCAAGGCAATAAAGAAATACGCTCCTAATTCGGGGTCGTCTTTGCGCAGCTGGGTCTATACGCAGCTACAGCCTCTCAGCAGATACTCTAGAGAGCTCACCCCATCTCCTGTTCCTGAAAGGGCCTACCAGCAGATCAGTGCACTTAAGAGATACGAGGCCGAGTTCTATGAGAACAAAGGCAGAGTGGCCAGCGACGGAGAGCTCGCTGATCTGACAGGTATGTCCGTCCGACAGCTAAATAAAATTCGTGGAATGGACAAACGAGTCTTCAGCGAAGGCTCTACGGCGTTCTCCGGAGATAATCCAGTGACCTCTCAGGAGATTACCGTAGCCCAGAATCCAGGATTTCAAAAAGACGTACTGGACACCATGTATAGCTCGTTCACTCCGCAGGAGCAGGTTATTCTCGAACACAAGCTAGGCTACAACAATAAGAAGATGTTGAGCAATAACGACATTGCCAAAAAACTGAAAATAAGCCCAGGCAGAGTCAGTCAGCTCACGACGTCCATTGCAGCAAGATTAGATGAATACGCTCAATTGAACAGGAGAGGCTTGTGAATTCTGCGGCTCAAAAGATATTTGACGCCATCAAGGAGGCAACCAAGAACTCTGCCAGCGGCGGAGGTGTGTTGTCTTCTGGGTCGTTCAGACTGCTTTGGGAGCCTAAAGAGTACGACAACACTCCAGCGGACCTGGTAAAGCAGTTTGATAGAAACGAACTGGCCCAGGAGTTTCTTGACGCAGTAGGCAAGGACAAGTTCAAATTCTTTGATGCCATGAAGGCCCAGCTGCAACACGACATGGTGGCTGCCGCACATAGAGATATGGCTTTCAGGTATTCAAACAGAATACACAGAATTCTTGATGAGGCAGGTCGTCGCAAAAACATTCAGCGCGAGAACTCCGGAATGCTGGCGACAATGCAAGCCAATGTCGAGAAGTTCCTGGCAGTAGAGGAGGGTAAGGACTAATGGCCGTATCCCAATCCTACATAGGAAAAGCTGTAGATGTATGCGTGCTAGAGACTCCTAGCTATGGAGGTATAGCGCCAGTCAATATCGCCATATCTGACTCGGGCTCTGCTATATCCGGTCCGTACAAAGTAGTGCAAAAGTTCTTTAAGTGCCTGATGACCGATAAAGGATCTGTGGCCAGCGAGCCAGAGTACGGCACTTCTTTTGTAACAAAGCTTTTTGGCGGACAGATACATACCTCCCTGGCTTTGTCTTTTGCCTTTTACTCTGAAAAGAACGACATAATCAACTACATAAAGAGCTCTGTGCTTGCTCCTAGTGTCGACGAGGCGTTGGAGGACGTCGCCCTAGAGGGACTCAGTGTCACTCTGGACTCTGCGGTAATGTCCTTGCGCTTCACATTTCAAGACTCTTCAACAATCTTGGTCCCTGTGACCATCTCCACGGTGTAATATGGAAACTCCAATAGCAGATCAGTCTCCAGAAGCGGTGTTCTCAAAGGAAGAGCAGATTATAGCATTTGTTCAGTCGGCTTATCCCACCTTGGATTTGTCGGCTGGAACAGTGTTGCGAGACTTAGTAATAAAGCTGTACGCTCACTTGGAGACGAGGATTCAGGAGCAGATCGACTTAGCGTTGATCTCAAGCAGCCTGTTGGAGATATCTAAGAACCCTGATGCGGTGGACGATACCCAGCTTGAAAGAGTCTTGTCTAACTTCAATGTCACCCGAGCCCAAGGGTCGACGGCGTCCGGTACGCTTAGAATGTTCTTTTCGTCGAACAACTCGACCGTAATCCCCAAGGACATGCAGTTTACCATGGCAGGCCTGTTGTTCCAGCCGGCAGCCTCTTACGTCCTGGTCTCGCTAGAGAACTATACCGGCGCCTCCAATCAAAGAGTCTTTGAACAGTCCGGATCCTTATACACGGTGGTCATAGATCTTATTGCGGTTACGCCAGGATCTGCCGGAAACATCCGAGCAACCACTGTTGTCACCGGAGTGACTCCCAGTGTTTCCACTCTTACTTCAGCAAAGGCTGATTCCGATTTTACTGGAGGTGCAGACGAGGACGACAACGTGACTCTGCTATCCAAGGCCAAGACCGGAATTGTAGGTAAGGTATTTGGCGGTAGAGATCACATAAAGGCCAAGCTGAAAACTCAGTTCTCGGGAATAAAGGATGTTGGAGTCGTAGGATTCCTTGATCCGGAGATGACCAGAGACCTGGTGGATGGAGTCCACATTGGCAATAGAATAGACCTGTACGTAAAGTCTGCCGCATATCCATCCAGAGTTCAAGAGAAGCTTGCTGCGCAGATGATCTCCTACGATGTCAGCAATCAGGAGGCTCTCTTTGAAATCGTACTGCCGTCCTCTAAAGCGGCAGGAATGTACTCAGTAGAAAACATTAAGTCCACGCTTTCTCAGCAGGCAGGGCTCGAGCTGGTTTCCGATGTTCGTACGCTAGAAGGTAATTCGCTGCACTTGGTACAAGGGCCGGAATCCGCAGCATTTACGGCTTATCAAAAGGCCACTATTAGATTCCTAGTGCCATATCCGCACATCAAGGAAGCCGCTACTCCTCTTGCTCTGGGCCTGATAGAGAATGGCAGCCTGGGAAACCCCAATCCTTGGTTGGCCAACGAGTATGTTGAGACCTCCAGTGTAGTTCCGTCCCCTACGGCACCAACGGGTCCCTGCAATCTATTTCTAAATACTGGCGAAGGGTTCGTAGACTTCTTCTACTTCTATGTCGAGTATCTCAAGATGCCAAACATAGTTGAGATCCAGGGCTACGTTGACTCGGCTGCCGAGCGGAGCCTCAGTGCCGACGTTCTGGTGCACGCTCCTATTCCAGCTATGTGCAGTCTGGAAATGCGATTGATCAAACCTGCGGGAGCTCAGGATCCAGATATGGCTGCATTGAAGGCCGCCCTTGTATCGAAGTTTAACTCCTTCGAGATGGGCCAATCCATTCCGGCCAGTGCACTAATTCATACCGCATACCAGAATATTCCTTCTGGATATACCGTGGATCTGCCAGTTCACCTGTACGCTGTCGTAATTGGACAAAAGCTGGAAAAGGACATTATCTACTCGTCCGATGCTCTTAAGCCGCCGAAGATGCCCAGCAGAGGACTGACTCAGAATACGGTAGCCTTCTTCCTAGAGTCGGCATTGGTCGACATTGCCGTTGTGGAATGCCGTAGATGAACAGCTTATACCCTAGACAACTTCTGGCTCTACTAGGCTCATTCTGGAGTCGGCTATTTGGTAGCAAAGAGCTACTGAAAAAGTTATTTCAGGGGGTTTTGTCAAACCACGAACAGTCTGAGCGAGCTGCTACGGAATTGGTCAGATCCGTAGGCAACCAGGAAATACCTGCAGGGCAAACTCACGTATGGACTAAAATAGTATTTAGTGCATACACGCAAAGTCCAATCGTGTACGGAGACTTCAATAAAAAGTATGGTTTGTCTGGAGTTATGTACGCATATGGACAGCTGGACAACAGCAGAATATCCTACGTCATAGACTCCGACGTATTGGATATTCCCTATTTATACGATGACGTAAGTAATCCAACCAAAGTTCTTACGCAAGGCATAGACTATAAGTTGGAAGCAGGAGTCATTAAGTTTCAAAAGCCCTTGAGAACAATTGAGGACACAGAAAAGGGAGCTAATAGGGAAGTAACGCTATATGCCAGAAATGTTGTTAGGGAGGCAGGCTTTACAACCAGTAGGCTTGGTTACGCGTTGGGAATTCAGCTGTCGGATAAGGTCTACTCAAAAGTTCCGTTTAAGTATCTGTGGAGGCTTGGTACTTACGGACCTACCTATTTAGACATGCTGAACATGCTAGGATCCTGTTCCGGCACTCCTGTTACGCAAAAAGACGAAACAGTCGAGGTCTTTGAACTTCAGCAAGGCTTAGCTCTAATCATTACAGACTCCGGAGCTTATGCAACCTCTGCCTACAAGTCTAACCCTATAAAAATAAACCAGATACTGCCTCAAGGTACGCCCTTAGACTCTCGGCTGCAGATACTCCACGATAAGGATATATACTTAGCAGCCGATATACCGGCCGTATATAGAGATCCTAAGACTTTTAAATACGGACGCAGTTCGGCAATAGCCAGCTCGATGGTAATTATTAAATGCGATATTCAGGGGCCTCAAGCAGCGGCTTTAAAAGCATTTAAGACCATGCTGCCAGTCGATGTTAAGGTGCTTATATTTACAAATATAGACGTTCCAGCGACTTCAATAAACCAAGCAAATTTTAGCTTTAACACTAAAGCTTCGTACAGCCAGATAGTTCCCGCTTTGACTATAAATGAAAGTCAGGCTTCTGTTAAAGCCACAGCGAAGGTAAAATACTCAATCTACGGATATTGATCTATGATCACCACATTTACTGCAGAACTTCCATTAGGTATTGCCCGAGCTGTAGCTGAGCAGCCGCATAAGATCTACCTGTACTTAGAGTACACCAATAATGCCGGTAATATTCCTGTCGGCTTTACAAGTGCTGCAGCTATATCTAATTTTTCAAATCCAAAAACATACTACAGCGAACTTTCAAATAAGAACTATTTGAGAGTACCAGCAATCAGAGATCCAAATCTCATCTCTACTGTAGTTGGAAGTACCTACTCAACCACCACTAATTTCTTTGGGCAGTCTAGCGCCACCTCCGCTGGAGAGTTAGGTGGAACCGCCTTCGGCACAGGCTCCATATGCTATGGGGCAGCCCTGGTATTAGCCGAGGTGGAAAATGAGCGTACTTCAGATATTATCCTAGCTCGTGCTTACTTCACCGGCGGAGCTGAGTACCTAACCAAGACGGCTAGCTCTGAGCTTTTTGTAACTTTCCCTCTTACTGTTAGCGTAACGGCGCCATAATCCTATGAGCTCAATTCAACCCTGGCAGAGCGTAATCGAGACTATCAAAAACGGTGAGCCAATCACCGCTGAGGTCGCAAATCGCGCCATTGCACAACTGGCTTATCGCACGCAGCACCTCAAGGATCGCCAGGATGCGCAGAGTCTTGCCGCCGCTATATTCATTACTGGTGCTCCTTTTACAGACGATGTAAAAACAGGCCATGTAGTTTACTTTAATTCGACTGCGTCAAAGTTTGCTCCCGCCTATGCAGACATGGAGTACAAGGACGGATACCTGCAAGCTACCGAGTCCTCGACGGTTGCGGGTATAGTCGTATACAAGGATACTGCCAACTCCGGAGTCATTGTAGTTGAGGGCTTAGTAGACCCGTCTCTCTACGTGGCCATTGACTGCACTGGCGAATCAATTGTTAGCAATCTGCTGCTGAATCCGCAGGATCGTGGAGTGCTGTATCTAAGCTCAGGTGCGCTAAACGCAGGCACAATCACTCCTAAGCCAGGACTAGTCAGCGTTCCAGTATGCACTTTGCTGGACGATACGCACTTGCTGGTTCGTCCTCCGCTGACCACTGCCCTAGATACGCAGGCTTTGAGATTCCCTTTGACCGCTCGTCCGGCAACTCCCGAGCTGGTACTTACTCGTATATTTGGATCTAACCCCGAGGCTTTTCCAGCAGGGGCAGCAACTGCTCTACTTGCAGGCACGGCGGTTCAACTATACAGTCACAACTACGCTACGCCTGACACTATAGGTAATATCTATCTTACCGGCGTAGTGCATTCCATTACGTCAGGAGAGCTTAGGCTCAAGGATGTAGTTCTTACCAAGTACGGCATTGAGCAGCTCAATTTAAATAACGCTGATTATTCTTTAGTGTTTAAGGCTGCTGCTTCGTTGGGAATTGCTGTTAAGGTTACTGGCACCGTTACAGGCTATAGAGTTAGCTATGGGGCAAACTCTAGCACTGCCGCTCAGGCAACATCCTACGTATCCTTGATTGACTCCACCTCTCCTACCGTAGGATATTTAATAAAGGGGCAGTACGTAGATCCTACTTTGCCTGGTTGGCTGCCGGCAACAGGACAGTACTTTCCAAATGTTCCAATTCCAAATGGTGCTAAGTACGGATATAACTTTGATGCAGATCCCAGACTTCATCAACTCTTTCCGGAGACGGTAGTCGGCACTTACGTGGTATTCAAGGACGGTGTAGCGCAAACCGACATCAGCGTTGTCGTAAACAGCAATGGCATATGGTGGAAAGACGCGTTTAACTCCTTGCCTTGGCACAAGATCAACGGCAAGCACGTACTACCAGATACCAACGTAAAGTTCACAGACTGGAGCTTAGCAGATGCTGCTCAGATAGTGGCTCCTACGGATCTTACGCTGGTTTACACCAAGCTAATTAGTGGAGGTATCAAGGTAGTAACTAGTCTTGAGACTCCTGCAGACTCTCCTATTACGATATCAGATCCTGACGGCAGACCTGCGACTACTGGACCGCTTATCATAAAGGCTGGGTTCACGGTAACGGATGCCTCCACGACCGAGGCGGGATCCCTAGTAGTTAAGGATATATCTAACTTTGCAATGAAGCGTGGCCGGGTGGTAGAACGCATCATCGCAGGCACTAACATCAGCCTTAACTCCACCTTTGCAAACGGCCAGGGAGAGGTCACAGTAGGAGTTGCTGGACTGGATGGAAAGCTGGAAGGGCAGCCGGACATTCTGACAATCGACGATATCCTTATAGAGAAGGATGCCGTTACAAGCATATTCTATTCGGCAATGCCTCCGGGCAAGAACTCCTCCATTCTCGGGAAGGTAGATATTCCAGGCTATTTGGAAGGCAGCTATAAGCTCAATCTAGTTATTACCTTCTTGGCGCTGCATACGTCGGGAGCGGTACAGATGCCGGCATTGGATTTGAGCTGGGTTACCATGAAACCTCCTCCTACCACAACGCCTGCTACGAAATACAACCTTACGAATGCTGCTAATATCGTAAATGGGGCTGTATCGGGCGGCCTATCTATACTTACAGGTACAGCCACCCCTAAAGACTACTTTATCACACAGGTGGAGCTAGACACCGCCTATGCAGGCGGAGAGACTTTCTTTAAGCTGGCTCGCTCCTCTACTGATGGATACTCTGGAAAACTCGGAATAGTGTCTTTAAGGTACAAGTTCGTTAAATCAACTTAAAATTTAGATAAGCCAGGCATTCAGTAAACTAGGCTTCCTGGCTTGGAGGCTTTATGTCAGCAATTATTGGAACTGAATGGCTTAACTCTAACTCTCTGAGAAACTACCCTCTTAGCCAGCTCGCTACTCAGAAGGCTAATAACTCATCGTTTGAGCTGCCAAACGAAGTGTTTGTGGACATGAAGCTGGCGGTGCCTTATATGCCGGGCCTGAAGCCATCCGGCTTTTACATCAGCTCGATTACCGTATATCCGCAAGGATTCGTATTTGAGCTCGGATACGACGGAGAGTTCCAAGCTCCCAGTGTTGCCGTATCCTCGCCTGTAGCTTTTACAGGATTTTCGCAATACTCTTCCGTAGCCATAAAGGGAGTTACGTCGTCTTCTGATTACGACTTCTCACAGATATCTGGAGTAGCAATTTTAGGAGATATCTCCGGACTTCAAAACGCTATAGGCACTCTGACCTTTAACCTTGCTGCGACTAGAGTAGAGGCTACGGTAGTATCCTTTGGGATTAAGAGAATCAGCGGAATTAGAGTCGTAAACTCTGGGTTTACTACTCCAGTGCTGTCTGGACAGATATCTCTAACCAGCGGATCTAATCACAGCATATCCGTAACTTCTTCCTCAGGATACAGCTCGCTTAGATTCAATGCTGTTGATGGAGGTGGACTTACAGAAACATGCGACTGCAACGATATAGAGCTAAGTCCGTGCATCAGAACAATAAACGGCCTTACCGGAGACCCACAAGGCAACGTTTCCATAGTGGGTGGCGACTGCGTATTTGTTAATACCAGCAGCGACGGAATCTCGATCTCAGATACCTGCGCCAAGCCTTGCTGCGGATGCAACGAACTTAACGTGGTCGTTGGAGACGTAGATAACCTGAACAACAAGCTAAGCACCTTGGCCAATGAAATAACCATTCTTGCCAGCTCTGTGGCACAGCTGCAGAACATATGCTTGACGTCTTCGGTTGACTCTACGAGCTGCGCGCAGGACGGAGGTTGATATGAGCCCTACGAAGTATGCAGCGGGCTTTCTAGAGGAGTGCGAGGCCAACGGACTGCCCTTCCTGTCCACTGCTCCGACCGGAAATCCGCCAATAGTGGCATTTAAGGTATTCGCAGCCGGTGCTTTAAGCAGCGCAATGCTGGAGTATGTAAGCATAGCCTTGAATCCTGGCCTCGGACCCAAACTAAAATGTAACGTAATTACTTCTGCAGGCCAGCTGTTCAGCCGGCAAGATTTTGAAAACGCAATAAGTACTACGAACGGCCCATATGACACATCTCAGACTCTGTACAGGACGGAGGAGTCGCTAGGCGGATACGTATACGGTACGCTGGCTAATGTTCAAAAAGGCTACTATATAACCTACGTAATTATTGATGGGGTAGAGTTCAGCTCGTATCCAATCAATCAATATCCGCTGGCTCCGTTTTGCTTGGAGCCGGAGGTTGGAACTGTAGCTCTGGATGTCGATAATGCTATCCTGCCAGCAAGACCAGTACACGTATTGGAAGGGTATAACTATGCCCTGGACTACTCTGCAGAAGATCCTGTAGCTGTAACTTTCAGCGTATCTCCTGGGGCCGGGCTAGGAGTAGAGCCTTGCGACACTGTTCCTGCTATCGAGCAGGTGCTGCGCAGAATCAACGGCCAAGAGGCCAACGATAAAGGCGAATTTTCGATACAGGCGCAAACAGCAGACTGCATCAGCGTAGACAGCAGGTACATAAATGGCTCTAATCCTCAAGTGGCCCTGAACTCACACTGTGCTCCCTGCTGCAGATGCCAAGATTATAAAGACGTATCGGATTACACTAAGGGTGTGGCCGTTCTGTACCATAAAGCGGTAAAGCGATTAGGCGAGCTGGTCACCGAATACAACGTGATTACGCAGCGGTTCAACAGCAGAATTGCATGCTGTCAGACTGCCGGCTCGTTTACTCCAAGATTTAGACTTTGGCCACAACAAAACTTTAAGCTGCAGATTCAGGCCATGGCCGAGAACAACACCGGCCATACGATCCGCGCACTGTCGATGAAGCTGAAGCATGCAGTGACTGCTAAATACAATATGGAGGCTACTGACGAGAATGGTGTGTCTTATTCCATAGCTCAAGGTCAGCCTATTGCCTGTATTCCAATATCTGACGCATCATATCTTTACTATAAGAATCTAAATCCTACTAACAAGGGGCTTCTATTCAATATAGAGTCGCAGGGCGTAATAGAGACCAGCGTGGACTTGTCGTCGCTTCCAATTACGTCTTGCCAGCAAGAACAGCCTAACGATATTCCTTCATGCACAGGGTATCTAATGATCACCTCGGGTCTGGTCATTGTAGATCCTATATTCAGAAAAATAGTCAATCTAAACGCCAGCCCTGGCTATGTAGACATAAACCTGACATTTACGTATTTTGGCAGCTCTCCGACTCCTCAGGGATCTCCTTGCGGACAGGCCAGCAATAGAGTGATTGCGGAAAACATAAAGAAGACTGCCGCCATGGCGCCTAACAAGAAGTCCGTCAATCCGTGTCCGTCTGCGACTGCTTCTTACTTGCTTATCGGAACTGATAGAAGCGTTAGAGTGAAGTTCTCCGACGCCGTACACGGCCAGTCCTCCGTGTCTCTGCTATACCGTACGTTTGCTGATAACGCCTGGACAGACGCCGGAAGTGTGTCTATTCCGCTAAATCTGACAGGGCAGTACGATGCCTTGCTAGGCAGCATACCTAGTGAGTACACTGGCGCCATTCAAGTGGTAGCTAAGTATACTCCTCCTCCGACAGGACAACCTGCCGGATTTGTCACTAAGTGCAAGGCTGTCGATGCCTCAGATGACGAAGTAGATATTCCTGCGGGAGAGTTCGAGACGGCAGCAACCATAATTATCTGAGGCCAACTATGAAAGTAGTAAGTAGAGACTTCCTCAACGACAATGAATATCGACGATATCCCGTGGCTGAAAGGGCTACTCTGGAGCCCTACGCCTCTACGGACGTCTCTGCAGTAAACTCTTTATTGGTAGATATGAAGCTCGTGGTGCCTGGGGCAGTGGCTGCATGCGCATTTGTAGCCAGCATAAAGACAACCCGGTCTTTGGTAACTCTCACAATAATGGGATCTCAGACGCATCCCTTTTCTCCAGATACTCCTGCTGCCACTATTTCAAATGAGCAATATTCAGTACTTGGGGCTTTTGTACTTGCCACTGTTCAGGTGCGGAGAACTAACAGTCTTCCGGGCTCTATAGTGCATTTACAGCCCGAGGTTCCTGGAGTTGGCGGATGGGTGGTTTTCGGTTCCGGAGTTCTTACAGAGGGCTCCTGGTCTTTCTCTGGACCTCAGGCTTCGATGATATCGGACTCTTGCATAAGTAGATACGAATATGGCGGAGTTACGACTATAGGAAAGCAGGGATTCGACACCACAGTAGACGGCAAGGTGCAGCTGGTGGGCCAGAACGGATTGGAAGTGGTGTCCGATTCCAAAGGCCTGGCTATTCAATTCAGCGGCACTAAGTCTGAGGTGAGGCAGAGCCTGCAGGCATTTATAGGCCAGTGCGGAGGACGCCCGGAATCTAACACTTGTGCGTTTAATGCCATAAGAAGCCTCAACGGCTTAGTCCCCCAGGGCGAAGACCGAGAGCTTGTAATAGTCCTAGATAAGCCTATGTACGCCAGATACGAAGGTGCCGGAGACAAAGAGACTGTAGTCATATCCTCAGATTTGCCATTAGAGGCATTTTGCAAGGGAAGATTGGAAATACCGGAGACCTGCGGTACTGTCCAAGGCTTGGCTCAATTCACCAGCACTTATTCTCAGCCACCTGCTCAAGACAGAGTGTCGTTAAATACAAATACCAAGCTTACATTTGAGATATTTGATGGCGTATCCAGCTATTCCTACTCGTTCAGTTATTTGCAGCAGCATCCAACTCGACCCTCGGTAGCTATATTTGGTACTACTTCTCCTATATTCTTTTTTGGAGAGACTTTAAACGCTCTTCACGTCGATGCTGCTCTAGGAGAGTGGCAGCTTTATGGAAATGACGGAGTAAGTCTGGTTGCGTTTGGCGGATTGAATACCAACCTCAGATCCAATCGTGAGGTGGTATACGGAAACGACAGCTACGCACTTACTCTTGGACCAACGACGATCTACGACACTATCGGCGTTACTGAGATATCTGTTGGTATTAGTGCTCTAGATACATTCCCAGAATCCGGAATTTACATGAGAGTAGGTTACGGCCTGTATCAGCACAGTTCGAATCCGGCCTGCATGTTGGAAATTCGTGGAGCTCCAAACGACGCTTGGGCAATAGTGTCCAACGGCTCTGTATTGGCGGCAGGTGTGCTGTCAGCCCAAGGAATAGGCACCCTGGTACAAAACTACACCAGAAGCAATGGCCTACCTGGAATAAGAACGATAGGCGTAGCAGGAGCAGCGTCGTGAATACAATTCCGCATTTAGAATGGCGTAATTTAAACGCAAGTAGAAACTATCCCTTTTTGGATAGCAGCACTCTTTCTTTTAGCTCCGGCTTTTTGCCTCAGAGCTGGATTGTAGACGCAAGAATATATGCAAGAGGTAACTATGCGTCTGAGCAGCCCTGCTATGTCAGCAGAGTAACCAGGACTGATGCTATGGTTGCATTACAATTAAGCTCAGCAGCTGGAGACGTACTGGGAGAGGCCAAGATAGAATTTGGCTCTACCAAAGAACAAATATCGATATTTGACTCCGAAGGCGTACTTGGAGGATGCTTGGTAATCGATCCAAGTAAAAGCTTCTTGCTGCAATCCGTGGACGAAGGACAATACGAACTTACTCCTGAGGCTGCCACCTTTTTGCCAGCTGTTTGCGAGTACCTGCCCAAAAACCAAGTTCAGTCTTTGAATGAAAAGTCCGGCGATATCACTCTGACGGGTAACGAGGGCATTAGAGTAGATCGACTGGACTCCAACACTATTAAAATTAGCGTTCTAGGTGATCCTCACTTCACTAGATACGAGTGCGTAGATCCCAACTACCCTCAGTCTGAAGTCTTGAACCTTAACGGAATATTCCTAAAGAACATAACTTTAGTGCACTATGTAAAAACTCTCGAGGGTTCCTTGGTTGGACCGTTTGCAACTAAGTTAAAACAAAAAGCGGATGGTTCAGTGGTGCTTTCGTTGAAGACAGCCGCCTTCAACCCGATACAAGATACTAGGGAACTTAGACCTGCTTTCCGTATAACTACCGAGGGCAATTCGATTATCTTTAGCATGGCGGGAGGTTAAAGTGTACGACGCCTTTAGTAGCATATCCTATCCCTTAGCGTCCATTGCAGGCAACAGTAGTCAAATAGATGCTTTGCGCAAGACTTTAGTTGACTTTAAAATATATGTAACCGGCGATTCTTTTGTAGAGGCGCCATTTGTAGAGCTGGCATCACTGCACAAAGCTCCAGGTCAGCCGCTGAGGGTAAGAATAAACTTATTGGTTGGGCCTACTGTGATAGGTAATCCAGTACTGGAATTTGCAGACGATGCTTATGCTACGCAGGAATATGTGCGATACCATTTTGATTCGCAGGACTTTCCTACTTTAGCTGCATACTCCGTTGAGGGTTATATCTGCTTTAGCAATCTTCAAAACCTGTTTACTCCCTTTGCTGCGGCTGAGCCTATATTTGTCTACGCTGCATTTGAGCCAAGCACGGCAGTAGCTTTGTGCAAGCAACGAGTTAATGAGATAACTTGTAGAAGCGCTTTGCCTTTACTGCAGCAAACCGACACTCTTAGATATACCGACGAATCCCAGCCGGTTGTAGGCGACGTGAAGTTGGTCGCCGGGGACAATTGCACTATCTCGGTTCTCACTAATACTCGCACTGTGATAATAGGCGCTCAGCAGGGTGCAAACGACTCTCAGGCTGAGCAGTGTGGACCGTGGGTAGAAAAAATTAACTCCAAGGACATACTGTGCAACGAGGGAATTTACAGCATTTCTGGAGTGGAGCCTGACGCAAATGGCGATGTAAAGATTGTCGCACAAAGTCCATTGGCAGTCAGTGCGTTTACAAGAGCAGAGCTGAACGCTGTAAATGCTGACTTCCTTAACAGTTCGGTTTTGTCTGGCTTTCCGCATATAATACGCTTTATATACGTAGGGCTGCCTCAAAGTTCAGATAATCCAAACGTATTTAACTGCCAGTAAGGATCTATATGAGCCTAGATAAATGCATTCCTATTCCACCAATTACTGGACCGGGCTGCGTATCGCTACCTGTCTCTGTAGATTGTGACTCAGGTCAAATCCCTGTTGAGATATGCATACCGGATCCAAGAGATCCCGATGGGCCAAAATGCGTTAACGATAACGCCAGACGTCCTTGGCCGACTCCACCCCCTGCAGAGATAGGCTGTAACCCAGTAAGCTTACAAGTCACCAACACTCCTGCAGCAGAAGACGATCCAGATCAGACTATTCGACTGGAGGGCGGAGTATCCTACATTTCAGGCGACGCCTGTTTGCCGCAGGTGAATTTAAACTTGGTAGTGCCGCCCAACATTGCTTCTGGCGGAGGCTCTCCAAACATAAGCGGCTTTGGATATACCACTTATGCAGATTGTGCACGAGTAGGCCCCACACAAAATGATCGCTACAAAACTCCTCAGGAGTTCTTTGCGAAGGCAACGGGAGCTGCCGCATTTGTACCTAAAACATTAGGAGAGATGGGAAACAATGCCTGCGAACCTCTGTGTGACGCTAGATCTAGATATGGGGCGCAGGTAGCGAAGTTTAACTTGATAGGGCCTCTGTTAGCAGAGATAACCGGCTCAGTTCCCCAAACGTACCACAATATAGCCGGCAGATCTATTGCAACTGGGTGGTCGTATGCCTGGACTCCGTCCTTCTGCGTAACGGCTGCAAATATGTGTTTGCCTGCCTGCTTTCCAGCCTCTTGGGCAAACTACAATACATCGCTGCCTTATACCGCGGCTTGGAACAACAAAGAGATGGTGTACGACAAGTATCTAACGCCTGGAATAAGTCTTGAGGCGCAGGTTAAAAAGGGGTATAAGCCTGTACCTGTTATGAACGGAACTCAGGTGCTTATGTACGGCTGGATTCCCTGGGGAGTACTTGAGGGAGAAAGCGGACCTGTTCCCAACTACGACGCATGTCAGTGTCCTATGGTTTGGTTCTTTAGCGAACAGGTGGCTTTTGACGGAGACTGTGAAGAGGGCGTAGGTACAGATGCTGGCCTCACCTCCATGTTGCCTACTCGTTCTATAACCTCAGCAGGAATGTTCTTCGGATCGCCCGACAATGCCAATCGAGTTTAAAAGCACAATTCAGAGATATTCAATTCAAGCTGGAGTAGTTCCTACTCCGGCGGAACTGTATCCTGGAGAGCTTGCTTTAAACCTGGCTGACGGAAAACTATTTACGTTAAATATAACCGGGTCAGTCATAGATTTGACTGCACTCAACAGTCAATTTAGTCTATCTGGATCGTTGGACGGAGATCTGCTCGTATTCAATGCCACTACTGGCAGATACGAAGCAACTCCGGCTAAAGACGTTCTAGACGGAGGATCTTATTAATGGCCAACCTATCTATAAATTTCATAACTACTACTGTTAGAGAGGGAAATCAAGATCCTCACTATAGAGTTCAGATCACTACTGGTGTCAGCGGCACTACGGGTTCTTTCGTTGACGGCAATTTGCTTTTAATTAAACGTAAGAACGATTTAGAAGGACCAGTAGACGTTTTTTACGGTATTGTTAAGGCCGTGGATTTCTCTATGTTTAGAAAGGCTGCCCCTAATGCAGGGCAGGATTTCTATAGAGCTAACGCGTGGAATCTGGTTTTCTACAACCAACAGACATTAAACGATGCAATTAGTTTAATGAAGAACCAGATAGACATACTATCAGAAGACATATCTATACTTACTAAGTACACAAACCGAAGATCGGAAACACACAACTCGCCCTCATTTTAAGGTAATAACATGAAGAAGTTTGCAATGACGTACTCTACGGTACACGGGCTACTAAACAACGCAGAGGTAAGAGCCGTAAGTCCGGTCATCAAGGCTGCCTACGATGCCGTCGAGACAGAGACCTCCGCTCAAGGCTGCTCAGCTTGCGCAAAAAGAAAACGCATGAGCGACGCTGTAAATCAGCTGCTGGCTCAGCTTCAGGGATCCTCCGAGCTAGAGCTAGATAGAATTAAGAAAGCCTTAGGGGTTGAAGTCCTGGTTTTTCCAAACGGACTTAGTTTCATAGAGCGCTGATGGGCGTTTTTAATCCGGCAATTGTATGTTGTTGCGACCAGGGATTGAACCTGTGTTGTTTAAGTGTAACTTTGTCTAAAGTTTGCCCTACCTCAGAGGAAGACCCCGAAAATTGCGGCATGGTGCCCGGGGATCCTCAGACTGTTACCTGGTCTCAAAAGTTTAGATACTGTGTAGCAAAAGAGGAAGACTGCAATTGCCAGATACTTGTACAAGGTACTACTCCTCAGCCTGACGGGGCTACACCCGGCCCAGGCGGTTTCGTGGAGCAAGATGTAATTGATTGCCAAGCGTCTTACTTTGCGGACGTAAAATGCGATAGTCCAGAAGCAGAAGAGGCATGCAGCGGCGGTCAGGGGATATGTCCTAATTGGATATGCGGACCGTGCGAGCCTATCATTAGCGGCTGTGTAATATCAGAGGACGGTACTTGTCCTCCTGTTCCGCAGTGTGAGCCGAAAGACTGCTGTACTCCGCCGCCAATCGAACTATGCTGCTGTAGGACTATAGTGAATGGCTGTATAACCAGCGCTAGTTGTGAGCCTTGCCCCGCAGTTCCTACTTCGGGAAATGGGCAAAATGGAACGGTGTGCGGACCCGTCTCCAACTGCGATGAGTGCGATGCTGAGCTTAGCGTAGGCATAACTACTCTATGCTGTTCTAGTTGCTATTATTCGGACTCAGCCGCCTACGGAGATCCCAATCCAGGAGATGGTATTCCGGAAGGGTGGGCGGCATCCTGCCCGCCTGGCATAACTACATGTTGCAACGATTGTCTGTCCGGAACTTGTGAGGGCTATGCGTGCATGCCTCCATGCTCTCAAGGGCCCCCTGCTAATATATGTCCATGTCCGCTAGCCCCTACATCTCCAGGATGTACCGCTTTTCAAGCGCAGCAACGCTCTACCTACGGTAATATGGAAAACTCCGCAGAAGGCAACTATCTTAAAGGGCTCATATACGATCCTAGTACTGGCACTTATCGACAAAATACCTTGTTGTTTTTTGGATATGGATACAATCAACTATGAAGGCATTTCACTCATTTAGGGCGGACAAGTTCTTACCTTATCTAGATATGATTGGCGGTAGGGAACTTATAAAGCCAGCGGTCTACATAATGGCATTGTCAGCTGCAACCATACGAAAGCACCATGATGATTTTACCTTGATCACGGACGACGCAGGTAAAGAATTGGCCGAAGAGTGCCAGCTACCGTATAGCAGCATATTATCAGTAGGAAAATCTTTTAATTCCGATCCTTGCGTTTGGATTCAAAGCAAACTACATACTTACCAAACTATCAAAGAGCCATTCGTACATTTCGATAACGACATATTTCTATGGGAGCCGTTACCAGCGGGGTTTTTGGATAACGAGGTAGTCGGATTCCACTCCGAGACATTCTTATGGTACAAGTACGAACTGTATAGAAAAGAGCTTTTAGAGGCAGGTATATCCTTACCTGCATTGAGAGAAACTCACTGGACTAACCGAATGCCGATAAACATGGCAATATTCGGAGGTCAGAACTGGCAAGCAATAAATCAGTACGCTGAATTCATAGATGAATATCTGCAGGACCGCAACTATATGCGAGACGCAACGGAACAGCAGAAATCTGCCTTTGAAAGAAGTATTGCCTTGGTAGAGCAGATGTGGGTTAGTTACCTGATTCAAGATAGGATGAAAGTACCTATTACCACGCTGCTTACGGAAGAGAATATACAAAGAGGAGAGGGTGACCTTAAGCTCACGCACTTGCATGGGTTCAAGCAAAAGGCCATGAAAGAAGGTAAGACCCTGGAGCTACTGATTAAGTTAGACAGCAAGTTGAAGGAAGTAAACCCTGCAGTACACTCTGCCGTACAGAAGTACGTCACTGCAGAAGTCGATATCTCTGCGATGATAAAGGAGCAATCTAATGGTCAGAATCTGTCCGAATAAAAAGCACGAAGTTACGAATGACGGACTATGCGTCTTCGTAGAAGGTCCGTCCTCGTTGGCGCTGACTTCTCCTGAGGCTCAAAGAATGGTCTTTAATTACGTTAAAGAGTCTGGGCTTCAGGGCTACGGCATGAATAAGTTTATACCTAACGCAGATGCAAAGATCGAAGGACCTTACTCGTTCCAAGGCCACTGGCTTCTGCTGCCAAGCCAATGGAATAGAAACTCCATTCGCGTATGAGCACCACGTTGTCAAAGTCCGAAGAGAAGCTGTTCGTCCATAAGCCCGAGTGGGAGGCCAAGCTGCTCCCTGTCTGCGAGGCACTTAAGCTATCCGGATTTGATATAGCAATCATTGCGGACATAATGCGTCAGCTTCAGTTGGAGTCCGTGCTTCCAACTAAATTTTCAATAGTCAATAACCGGTATCTGGTGTACAAGCACGACTTGGTTTACGATCTGGTTAAAGCTCAACCGCTGTTTGAGCAACCCAACGAAGCCAAGAAGATGGCAGTAATATTCTGGCTCTGAGGCTAACAATGAAAGTGAAGTTGCGTAACAACACGTGGGAGTTGGTAAGGACGGATCTCCAAGCAAATATTCGCGGAGAGATAGATCCGCCCTCCTATGTCAAGAAGCGCATAAAGCTTTCAAACAAGTTGTCAAAGCAAGCAGAGGTACTTGAGGTGCTGTTGCACGAATGCCTACACGGCTGCTTCTGGGACATGGATGAGGAAGCTATAGATAAGGCAGCCTACGACATAGCAAAAGTTTTACACAAACTAGGCGCACGGATAGACGTAGACTCAGTACCACAAAAAAGAGCTAACCCTAGGTGACACATATGGATACGATGAGTTTGGTATTTATGGGCCTGCTGATCTTGACCACGCTGTTAAATATGGCCGTGATATTTGAGATGATTTATGATATAGTTATGGCACGATATAAGCGAAAGTGCCCGCATATATCCATAGCTCTCAAATTCGGCACTCCAAGGAGCAGGGGATAACATGGCCAGCATTAGCAACATTCAAGAAGTCGACGTAACAGTATCGTTTAAGTTCACCAGTGGCGCAGACGTCCAAGTCCGCAATATCGTATGGAGCGTTTCTGACGCAACCATCATTGATGTTGCCGTAAGCGTAGAAGACGCAGCAAAAGCAGTAGTAGCTTCCAAGGGTCCAGTTGGCGTCGCCAAGGTCCTTGTCCAGGCCGAATACGCTCAAGTCGCCGCTGACGGCGTAGAGACCGTATTCCCGGTAGCTGGCGAAGCCGAGGTCATCGTTACCGAAGCCGGCGTCGTTGTGGCAAACTTTGAATTTGGCGAGCCCAGAAACCGCTGATATACTAACTACTGTAGGCCGATGAGTCCTATTTAGGAGAGACGTTCTCTCCGCTCGCATGTCGGTACTACAAATAGCAAAACCCAGGGCCAAAGCCCTGGGTTTTGTTTATATAGCACTTAGGTTTTATACCAGCAGGTCTTGTATTATTCTTGACTGGGCTTCGCCTTCGGCGCGTACTTTTCTCTATAGTAGTCGGCGTGCTCGTCTGTATAGATCCCTGCTGTGGGCACCCAACTCGGTAGCCACTCGGGACGTATTAAGGTCATTGTTGCAGGGTCAAACCCAGACTCTACCCATTCCTCGTCTCGGGTTAGCGGCATATCGATCTTGTCCGGTTCAGCGTCTATGCGCTCTTTATTAGCTCGGTATACCTGGCTTGGAGAAACCCCAAGAGAGTCCAAGGCCTTAGTTAGATTTGGATACTTTTTCCCCTCTTTATCGATAACATGCCTATCTAGGGAGTAGTCTCCTATGCCTTTAACTGCTGCGCCGCTACCAGCTCCAATTAATGCACCCATAAGAGCACCCTTGAGTTTAGACTGTCCTCGCAATGCATTAATCAAAGTGCCTATACCCGCACCTGCTAAACCGCCACCTCCGGCATAAATACCGTAATTGGCCAGCTGATTGCTACTTGGATTTAGTATAGGGAAATATACGGGAGCCTTGTTGGGGTTATCTACTTGCGGCCTACCGGCCTTCTTAAGCATACGCTGAATATTGTTTGCTACTTTAATCATCTTATTAGTCCTTTATTATTAGCTGACGCTGAATACTGTTTGCTACTTTAATTAGCCCATCAAGCCTTTTCTTACTAGCTGGCGCTGGAAGTCTCTGGCCATCTGAGCCTTTAGTCTAGGGTCGCTGAAGAGCTCGACGTCTCCTAGGTCGGCTCCTACAGGAAGATCTTCCATCAGGTCTTCGATCTCTTTGTTCTTTCTGGTTCGGCTTCCATAGCCATACAGCAATCCGCCTAGGCCTCCAGCTGTACCGCCAATCAAGGCACCTAGAGGAGCACTCTTCTCCAGTAGGGCTCCAGTGCCTGCACCAGCGCCTGCGCCTAGTAGAGCGCCCATGAGTCCAGTTCCTAGCCCGGCCCAGGTTGGACTGGACAGTTGGCTGGAGATTGGATCTGCCTCAGTGGGAAACAGCATTGGGAACATCTGAGCCTTAGCTCTGTCGACTTCAAGCTGCTCTTCTGGCGTAAAGTATCTCTTGCAGCCAAATCCAGGAGTGCACTTGATGGGTACATCTAGGATAGTATCTGAGGCAAAGGTGTTGGCCTCTTTGGTCTTATTGCCCCAGTTGTCAGCTCCAACCTCACGGCACTTGGTTACCGCACCTGAGGCATAGGCCGAGGGCCATACGTCATATCTGGCCTTTACCTTACGAGTGCAGGCATCGTCCTTTTTCTTTTCTTCTTCGGACTTCTTGCCCCAGCTGTCACCTCTGCCCTTTTCCTTGCATGCTCCAGGAGTCGGACGACATGCAGGATAATCTCCTCGCTCCTCGCCAGAAGACCGTCCGCAGGCCTTGTAGCCTCCGGATCCATCCGGTGCATTGCAGTCCACCCAGCCGCCCCTAGAGCCCTTTTCGCCCTTACGACTGAACCAGTCGTGCAGAGACTTCTCCTTGCTGGCCTCACGCTTGGCTTCGGCCTGCTTTAGTAACATTGTTGTAATGTTGTGGCTAATTGAAATCATTTGCTGAGTCCGTTGGCGAAGTTCTGTACGAATTTGTTCCAAGCTCCGTTGTCTTTGTTTACCAAAGGAGCGTTGTTAAGCTCTAGCATCATTTTTGCCAGCCGTCTTTCCACGTATGCCTTTACGTCTTCCTGAAAAGCCAGCTGATCCTGAATCATGATCTGCATAGCTTCCGAGGTATCCGCGTTAGATTCCACGTTTGCTGCGTAGTCACCAGGTCCCATATCGGCAACCTTGGCTAGTACTTGCGGAGGCCGGTATAAACCCTGCTCCTTGCACACTTCTCCAATGTACCTACGGACATCGGAGCCCAGGCGTTCTGGCGTGCTGCTGTCCAGCATGGTCAATTCGGTGATTGCCCAGGCGCATTCATAGACATCGGCAATATCAAACACATCGTAGCTTAGCGGAGTACCGTTAAGCACATTTGCCGTGTTCATGAATGTCGATACGTCCGAGTGAACGAGGTCGGACGTAAGGGAAGTCCAAAGAGACCAAACTTTGTCTGTACTGATAGCTGGAATATCGGATACCCCGAAACCTTCCTCAATTTCTTGGCGGAAGGCTTCTGGGTCCATATCAAAGATTTCCTGGCCGTACGAGTCCAAGACCATAACGAGGAGCGTGGTCCCGACGGTATCACGACTGCGCCAGAGTTGCTCATAGGTTTGCTTAGATGTTACGGATTTTACAGGCATTACTTTTATTTAACTTTACTTAGAAAGTCATTGAGCAAGAGGCTGCCGAGTTGCTGGCGAGCTGGCTCAGGAAATTTGCCTTTCATAAGCGCTGTATCTATAGCGTTAATTGTTGCGTTCAACTTTTGCGAGAAGTCATCATCGCTCATTGTTTCGTAGAAATCGTCAGGAGAGTATGGAAACTTTAGATTGATTTTCTTTCTATTTTTTAGACCATATAATTGCCAAGGACCTTCTCCTTGGTTTGCAGAAGCTTTAATTAAAGCTAGCGCAGTTAAGTTGCTTGCTACTTTAATCATTACTGCATTCCTTGGGTCATGCCCATTTGAGAGTTTGCTGCGTTCTGTTCGTGCTGTTGTCGGGCTTGTCTGGCCTTTACAGCTGCTAATCCGGCCTGAGCATCCAAGGCGTCTAGCTTGGCCTGCTCCTTCTTCTCGTTCATTCTAGCCTCGAACGAAGTATCGTCTTCGCCAGGCATAGGGTTAGTGTCGTCAACTGGCATCTGCTGAGGCATCATCATGCCCATGTTAGCTTCCTTGAACAGTCTGTCCACGAAGTCGTAGGCAGTTTCTGGAATATATCCAGCTGTCTTGATGGCCTGTTCGAAGCGCTTTGCTTCTGGCTTCGGCAAAGTTGGCAGTATCTCGGCAGCTTTGCTGCGGTCCACGTTGAATCCATCGGTCTGGCAGTATGACAGGAAGTCATCGCCGGCGATCTTCAAACCCTTCTCAAGCTGGTGATCGCTGATCTTGGTGAGATCGACAGGCATTCCGGTCGTAAGATGAATTACTGTATCGGCAACGGCTGCTGCCTTGGTGACATTTACTCTAAAGCACGCATCGACAGGATGTTGAATGGCTGAACCCCACTTGGTGTTAAGTCCGTGCTTGACATCCAGAGCCTCTAGCGCGCTAGAGATAAGTTCTCCGCTATGGCAGATATCAAACGGCCGTGCATTGAGATCGTTTGCAATCTTCAGCAGCTCGTCCTCAAGAGAGTCCCAACGCATGGTGGATATGGCGCTGAGCCTGTCGGTAATCGCCGTTGCGATCTTGCAGTTGATGTTTGCGTAGACCTCTGGATTGGCCAGCTTGTCCAAGTAGACCGCTGTTTGATTGGCTAACTTTAAAGTATCTGCCTTGGACAACAGTCTGGCGGCTGCTTGCTTTTGAATTGAAATCGGAAACCGACTTCTGTTCTGATAGAGCCATTCTGCACTGGCAGTAGCGGCTTCTTTGGTGTGATCCGGGCAACGCTCTACTCTGGCTCCACGATACTCAAACGAGATTGCGTACGAAGCCGGAATAGTTTCCAGGTCAAAAGCTTTTTTAATCTGTTCTACGTCGCCAGCTATGCCCCAGATCTGAGCAGCTTTAAGCAACTTTGCTTCAGCTTGTTTACTGGTCGAAGAGCTGCTACACTGATTGCCGTAGAAGTAAAGGGCGGAGCACCAGCAGTTGGCCTTTGTGTTTAAGGCAAACTTCTTGTTGAGGCCGTCAGCAAAAGCGTCGGATGGGATGTCTTGCAGGTTTTCCTTGGAGAGTACACTTGCCGACTTTACGTACTCTGGCATTGGTACCTGCTTGATGAAGGCATTATAGTACTTTTTAGAGACGTCATCAGTTATGTCAATCCAGCGACTCATAGATGGTGTTCCTTCGGAAGAGTTCTACTCGACCTTCCATTATACAAAAATCTTGAAACTTCTGGGCTACGACGGGCCTGCTAAGGCAGGTGCTTATGTTCGATGTCCTAAGTGCAAAACAGCAAGTATGCTAGTTTCCAGCCTGTTACCGTTTGAGGGTTGGATGTACTGCGACAAGTGCAAACTAGCATGCGAAGGTTTGCAACTATACGGCCAAGCGTACAAAATCTCAAACCCAGAAGAGTTAATAGACGCTGTTGCAAAGGATCTCAAAGTAAAGTCTGTAAATGTAGAGGATAAAATAGCATACTCCACCTTCTACAATAAACAGTATTTACAGCTTCAAAAGACTTGGCAGGTGGCTAAAGCCGCCATGCACCCAGTAGCAAACAGACTTGCTAGTGGAAGATTAAACGAATTAAACCTATGGCTAGGTCAAGAAGTCTTTAACAGAGGCTTGGCTGCCTGGTTTGGATTTGGATTTAAACACGAATTAGAGGAGCTGCTTCAATCCAGCATTCCCGGAATTGGAAAATCGCCAGACGGTCTTTTGGTAATTCCATTTTATATAAAGCCTGGTTTTATTAGCGGGTTTGGATTTATTGGAAATAAAGACCATATGTCCTATCTAAACTTGTTAGAAGGGCACGGAGGAGGATTCTGTGGGCTTAACGAATGCCATAAGCATGAGTCTGAGTCCGTGCATGTGTTGACTCATCCGCTACAGGCAGCCAGAATAGTTCAAAAATGCGCAGTAGAAAGGTATAACAAACTTTCAATAGTGGCCAAGACTCCCATTGGAGAGCTGGAGCCACTGCTGCTCAACAAGCCAACTGTTATGTGGGTTGACGACCCGGACTCCAGTTTCATGAAGACTTGCATCAAGGCAAGAAACTTCAAGGTGATGATAGATGACACTCCGTACATCTGGAAACCGGCAGAAAAGGTATCCAAGATGTGGGAGGGCAGCTTTATGCCGTCGGTTCACGCACAGATCAAGGACAACAATCTGCTGGACCCTTTAGATTTCTTGGTTACCGAGCTGCTCACAATGGGTTCAGCCAATGCAAGAAACGTCATTGATGGTCTGGAATTGACCGAGTTTCAAAAGAATCTAATCTTGGCTTCCTGTACGGATGAGGTCAGAGCCGAACTAGCTCCACTACTTAATCACATATTGGAATCTCAGCCATTAGTCTTAGACAAGAAGATCTTCTTTGAGAGAGACGGAAAGCTTTGGATCCAGGGATCTCGGGAAGTCGTCGACGAGATTGTATGTAATGCAATTGTGCGCATTTCTCACATCTGCAGAATAAAGCAGGGAGGTGCGGCTGCCATATTTGGAAAGTTGTTATTTGAAGGCAAGGAAATATCGTTTCAGATATCAGAAGACGACATAGAGGAGCAGCCCGGTAAGGTATTGGCCTACATAGCTGCCTCGGCAGGATTGTCTAAGCAGCCATTTGTAGCCGACTCGATATCTAAAAAATACCTCGACATCATAATGAGGCTGAGTTCTCCAGAGGTCCACTCCTCGCAGAACTATGTAGGCTTTGACGCCGACACTGGCAGATTTAACCTACCACGGGTATCTATAGACACCGACCAGATTAGAGTAGGTGTGCCTTTTGTAATGAGTGAGGTCGAGCCCCCATGCTCCAACGTAGTGGTTGAAGCTGGTCTGACGGTCAAGAAGATATCTAATATATTTGAGCACGGTCCGGAGACGGTAGCCTATCTAGGGGCTATGGCGAGCCTAGTGGCAGGAATAAACAACCTCGTAGATCAGAAGCCAAGGACAAACCTGATGCTGGTGGGCAACAAGGGCTCCTTGGCGGAATACATCTTCGACATACTTAGAATAGATTTAGGTCTAGAGCATATAACTCTATCGTCAAGAGACGACGTGGAAATGGCTCAGGCTGTTGCGGAAATGCACCAGGTACCTGTAGCCATCGACGGCATTCGATCTAGAGCCAAGCTGTTGGCTGAGTGGGCCGAAGGGGCCAAGAACAGCATAGTGCTGGCCAATTCGACAGTAGCGTCGGCTATGGCTGCAGACAAGGACTGGGAGTTCCTGAGGGCTGATATAGAGTTTACGGAGGAGACCCGGGCATTAATCAATAGCGAGAACGTATTTCCGTTCTTTATGCAGTACGCTTTGACCGTAAGGCCCACGTCATCCCACTCCATGCTGGACAGTTTGAAGTATCTAGCAAAGAGCCTTGATTTGAACCCCGGAGTATTGGACTCCGCCAAGGTAATGCTGTCGGCTAAAGGTTACATAAACACCAAGTCCTCTGGAGTCCAGCTTATAAACTTCATTCAAGAAGGCGTAGAGCAGGGCATGTTCAAGATGTTTACGGGAGACTCTGCCAAGAAGAGATACGTGGTTTTAAAGAACCCAATGGAGGACACGGTCTCCATAGACCTAACTAACCTCCTGGGCCAGATGCGCTTCTACAATCTACCTGTAGTTACCTGGGAGTCTGCAGTAGGTCACTTAAAGAGCCTAGGTGCCATAGAGGCCCACAAGGAAGACCATCTATTACTGGTGTTTCCAAAGCCTCTTTGGAATAGTCTGGTAGCTGCCATCAAGAGAATGCGCAGTCTAAGACGAGCAGCCTTAACCAGCTTAATAGAGCTGCACTGAATGTGTTAATATAATTTAGTGCTGATTCGCTCTTTAGCGGCTAAATCGCCTCGGTAAAATAGCCGCCAAATCGAGTTAACATAATTTGATGGTTCTTCGCCATCACTCCTGGCACAAAGCCACCCATAATCTTAAGCAAATCTTATTCAACAATAAGCAGCTTAGGGTTATGGGTGCAATAAAGTTTGAACCTATAGCAAAACTTTCGACTTAGCTATTAATCAAATTCGTGCCCGCCGTAATACGTGTTGGGACTACCCATGCTTACGTGCTCGTCTCCGTCCAGGACTTCGTCCAACAGGTTTGGAATCAGTTCTGGATATCTTCTCCATAGGGATATGACGGCAAAAGCCACGGCATGCAGGAAGTCATCCGGCATTCCTGGATTACGACGAATGAATCTCCGCTCGGTTCCGAACATACTTTCGCTGCTTTCTTCGTAAACAGCCAAGAAGTGATTCATTATGTTCTCTCCAGCCGAATCTACCAGGCTGTCGTACTGAGGAAACCGAATGTTCTTGTTCTTGATTGCAAGACATACGGCCGCAATGACCTTGCTTTTGTCCAGGTTGTAGTAGCTGGTAGGATTGATATCAGTCGGAGGAACAAACTGCAGCAGAGACTTGATACTGCCACTTGCCGCATAACGGCAATTGATCAGCCGAGAGTCAGGCACTCCTACGCTGCGCATGATGCTGAGTCTTACTTCGCCTGCGACGGCAACGTCGTGTGCGATGGCGCTGCAATTAAATGCATTTGCGATGTCGATGACTTCCTTGGTTTCCAGGACAGAATCGGTCATGGCCTGAAACACGTGCCCGAAAATAATGTCAATCTTGTCCTCGACGGGCAGATAGCAAGCCACGGCGGCTGCAGTCATCGACTGAAACCGACTACCTTTTCCACCCCAGTCAACTCCAAGAACTCTATCTGCGTATTTGTGCGCATTTACGCTATTGTCTTTGGAGTTAGGGGCCAGTACGCACACCTGCTTTAGCTCAGTCTGACTAACCAGCCTTTGTCCTTCGTCGCAAGCCTCACCCAAGACTTCGTTTATGAACGTGGCTGGGCTGGTCAACTCTCTCTTAAGGACCAAGGAACGCCAGTTCTTGGGATTGGCATAGTGTACGGGAGCGATTACCTGAGGAACATGGTAGCTAGGAAAGGTAGCCGACTTCTCCTTGTACTTGTGGACCCAGAAGCCCTTCTCCGGCTCTAAAGGCCTATGGCATTTGGCGCAGCAGAACCCCTCAGGTCTAATCATGTCAAGAACTCCAAGCCCAGGTCCAGAACCTTCAACGGTAGGAATGTTCCAGTGATTGCAGGTTTCGCAACGCATGAACCATTCTGCCTGGCTGGACTGAAGCCGAAGCTGTTCAATAACGTTGTCGATGGTCTTGCTGGTGCCTGCATACATTTCCGATCTTTTTTCGGATGCAGACATACACTCTCTGACGATATCCAGGAATTCCGGATTGAGATCCTGAATCTCGTCCATTCTTATTCCGTCCACGGCAAGACCACGGATTCTGTCCACCGACAACTTGGCGAACGAGAACCACAACTCCGACCCGTTCTTGAAGGTCTTCTGCATGACGGAATCGACGCAGTTCTTGTCCATCAGTTGGTCCTTGATGTAGGACTCGTGGACAAACTGCCGTATGTACTGGTGACTAAATCTTCTAATCTGCTCGAATTGCGGAGCCATGTACAGAACTTTAAACCTGTTGATGGCTGCTGCTTGCAACACACCTTGGGCGGCAATGTGTGTGGACTTGCCGACCTGTCTGGCACATACCAGTAAAGTACGATCAGGAAGATTCGGATAGAAGAGAGGCTCAAAGAACTTGTGCTTTACCAGAGTGAACGGCCGACCGTTCAATCGCAGCATTGAAGTCAGTCGAATTGGCGAGGAGTTGTTGAGATCCAGATAGAACTTGAGGAACTTTGAAAATTCGTTTATATCAAGTCTACTGTTGAGCTCGGCCAACTTCTCCGGCGCCATCGAGAAGATCTTGTCGTCTATGTCGTCGACTTCACAAATCGATTTCATGTTCTGGGCCATGTCGACTACCCATCGAGGCGCAAGAGCCTTGAGGTCTACTTTGGCCTTTTCTTCGCTAATCTTATTGGAGTCGTTCATGCAAAATGCTCAAAAACCCGAGGACGTCATTCTCAGGATTGTGCGGGAATTCATAATTGCAGCATATACTCTTTTCATATTGCTGGCAACTGGATTCATCGTGGTAGGTAAATTCACATTTGATGTCTTGTATCGCATAGTGGAGCAGTACAAGCATAGACAGCAAGAAAAGAAGTATGTAGAATGTGCCCCTCCAAAACAAGGTAACCAATGACAAACAGAATCAGATCAGAATCTCCCGACGAGTTCCTAAAGAATGCCGGACTCACTGGCTACGATCCAACCCTTACTCCTAAAGAGACTACGCCTACAATCGACAAACTGAAGATCAAGTCTTTAAACCAGCCTAAGGACGGAACAGAATCCAAAGACTGCAAAGATTGTGAGTAAGGAACCGCATTGTTCGCCCTCATTTGCATAATTTTCCTAGTCTTCTTCTTCATCAATCCCTGCCTCACTTTGTCAATTGCCTTGTTGGCTTTAATCGGCTACGGCATACTTAAAAAATGATCGACTGGACTCTAACTGTAATCTTGTCTTCCGTGGTACTCGGATCCATGTCCTACATGGCCGTATGGGGAATGCACAATTTTGAAATCACCGTTGACACCATTATGGCATGGGCAGATAGGCAGGAATCTTTCCTGCAGAAGATGATATCCTGCCCGATCTGCTTTGGTGTTCAGATGACTCTGGCCTTGACGTCTATGCACTGCTTGGTATTCGGACTTGGATTGTGGAGCTGGGTATCTATATCCTTGCTTGGCAGCTTGACAGCCCTGTTGATGACTCGGCTGGATCCGCTTACTGACCGTAAATAAGCAAACTTAAATCGTAGCCGTATCCGGAATGTCCGGAGGCTGTTTACTTCAAATGTCGAGATAACACGAATGCCAAAACCAATACTTGCATTTTGTGCCGACCTGCAGGCTAGGGAGTCTGCGTATAGATCGGTAAAGGAATTGCGAGGCGACGACCTATATGCATTGGCTCAGGTCGTAGACAAGTGCCTGGAGCTGAATGTTCCACTGATTCTCGGCGGCGACCAGGTCGATACACCGACCATTGGCGACGAGCATACCGTGGAGCTGCGGAAGATACTGACTAGGCTACCGGTTCAAAGCAGCTGGTACGTGGACGGCAATCACGAACGGGGATTCAAGCGACTATGTCTCGAGGGCGGGAGCGCAGCCGTTTCCAACAACCTTGAGCAGGCTCAGCAGATCAAGCTTGGCAACTATACGGTAGCCGGCTACAACTGGCGAACTAGGCGGCAATGGGAGGCCTATCTGGAGTCCAACACTCTGGTCGATGCCGATATCCTGGTGCTGCACGGTTTTGCATCGCAAGTCGTTCCTGCACTTGGACTTCCGCCAGACGAGGCACCTTTGTGCGACATGGACCTAAACTGGTTTGACGGAAAGTACCGCTTGGTCCTCATGGGCGACATTCACATGGAATGGGAGTGGCGAGGATCCAAGGGCACTCGCTTCTTGTACTCCGGCTCTATGTGGATGCACCGCCTTGGCGAACCTGAGAACAAGTCGTTCCTGGTGGTTTACGACGATCTCAGCATCGAGAAGGTGCCGCTGCGATGCCGGCCATTTCTTAGGACTGATGTTAAGAATGCAGAAGACCTGAAAAGAATTCAAACGTGGCTTGACAACGCAGTCAAGGCCCCATACGTTTCGGACATGCAGCAGTACATGGGCAACAAGCTACCCAGACTGCATGCGACAATACCTTCTGACGTGCTTGCCGAGCTCAGCGTTGGGCTAGACGCATTCAGAGAAAAGGCATTTGTATTCGAGAAGGTGGACACATCTCACGATAGGGATCTATCCGAGATAAAGGGATCCCTGGACGAAAAGGTAGATTTGAGTACCGCACTCGGTAAGCTCGTAGATGAGCAGAATCCGACAGATCAGGAGGCGGCGGAATTCGTAAAGCAGGCAATGGAGCTTGGCTTCGACGTCGCCATGGATAACTTGAAGAAAAAGGTAGGAATCTAATGCCAGCAAAGACTAAAACCAAAAGACCAGTAAAGAACTCTACTGTTGCAGTAAAGTCTCGGTCAAAGACTCCGGTCAAGACCAAGCCTCAGTCGACCAACTCTCTTAAGGGTAAGAGCAAGAGCGAAATTCGCGTAATGATCGCAAAGGACGTGCTTGCTCAACTTAAGTCCAAGTCCTACTGCGCCATGCAGGGATGCTGGGTGGAGGACAAGAAGCTGGGCGGCTTTGACGACTACTGCACCGTGCAGTTTGAGAAAGACGAGAATGTCAAGGCTGTTTCAGCAAGCGAATACGTAGGCAAGTTGAAAGCCTGCAAGGTCTGCGCTCTTGGCAGTATCTTTGTGTCCCAGGTACGAATCGGAGACGACTTCAAGCTGTCTGACGTGCAGAATGCGTATGACGTATTTGAATGGCTGGAAAACAGTCCTCTTAAGCGCTACTTCTCGGTGAATCAGTTGGAGCTGCTCGAAGCGTGCTTTGAAGGACACCATGGAATGTACGGAGACAGCATGGATGGCGTCAACGAATTGGTATCCGCCTCCTACGAATCTCAGTTTCCTCAAGACAAGGACCGACTGACTGCAATAATGAAAAACATCGTGCGTAACAACGGAAAGTTCATTCCCGAACAGGATTTGACTCTAGAAGGCGTTTTGAAAGCCGCTAACATCGACTATTGAGGAGTTTCACATGAGCCTTATTGACCGCATTCTCAACGGCGATTTTGACGACGAACAGGACAGCGTTCCATCCGTGAAGACCAGCAGTATGCGTGGATCCGAAGGCACCAAGCCTCGTCACACAGACCCGACTGACGAACCGTTGGAGGACGAAGAGGACGACATGACCGAAGAAGAATTTGAGGACATTCCTTCCGAGGAGGTTGACGACGAGGGTCCTGATGTTATTATGGAGGCCAACTCCGACATCCCCTCAGACGAATGGATGAAGGAGTACGCAGCAGAAAACGGATTGGATATCGAAGAACCTGAGCCGGCATTGGCTGCGCCGACTCAGTATGTGGAAAAACCCAAGCAGTCCAAGGTTAGAGAAATCAACAAGAACAAGAACATGACTACTGAAAACACCAACAACACCGCAGAGAGCACTCCCAAGCAGTCGACCACCAAGACCTCCACGGAGGCCAAGAAGCGCGGCGCTCCGTACAAGCTCACCGAGCACGCTGAAGAGGTTTGCCGGCTCTACAACGAGGGCGTCGGAGCAAAGACGATCGCAGAGAAGTTCGGCGTTTCGGTCAGCTGCGTCATCAACACGCTGAAGCGCAACAACATCTCCATCCGTCCGAAGGGCCGTCGCAAGACCAACGACTGAGATTTAAAACATGAAGCTGCTCTCCCTGAAGGGCAGGAACATCGGTCTCCTCAAGGGAGACTTCGAGTTTGAGTTCGACGACGCACTGACGGTCATCACTGGACCGATCGGCTGCGGCAAGTCAACCATACTCACGATGATCCGAGCGTCCCTCACCAACTCGTTTCCAGGGAACGCAGGTAGCTGGGCCTCCTGGGGTACACCACCCCAGGAGGCCTGTTACTTTATTGCGTCCTGGCGCATCGGAAACAAGGTTCTGCATATTGCAAAGGCGGTCTCTGGCGAGAAGAAGTTCGGCACTCTGAACATTCCTAGACTTAGAATCGAGCACGATGACGGAAAGGTCGAGGAGGTCTTTGCCTCCAAGGAAGCTCTGGAAAAGACTCATGCGCTGATTCCAGTTCCAGCCAGCATTATCGACGGCCACCTGATCGTGGACCAGGATTCCATCACGGCTCCTGTGTCGTCCACTCCTGCGAAGTTTAAGGAAATTATTCATACTCTCACCCGTACCAATGAGCTTGAGACGCTCAGAGGCCAGGTGCGAGATGTGATGATGTCTGTCACGGTTCCGGATGTACAGGGCCCTTTGCTGGAGGCCAAGACAGAACTGAACCTGATGCAAGGCGAGGCAAATCGCATCGAGTCCGAACTGACAGAGTTGGCTCGTCAATACAACTCTATGCAGCTGCAGGAGGTGTCTGCCCGCTTGGATATCCTGGACAAGATCAAGAAGAATGACGATAAGCGAACGCAGCTGGAGGCCAACCGGACTACGGCAATGTCTGCTTATTCGCAGTTGCAGCAGCAGCTGAAAGTCCAGGAGACTGCAATAGGACAACTTCAGGTAGAGCGTGCTGCGAAGGCTGCAGAGGCAGAAGAAGCCAAGAAAGCTTTGTACTCTGCAGATATGTTGCTTACTGCCAACAAGCGCAAGGAGGCGCTGTTGGACAGTGCGGTCAATCTTGCCGCAAAGCTGCAGGAATGCATGGCTAGCCAGCCGGCGCAACCTGCAGATGAGAGGCCTCAGCTTGGCGCCGACACTTGGCTGCTTGATCGCATTTCCGAACTTAAGCAGGAACTGATGCTGATGCAGAAGCGCCTGGAATTGATCGAAAAGGGTCAATGTCCAGAATGCGGCACCAGCACTGCGGTCTGTGCTCACGACCTTGAGCAGATCAAGGAAGCGATTGCACAAAAGACGGCTGAGGTAAACTTGGCCGTGCAGACTCTTGCCGAGGTACGCAGAATAGAAAAAGAATGGCAGGGCTACGAGAAGGCTGTGCAGGAAGCAACGCAGTGCGCTGAGACTACTATGGCTAAGGCCATGGAGGTCGACCAGGAGCTGCAGACAATGCAGGATCTGCCGAAGATGACTCCCGAAATCAAGGCTGCTCTAAGCAGAGTGGCTAGCAATTTCGACATGCTGGAGCGTAGTGTCAGTTCTGCAGAAAACAGCATAAGCGCCGTCAAGGGCCACATTCAGTCTCAGATTGACATGATGTCCTTGATCGACACTCAACTTGCAGACATACCTCCTGCTAGGTTTGATGCAAATGAGTACGCCAGTCTGGAAAAGCGAAATCAGGACGGCTTGGCCATAAAGCAGAAAGCAGCAAAGCTAGAGGGTAGCCAGGAATCTACCTTGCAGGGTCTCGATAGGGCAAAAGCGAAGGTTGACGCACAGGAAAAGCGAGCAGCCTCGGTCAAGCCAATAGAAGACTTTAGGAGGATTCTGGACAAGGTCAACACCATTCTGATGAAGGATGGCTTGCCTCGTCTGCTGTCATTGCAGTACATGCAGAAGCTCAATGAGCGTCTGGCGTTCTATTTGCGTACGATCAATGCCGACTTCTCGGCCTTTATCGACGAGAACCTGGAGTTCATGGCTCGAAAGTCCGACGGCCTGGTTCACCACGCCAAGAGACTTTCTGGCGGTCAGAAGCAGCAGGCTAGTGTCTGCTATCTCCTGGCCGTGAATGATGTGTTTGCCAGCACTCTCGGAGTATTGGCCCTGGACGAGCCTTCAGGCGCGATGCAGGAATCCAACTCCCGAGATCTGGCTGAGGCGTTCAACTATCTGGCCAAGATGGGCCAGCAGACCGGACGCCAGTTCATTGTAATCACTCACAGCAACGCTCTTGCGGCACTAGGCTGCAAGAACATCTCCTTGGAAGGTCACGAGTAATGCCTACCATTGCCCATGTCACTCTTTCGGCTGATTGCGTCGAGGCGATCAAGCTCATCACGAAGGTCGATTTTCAGAACACGCAGTGCGTTCCGTCGGCCCAAGCCTACACTCTGGCGAAGAAGATTAGGAACTTCTTGACTGTTCGCAACCGGGACGAGTACACTAAGTTCATGAGCTACTACAATCTGGAGGAGCTCATCGAAAGTAACGCTTTGCTGACCCAAATCGCAGATGAGTTTGCGGATGCCCATCAGCATGACTGCGGCGTAGTCGTAATTCTTCAATAGAGGTGAAGTATGGCCAACAATAAAAAGGTAGTTTTGCAGCGAATTATGCGGTTTATCCGCACTCCGGACGGCCCACACCTGGACGTACTGCAGAAGGAGTTTCGGTATCTGCACAGAAGCCAGGTTCGTGAACCCGGTCGTGCCCCCAGGATTGTCAGCACTCCCGTGGATCTGTATGCCATGCAGGATGGCTGGATGTACTTTCCGTGTGGATTACAGGAGCGCTGCCTACAAGTGTTGGCTAGAGCTGGGTTTACGCCGGAGTACTCCGACCTAAGACCTGGCAAGCTTCCCGTTCCGGATGCCTCTAAGCTGGTCGGGCTTCGGCCCGGCCAGCTGGAGGTAATCCAGGAAATCGTGAGAGCGGACTTCGGCATAGTGGACGCCCTGACAGGTTTCGGCAAGGGCGTGGTGATCGAGAAGGTCATCGAGCTGTACCCAAGGCAAAAGCATGCCGTCATTACCAAGTCGAAGAGCGTCTGCAATCAGCTGTACGATCGACTCAAGAAGGTGTTTCCAAAGGCAGGAGTCTGGAACTCCGATAAGCATTTGGAAGGAAATCCGTTGGTATCAACCAGTGGATCTCTAGGTAGCCTTCCTCTGGAGACCTTCGAGGTAGTTCAGTTGGACGAGGTGCACGAACTGCTGACTCCTTCGTTTCTGGAGTACTATCCGTTATTCAGCGGATGCAAGCTAATCTCCTACTCTGCGTCTCCCGACCAGCGCATGGACAATTCCGCATTGGCCATGGAGGCATACTTCGGAAACAAGATTTCCAAGGTCGACTACCAGGAAGGAGTCGAACTAGGTTTGGTTGTTCCCATTGAAGTATGGAAAGTAAACTGGGGTTGCCAGCCGGTCGACGTACTCAGAAGCTTCAAAAATGACGTGAAGCGTGCTCGCTTAGGCTACTGGGCTAACCTGGCTCGCAACAACGCGATAGCCAGAGTGGTCTATGAGGAGATCCCTGCACGGGTGTCCGAGCAGGATCCCCAGATTCTAATTCTGGTAGACAAGATCGAACATGCCCTGGAACTGAAGAAGTACCTGCCGGATTTTACTTGTGTCTATGGCGAGATGGATGACGCTACGGCACAGGCATTCAAGAAGGCTAAGTTACTTGATGGCGATCCAATCACCAGAAAGCAGGCAGATGAGATTCGCAGTAAGTTCTCTGCAGGAACCTTGAAGAGAGCGATTGCTACAGGTATATGGAGCACTGGAGTGGACTTCCCCAGTCTGTCGGTCATCATTCGTGCCGATGGAGGAGCAAGCGCCATCAAGGACATTCAGATGCCTGGAAGAGTCTGCCGAATAGCGACAGGCAAGAGCAAGGGCATTCTGGTTGACTTTGCAGACAACTACGATGTTTGGACGGCTAGACGGTCCAAGACTCGGTTTGAAAGCTACGAGGCCAAGCAATGGGATATACTCCCAGTGAATTTGAAGCAATAGCTAAAAAGCTAAAGCATTACTACGGCCTCACTAAAAAATCAATTACTGGATCTGAAAAGGACTACCAAGTGGCAGTCCACAGCACCAACAAAACATACAACAGCCGATGGATGGACATAGCCCGATGGGCACTTATAAACGATGTCGATCCAAGAGCTTACGTAGATTGGTGCTTTCAGAAAGAATTTCCCGGCTATCCGATGCCGTCAAAGTTTGCATCTGTCGGCTTTCAGCGTGAATACCTGAATGCCGGAAAGCCAGATCCAGAGTATTCAAAATTGAAGTTGAAGTACGAGTTGATGGTCAAGAGACTAGAAAGACTATGCGAGACTGCTGATCTCGTAGAGTGTCTAGTAGATCCCTTGAATACATTTGATCCGTTCTTCATGTACGTGATTGCAAGAAAGGTGGAGCGCCATCATGAGCTTCCTCAAGATATACTGCTCAAGGCAAAGCACCAAGTGCACTGCATGCCAGTATATGCTGAAAAGTTCAAGGAGATCGTTCCCGAGGAGCTGTTCATTCCATGGACCTGAGTCACGCTAACAACAAGTGGCTTGTCCTGGGCATGCTCAGGTCAAGCGAAGTAATGGGAATGATCGTCCAGCGCCTGAAGTTGGAGGACTTTCGCGACAACGAGACTCCGTTGCGCGTAGCCTTCATCATTGGCAGCAGATGGCACGCCACCAGCAAGACCCCCGTTCCTTACGAAGTCGCAGTCAGCGCGTTCATGGACGAGCTGGTTCCGAACAGGGTGCTGAACGATGCCGAGGCATTGCATTTTGGAGATATCCTGCACTGGGCCTACAACTCAGTGGCGGAATTCGACGAGCACAAAGCCTATGTGCTGGAATTCCTGCATAAGTTTCTGATTGACCGCAAGGTCCGTCCCGCTGCTTTTGGCATTGATCGTGCCGAGGACATCGTGGACAAGGTGCAGGAACTGACCAGGACTATTGCCAGCACTTCCATCAGCCGGGCCAAGTTCATAGATCCATTCATGAGCGCAACTCCCATGCTCTCCAATGCAGTACGGAGACCTTGGGGTGTAGACTGGGTCGATATTGTGACTAGCGGAGGTGCAACCACCGGAGAGACGACTTTGTTCCTGGCTCCATCCGGTGGCGGCAAGACCCTGACCAACATTCAGCTGGCCACGACTGCGGCCTTGAACGGAGAGGACTCATTGATCCTCACCTACGAGCAAAATGCGGAAGGCATCACCAACCGTATCTACGCATTTGCCATGGGAATACCGATCTCCTCATTTGTGGGACTTAGCAAAGAGGGATTCGAGGCCAACAAAGGACTGAAGGCCAAGTATGACAAGGTGCGGGAGAGGCTTGCTGGAAGGCTGATGATCGTTGACATGCTCGAAGCCGCACAGAACAACGGTGGCGGCGGCGGTGGCGCTAACGAGGTCGAGCTGATCGTCAAGCAGGCACGAGATTCCGGAAAGGAACCACGGTATGTAGGCATCGACTGGCTCGGGCCGATGGCAAACAACTATATGGCTGTACGGGGAATAAACACCTCAGAGCAGACCAAGATCATGAATCAGATGGCCGACGACTTGCGCAAGGTCGGCAGCAATCTGAAAGTGAACATATTTGTGTACCATCAGCTGGGCACCACGGCTTCGGCCAGTGGCCCCCAGCGAAAGCCCGAAGCCACCGATGCCTACATGTGCCGCACTCTGCACCACTACATGGATACGGTGATCTGCGTAGGCAATCGCGACAAGGAAAGCAACATGGCCTGGGTCAATGCTCCAAAGGTTCGCAATGGTGCCCCCTTCATGGATTCTCTAATCCAGATGGACGGCGCTTTGTCCCGTTGGAAGCTGGTGGACAAGTCGGAAGTGAACACCGAGACCATGAAGCTGTACAACCAGAAGTCTGGAGCTCAGTCGGAAGAAGAGGACGCACCCTCCACCGGGAAGCGTCGTCGTGATCCGCTGGCCTTCAACGAAACCGTGAGGTCTCATCTGGGATGAAGTACATAAACGATATCCTTGTAAAGGCTCTGAAGAAAAAGTTTGGAAAAGTGCAGGTCACCAACGCGGGAGTCGAAGCCAAATACCATGTCGTAGAGGACAAGATTGCGGCATGGGCTTCTGCAAGAAGCGGCAATCCGGAAGCAAGCTCCAAGAGAATCAATCTCATAAACTGGGGCGAAACCTATTCGGTAAATTGTCCTCGCTGTAACGACAAGAGATCTCGGCTGTACATCAGTCATCTATGGGGCACCTATTGCGAGCAAGCGGGTAGAAAGCTGTTCTCTTGCGTAAAGTGCCATAACGAAAGCTGCTACTGGGGAGATCTGTGGAACGTGCTTTACGGCGCTGACTACGATCCGACAACGACGCAAAAGTCAGAGGACCTAAAGACGGGCATGGATGCCGAGGTCCGAAGAATGGAGTTGCCTGGGGCAGTAGAAGATCTAATTCCGATAAACCAGCTTAGCGATGACCATCCGGTCATACAGTATCTGGTGTCTCGTAACTTTGCCGACATAGACATGTTGGCCAATGAATATCAGTTCTGCTATTGCAGCAAGAGCCCATGGCATAAAAGATTCACGGACTCTGCAGGCAATTGGCACACGGTGACTCCTGAGCACAGATTGATAATTCCAAACGTACAGCAAGGCGTATGGAATGGCTGGCTTGCCAGATATATAGGAGACATTCCCAAGGATCCCAATACCGGCAAGGCAGTCATTCAAAAGTATTTGAATGCTCCCGGCTACTCGTTTGGCTCCACGCTGTACAGGCTGGAGGCTGCGCAAAAATTCACAGACGGAAAGTTTTGCATTGTTTGTGAAGGGGCCCTATCTGCCATTGCCTGTGGATTTGCAGGAGTCTGCACCTTTGGCATGTATCCAAGGCCAATGCAGCAGGAGATGCTGGCAGAATCGTTCAAGGATGGACAAATAGTCTTCATGGTCGAGCACGAAGCAGCAGTTAATGGCAAGATTTTTGACATAATTGCGTCTTTGAATCAAAAGATTGCAAAAGGATGTCTTGCAATAGAACTGCCGAAGGGCCAGGATCCAGCCAACATGACGACTTCGGAACTCATGGAAGCTGTGCTTAACAAGCAAAGAGAAAACTCAAGGTAAGGCAATGGAACAATCAAATTCAAATACTACGACTGTCAACACTCCTCCCGAAACCAAGCCGTTGAAGATGTGGAAGGTGTTGGTCCACAACGATGACGTAAACACGTACATACACGTAATCAAATGTCTAATGCAGATTCTCAGAATGGACCCTCACATGGCTCTAGTAAAGACCACAGAGGTAGACAAAAATGGTTTTTCTATCGTCGAAGTAACGCACAAAGAACGGGCGGAACTGCTAAAAGATCAGCTAGTGTCCTTAAGCCTCACCTGCACCATCGAGCCGGACTAAAAATGACAATACAAACAACTGTGGAAGAGAACGTACAGAAGTACGGCTCTATGGCCGTGGCCAGAGCCTTGCAATACAGTCAGACAATCGAGCACTCCTTTCAAGAGATGCTCATGAGTAGAAGCAGGATCTGCCTGAACGTAAATGGAATCAGCTCTCCTATTCAGCTGCTGCCTGGCATTCACCTCAAGTCTGTGTTCAATACTACTGCTCCTCAGGGCAAGACAAATGCGCATTTGCTGCCAACTCCTGAGCTGGGTCCTGCTCCTTGCAGAATAATGCTGGTAGGTTGCTGGCCAAACTCTCGTGAGAACGACAACTCTCGGCTGTACTGCGGAGAGTGGGTTTCCGAATTCGAGGATCTGGTCGCTAAGACAGGATTTCCAGTATCTGCTTGCTACTACACCACTTACGTCAAACACTATGTGGACGGCAAAAAGACGGCGATCCCAAAAGATCTGGTCGAGGACTACTCCGCTGCGTTCAAGAAGGAGCTTGAGCTGGCCAAGCCAGAACTTGTAATCCTGCTGGGTGCAAAAGTGCTGAAGGCCGTCCTGGGCGCTAGAGCTACGGTTGAGAAGTACAAGAACCGTACGATGTCGGCAGAGGAAAGTCCGTTGGGCATAAAGACGGCCATCATGACTGACTTCTCCGCCATTATCCACATGCCTGAAGTACGTGCAGCAATAGCCCTGGACATGACTCGGATAGCCAACGAACTGGCTAGCGGACAGGTAACCGTAAAGGACGACACTCATATCTCCTACACCTGCGTGTACTCGCTGGACCAGTTGCAGCAACACCTGCAGACAATTGAGCAGGAGTACTCAGGCTGGGTTTCCGTGGACTGCGAATGGGGCGGCGGAAACCACCTCAGCGGCGAACTGCGGTGCATTCAGTTCAGCTGGGCTCCAGGCAAGGCGCTGGTAGCGGTATTCAATCACGCCAACATGCAGCCCAGTCCTCTTGGCCAGAACAAGCAGCAGGCCTGGAGTCTGATAAAGCAATTTGTGGAAAACGGCAAGACAAAGCTAATAGGCCACTTCATACGAGCCGACTTGCCGTGGCTTCAGCACAACGGAGTAAACGTCACCCTACCTGCACTCACAGGCTGGGATACTGCCTTGGCTGGGCACTTGCTGGACGAGAACTGGGCACAGGGTCTGGAGGTATACACAGCCAGGCACACTCAGATGGGCAGGTATGAACTTGCCTTGAATGCCTGGATCAAGGAAAGCAAGTACGACGTCGACGAGCACGGCTACGGAGGAATTCCGGACGACGTGCTGTTTCCGTATGCTGCTCAGGACGCAGATGCCACTTTCCGCATATTCCTGATTCAATATGCAGAAATGATGCGCCATGAGAACGAGAGAGTGCGGACGCTGTTCGAGACCGTGGTCATGCCTGCCACTCTGCCGATTCTTGAGATCGAGACTACTGGCATGAACGTTGACAGAGACCGGTTGGAGCTGCTTTCTCACAAGTACACTGCTAAGCGCACTGAACTTACGGAAAAGCTCCGAGGTCTGCTCAACTGGCCGGATTTCAATCCCGATTCTCCGGTGCAGAAGGCAGCGGCTTTGTTCGGCTGGGTAAAGCAAGGCAGCAAGCCCAGCTTTCCACCAACTGCCACTCTATGTAGGTTTGAGCCCATCAAGGCTACAAATGACGCAAAGTGGTCCAAGCTTCTGGAAAAGCCGGAAAAACTGGCGTCGTATACTCCGTCTACAGATCGTTCTGTTCTTACCAGCTTGCTGCTAATTCATAAAGATAACGAGCTGGTTAACACCATGCTGCTGTACACTGCGGTAGCTCAGACCGTGAAGACATTCACGGGAGAGTTCGTGGAGCTGCCCGATGGCGGTCACTCGGTGGATGGCGGTATTCTGCCTAAGCTGTGGTGTGATGGCCGAGTCCATACTCGCATTAGGCAGACCGTCGAGACTGGGCGTTACGGACACTCGGATCCCAACATGGCTCAGCTGCCAAAGACCGCGGAGGACCTTGTTAGCAAGGCCTTCAAGGACAAGCAGCAGCAGATACCTTCAATCCGTTCCTGCTTCAGAGCGGATCCTGGTTGGGCCTTGCTGGATTGCGACTGGGTGCAGGCCGAGCTTTTCGTCATGGCGTGGCTCTCCGGAGACACCAACATGCAGCAGAAGCTTAGCGATCCCGGATCGGACTTCCACTCCGAGGTCGCCATAGAAATGTTCCGCCTGGATAAGCCACCGGCGGACTATGCCAAAGGCAAGAAAGATTGGCTGAAGGAAACCGGAAACACAAAGTACAGAACCATTGCGAAAACTATCACCTTCGGAATTGCGTACGGTCGTGGCGGAGCGGCCATCAAAGAAGCGGTATATATGGAAGGAGTCAACATTACGCTGGAAGAAGCTCAAGAGGCTGTGGACAAGTTTAAAGCGACTTTTCCTCAGCTTGCACATTGGCTGATTTCGCAGCAGGAAAAGGTCGGCAGCCAGGGATATGTCGAAAACGGATTCGGCCGACGTCGTCGGTTCGAGCATACCGAGGACAACGAGCTGCTGGCTCATCAGAAGCGTCAGGCGATGAATGCACCGATTCAGGGCACGGTAGGCGACTTAATGTCGTTGGCCCTGGTAAACCTATACATGATCCGTGAGGCCGAGCGTCCTCACCTTCAGTACAGGGTTCTCATGAGCGTGCACGATCAGGTTATCGTCAGCTGCCCCGTAGAGCAGATTGAGGAGACCATGGAGGTCATGAGAATGGCAATGTGCGAAAGATGCAGGATTCCGAACAATGACTTGGTACTTGGCATTGATCCGGAGGTCTGCATTCGTTGGAGCGAACCCTTGACAGACGAGGACGTCGCTACCTATCCTGTTCTAGGCAAGTACAAGAAGTGATCTGCAAACTCTTTATTCACAAACCCTAAGGAAAAACACACAAATGGCTTTCGACTTCAACAAGGCTGTCCATCAGGACAGCAAGACCGGCACTGGCTCTCGCAGCTCAGACTATCAGAAGATGTTCACCGACGATGCTCCAAGCCTGGGCTACGTGTCCAGCAAGGCGCCGTGCGAGTTCATCATCGTTCCTCCCCACCCCACCTATGGAGCCAGCACCGCTATGACCTCGGGCGGCTTCCGTCAGGATCAGCTGCGTGGAGTGGTCCCGACTCTCGGCCAGTACGGCATCGACTGGGTCATGGTCTACCGCAAGGTCGGCAATGATCCGGATATGCGCAAGCGCAAGGACATCCTGGCCATCAACATGGTCGAGGGTCCTGATGGCATGACCGTGCAGACCGAGCGTGACTGGGGCAATGGCTACAAGAGCCCTATGTACAAGCTCCGCGAGTACCTCTGGAAGGCCGGCGGCGGTCACAAGTACGACAAGTCGGCTCGTCGTTCGATTCCGACCATCAATGTCGACACCAGCACGGCAAAGTATCGTCGTGCTCTGGAACTCGTCCCGGTGGATTCAAATGATTTGAATGCTCCACTTGGTCGTGCTGCTCGTACGCTGTTCCTGCAGGGCTTCGTCATCAGCAATGCTGGCATCAACTACACGCAGGACGAGGACGGCCAGCCCTGCTGGCCACGCCACAAGATCCTGATGATCAATCAGGTCTCGGCAATCAAGTCTCGTGAGGATGCCCGTATCAAGGAAGGCTTCTACGACGCATGGTTTGAGCGAGTCGACGGAATGCCTATGGATCCTGAGACCGTTGTCGACACCTACGGCGACATCTCTCAGAGCCTGGAGGCTCAGATGGCTTGGGAGGCTGGATTCAAGCACGGAGACTTTGCGTCTGTGCAGAAGCTGGTCACCTTCAGCAGCTATGCCTCCGGTCCTGCCGGCATCGCCACCTACAGCTGCTCGGTGCAGAACTTGGCGGATCGTTTCGGCCCGGCGTATTCGCTGCCCGATGAGGTCCTTTCCAAGGTCCGTCCGTTCAGCGACTACATCCTGGAGAACAACGAGAAGCTGCAGATTCAGTGGCTGCTTGAGCTGTTCCCCGGTGATGAGTGGGCGATGATCGAAGCCGGAATCATCTCTGATGGCAGCAACCGAGTGGCTATGAACGGATTTGCAGCTCCTGCTGCAGCTCCGGCACCTGCTGCAGCTCCGGCGCCGGTTCCAGTGCCTGCTCCTGCTAGAGCCCCGATTGCTGCTCCAGCAGTATCCGCTCGCCCTGTGGCTGCTCCAGCCGCACAGCGTCCCGGATTGGCAACGCCGACTCCAGTTGTTCCAGTTTCAGCTACTCCCAGCCCTGCAACTCCCAGCATTCCGGCACCTGGCGGAACCAACCTCTCCGCGCAGATGAAGGCCATGATGGACAAGCTTCAGGGAAGCGTCAATAAGAACGGCTGAAGAAAGGAATAAAACTCAATGGCAAAAAAGAAGAAAGACGAAGAAAAGGAAAACCCCTCAAACCTCGATCCTGGGATCGAGGCTTTGATGGCCCATGCTAAGAAAGCCGGTAACGACCAGGTCTGCCTTGCGGCAGACCTGGCCGACCGGGTATGGGGCATTCCTTGCGATCACCTCTCCTATCGCTGGCTTTGCGACAATACCTGCTATCAAATGAGCAGAATTATCGGCGTGGCCGGAATGAAGGAGAGCTGTAAGTCTGCATTTGCGATGACCTTGGCCAAGGTGTGGATGGACTTAGGTGGCATGTGCATCTATGTCGACACCGAAAACAAGAAGAGTCCTGCTCTCTACAAAGCCGTCGTCGGGGCTGCCAACACTCTACGTACCTTGGAGTACGTAGCGTTCAGCACCGAGCAATGGCAGGAGCAGGTTCTGGACGCTCTTCGTTTCTCGTCCACAGAGGCATCTCTGCAGGACAGGCCAGTGATGTTCGTTATTGACTCACTGGGCGGTGTTGACACCAAGGAGACCGATGCCCGCATTGAAAAGGAAGGCGGCATCAATCCTCGCAATACCGGCGGCATGATCAAGTGCAAGTCTCACAACGAGTTTTTCCGGCACGTGAACAAGCACCTGTACATGCAGCCATACGCCTTGGTCTACATCAATCACTTGTCGGACGACCCCAATAGCCCTATTCAAGGTGCTAAGCGGAAGCCCGGAGGTACTGGTCAAGACTACCATGCAGTACTTGACCTTTGGTTCTCGGTCGTAAAGGGTACTCCTGTCTACAAGGCGACTCGTGGCTTTACGGAAAAAATCCTCAAGATCACCGTAAACAAGAATTCCATGGGTGCCAGCAAGCGTAACATCGAGATTCCTTATCGCTGGAAGGGCGATGAGGAGACCAATCAGATTGGCGAATGCTGGTTTGACTGGGATGCCGCTACGGCCATGCTGCTTACGGACGATAGTCCGACTGGCGTAAAGAGTCGATTGAAGGACATCGTCAACGTGACCGTAAACAGCAACAAGTACAGCTGCAAGGAGCTGGGTTTGGTTGCCGTTACGGACTCAGAGATGGGTGCTGCGATTCGACGCAACGTGGAAATGCGAGAAAGACTTTCCGATGCCTTGGGCATCAATCGCATGAAGGTTTACCCAATGCTTCAAATCGAGGACAAGTCTGTGTACGAGGAGACTAGGTACTCCAAGGCACAGGCTCCCAAGGAAGCAGATATCTCCGAACAGGAGTAACGATGAAGGAAAACGAGAAACCCGATTTCTTCGATACGTTTGAAGAATACAAGCAAAAGCGTGAAACAGGACGACAGGTGGTCTATGAAAATAAGATCTGCCGAAAGCTGATCACGCGGCTGTTTGAAAAGGGTAGCTCGGAGCGAGAGTACTGGACCACTCGGCTGGAGGCGAGCAGTGAGCCTCTGGCCGAGGTCCAGGATCTTATGAGCCCGTTCTGCCTTACTACGCATAGGTTGCAGAGCTGGAGCATCAACGAACTACTCGGACCTCCGACTAAGATGGCGCAACTACCTCTTTGGCAAGAATTTGCAGCAAAAGTAGAGCAATGCGACCCTAAGCAAATTCCTGCAATGGCCTTTTACAATTCGGTGATAGGGCAGGATATGATCATTCATACCGGCCTCAATACCAAAATGCCTAATGGCTATTTTCGTTTAATGAGAACTTCAACCTCAGGAGACGGTGGAGTAGTCATTGACACTCTGGACGGCTTCATGGAGTTAATCGCGGGACATTAATGCAATACACGACGCTGTTGGAAGATAAAACCGTCGAACGCCTAAAACAAGAATTACCAAGAGTCTATCCTGGTCTTTGGATGTTGGATCTAGACCCTAATTGCGATAAATTGATTCTCGGCCCATATGATACTGTGGCTGATGCTCATGATAGTCGCGACTACATCTGGCACTATGGGGATAGATACGGGCGCTATCTTTGGCTGCTCAGTACCAAGTCCGCAGAGATAATCAAAGGTAACATCCGAGATGCAGATTTTGTGGAGATATCCATAGACACCATGCCCTTGGAGGTAGTAGGATTCCGAATGAAGCTTAATGGAGTTTCAGACTGGATCAGGCCACCTACCAGAAAGATTAAAAAATGAATGACAGCAAACCAGAACGAATTCCTCTAAGGGATTCTTTGGCATTTACGATAAAAGCAGCAATCACAGATGCATCTGCGTTTAGTCAGTACGTGCTCAAAGAATATGCCCCCAAGTGCCAAGGTCCTTTGGCAATAAGCAAAAGCCCTGCCAAACATACATTGGAAAACTGCCTTTACGATGAAATCTGCGGCTGGCTAGATACTCCTACCATTACCGGAGTTTCTATACTCAGCATCGAGGTAGGACCACCTGCATTTAAAAATCATATTCTAAACGAAGAGCCGAGAGTTAACTTTCGGGAATTCATCGATTTAGGGTATGATATCTGCAAGCTTGAAACGTCTGCCAAAAAGAATTCAAATTTTGTATTGGTAGACAGGGAGAGACTAGAGCAGCTTAAACAAAGAGCAAAGTGGCTGCTAGAGCATGCAGATAAGGTTGAGTTCCATGAGTCCAAGCCCCAGAAAACGTCCAGACAAGTGGGTAATAGCCTACGAGAAAGACGGCTTCCTGGTGGACTACCTACGCCACCCTGACTTCATCTTCGATAACATAGAACTAGCCTACGAGAGAAAGGCCGACGCTCAAGTATTGCTGAGCAAGGCCTTTGCTCATATAAAGCTAGTCAATGTTTTCGTCGCACCTTTAAGAGACTTCTCCTGATGGCAAAATACGTAGCGTATATCCCAGGAATGGATTCATTCCTGATGGATGGCAACACTCCGTTCATAGACGAAGAAAAAGAAGTACGCAGAGTCATAGCCGACGAAACGGTACATCCCAAGCACTACGAGGCCAAGCCGGTAAGTTTCCTCAAGACCTGGGCCAAAAAGCAACAAGATAAAGAAGCAGAAGTCAAGCCTTTTAGGTTCTCTCCCCCGTCTCCAGAATTCCACTACACTCCAGCTGAAGGCCAGCATCGGTATGCTTTAGTGGTTGGAGACGAGAACATTTCTAAAAGCGGACTTGCAGTAAAGCACTTTGAAACTCGGGAAGAAGGCGTTATATTTGCCAAGAGGTCAATCGCCGGATTGACCAAGGAATTTCCCGCACTAGGGTACTACTTACTGGACACTGAAAATCATGTCTACACCGACGGAATCACAATCGGAAGTCACTGGAGAGCCGAAGATTACGTGCCTGGGAAAGGCAACGGGTCGACTGGCGGGCTACATATCGGGACGCCAGAAACTCCCGCCAGAAAACGAGGCAGAAAGCCTAGAGCCACAAACTGACGAAGACCAATACGGGTTTAACTTCGCAAACGATAATCGCACCTTTGGATCCGGAGCCAAGCGCGATTCCGCAGCAGGAAAGCCTAGACCGGATCTCCTATCTCCATTCGCTACCATGCGTCGTGGTAGAGTTATGGAACTAGGAGCCAGAAAGTACGGAGATCGGAACTGGGAAAAGGGCATGCCTCTGAGCGTGTTTGCAGCCTCGGCAAACAGGCACTTCATTCAGTTTATGATGGGTGCTACAGACGAGGATCATTTGGCACATTGCGCATTTAACCTTGATGCAATTATGCACGGACAGGAGATGATTCGCCGTGGACTTTGGCCAGCCGAATACAACGATCTTCCTAAGTACGAATGATGAAAGCGAAATGGAAAAGCCCTTTAAAGACATAAATCTAGACGCCCTGGACTTCAAGCTAAGCCTAATTCCAATTGTCAATAAGGTCGACGACCAAGACTCCTTCCTTTCGGAAATTCCAGAAGAAGTATTTGAACCCAATGAAGAATGAAATTTCTGTAGGGCCTGCTGGCTGGGTACGACTGGTAGACACCATGCCTGGAATGCAAAGCGGCACTTTAGATGTCGCTATAGTCCAAGCTGCCCGCACCTCCAATGGTGCAGGCAGCAAGGGCCCGGAGAGCGATCAATCCTTGATTCGCTATCTGATGCGACATAGGCATACCTCACCGTTTGAAATGGTGGAGTTTAAGTTTCATCTTAAAATGCCTATCTTTGTGGCTAGGCAATGGATGAGACACAGAATGGCCAGCATTAATGAATACAGTGCTCGGTATTCTGCAGTTCCTGATGCCTGCGCCATTCCCAAGGTCACAGACATTCGCACTCAATCCTACGTAAATAAGCAGGGCTCCGACCTGCTTGACTTTCCTGGTAATGAGGCAAGTGCCTTTGTAGACGAGATGAAGCTGCTCTATAAGCAGGCTTATGGCGCCTATACCGAGGCTTTGAATGCAGGCGTGGCTAGAGAGCAAGCACGAATGATCTTGCCTCAAAACATGTACACTGAGTTCTACTGGAAGATAGACCTGCATAATCTTTTAAACTTTTTGAAGCTGCGAATGGATTCGCATGCTCAAAAAGAAATTCAAGACTTTGCAAAAGCCTGCCATAGCCTGATTGCTCCGCTGGTCCCTGTGACTATGCAGGCATTTGAAGATTATGTTTTAAATGCAGTGACTTTGTCCAAAGTGGACATAGCTTGTTTAAAAGAACTTTTAAACAACAGTGAGGCTTCGGAAAAATCCAACAAAGCCATAAGCCTCTTAAGCAAAACGGAAGCTGCAGAGTTTGAAGAAAAGCTTCGAGTGCTACAATCAGGATTAGTTAAGCGGTTCTTGTTAGCAAGAGAAAAACAACCATGAATGAGCAAGTCGAGTTTGTAGTAGTCGGCCTTAACTCTATAGGTCGAACTTTAGCAGGATTGATTTCGGTTAGCGAGCTGGGCTCCGTGACTTTGGTGGACGATAAAAAGGTGTCTGCCAAGTGCGTAACCTCGGGATACCTGGACATTGACGTGGGCCAGTATCGAACGGATGCCACTGCTGACGCAATCAAGGAGATAAACCCAAAGGCAAAAATTTCCAAGAAAATGCGTTTAGACGACGACACATTGGAAAGCCTGACCTCCAAGATAAACGGAAATACCGTTCTGCTCTGCTGCGACAGCATGAGCCCAAAGGCCAGACAGCACATCTGCGCAGAGATGAAGAACTGCTGCCAGGCAATTTACTTTTTCGGCTTTGAGGATACTGATGGGGCAGGCAAGGTCGTGCGCCTCACCGCAAATAACTATAATGCTGAAAAAGCCTTAGAAGAAATACCAGCAGGTAGAGAATTGCCGGAAGAGGGCAAGAAGCTTGCCGCAAAAGCATTTGCTATGCAGGTCTCCTCGGGACACGAGCTCACGATAATCTAATTACGGCATTTACTTTAAGGGTAGGGTTGTTGAAAGACAGCCCTACCCTTTTACTCTAAATCAGGTAAAATAGCCCCATGGCTTCGCTAATAGACCTTGGTTTGTACAAGATCATTTCGGAAAAACAGCTAATAGATAACTACAATCTATTAGTTGATGCTTTAAATTCCAACTTTGATTTTACGTTAGGCCAGGTTTCTAGCCCTATACCTGATCCTGCGTTAGGAGCAGTTAACGACGTACTGACGATCAAGCCCGGCTTTACGCTGGGCTACGAATCTTTAAACACGCTAATAAGCGTACAGTCAGTATTTTCTGCGTTCCTAGCCTCAGGCCCCCAGCAACTGCGGCTGGATAGCAATCTGACCATAGGTTTGCTGGCATCTTCACAGGCGGCAAATGAGTACGTCATAGCTGCCACGCTGCCAGGAGGAACGGTACAAGACAAAGTTGTTTTTAAACAACTTAGCGGCATTGGCGATATGCAGGAACTGCATACCGTCAAACAGTTTCAAGTAACGGCCAACAACGCATCTCTTACCGTATCTACAGGCTACTTCCAGGTTAATGCTCTGCAGGTGGCTACATATCAGCTGCCTACAAATGCACCGACAGTAAACCAAATACTGCAGGCCAATGCATCTGGAAACTTGGAGTTCCAAACTCCTTTTCAGCCTGTAACTTTCGATGGAAGCCAGTACGCGTTTGCTACAAAAAAGCCACTAGGCTTCCAAGAAGTAGTATATCCAGTCTACAACATTGATTTTGCAGCATCAGCAGGTCTGGGATATACCTCCGCCTGGACAGATAACAGCGCTAGGCTCTACTTTGACATAGCTGGACAGCCCGTCATGCAGCTAGTTAAGCCGCAGGATGTATCGGGCAACTCTGTAAAGCCGTACGTTCAAATGGCGGGAGCGTTGGCTCTAGCTAGCTCTAGCAACATAGACCCTCTGAGCAATCCAATAGGTGGGCTATGGTACGACTCAGGCATTGAAGGACTTGTAGTAAATACGGCAAGTGGAAGAAAATACATAAGCAGTCAGTCGTTGACTGCTTCTGTAAATACGGAAGAGTCAAAAGACTTTGTCCTTCAGCCGGCATCCACTCTGTCTGTCGATGCAGGAACTGAACAAAAGCCAGCACTTAACATCGGAACTGCGGGTCTTACTTCCGACAACTCAAGCCTAAAGATCATAGTTCAAAATACAGCAATTGCTCAGATCTCGTCGGAAGGTCTTGCTTCTGCAAATGCATTGGCCACAGGCACAGCAAAAGTCGTCCTCACTGACTCTGTAGGAATCAACAATCCTGCTAAGCCAACATATGCCTTCTCTGGATCGGAAGGACTAGGAGTGTTTAGGTCCAATACGGATGCACTGGCAGTTGCCGTAAAGGGCCAGGCTGTCATAGAGTTCTCAGAGGCCAAGGTAAACGTCAAAGGCAGCCAGGTATCAAACGTGGGCGCCCCAGTTGAACCTGCTGATGCCGCCAATAAAGAATACGTAGATGCCAGAATACCTGTAGGCACTACTCCTGGATCGTTGCCGATAGTCTCCTCTGGTTCGACTTCAAAATACGTACAGAGCGATGCAAAGTACTTAAACGGCACTTTGGAAATAGGAAGCTCCTCTGCCCCTGCATCGTTTAGGATGAACTCATCCAGTGGCGGCGCTGCCATCATAAAGGCGCCAAGTACAGTAAATAATGTAGTGTTCGAGTTGCCCAGCAACTCTTTGAACAATGGCGTCCTGCAGAGCGTCAATGGACGCACTCAATGGGTGGACATAAACTCACTAACAACAAATGTCCTTAAGGCGGACGGAACTGTTCAGCTCAGCAAGGGCTTGAACATTAGTTCTGATTCCGCTCCAGCAAATCCCCTGATAGGCAAATCCGGTACGGGAATGTACGCCTCGACGGAAAGCTCCGTAAAGGTGGGATTCTCGGCCAGCGGTAAACGACTGCTTGAGGCAAATGCATCTACTGATGCGCTGGTGGGCGCCACGGATTCGTTCAACGCCCCGTACATTCGCCTGTCTAACACCATAAGCAACTACTCCTCCGTGCTGAGCACCGGCGTTCCAACATACGCCTTTGCAGGAGAGTCTCAGACCGGAGTTGGCCAAACTCAGGTACAAAGCGTAAGCCTGATAGTCAACGGCGCTGCCAAGCTGTCAGCAGGAACAAATGGACTTAGTGCCCACAACAATCGAGTTATTGCGGTGGCGGATCCTGTCCAGTCCTCTGATGTGGCTACAAAAAATTACGTAGACACGATGGTAAAACCACGCAAGGAGCTAAGCTTTCTTGTGCAGAGTTTGCCGGTTGGCTGGAGCTCAGGCTCGGCCATAATCCTATCCATCTACGACAAGGCGCTTATATTCAGCAGCGCTACCGGAGTGCTGACGTACGAATCAGCATCGGATAATAAACTAGTTGTAGTGCCATCAGACTTCTCCACTAATCCTGACTGTCAGGTATACTTGGATAATCTTCGCCTGGTCAAGATGGCAAGGACCAGCGGCGTGAGAGAAGTAACCTACGGTACGCCTAGGTCGATCATACTAAACTACAATTTATCAGTCGGACAGGTTGTAACTATACACCTACCTGGCTAGGATAAGCCCCCATGCAAAACACAATGTCCGCCCAGGACGCAAAAGCGTTCCGGGATGTTATCGACTTAAACTACACGCCTTATCGAATGGCTCCATACCTGGTCAAGCTGATGGACGCTCAGATAGACACTCTGATAAAGCTGGGTGGGATGGATATTGGTTACGGGCTCGGGGAATCCCTGAAGCTGTACTACGAAACAAAATCCATGGACCACCTGGCTAGAAATTGGAAAAATCATATCAGCAGCACTTTGCCAAACTATGAGATACGTGCAATTGTTCGTAGGCTCGCTTTGACCAAGGTTTTTAAGCGAGGAACAAGAAAGTGTTTTGGCAAACTAGCAAGCGCAGAAACAGCAGAAACCAGTCGAATGTATAAGTGTCCAGCATTGGGGACCTGCAAAACAACCTGGCCTTGTCGCAGCATGTTTTGTCCAAACTGCAGAATGCGACTTGCAAACAAAACATATCAAGAATTTAAACAAAACCTGGAAGGAAGAGATCTTAAAACTCTACACGCAAAGATTGTAGAGATAGACATTCCTTTTACAGCAAAACGCTACGGCTACACTCCGGTTATCGACGACGCATTGTTGCAAAAGATAATCCGGCGATTGAAGAAATTTAACTACATTGGGTGCAAGACTTTAGGTGCATCGATACTAGATAAAGTGCCATACGTATCTGTTAGGATTGCACTAATTTCTTCTGATGGCAAAGAAAAAGAAATGAACAGCCAGTTAGTTAAATTTCAAAAATATCTGCGAAAACACGAACCTCATAAAAGAGTCAGCATCCACAGCGTAGAAGGGCTCGACAACATATCTGTCGAGCTATATGATGCTAGTCCGATCTACTTACTGGGGCTTACCCCAGAAGGCTTCTCCAGCAGTATTTTGCAACATACTGTGGAGGAGTTTAGAACGGCGGTAAGAAGTAAAAAGAAAGTTCTGTTTTTTGGAACAGGAGTAAAGTAAGTTGAGCCCACAGACTATTTCCCCAGTTAACACCAACAAGCCCGCAACTCAAAAGCACTACACTTACGAGCAGGCCTTAGAAGCTTCTACGGAATACTTTGGAGGCGATGACCTTGCCGCTAGAGTCTTCATCGACAAGTATGCTCTTCGAGATGGACAGCAGAATCTCCTGGAGGCGACTCCGGAGCACATGCATCGCAGAATTGCCAAAGAGTTTGCCAGAATAGAAGCAGGCAAGTTTGCGAAGCCCTACACCGAAGACCAGATCTTCGATGCCTTGCACAAGTTCGCAAGAATCGTTCCTCAAGGCAGCCCAATGTACGGCATTGGCAACCCCTATCAGGTCATCAGTCTCAGCAACTGCTATGTGCTTCAAAGCCCGGAAGACTCGTATGCCGGAATTTGCCGTGCAGACGAGGAGCTGGTGCAGATCAGCAAGCGTAGAGGAGGCTGTGGAATCGACTTGGGCACTCTGCGTCCCGAAGGTTCCTTGACCAAGAATGCTGCAAGAACCAGCACCGGTACAATTCCGTTTGCAGAGCGCTTCTCCAACTCGATTCGCGAGGTTGGTCAAAACGGTCGTCGTGGAGCTCTGATGCTCACGCAGTCCATTCACCATCCCGACGTTGAAAAGTTCATAAAGTGCAAGAGAGATCTCACAAAGGTAACCGGAGCCAACATTTCGGTGCGCCTCACGGACTCCTTCTTGAATGCCGTTGAGCAGGACCAGGAGTACACTCAGTACTGGCCAGACGCAGGTAAGGCCAAGGTGGAAGACAAGGTACGGGCTCGAGACATCTGGAACATGCTCATCGAGGCTGCTCACGCAACGGCCGAACCAGGCATGCTGATGTGGGACAACATCCTCCGGGAAAGCATTCCTGACTGCTATGCAGACCAGGGATTTAAGACTGTATGCACCAATCCGTGCTCGGAGATTCCTTTGTCGGCATACGACTCCTGCCGACTCATGTTGGTAAACGCCTACTCATATGTGTCCAAGCCGTTTACCAAGGAAGCAAAGTTTGACTTTGATTCCTTCCGGCAGGACGCATACATGTGCCAGAGACTTATGGACGACATGGTGGATCTGGAGTTGGAGTGCATTGATCGCATTCTCAACAAGATCGCCAACGACCCTGAGGACGCTGAGCTGAAGACCCGGGAGACCGCACTTTGGATCAAGGTTCGTAATGCCGCTAGAAACGGCCGACGCACCGGCTCCGGACAGACAGCTATTGGCGACACCTTGGCAGCCTTGGGCATCGGCTACGGCTCCAAGGAAGGCATCTCCATGATCGATAGCATCTATCGGGAGTTCAAGCTTTCCTGCTATCGGTCCTCTGTAGACATGGCTAAGGAGCTAGGAGCCTTCCCAATCTACAGCGCAGAAAGAGAGCTGGAGAATCCCTTCCTGCTGCGAATCTCACAGGAGGATCCGAAGCTCTATGCCGACATGCAGAAGTACGGCCGACGCAATATCGCACTGCTTACCACTGCTCCGTGCGGCTCGGTGTCGATCCTTACGCAGACCAGTTCGGGCATTGAGCCGCAGTTCATGATCAAGCCGTACACCCGACGCAAGAAGGGCAATCCTGGCGACAAGAACTTCCGATCTGATTTTGTGGATCAGAATGGAGACCACTGGATGGAATTTACGGTATATCCACCCAAGGTCTCTGAGTGGATGCAGATCACCGGAGAGTCCGACCTGGACAAGAGTCCCTGGGCTGGCTCTACTGCACCTGAGTTGAACTGGGAGGCCCGAGTGGAGCTGCAGGCTACTGCGCAGCGACACATTGACCACGCCATCAGCAGTACGGTAAATCTACCTGCCGATACTACCGTGGATACGGTAAACCAGATTTACCTCAAGGCTTGGAAGTCTGGCTGCAAGGGCATGACGATCTACAGAGACGGATGCCGTACCGGAGTTCTGGTGGCCAAGGAGGAAAAGAAGAAGGACGTGAGCTACAAGCGTCCCGAGATCTTGCCTTGCGAGGTGCACCACCACACCGTGGGAGGCGTGCCTTACTTCGTCCTGGTAAGCACTAGGAATGGAGCTCCTTATGAGATCTTCGCTGGAGTCAATCACAACGAAGACGGAGACTCCATTATCCCCAAGCGATTTAAGGGCGGTACTTTGACGAAGATGGCCAGAGGCCACTATAAGGGTGAGTTCATCGACAATAAGAACGAAGGTGAGATCCTCACTCTTAACAGGCTTGGTAATTTGGTGTCCAGCGAAGAAGGCGCAATTACGAGACTTATCTCTACCGCACTACGCCACGGAGTAGAGATTCACTACATTGTCCATCAGCTGGAAAAGGTCACTGGAGACATGTTCTCTTTCTCCAAGACCGTTGCCCGCACCTTGAAGAAGTTCATTCCCGACGGAACTGAAGTCAAGGGAGAGACATGCAGCTCGTGTCAGTCGGAAAGTCTGGTGCGACAGGAAGGGTGCGTTACCTGTAAGTCCTGCGGCAGCAGCAAGTGTGGTTAATTTGAAAGGAAAGCAATGAGTAAGTTTGAAGCAGTGTCTACCGGAAATATCGCAAATACTCCGCTCAAGGCAAATGTCGGAGTTATGAGCCCCACAGAAAAAGCAGCATTTGAGTCGCAGATCACAGACGCTGTAACTCAGGCGCAGCCGCAAGCAGAATCTGTTTGGGAAACTGTTAGCGAAGAGCGCTGGGCGGACAATCGACTTGGCGAGACGATCGCTAACAAGTTCCAGCGTGTCACTCGTCGCATGCCTGTCTCTGGTGGATACCTGTACGCAGTGGCCACCTATGCGATGACGTACGTCAGAGGCGTGTCGGATTCCAGCATTACCGAAACAATGCAATTCGTGCCAGAGACCGGGGTAAAGTCTAAGAAGTAAAGTTGCACTAAATTCATAAATGCGGTAAACAGTGGTGTAAGGAGCTAATATGCCTTACACCACTGTTTATTTGCAATACTCTGAAAGTAGAAACGACGACCCGGATTACGACGACGACTCAGACGACGAGAGAGACGAAGACTCCGACGATTTTGACTACGAAGATAGCGAAGAACGCTGCTTCATAGAATTTAATCCTATACGGCTTACGGCTAAGGAACCGCGAGGAGACTCTGTGGAACTGGAGCTTGAGTTTGAGGCCGAGGTTGGAGAAACTCTACACCTAGTAGTTGTTAGATACAACAATCATAGGACTGGCGTCCTAGAAGACTGGTGCGTAGAGCAGGTCTTTAAAAATGGCGATGATGCCGAAGAGCTGGTAGAAAGTCTAGAAGACGGCCTAGCCAATGCCGAATGCGCCGAAGATAGACATGGAGAGTCCGTAGTTGTTAAAGCCGAGGTTTTCAGCATGCAGCTGCATAGGTAATAATTCTAATGCAAAAACCCAAATGGCAACTTCTCAAAGCCATAGGTATAGTGTTGCTATGGGCAACATTAATCGCATCGTTAAATGGGTGGCGCTGACTCTGCTATTTGTACTATGCAGCTGTGAAAGCGCACCTAAGATCCCCAAGGATCCTATCAAGCCTGCGTCTAGTTCGACTGGCCTGCAGTCTCTATTGGACAATACCAAGGACAACGTGCAGGACATTGAGCGGGACTCCAAGATAATCATCGCAGAGTCCGCTACAGCAGTACAGGCGTTGGATACTGTTTACCCTGTCGTGGAACCGGAACACAAGCCTGCCGTAGACTCCGCGATAAACTCTTTGCACGAGATAGACAGCAAGGCAGACAACATACTAGAGGCTGCTGCGGATCTTGACAAAGAAACGCAAAAGCTAGAAACTTTAGTAGAGCAGGTCGATCAGCTGGAAGATCAACTGATTAAGCTCAATAGTGCCGTCGAGACTAGTCGCGGCAAAGCGTTGGAAAAACTCTACGGGTATATAACGATGTTCTGGGTAATCGGATTTTCATTACTTGCAATAGGGGCTGCCGTAGCCTTCTTTCTCAATAAGGCGTACGGTGCATCCATTGTTCTACTTGGTCTGCTGATGGTCGGGTTTGCCTCGGCATCGCAGTACTACATGGAGCAAATAGCCCAGGTGGGTGCAGTGCTGCTGATTGCGGGATTCCTGGTTGGAGTTGGAATGATCAGCTGGGAAGTTTTTAAAGCCAAGCGCACCGACGAAGCCATAAAGGAAGTTGTCGAAATCGTGGAGATACTCAAGGAGTCCATGACAGACAGCGAGAAGGACCGTATCTTTGGTCCGGACGGTGTGGTCTCCAGAGTGCAGTCTGACTTCACCAAGCAGCTGGTTGCAAAGATCCGAGAGAAAAACGGCTTTAAAACACTTAAAGAAGTAAAGACAGAAAACGCAAAACCAGCGTAAAGGAACAAACCGATGGCAATAGTCCCACGACTTGAAGAGCAGGAAATGCTAAACAACTTTCAGCCCCTGCAGGACATGGTGGTCATCCGAAAGTGGAAGGCCCCTGAAACCACAACGGCTGGAATTATCGTTCCGGAAGATCGCAAGGACTATCAGTCCAAGCGAGGCACCGTGATCAAGGTAGGCAACTGCAGCAATCTAAAGGCCAACAAGTTGCCTATTCCAGACATCAAGGTAGGAGACGAGGTTCTGTTTAGCGCATTTGCAGGCTCGGAAATTCCCATGCCTGAGGGATATCTGATCATGCGCATAGGGGAGATCCTAGGCGTATTGGAGCCTTGATGTACAACAAGACTTTCATGCCGGTCAGCAAGGACTACAAGTTGGCCGATATGGAGGGCAGTTTCAAGCCTCCAAAAAAGCCTGTCTATAACCGTCCAGACCAGTGCATCGAGGTCTTGACGGCCATGCAGAACATTATAGCTAGAAAAAAGCTGCAGCTGATAGGTAAGCCTTTGAGCCAGGAGAACCTGGCAGCTCTGATACGGGCAATGAGAGAGGTAACAGGCTGCGAACCTGAGATAGGCCGAGGTCTGCTACAGCCCTTTCTCAACTGCCTTATAACCAAGAGAATCCAGGACCTTATCTGTTGGCAGGTGGCCGGCAATAGAAAGCTGGCAAAGGAGCGGACGGTACTGCTCTACTCCGGCAAGCCTGAAGAGCTGGGCTGGATGAGCTGCGCCATAGCCGAGCATCTGGAAGACCCTACTAACGTCCTAGGCTGCTACCGCCTGAAAGTCTTGGACGGACCTGCCGCTGGATTTGATATGTACATGAAGGTACCTAAGTCCTTCAGTCGCATGTCTTATGCCGTGGGAGCCTGCTACAAGGTGGACAAGCAGCGCATAAAGCTGGCAGATCCCCGGCAAGCAGTTCAGATGCAAATGTTGGTATATCCAGACTCCATTCCGTTGTTGCAGTTTGAGCCTCACGTTGGGCACACTACCGCAAGGCTCAACATAAAAGATAATTCAGTTGGGTTGCTGCGAGCTACGCCAAAACAGAAGAAGTTCAACCTTAAGCTGATGCAAGACCGTAAGAAAAATTGCATAAGATTTCTTACAACGGATTGCTCCAAATGCTGGGTTGGGTATGATTCGTGCCCTAGAGGTACTCAACCTAACACTGAAGTTCAACTGCCTGCTAGTGTAAGCATCACCATTCAAGGAAAGAACCTATGTCCGAAGACGATTTCCGAAGAAGCCTAGACATCCCAGTCAACATGGCTCTGCCGTTCAACCCGAGACACATGCTCTCTGTTAGCCCACGCGGAGTCATGTCTGCCAATGAGAGCTATGTTCCTCAGCACGACATGATCAACTGTGTGCCTGGTGCTTTCGTAGGCATGTGCAATCTGATTCAGCATGTGGATACCTACACGTCTACTCAGACGCTGCAGATCTCCGAGGAAGAGATGGGCAAGGCAGTGCTGGCCCTACGATACGTGCTGTCTCGCGAGGGCTTGCACCACGCTACTCCCGAGGACGCATACAAGGCTTCGGGTTTTACCAACCTGTCATGGCAGGCACGTACCTGGGTTCTCAAGAACCTGGGCGACATCATGGTTAGAATGTGGCATCAAGCCGCCATTGCCCGTGTCAGCGACTTCAAGCAGTACATGGACTCGCCGGTTAACAATGCTGCCGAAAACGTACTCAAGTCTTTCAACAGAGGATTGGAATGACCGCAGAAACCCACGTAGGAAAGTTTGCTGTAAATGAAAATGGCCAGCTAGGCTACATCGTAGAGCAGCATACCCTGGGATCTCAGATCGCCTATACAGGCATTCCCATAAGCGATGCACCCATTTGGATTTCTCTCAATCCGCAGATCATTGCAGAGAAACCATGCCCCAGTGCCCTGATGGACATCGTCATGGAGATTGCTCCGCCAAACAAGGTGTTTGGAAAGATGACCGAGAACAAGGATTTAAACATTCCCTCCGGCCACATCAATATCCAAGGCGCCAACTTTGGAGGACCTCCGGACTGGGTAAGCTTTAGCTTCAATCCAGAGAAGGATTTAAAGGACTTCTTCAACTACTTGAAGCCAAACAATCCGATGAAACCACCGGAATCTGACGACTTCAAAATTGACACGAACGAAGCAGACGACGAAGATGTCGACTGATGACTGACAAAACCCTTCCCCATATCGTTTGCCTCGACCTGGCTCTGGCTAATACCGGAGTCGCTGTTCTTGCGCTTAGTCCGGACAAAGACGACCTCCTCTGGGTGGATACGATCCACACAGAGAAGTCGGACAAAGCCACTATGCGGAAAGGCAAGATGAAGGTCTCGGACGACGAATGGAGAAGAGTTACCGAACTCGTCAGATCGCTGGAGCAGGCACTCATGAGATGGTCTCCATGCCATATATTCATAGAGTGTCCAACCGGAGGATCCAAGAGCGCACAGGCAGCCAAAAGCATGGCCTTAGCCAGGGGTGCCGCTTGCGCTGTAATAGACGGGTTTAGGACTCCAGTCACGCTAGTTACTCCCTTTGAAGCCAAGAAGGCAGCTACAGGAGTTAGCGCCGCTAGTAAACAGGATGTAAAGAAAGCCATGCGTGCCAAGTTTCCAACCTTTGACGGTTGGATAGTAGGCAAGAGAGGTCAAGTCCTGGAAGGGCGCAACGAACACGTATATGACGCGCTGTCCGTCTACATGGCAGCAACCACCACCAAATCCTACAAGGAACTTAAAAATGGCAGAGACTGTTTCTAAGCAAGTATCGTTGCTCAACGAAAGCACCACGTTTACGCGCATTCCCAATCCAGAGGGAGAAGGTGAACTGCTGGAGGTCAAGGTGACCACCAAGGTCCGTACCCAACTGGGGATCATGCATGACACCACGCAGAGCTTTGTGCTCAGTGGCCAGGACGCATCTGATACCTTGGCTTCCCTCCGAGTCATTCACAACAACCTTCAGCTGCTGCTAATGAAGGCTCAGCAGGAGGCAGATCAGGCACCTCAGGCCTCTACTCAGGAGAAGAGCGCAGCTAGCCCTTCGCTTGAAGTAGTCGGCGCAGGCGAATAAAAGCATGTCCGACTCCTCCACCAATAGAGTGTTCACGCCGGCTGCTGCCGCATTGGCTCCAATGAGTACGGAGCTGGTGCTGGAGGATGCCGTCGCTCCAAAGGACGAGCTGCAAAGTTGGACCAAAGATTACGATCTTTTCTTTGTAAACACTTTGCACATGTACCTGCGTATTCCAGTTAGTCTTTTTGAGCTCTATGCAAAGGAGTTCAACAAGCAGCTTCGAATAATGCATTTTGTACTGCCTGAACCTCTATTGGTGGAGGACGTCATGCCGCCGGTGGGATTTGCAACCCCTGAGCCAGGTTGGAGCCGGTTTCTGCACGGCATGCCGAAGGAAGATTGGCCTCACTTCAAGCACTGGCTGACCAATTCAAAATGGTTGGCGCAGAATGCAGAAGGAGAAAAGATTCTATACGGCTGTGAACCGGAAGACATCGAGGTACGAGATCCCGTAAAACTGCAGACCATGCAGGTGGTCGGTATAAAGGAATTTGTACCCATCACATTCTTCATGCCGTCTAACCTTTCTGGCAGGCTATACCTTAACCAGAAGAACGGACCTCCGTTTAGCTGTGTCTACGTAGCTAGAAATGGCCCCGGCGCAGGAGAAGCTGCAGCCCTGTTCAAGAAGCTGAGAGAAGTAATATGAGAATCAACTTTCACGAAACAGATCCGATGGAAGCAGAGTCCTCGTTTCCCAAGGATAGCAAGGGCATAGCGATGATCGTAGAGCCGGCGTTCTACGGCAAGTCAAAGAGTGCCATGGTATGCGTAGTCACCAGTACCAGTAATAACGGAAAGTGGCTGCATAGGTATAGGCTCAAGGCAACCGATACCGGCAAGCTGGTACTGGAAGATCTAGGCGAACCGCGCAAGCTAGACGTGGATACTCCGGCGCTTAAATAAGCCCATAAATGAGTTAAAATATCTTGGTACCGTTTCGCCATGAACCGGTCATGGTGCACGGATGCCAAAAGAACCTCCGCCGATCTGCAGTCGGCGGTTTTTACTTGTAAGGGGTGTATGAAATGAGGCACTGCAAGGAAGCAGTCGTCAACGAGCCTGTGGCAATAACCAAAGCCTACGGCTACATCAACGAATGGGGACCAACTTATTCCGAGAGGTTCCGGAATAGGAATTCCCTGTTCATCGGACCAGCCGATACCACGGCATGTGCGCTAATCATGCGCATGCAGGATGGGACTGTAAGTCAGATGTTCTGCCTACTGCACCACTGGTGCGAAGGCAGCAATCGCCATCTGGATTTCAGCACCAGCGTGGAGTTCGCAGTCGACATCGAGGACTTCGAGCCTCGGTGGATCTTCGACGGCGAAGAAGTCGATCTGGCCCAGCTGGTCCAGACCAAAAACAGCGAAGCAGCAAATGCTGCCCGCATGGTTTGTTCTGGCGTTCCAGCACTAGGTGTTCTGGCGTACAAGGTTCACCTAATCGACGAGGCCTGTTGTAACAACAGGCTTTACTGCAACGAACCCATGTTGTGGGTTCCTCGGCAGGGGGTGGATACCGCCACCAATGCCATAGAGCCCTTCCTGAGCTTCATCTGCTCGGGTATGGGCGGAATCATGACTCCGACTCATGTCAGAGTCAGGGATCTGATCCAGAAGGCGTACGGGCTAACTCCTTGGCAGATGTACGCCAATGCGGGATGCCGGCCTGATATCCTGATGATGGATATCAGCAAGAAGAGCGGTATGCTTGGACAGCTAATCAAGATCATTTCCGACATGATCGAGCATCCACTCGAAATGCTGGGAATAGATCAGAAGTCCCTGCCTAAGCTGTTGTCTCGTGAGCAAGAGCGAGACTTCCGGAATTCCGTGCCCTGGTTCGTTGTCGATCAGGACAACTACTCGGTGCCAGAGCATGAGGAATGCTTCTTGATGGCGCGTAGGATGGACACCTACCAGCTAAAGTACAAGAAGCACATTCCGGCTGAACAGCTGGGGTTCAAGATGCCTGTGTTGGATGAACTTCGGCAGCAGATGCATCCTGCCGAAACCGCACCCAGGCAAAAGCCGCCGGAGATAGTTGAGGTCAAACCCTCGACGCCGGCAGCTGTCACATCATAATCCTAACACGATTATTGACACCCCACCTATCCCGGGACCACCTGCTGATTACAGGTGGTCCCGGGTAGGTTTTGTCTCTTAACCGCAGGTACTACCCTGCTTTTAGCAATCAAAGGACATCATGCTTTCAAACTACATTGCACACGTGATCAGAGCTCTTGACAAGGCTAAGGTGATGCCGGTCGAACAGATTCAAAAGGTGACCGGCCTGGATCCCCACACCTACGATAGAGTCATCCAGGGAACCAATGGCCAGCATATCCGCATAGAGAACGTCGACCGGCTGGTCGAGTTCTTTGGCATGGGTATCTTCAGTTCTGGCTTTGTCAAGGAGTCATTTGTGTCCAGCAACTCGCAGTACAAAACCTGGGAGGGTCTGGATACCGACGAGCAGCTGCTGATCAACGTGGCAGGAGTGTACACCACTACCTCTAAGTCTCCGATCAGCAGCCTGAACTACACCAAAGAATGTGCTTATTTCCTGGAGACCTGCGATACGCTGATCTCCATCATCAAGGACACAGGAGCAAATGACGATGACGGAACCGACGACGGCGAAGACCAACAGTAAAAAGAGTAGCCTGTGGCTGCTGCAAATACCGTATCACTGGGATAAAGAAAAGTCTCCTCATCTGATACTGCCGATGACCTCCAAGGAGCAGGCAAAGGAGTACGTAGATCAGTACAAAGAACAAAAGAACGAAGAGCACTACTTCCTCTTGCTAGAGGGGACGTTGATCCCCACCTCCAACTGGGTTCCGGAAGACTTCACCTACCACGTCTATTGAGTTTAAATCAAGGAAAACACGAAAATGGCCGCATCAATCAACTACGTAGAAAAGCTCAAGCAGTATCGTAACGCAAATGTCCCTCTGCTCATCTTCGGTGGTCCCGGCATCGGCAAGTCCGAGATCTGCAAGGCTGCTGCCGATGGCGACGAGGTCAAGGACGTCCGACTCAGCATGCTCGAGCCTGTCGACATGCGCGGCATGCCGGTCGTCAATCGCAAGGGAGACGGCTCCGAGTTCAGTGTCGAGTGGGCCAAGCCCGACTTCCTGCCAAAGGACGGCAAGGGCATCATTCTCTTCGACGAGCTGAACACCGCCGACCCCAGCGTCCAGAATGCGGCACTGCAGTTCATCCTGGATCGTCGCTGTGGTCCGCACAAGCTCGGTGACGGCTGGTGGATCGTGGCCTGCGGCAACAAGTCCAGCCACAAGGCTCACGTCAATCCGCTGTCTGCTCCTCTCCGCAATCGCTTTGTAATTCTGGAGATGCAGCCGGACTTCAACCAGTGGCGCAACTGGGCGATGAACAATCTCATCCACGAGAACGTGCTGGGCTTCATGAGCAGCACCAGCGGCCAGCACCTGTACTCCGATCCTCAGGACGAGTACGGCAACTTCCCCACTCCTCGTGGTTGGACCATGGTTTCCCGACTCCTGCGCAACAACATCACGGAGCGTGAGGCCATCGAGGGTGCCATCGGCAAGGGTGCTGCAAACTGGTTCATCCAGTACTGCAACGAGATCAAGGTGATGCCTGACATCGACGCCTTGCTTGACGGCAAGGCCACATACCAGGACGGGCCAAACAAGCTGTCGGTGACCTATGCGGTCGTCAGCAACATCCTCTATCGTGCCCTGCGCAATCCCAACCTGATCGACAAGGGCGCCAACGTCATGATGTCGATCCGCCCCGAGATTAGCTCTCTGTACTTCGGCGGCTTGCTGCAGCAGAAGAACGAGAAGTTCATGCTAGCCGTGATGAAGTCTACCAACGCAAAGAACTGGCTTTCCAAGCACCGCAGTCTCCTGGTCCCATTCGAGGTGGAATAATGTCGCAAATTGATCCAGTTGTAATTCAGACGGCCAAGAAACGACTAGACAAGTCCATGTTTCGCATGTTTCAGGACTTTCCGTTCTGGGCCTTTCTGATAGAGAAGTGCAATGTCCGCCTTACCGAGGATGAAAAGAAGGTGCCGACCGCCTGCATCGACAGGAACGGCAACATCTACTTCAACCGCACTTTCTTCACGTCGTTGTCCGACACCATGATTCACTTCGTTCTTGCGCACGAGGTGATGCATATGCTGCTGGATCATCACAATCGTCTGGGTGGTCGTCAGGCGTTCCTGTGGAATGTGGCTGGCGACGTGTTGATCAACGAGATGCTGCAGGACCACTTTACGTCCAAGGGCACTCGTCTGGATCTATCCAGCTATGTCACGTCGAGAGGCCTGAACATAGACATAGATCACAACACGATCACCACCGAGGAGGTTTACGAACTTATCCTGAAGAACTCTCCTCCCAAGAAGCGTGGAACAAAGGGCGAGGGTGGCGGCCAGGGAGAAGGAGGCATCCAGGACGGCAACGATCTGGCCGACTTCGAGCCTGGTGAAGGTCCGGATGGTCAGGACATTCGTACGGCATCCGAGGATACTCCTCAGAATGCCAAGGAGTGGGCGGATGCCGGTCTTGAGGCTGCTACCCGCAGTCGAATGGCTGGAAGCTGTCCTGCCTTCATGGAACGGCAGATAGATAAGCTGCTTAATCCGGAGGTCAGTTGGAACGATGTGCTGGCCTACTACCTGCGGAACAAGTTCTGCATGACCAATAGGAACCGGCACACCTTTACTCCGCCCAATCGCAGATATCTGTATCAGGACGTAATCCTGACCAGCCGCATTGGCAAGAAGAAGCCCAGCATCGCATTCTCCATCGACACCTCTGGATCCATGTCCCCACAGGACATCTCCAAGGGAGTCTCGGAATTGGATGCCATCCGCAAGCTTTACAAGGTGCCGGTGTATCTGCTGGAGGCAGACTACACTGTCCATCGGGCAAAGTGGGTTCAGCACAACGAGGAGATCCCATCGCTTAAGGGCGGCGGAGGAACTTCGTTTGTTCCGGTCATGGACCATCTTAAGCAGAACAAGCCAGACATAGACGTGCTGGTGTACTTCACCGACGGCTACGGTGAATTTGGGTCAGACCCTGGCTTTGATGTCATCTGGGTAATCAACAGTGACGTCAAGGCGCCTTACGGCAAAACCATTCGCATCAACAACCCCTGACAGGAGCAGGGCGGAGGCGAGTGGTTTGCCTCCGCCCTGAATTTGCATGAAGTACTACATAACTCTCGAACAGAACTTTGTAGACGTTCGCCTATTCAATCAAAATGCCTCAAACAGCGGCACAGTCATACCAAAGAACTTTTATGCGCAGCCAGAGCCTTTCTTCCTGGGCAACCTGCTGCATGTGCCTTTGGTGATGGGGCTTAATCAAGGCGGAGGCGTACTGGGCTTCGTCAAGGCCAAGGTTGCCAATACTCTCAGTCTTGGAGACAATCAGATTCGGATTATCCTTGGCGCTGAAGATTTGAAGCAGGCAGGCGTACGGCTCTCTGCCCAAAGCCTGAAGATGCTCAAGACGCTCAGGGCCAACAACAAGGCGTTCGAGCAGGACTACAACTGGAGCTCTCGTGGCTTCAAGTGCAAGGCGGAGGAAGCCGTTAAGTGCCTGGCCTTCAAGTATTTGGAGTTTGCCGACGACCGAGCCTTCCTGGACCACCTCACAGCTCAGGAATATTCTCTACACGCCAGGGTTGTCGACAAGCGTAATCAGATGACCGCCGTGTATGCCGAAGTATTTCAGTACTTTCAGACGAGTGAAAAAAGTCATTGGGCTCAAAGAAATCTCGGCAACAGACTGAGTTACGGCATCGTCCGCACCATGCAGCCAGTGGACGAGAACTGCACGATCAAATGGCGCAAGCCCAGCAAGAACAGCAAGTGGCCGTATACTTTGGATCACCACTGGTTCTCCTGCCAGGAATCTCCTGTAGCCATGGCACACCACACCATGGCTGCGTTGATGAGCAAGGACGGAGGTAGAAACAGAGATCAGCTGATGCTCAATCTGCCTATATTCCAGAATATCCGCAGCCTGGAGACCTGCAGAAAACTACTGGAGCACTTCTTCGTCAATCTAAAGCAGACGCTACAGCCTCATAGCTCGATGTTCGGACACTACTGCTCCATGCTTAACGACTTCGAGTGGCCGACTACTCGGTATTCTCACAAGCGCCTAAGTCCAGAAATGTTTCCGGTAAAAGCAGCATTGGCCCTCGGAGTATTACCGACATTTGATGAATCAGGAACGTTCCAAAAATTCGTACCAGTTAATGGAACTTTGCACGCCAATGAAAAGACGATCTATATCGAGATGTCGTCTAACTTCTTGTCGGATCGTAGACCTGAGCAAGCGTTGCTGCTACTGTACAGTGTTGGGCTAATTTCTCTAGAAGACTTGGAAAAAGTCCTTGGTCCGGTGTCTCAGAATGAAGAGTCTTTGAAGGACAGCCTGGACAAGATTCAGTTGCAAATGAGCAGAAATGTCGTATGCTGCCTACCGTTGGATGCAGCTAATCAAACAGTGGGTAAGATGTTGGCTAAGTACGGCATCTCTCAGGATTCGATTAGCTCCAGCAGCAAGGACTTGGCAGCTATAGATCCGGACGATCTGGAAACTGCCATTAACGACACCGCAGAAGATTGCATAACCATCTGACCGTCAATGAGCAGCAACTCCCCCAGACCTAATACTAGTAAACCCCTAGGCCTAAAAGTGGCTAAGGGTCCAGGTGCGCCTAAGCAGGCAAACCAAGTAACTAATAATAGTGATGGCTGGGCTGCAGTTGCCAACATTCCTGTTCCTCCTTCCTCTGAAAGTCGAGACTTTAAAAAGCCTTTGGGTTTAAGCCCAGTGCTAGTAAATGGAGCGAAGGTGCCTGCTCAAACAGACCCTGAGACGTCTATTGAGCCTGCAGTACGACAGGAGCCTGCTAAGACGGAACATCCTAAGAAGGACCTTGGGGGGCAACCTGCCCCCCAAGGCCTTTCTTTTACCCCTCAAACGGCTGCAGTAAAAGTAGTCGAGCTCGATTGGTATGGGGCTAAGCTGGTACTTAACTGTTTAAATGTTATTTATCAACCTGCAAATTTAGCCAGAGGCGGGCAGAAATGGCTAATGCTGGAAATGCCTTTAGACCCTCAAACGAGTAGACCGCCGTGGACTCCACCCGTCGCGGAACTACAACAAGATGGTAGAATATCCGTGCCTGAGTTCAAGTGTATTGTCGAAGGCGAAGAGCTGCTATGCCAGATCCTGAACATAGAGCTCTACGATAGAGTTCAGAAAAAGTATGTGGTAGTCTTTAGAGTGCTTAATTAAAACAACATTAGACGCTAAAAAATCTACCGCATAAATTAAATCGTTTGTTTAAAATCTCAAATAACTTTCTTTAAATACTATGTCAGAATCCGAATTCATCAAAAAAGGCGTTGTGGAGCGCGAGACCGAAGCGCAACCAGTGAAAACTGCCTCTGACGAAGTTTTTGAAAAAGTCAGAGCATGTACTCCCACTTGTCGCTGTAATTGTAAGGCAAAGCAAAAAGGAGCTGCTAATGAAGATAGTAAATAACATTCAAGAGGCAATTCCGGTATTGGTAGTATCTGTGATGAACAGCGATCTACCGATGGTCAATGCCTTGTTGGATAAGTTTCCAAAGCTAATTGAGTTGCGGGATAAGAGGGGTCGCACTCTTCTTATGATGGCTGCGTACCTTGGCGACCCCAGCATCATTAACTACCTGGTATCCTTCTTCATCATCGCCAACCCCAAACTAGATCCTAACGTAGAGGATGAAGACGGGCTAAATGCCCATGACTGGGCGGTACTGGGTGGCAATGAATTCGGCCGCAGTCTATTGATGAAGGTCATGGACTCAGAGGATGAACAGTAATGCCTGATTTTTCGTCGTCGTCCGTTCAAATGTCTGGAAGAAGGCAGCTAGCGCATGCCGAGCATGCTCCTAGCCCGTTTTTGGACTACGCATCTCTGCACCTGCCTACCAATCTAAACGAGGCATTTGAGATTGCGGAAACCATGTACTACAGCAACCGTACTTTTGCGCAAGCTGTAGAGTATGTGGTCAGCTACTTCACAGGCACGGACATAAACATTGTTTCGGATGACGAGGAAAAGGCCAATCAGTACAAGAAGTTTTTAGTTGAAAAACTGGACTTGAAGACGTTGCTGTTCATGATAGGCCGAGACGTAAAGGTCTACGGAAACAGCTGCGTATCCGTCCTGGCGCCTTTCAAGAGATTCCTTACTTGCAATAGTTGCGGTGCCAGCAGACCGATTCAAACCCTGGATTACAAGTTTACCATCAACCACGGGTTTAATTTCCAGTGCCCAAGCTGCGGCAAGAACAGCAGCTGCATGAATCCGGACGATCGGCCTACGCTACAGGAGAACGAGATCTACATCAAGCGCTGGCCAATCAAGCAGATGCGCATTGTAGCTCACCAGTACGGCGGAAAGCCAGACTATTTCTACGAAGTGCCTCCGCAAGACGTACAGCAGATACAGGCAGGAAACAAGAAGTACCTGGAGAGCGTACCTTGGGGCCTAGTGCAATCTGTGCGTTCAGGAACGTTGTTTCAATTCAGCGATAACATGGTGCACCACTTCTCGTTGGGCAATCTCAGCGACATCAAGATGGGCAATTGGGGGCTGCCTCCTGTCATCGCAGGATTCCGTGATGCCTATCTTGCGCAGATCCTGAAGAGAAACAACGAAAGCATCGCATTGGATCACATGCTTCCAATTAGAATGGTTACGCCTGCTTCCGTAGGTGTTGGCGGGGACTTCATGAAGTCCGTCAACATAGGAAGCTTCGGCCAACAGGTAATGCGTTCAGTAGAACGAGCCAGAAAAGATCCAACTGGCTGGCAGTGGATGCCGCTCCCGGTCAACTATCAGCTGCTGGGAGGAGAGGGCAAGGCATTTGTAGTTCCAGAGCTGCTGGAACAAGCCCAGGCCGACTTCCTCAACGGGCTAGGAGTGCCGGTCGAGCTGTATAGAAAGACTCTAAGTGCTCAGGCTGCTCCGTTTGCTGCAAGACTATTCGAAGCAGGAGAAACTCACTTCCTGCACGGGCTACAGACTACGCTTACGTGGCTGGTAGATCGCATCAGCGCTATCCTCAACTGGATTCCGTGCGAAGTAGCTCTCACCAGACCTACCCATGCGGACGACATCGAGCGCCGTATGCTCATGTTGCAGATGATGATGCAGGGTGTGGCCGCAGAGCAGGATGTACTTACGCTCTTTGGTCTCGACTGGAAGGATACCTTCAAGAAGCGCCAGTCCGAGCAGGAATTCAAGATGCGCTCCGAGAAGGAGTACATGGACAAGATGCGCAAGGCGGAGGAGAACGAGCAGATTATGTCGGCTCCTCCAGGTGCAATGATCGCAGGTCCCGGTGCTCCTATGGGAGCAGGGGCCATACCTGGAGGTCCAAGCCTTGGAGGTGCTCCCGGAGCTCCGCCAATGCCAATCAATGGAGTTGCCGGCCCCATGGCAGCAGGTCCAAGCAAAGATCTGGACAGCTTCTTTGCCGATGCTCAGGCCAGAGTCAATGAGATCATGGCAACTGCCCCCTTGGGTTCTCCGCAACGCAGGCAGATCCTGGATCAGATCAAGGGTCAGGATCCCAATATGCATGCCGTGGTCAAGAGCATGCTGGATCAGATCACTCAGCAAGCCGAGAACCAAGGCAAAGATCAGTTGCGGCAGCCAGCGCCTCCTCCGCAATAACCAATACAATCAAAAGAACCTTCAACCCGGAGCAATCCGGGTTGTTTGTCAATAGACGAGGACATAAACATGAACTGCAGGAATCGAAAGCTTCGTTCTCACTTCATAAACGGAGACGAGTATCGCTCAAAGAAAGATAATCGAGGAGTACAAGTATATACCGACTCCACTACAGGAAATACAATTATTACTGCGATGCTGCATGATAACCACATAGTGTCAAGAATAAGTAAACCGAACGGAGAGCAGGAGTTCCGTATAAACTATGCAGGCTGGAATACTATCACTACGACAATAGCCATAAATGCATGCATTCCTGGAGGATGGAGGTTAAGTAGAGGCCAGTTAATTACTCCTAAAGGCATGTCCATAAAGGTTCCCATGACTGGATGGGTCCTATTGGAGGAGCCTGCGGATAGGTACCTAAAAGAGTGGGTTTAAGGGCTAAAAATAGGCCTGTTTTGAGGTATATATACTTAGAGGCCTTGTAGGTCTTCAACAAGCCCAGAAAGGTAAATGCATCCTGTTGATGCGTTGGGCCCTTTCCTACTACCCTAGATCTGCCTATGGGGTAGGTGACAAAAATTTTGAAGGAACACCGGAATCCCACCGGTACGGGAACGGTACCCCGTGGCAGGTATCCCGAAATGGGTAAGGGTGGCTACCCGCAAACAGCCAAAAGAAGATTGGTTATACACAACCAATCTTTTTTTAGCTAATAAAGATCCCCTAAATAGGGCCTAAAAATACCCCTTTTTTGCGTTATATATACTTGCAGGCTGCAATTGGCCTTATAGGGCTAAAGGTAGGCCTGTTTTGGGGTATATATAAATAGAGGGTTTATAGGTATTCCAACTATGTTGTTGGAATGCCGTAACAATATAGACCCCTGAAAGAGGAAACAAATGAACCTTTTGAAGAACGTCGGTATGTACGTGGTCGTCCCTTTCATGCTGATCGTCGGCCTGGCCCTCGTCGGCCAGTTCGTCATCGGCACTCCGGCCCCGGTTGCTGCGATTGCGGAGACCGGCGAAACGTGGTGGAATCCGATCTCCTGGGCCCTGGACGAGTCTGCTGCGCATGCGACGCAGCAGGCCAATGCTGCGCAGGCGAATAGCATCAGCTACAGCCAGGTGCTGTTCATTCTGGGGGCAGGCGTTAGCGCCCTCGTGGCGATCGGCCTGATCGCTGGCGTCCAGCGTGGACACATCGCCAAGGCGGAGACCAAGGCGGAGACCAAGGCGAAGACCAAGGCGGAGGACAACGTTCGTACGCCCGATCCGGCACAGAAGCCCTACGTTATTACCGAGGGGAATGTCAGTGTCGAAGTTGCGACAGCGGACGAGCGAGACGCTGTTCTCGCCGGAGAGCCTGCTCGAAAGGCAGGCAAGAAGTAATTCCTCACCGGGTACCCGGTAGGCGTTACCCCTGCCCGGGTGCCAGGGCCCCCTGCCGTCGTATGGCGGCAGGGGTTTTCTTTAGCTATAGAAGATATGCCTAAAAATAGGCCTCTATTGCGGTATACATATATAGAGGATCTATAGGTATTCCAGCAATGTCGCTGGACCACCTTAACAATATAGATCCACGAAAGAGGAAACAAATGCGTAACATCAAGAACATCGTTGTCGTCGGTCTCGCCCTTGTCATCTGCACCTTCGGCCTCACCAAGAGTTGCTCGGCAACTCAGGTTGAGCAGAAGTCCGAACAGCAGATTCAGTCTGAGCTGGTCGAAAAGCTCAACAAGGACATCGCAGAGGCCAAGAAGACTCTCGCTGAGGCTGACAGCCTCAGCCAGAAGATGGCTACCGCAACGCTCATCTCGAAGTTTGAAGAGGTGAAGGCCATGCTGATTCAACAGCAGCCTCAGGCTGTCGTGGCCCAGCCCGATACTCGCTCCTACGTCCAAAAGGCTGGACAGGAATTCTCAGATCTCGTTCCGGTGTACGCCGGAAACGAGGTGGAGCGTCCTTCCGGCTTCGGCGCCACCTATGCCAAGGCCATGACCAAGGCTGAGGCCGAAGACCCCGCTGTCGCTGCCGTGAAGGTGGCTGTGGTGGAACGCCTCCAGGAAGCACACACGAAGCAGGTCCTTGACCAGGACGCCCTGCACATCCCCGAGTACAGCCAGCTGCTGAAGCAGGCTCCTCGGAACGAGGTGGTTCTTGAAACCATCCAGCAGGAACGACTGAAGGATGAGCAGGCGGTCGAGGCCCTGGAGAACCCAGGGTTCTGGACCACTGTCAAGTGGTGGTGGAAGTCGTAATACGAGCCGGGGTTCCCGGGGACCTGAGCAAGTCCTAAAACTGCTCTTTTTTTTAGGAGGCGCATGAAAACACTGTACATCATCCGAGGGTTGCCCGGATCTGGCAAGAGCACCCTTGCCCGCAGTTTGTGCGGGCATGACTTCCATGAAGCGGACCAATACTTTATGGAGGGAGGGGTCTATAGGTTCGATCCCTCCAAGCTCAAGGAGGCACATGCGTGGTGCCTCGACCAAGTCCGAAAGGACTTGGAGTTTGGCCTAGAGAAGGTCGGGGTGAGCAATACATTTACCCAGGCCTGGGAACTCCGGCCGTACCAGGAGCTCGCCCTGGAGTTCGGCTATAGCGTATTTATTCTCGCATGCGAGAACAGCTTCGGGAACATTCACGGCGTTCCCGACGAGGCCATGCTGCGAATGGCGAAACGCTGGGAGCCGATGCAGCCGGACGTACGGCTGGACTGGGAGCTCAGCAAAAGACCGTGAACCTGGACCTGAGCAGGTCCTAAAACTGCTCAAGACGTTTTTCCTTTTGAGACTTAAAGATCTCGCTGCCAGGCTTGCTTAATTGCATCCTGGCTGGCTTTGCCACTCAGTGGCAGAAAGGAGTTGTCATGTCTGACAACAACATCGTTATCGTGCAGCCGGAAGCTGCGTCCGTCATCGCTGGTGCCTTGGCCACCCTCACGGGTGCTACGCAGTACCAGAACACGATGATCTCGGAGGAACTTCACTTGGCGGCCCAGATCGCTGAGCTGAAGAAGACCGAGACGGTGCTCCAGGCTATGGTTGCGGAGATCGTCCGCAAGCGCCAAGAAATGGAGCGGCGACAGAGCGCACTGACGGCGGCACGTTCTGGCAACGGGTACAGGAACTACTGACCCGTTGGCGGTGCCTAAGAGAGTCAGGGGTAAAACCCTGGCTTTCTTTTAGGTATCAACAGTTGACAAGCCTCGATGTCTATGCTTATGCTCCGTGCGCTGCACTCCGCAGCCACAGGAGAACATATGAGCAGAGTCCTGGTAATCGGTGATACGCACGCTCCGGCGATGCATAAAGGCTACATACAGTTCCTGAAGAACGTAGCCAAGAAGTGGAAGACCGACAAGGTCATACACGTAGGAGACGTGGTGGATCATCATTGCATCAGCTTTCACGACAAGCATCCGGATAGCCCGGGAGCAAGAGACGAATACACTCAGGCATACAATCAGATTCAAAAGTTGTACAAAGAATTCCCTGATGCCGTGGTTACGGTTGGAAATCACGACATGCGAGTCTTGAGATTAAATGCCAAAATGGGTATTCCCAAGATGTATCTGAAGGGATTTAATGAACTATACGCCACCGACAACTGGAAGTGGGTTGAGCACGTAGAGTTGGATGGAGTGTACTATTACCACGGAGAAGGATGCGGAGGTCAGCATCCTGCATTCAATGCAGCCAAGATGCGCATGCAAAATACGGTCATCGGACACTACCATAGCGCCTGCGGCATATGGTACCAGGCCGGACCTACGGCAAAGGTATGGGGAATGAACGTTGGATGCGGCGTGGATCGCAACCACTGGAGCATGCAGTACGGTGCGGCGTTCCTTAAGAAGCCAATTGTGAGCTGCGGAGTGGTCATCGATGGAGATCCGTTCATAGAGACCATGGATTTAGGCGGAAATACTCGCGCTAAATAAACAAATAAAGCAGGTTAACATGATTTATAAAGAGTTCATCAGAGCTTTCAAGTTAGGTATTGCCTAATGGGACGTCGAAAAAAAGAAACTGGCTTTTCGTATGTAGATATTGTCATATCTACCTACGTTAAAAACAACGACTACGTCAAAGCCCAACTCGCATACTCGAATAACTTGAAGGCCAACGGCACATTAGAGCCCGGCTTTAAGCAATTTGTAGAACTTGACCTGGACGAGTTTGACGAATCTGACGATGACTAGGCTTGCAAGTTAGCCCTTCGATCAAAAGAAGGGCTTTTTTATACCTCATTTTATACGCTAAAAATACAGCATATATGGGGTAACATGACATAGTCCTCTTCAGTAGCTTTTCAGAGGGCCGCTTACAGCCCATTTTATCTAATCGATAGTGGGTGTTGAAGCATACGACCAGCTACGGTCCGAGTAGCCTCCTACGAGAACGGAGCTTACTGCAGGTGGTATTAGGCATCTGCGTAGGTTGAAACCCATCGATGTGGTTCGCCACGAGGCCCAGGCACACGCTTGGACCTCCTACGATCTTCATTGAAAGGAGATAAATGCATGCGAGTAGCGATAGTTGAGGGTCTGATGCGTTATGTCAAGAACGGTATTTCCCCCGGATCCGGCATTCGAGCTGTACTAGAAGGGGATCTATTCCAGGCCAAGCGCAGCCTGGACAGCTACAACTGGCAATGCCTTGAAGAGATTGTGGACCTAGTGCAGTATTGTCTGCCTATGTCTGCATTCGGCTCCAAGGAAGCTGTCAAGAAATGGCTGGAGCTGACTCCAGAAGCGCGAGAAGCGCGAGGCTCAGACATTCAGTACTCGCTGCAAATGCTGGAAACTAGGCTGCGAGACATCCGAGATCTGGATGCCGCTGCCGCTGCAGTTTCTGCTAACTGAAGAGGAACCAGGCCGTAGGACGACTACGGCCTGGCCCTCAAGCTATGCTTCTTCAGTAGGAGCATTACTTGAGGGCTAGGTGCACCTGAGCTCCTCCGTACACGTCACTCCGCTCGAGTGGCAGCCATACGAGAATGGCAACTCGCGACTTCCGGGTTAATAGGAGTCTGGGTCGGAGACGAACACATCTCCGGGATTCAGGACTACGGAACCTGAATCGTAAATTAACCGTCTTGAGCCAGTGGAGGGTTTAGGCCCGTTGAAGCTTGCTCAGGCTACCACATGAAGACAGGCTAATGTGGTTGAGTAGACGTTGGCGCAACCCGTCGGATTGCGCACTCTGTCAAGTCTGCCGAAGCCAGTTGCACCTCGGTACCAAAGGTTGGCTGATCCCCCTTGAAACGCAACAAAGTGTAGAGCCTTATTATCTAAGGTACACCTCTACAAACGCCAAGTCAGATCTGGAATCTTGGCACTAAACCACAGCAGCTGTCGCAAGCAAACCGATGCCAAGTATACTAGGCATTGGGAGAAGGGCCCCTGTGGGGCCGGGTAACACCGACTCTCTTCTACCTGCGGCAGTCCATGTATATAACGGACCGGAGCGATACCGGCACATGGAGCAATTGCATAGGAAACAATCGACGCTCCACTGCGGGATAGTGTGGGGTAGCGGAAGGTCTATCTGAGCAAAGCGTCCGGCCGGCGCCTAGCAACCTTCAACTTTGGGCTGGTAGCTCAGCGGTCTAGAGCCGTCGACTCATAATCGATAAGGCGTGGGTTCGAATCCCACCCGGCCCATACATCTACGGCCTGCAATCCCGGTGGGGGTTGTGGGTCTTTTCAGAACCCCCAAGGCCCCCGCTGTTGAGTGTTGAACTCCAGCGGGAGGCTTATTAAACCGCATCTTTTCCCCCTCGACCCAGGCTCCGCGAGGTAAGGAGTTTGGGTTTTTACCTGTCGACCGTTACGACAGGATTTTCAACAGCAACAGGAAACAAAAAACATGTATTGCGTTCAATTCAAAGACAAGGACGACGGACGAATCAATTTGCTATTTCGCACTGGAAGGGGTGCGAAAAGGCATTTGCAGCGAGTACGGCATCTCTCTCCCCGATTAGGAGTGAGAGACGGATACCCGCTTTTGGGAGAAAGTCCCAAACTGCAGTTCTATGCGGAAGTGTTTCCGCCTGGGGATGAACAGATCCCCGACGCGGGATGGTACGTATATTCCCCAGACTACTTGAAGTAGTTCGGGTTTTACCTGTCGGGCGTTCCGACAGGACTTCTCATCAGCAACAGGAAACAAATGCAATGAAGCCTGTTATTGGAATCATCGTGGCGATGATGCTGTACCTCGCCGTTCCCACCACCGCCCAGGCTCAGACCTGGGACACCTTCCTGGACGCCATCCAGAAGGTGGAGACTGGGTCCGAAAAGGACCCCAACAATGCGGTTGGCGACAAGGGCAAAGCCCTTGGAGCCTATCAGATCTGGCATAGCTACTGGCTCGACGCGGTGGAACACCGCCAGGATCTCAAGGCCAGAGGCTACCAGGCAGTCAAGGATCCTGCCTACGCGAGAGAGGTCATCAAGGCCTACATGGCCCGCTATGCTCCCAAGGGAGCCAGCTGGGAGGACATGGCCCGTATCCATAACGGTGGCCCCAAGGGTCACCGTAAGAGCAGCACCAAGGCCTACTGGGCCAAGGTGCAGGCGAAGCTGAAGGAGGCAGAGTAATGTACATCTGCCTAACTCTCAACCATGGCGATGGACCTCGCGGATGGCGTTTAGTCCACCATACAGATCTGGCGTGCGCAATTCGAACACCAGGGCTGAAGACGCTACTGTCGAAGGATCCTCAGGCATCTTCGGCAATCGTGGTGGATGGCGTAATTCACAGATGCTCATACGAGCAGGCCAAGAAGAGGACCGCAATGCTGATGAAGTGCTATAGGCCGATCATCTTCCAGGAGGATCTCCTGAGGCTTATGGGCCTGTTGGAACCCAATGCGGAGAACACTCCGAACACACCCACGGAGTCAACCAAGCACTTGATGGGAGAGAACGATCCCTTCAATGGAGACGATCCGTTCTGGCACGATTACCGATCTGAAGGAGGCAGCAGTGCAGCCTAAGCAGATAGAGGTAGAGCAGGACCTAGAACCTGTACGTCCCATAAACCCACTCCTCCGTGAGTACAGCGACGAAGTCGCTCGTTCTCGGGAGGAGATAGCCAGGCTTCGAAAGCGCATCGAACGCCTTGAGATTGAAAAAGACCTGCTGCTCAAGCTGTTGGAGCGCAGGTAACCGGCGCATTTGTTTCCGAAGTCGGCAGGGCGAAAGCTCTGTCGGCTTCTTTCATAGTCCTCCTTCTGGCAGACGAGGAGGCACGGCGTTGTAAGCAGGTGCTTACAGCGACGAAAACGTCTGCAGATAAGGAACCCGTTATGACGACTTTTAAAGAATTGAGGTCGATCCTAAATGAGATCGAGTCTTTGTCCGCAAGATGCAAAGCCGCAGGTCTGTGCCTGCGGTCTTTGCTGAAGGACGTGGACGACAAGCCCAAGCAGTCAACTGCCAAGGCTGCTAGTGACTTTCCAGGAAAGTTGAACACCCGACACCGGCCATACCGCTGGAGCGCCGCTCAGAAGAACTGGGTCAAGGCTCAGTACAAGGCAGGCAAAACAGCAGTCGATATAGCCGAAGAGCTCGGCACATCTCCTCTCACCGTCGGCAACCTGCTCCGGCTGCTGGGAGTCCTCTCCAGCAATAAGAAGCGTGCAAGCGCCCGGGTCTCTGTTAGCGAGGCTGTTTTAGGTCTGATCCAAGCCCATGCGGCCAAGGGGAAGATCGCCCGGACAGATCTACGACGCCATGCTGCAAAGCAACGGCTGACCCCGTACCAAGTCGGCCAGGCCCTCCGCCTCCTGGACGATGCTAAGAAGGTCGTCGTTGACGGAGACCTGATCACTGTCCAGTAACAACCAACCCCGCCCCGACTTAACCCCATATGTTCTTAACGGGTTTGTATGGGGTTAAAAAAGCAGGAGGGCGCACCCGCCCTCCTGTCTTTTTTTTAGATATCTAAGATTCCTTATTCGGGTTTTCTTAGAGATTCCAGGTCTTTTATCTTGCTGCCCCCGTCATAGGCCCATACGTAGCCAAGTTCAAGCATCTGCTGATTGATCGAGGCTTCCTCACCTTCCATGTAGATGACGGCAAGAGGGTGCCCATACTTGTCATCTTTGAAGGTGCTTACTTTAAGTTTGCCATTCTGCATTAGCTTTCTTTCCAAAAATGCCTTGGCTTCGTAGCCCATCTTGCGCTCGGTCGCATCTTTAGTAAGTATCTCAGGAGCGTCGACTCCTTTCAACCTTACTCTTTGTTTAATGGAAATAGAGAAGCCCAGATCCAACAGCATATCGACAGTATCTCCGTCTACTACTCGCATGACCTGAAGTACGTTGTAGTGATAAGGAGTCATGGCTGGGCAGCTACACCGCGAATGACAGCCGAAGTCAAAGTTCCGGTAACAGACTTTCCGGCCACTACGCTACCTATGACTCCGCATTCGTCGATAATAGATACGCCTGATAGCCTAGGATCAGATCTAGACACCAGCTCAATTTTAGTGTCTGTAAAATCCTGCAGAGCCTTGAATCTTAGGGTGACAATCAAAGTATCTCCTGCTATAGGGCGTTTATCTCCAAGCTGAGCTCCAAACAAATGCTGAGCGTTTCCATCCTGAGGAACCTCGGATTCGTTTAAACCCCCAGGCATGAACTTAGAGAAGATAGACGCCTTGGCTCCCGTCTTATCCATTCCTAATAAAGCAAGTTTGGAAGAGTCCCAAATGAAGATAGAGGACACGCTCCAAATTACTTGAGGGGCGGAATCCGGAGTAGTGATTATTTGAACTGCAAAATCATCTCCTGCCTTGACGGGAGTAGCAGGACCCTTAAGAGTAAGATTTACTTTTGATTCAGGGCTTGGCCCAAACGCAATTTTATTGACGTCGTTTTGAATTGGCCCAATTACGTTGTTGCCTGTACTGATACCTCCGTCGATCTTGGAGTTAACAGACGAGCCGTCTGGCAATTGCGCCTGGGCTACAGCAGTGATGTGAGTAGCCAAAGACTCGGGGTAATAGAAATCACCCTTTACTTTAAATTTAAGTCTGCCTAATTGTCGGCTGTTCTGCTCTCTCCAGATAAAGCCTCCAAAATTCCATTGAAAGGGCTGACGTCGTAAGGCAGGAATTCTAGATTCCGGAGCCTTTAGACACTGTGCGTGAACTTGCACTAGCCCAGGAATCCATTCAGAGGCACCTGACTTAGCCACATCTATTACGGACTTATCAGTCATAAAGTGATCAGATGACCACGATACAAACTCTAACTTTTGTGCATCGTAGGAGATCAAAATATCAGAAGATCTCCATACTTGATAAGGAGCACTACCAGTAGGAGTAGATGGCAAAGCCGCCATCTGCACTGAGACTTCTATAAAAGCATCTCTATATGCAATAATTCCGTTGCGCTTAAGTCCAGCTTGAGTCTCGTTGCTGTAATCACTACTCAGGGTAACTTTAAACTTCTTGGCAGAATCTATTACGTAGGACGTCGTACCCTGAGACAAAGTAGATGTGCCATTGGCGTTTTCAGTAAGAGTCTGTCCGTACGAAGAAAAAGAAACAGCTAAAACCAACAGTAAAGAAAACAGTCTAATCATTTTGACTCCGATTTATTTGAAATATACTTTACGACAGTGCGGCTGCATATGTATAAAGCGCCAAGTACAGTTCCGCATACCATTAGATAGCGGTTATTGACGGGGTCTCCACGTACACCCTCTACCAGTCCAGCAAGGACCGGAGCCAAGGCCACCCAAAACTCAGTAGTTTTGGTACCTGGTTTTACTTCCATAAAACCTCCTATTTAATTTAAATTGCTTGAGTCTTGCTGCCTTGCCTAATGCAAGCGCGACATAAGCTAATTAGTCACTTACTTTACTCAAGGTGACTAGTAGCATTGTAACAGTTCATAGAAGTCGTGCAACAGCCCGGTACCTCAAAAAGTATAGGCATGTTGTGTATGTAAGCGAACGTTTAAGATTTAGGTTTGGTATTCGTGCTGTTGTCAGGCTGAACAGTAGTCGGAGGTTTGAAGAAATTTGTCTGCATGACGTACGCTCCCCATGACGCAAGCAACTCGGATAGGTCAGCAGAGTCTACCACTCCATCTTTATTTAAATCAGCAAGGGCAGATCCATTGCCCCAGGCGCCAATGATCTGAGCAAGATCAGAGCCATCCACTAATCCATCCTGATTTAAATCAGCAGGCTTAGCAGAAATTTTAAAATGCTCTACGGAATAACCTTGAGGCTGCAATACTGCGTTTATAGCAGCTAGCTCTACATCGTTTACCTGCATGCCGCCGTGCAATAGACCTACAAAAATAGTAGTACCGTTGTAGTCAATAAAGGTTGGCGATCCGCTGTCTCCTCCAAATATAGCAGGCCACCCGTTTGCAGTAATACCGATGTTAATCGGATCAAGGCTAGGATTGTACGTGTACTGAACTGCAGATCCGGCAGTGCTAAGTTGAGCCTGACCAAAAAGCATCTTGTAAGCTTTGCCGTTGCACTCATGAATCCAAAGAGGAGTGCCTGCTGGAATGTACTTTATATCGGCAATTTTTGAATAGCACGGGACGTCAGTAATAAACGGCTCTTGAAACTCGATGAGAGTATGGTCTGGGCCTATGTTTAAATAAGCCTTTGAGACTCTGCCTGTGTAGAAGGTACCTGAGCGTCCTAAGAAGGTGTAGTACTCCTCGGGTCTGTCATGAGTACCTCTATAGTGCTGGCATATCAAAGCATGCTTAGGGGATATCAAAACAGCTGTGGGATTGCAGGTATTCCAGAAGTTAATGTTCTCTGCTTCGTATGGGGCAGTCCAACCAGTTTGAAATACAGTGCCTATCGTTCTGCAGAATGCTCTAGGACGTATGCTTACGCCGTTCCACAGAATATGAGCAGCGTGGCATTTTGAATTTAAGCCAAACGGACTTGCATCCAGTCTGGGATTTAAAGTAGCAGGATAGGCGTAAGTGTGAATGTCGTGTACGGTTGGAATATATGTCTTTAATATAGCCATGAGTAAACCCCTATAAAGAGCAGCCAGCTTCAAAGAGCTGGCTGTCAAGTGCTGAAATTTTTAAAACTATCAGCAGTCCCATTTCTTTCTGGCCAAGCAGATTCTCTTGTCTGGAGTCTTGGAGCAATCGATGTTGTGCATGCGACGCTGGCCGTCAGAACGGGCACAGAAGCTGCTACGACGCTTGGCCTTGGCTGGACTCTTATCGGCAGCCTCAGCGCTCACCGGAGGCTTCAGGTTGCCACCAGTAGCCTTGTTGTAGCTAGCTCTGCCCTTGGCGTTGAGACCACCCTCCGGGTTCTTACCCTCGGAACGCTGCCAGGCTGGAGAAGAGGCCGCCCACTTTAAAAGACTAGCAGTCAATAAAGAAGTATCTGCTTTTTTACTTGCATAACGCACCAATCTAGGCTCAGATCTATTGTACGGATCGGGAAGATCTGCAACAGAATCTACTCCGTACATATCGCTGATAGATTTAGACCTCCAAACATTTTCATCTTCATCTAAATCTATCGTGTAGTATTTTCCATCCGGGCCCTTCGCCGTAAATGGATTCACGTAAGGAGTAAACATGTGGCGTTGAATATCGGTAAAGCCTAAATTTTTAAGGGACTTCTCTACTTCAACGTCAGGATCGTCACTATCAGAAGGGTCAGGAATAGAGATTTCGTTAGGACTGGGATCGCTGCTAAATAAGCCTAGAAAGGCTTTTTTGCTGCACTCCTCGCAGTCGCAACTTTCTTCATCCATACCGCAGTCACATTCTGCAGCAAGCTTTTGCATTAGATAATAACGAAGTAGGTTGTACTGTGCGGATTTATTCATTAGTCGTTTCCTTTTCTTTAATCCCAAACGTAGGGGTACCTACAAGTGGACTTAGGCCTTTTACTTCAACGGCATTAAGAGCGTCAACAACATATTGCAACATTTTAGTGTTGGCTCTAGCCGCAGAATCCTCTAAAGCATTTTGTACACCCTTACCTATATTGCTTGCACCCACTCCTGCTCCAATACCCGCACCTGCCAAACCTCCAAGGCTCATACCTTGTAAAGCTCTGCGAAGATACTGAGCTTGATCTGCAGGAGTAAAGAAAGTTTCTTTAAGTAACCCTCCACCTGCACCTAAACCTGCTCCTAGTACTCCGCCAAGTCCAGCTCCAATTAATGCCCTAAGACCTTGCAGTCCGTCGGAGTTGGCTCCCTCAAATAGAGCCGCCTGTTTACAATGAGCGTATGGAATCATGGAACTGCATTTTAGCAAAACCTTGTTTCAAATGTCGACATAGAACCTTCAAAAAAAGTGCCTCCACGTTGCGAAAGTTACTAACCTCTTCACTAATAAGTATTTCCTTGTATATAGAATTAGAATACAGCAACAAGAAACATACGCAACGTGGATACACTTTTTTAAACGGCATTTACTGTTGGAATCCTACTTTCTTTTTAGCTATAATTTGCAGTGATCTCAGGAGCAATCTGTGAACTTATTTAAAGCTTACTTGGTCAAATACGCCTGTTGTGCCTGTGAGTCTATGTCGGCTACCGACACAGAAAGTATGTTAATAGATAAGTTGGAGTCCATGCTGGCATCAATGAATAAGCCAGAGCTGGAGCACAGCGCTCCTGTTGCAGACAAAGTTGTCGAGATTACGGTAGTTAAGGAAAGCGCAAACTCGGACCTGATTAGAAGATTGGTTTCCTACGGTCTAAAAGTAGCTCCAAACTTAGTAACTGTATATGAGCAGCCTGTGGTGCCTGAATCGGAGTCTAAATCGCTTGTTGATAAATATGTTCCAGATATAAACAAGTCCACGCAGGACTACAAGTCTCTTTTGCCTGACTCTGAAGTATTCCATAGCTCTTCGCAAATAGAACCTAAAGTACCTGGAAGCACTGCATTAGCATGACTCCGTACAGTTCCTACATAAAGAAAGCTCAGGCTCCTGGGTACACCTCCGCTACGGAGACCGCAGGCAAGGCGTTTCAGCCGCCTGGTTATTACAACCGGCCTAATATAGATCCTCAGCTTGCCGCTCAAGGTAAGGCTTTGGAGTCTGAGTATGCTCGTGCTTTTCCTTACGGGGATTACACTTACAGCACTAAAGGTTGGGGTTATAAAGGCTCTGAACGAACAGGGATGTCTCAGGAGCAGATTGATTTAAGAAATCGATTTAGACTTTACGAGGCACAAGCTAGAGGTGCTGCTCCAGTAAACCCTAACGCTGTTGCTCCAAGTCCTAGTGCAACAGGAGCCTTTATTGGAGACCTGGCTAGATCTCCTGTCATGCCTACAGCTCCGTTTATGTATGGCTACGACGTCGCTACGAAGGGATTCAACCAGGCATCTGCCGATAAGGCTAAGTCTGATGCCGTGTATGGCAGCATGCTTGCAGATGCTGGAAAGCGAGTTGCAAATCGTTGGGGTGGAAATTTTGAGCTGCAGTACAACGATCCTCTTTTGGATTATTCCAGCTACGCGCTTGAGGCTGCTCCAAGTTTTTTGATGATGGCTGGAACGGCAGGAGGAAGCGCTGCTGCTCAGGCTGGAGTACAAGGCGCTAAGAGCGTAGCGCCCAGTGCTCTTAGAGCAACTGGCCAGGCTGGAGTACAAGGCGCTAAGAGCGTAGCGCCCAGTGCTCTTAGAGCAACCGGCCAAGCTTTGAGTCAAGGATTTCAGCCGGTAATGCAGACTGCTGCAAGTCCTGTTGTTAGATTTGCAGGTAGGTCGGTTCCATCAAGTTTAAATTATGCCGTATCTGGAATAAATCCGGTTCCCTTGCTAACTGGCGCCGCTACTGCTGGATCTAGTTGGGCGTTGCCGTTTAGTCAATTAGGAGCACACCTGGCTACTCAAGGAGCAGCAAGAAACTACGCCAATGCTATAAGAGATGTGCAGTCTTTCAATCAAGTTAATCCAGAGCTAGCGGGCACTCCTGCCTCTGCTAGACGTTTTGCCGAGTCCCTTGCTGCAGGAGGCTTTTCATTTGATCCTACTTCGCTAAACCCATACGGAATAGGGGCGAGTGCCTTTATGCCCGGATTGGCTCAGCAAGGTTCTGCAGCTATAGATCAGGCTGTAGCTAATCGGGTAGCTTCTTTGTCTCCTGAGGATCAAGCTTTAGTGCAAGAGAATCCCGCGGCTTTGAATCAAATAAGAACTGAAGTTACAGATGCGTTTAACTCCGCCAATCCTTCATACTCTTACGTGTCTGGACTTGCGGAAGGCACTTCATTTAATCCCTTCCGAGCTTTAGGTGCTCGCAGTTACTCAGAGGACTTAAACCAGGACGAAATAGCGGCAGGAACTGCCTGGGCTCCATTTGCAGAGGCGTTTGCGACAGGCAAGGACCCGATGCAGGATCCAAACGTTCAAGAGGCTTTAGCAAAAGCTTCTCCTGAGGCTAGACAGAAAATGCAGCAGAGCCTTACGTTCCGAATGGGCAGCCTGGCCCCCGAACTGACTGGCGGAATGTTGAACCTTCCTGGGGCAGCTATGCAGGATCCTAGGCTGTACGATGCTTTGAGTGCTCTGCAGCAAGATCCTTCACAAGTAGAGTCCTCTCCACTAGGCCGTCACCTTATGCAGTCTCCAGTCGCAAGCTTGGTCGGAGGTAATCCGGAAGCGGTAGTTGGAGCTACTGCTCAGCTGGCCAACCTTAACGTGATGTTGTCTGCGATGCATGACAGCTACCGGCAAACAGGTCAAGCTCCTAGCGGATATCAGGAGTTGCTCGAAGGGGCTCGTCGCTTGAGCGCCGCTCAGCAAAATCCGTCTTCTGGGCAGGTTCCGTTTACGGAGACGCTAGCTGAGCTACAACCAATAATGAGCGAAGTGTACAAAAACATGCAGCCTGCCGAGGAGACCTCTCCATGAGCGTACTTAAAGACCTTAAAAGAGCAAAGCAGTTTTCTGATGCCAAACAGTACTCTCAGAAGCATGACTTGATTCACGATTTGGTGCTCAAGGCTCCAAAAGAGTTCTACGTAGACTCTGAGAAGGATGGAATTGTAGGTTTGACGCATAGCGCCACCAACTTCAAGATTCACGTTCCTAAGAACGTAATAGGCAACTTAGAGCTAGGTCAGGCTCCTAGCAAAGAGTCTGCTGCTGCGACTAGCATTGGCGCTGGATTTGGAATGCCTAACATTTCTGGAGGTGGCGATGGCAGCTATGTCAAACTTCCCTCTTTGTTTGGCAGCATGAAGGCAGACCTTACCAAAGCAACAAAACAGGTGGGAGAAAAGAGCAAACAACAAACGCCTGTCGGCGGCACTGCTGCTGAAAAGCTGTATCCCGCCACGGCAGACTATATGCGTAAAAAGATGAGCCCAACTCCATTTGCATATAAGAATGCCGCACTGACATCGGATCTATCACGGGCATTGGGTTATAGCCCAGGGCTTTGGTACAACGAGGGCAGCTTTACTCCTGCTGCACAGACTCGATTTGGAAACCTTGTTTCAGGTGTAGGGCTTACAGGTTTAGGTTTAGCTGCAATTCCTGTACTTAAGTACATGTTCCCGGAGCGTTTTAGAGGCAAGGAAAAGGCCATGATGGCTTTGGCTGCTTTGGGCGGTATGAGTGCACCGTGGCTTGTTAACGCTCCTTCTACCATGGCAGACATCTCCAGAATGTCTTTGCCGAAGAACGAAAACTATACCGAAGCAGACAAGCAAAATATGCAGCAAGATTCTCGCAGGCGCTCAGGTATAATTCCGACCGGGTCTAATGCTCTTGTTGCTGAAGGTAAGGGTTCCACTAAGAATGGTTCCTATATACCTATGGACATGCAGATAGCTAGGACTCACTTAGCCGACGTGGTCAGCGAACAGATGCGCTCAGGGTATGTCGACTACGGCCAGGCTGCTGGACTTATGCTTCGTGCAAGCCGGGAATCCAACAAGCCCTGGTTTACGGTGAGGGATATCGCTCATGCTGCTATTGGAGCTGGTGCAGGCGCTGTTGCTGGAACCGCCGCAGCCAAAGGCATAGGTATGTTTGTTAATCTTAAGCCAAATGAGCAGAAACTAATGCAAGGCACAGGAGCAGCCCTAGGTACATTGATCAATCTAGGCAAGCTGTCCTTTTGAGCAATTTTATTAACTAAGGTAGAATTACACTATGACCAACGAAGAACTACAAGAATTTAGACAAGGCTTTTGCGAAAAGGCTGCCGAACTAGGAATCCTCCCTTCGGAACTAATGTCTTTTTCTGGCTATAAGCAATCCGGAGTAGACGATGTAGCTAAGAATACCCTGCATACTGGGCTACTCCTTGGCTCTTTGGGTCTGCTTGGAGGTACTGCAGCGGGAGCTCTTAGCAACTACCTTTACAATAAGGCTAAGTTTGAGTTGGATCCCGACGACTCTATTCTTCCTAACTATAGCGCCGTAGAAGAAGCCAAGAAGTTGCACCTATTGGCCAAATATCGCAATGCCAAGAAATTGGTACAGTCTGGACTAGCGTAATGCAAAAGCTGTCTGCCTTGGACTCTAACGATCTATTGTATGCTTTATTAGGTGCCGGCATTGGTGGCGCTGGCGGTTATGGTTTATACAAACTTTTAACCCCCAAAACTAAACAAACTTTAGGCTTAGGTCTAGGCTCTGGAGCTCTAGGTGCATTGGCCGGAGGAAGTCTGGGATACCTCGGCTCCAACGAATACCGGGCTACTAGAGCCGCCATGAGCGAAGCAGCAGCCGCTAAAGCAAAAGAAATAGGTAAAAAGGTACAAGAAGAGATTGATAAGGTACAGTCTCCTCCATGACTATTGGATCCCCTGCTGACGTACCGTTATTTAACTTTAAGCACCAGAACTTGAGTGACCCGCCATTCTTTGGCTCGGTGTCGCCAATAGTTAAAGAAAACGACAGCCAAGACAAACGACCACAAGAAACTCCATTTTTTAATTCTAGACAGTTCTGCCTCTGGAAAGATGGGGAGCTGGCTCAGTACAACCAATTAGTGGATGTTTTGGTAAAATGGAAAGACAGAGGATGGTGTGATTTTACGGAGGTTGCAGAGTGGGTTGAGTCCAAAGAAAACTGGACTTCGTGGATAAAGTACTACGCTCTATTGCAAATTCCGGCTGAAGAAATGCACCTCTATCTGTATGAAATGGATATAATGCGCATTAACACAAATGCGAACAATGTAAAGGAATCTACCTAATGACCTACTCCCATTATCTGCCGACTCTCAAGCAATCCAACATTACTGTGCAGGATGCTCTTGCTGCACTTAACCCAACAGACAGCTTGCTTAAGGACTACGCAATCTATGCAGGTGGCGGAGGTCTTGCCGGTGCTGGCGTTGGTGCTTTGATTAACGCATTGCGCGGAGAATCTAAGCTTAAGGGTGCTCTTATCGGCGGAGGAGTAGGTGCTGGATTGGGCGCTGGAGCCAAGGCCCTGGGAGATTATTCTCTAGCCGATCAGAAGGCTAATATCGAGGGTACTAAGGCTGACTTAGCAAAACTAAGAGCAGATTTCCCCATGCGAACCGGAGAAGGATATCTTTCTCCTGCGCGTAGTCCTTACCTCTCTCAGTTTGTAGATGCTGCAGATGCTCTATCGGCCTTGAACACAAGCAACACTCCAATGGCTTTTGAGCGTAGATACGAAAGCCGGCTAAATAAGGCTGAGCAGCAAGATCTTCTAGCTGCACTAAGAGACTCGCTTTCAAGCAAACTAGGAATTTAATTAATGCCTGCTCAAAGCAAAAAGCAACAACGCTTTTTTGGCTTGGTTAAAGCCATTCAAGAAGGCAAAGCTATCGGCTCTGGAAAGGCTGAAGAGGCTGCTGCTAGTATGTCTGAACAGGACGTACGAGATTTTGCCGGAACCAAGCATGAAGACCTGCCTGAAAGCAAGAAGGAATCTATGGATCCCAACGTAAGACAACTTCTTAACTATGCTGCAATTAGCGCAGGTATTGGATTAGGCGGCGCAGGTCTTTACGGTCTTTCAAAATACCTCCACGACGAATCCATGTTTGGTTTGCCTGGCCAAGAGGGCAGAGCCAAGCGCATGGAAAAGCGTATAGCTATTCCAAAGAGCCATAAGTTGGAAGATCTGCTTTCTGAACAGCAGGCCTCCAATCCAGCAGACATGCTTCCGGAAAAGGCAGATGAGCTAACCTCAGATCTTTCTGCCGATGTGATTGAAGACATGGAGTCTCCGAAATCCTCTGCCGACAAGTCAGCTACAACTCTCGGAGAGTATCTTACGGAACCTATGCTGTATGGTATGGCTACTCCTGCAGCCGTGCTGGCTCCAGGTATTCTTACTTTTATGCTGGGTACTCGTTTAGTGGATCAGCAGCGCAAAGCTAAGATGGATAAGAAGATTGATAAGGCTAAAAAAGAATTTGAAAAGGTTCTTTCAAAGCAGTCTTCTGATCTTCAAGCCCAGATCGACGCACTTACCAAGGTTGCATTCGATCCAATTTCTCCCGATAGAATAGTTACAGAGAAGGATCCTCACGGTCCAGGTTTCAGCATTCCAGGTGCTGCTTATGCCTTGGGTCTTGCTCCTGGTGTCGGGGCATTGCTTGGTTGGTGGATGATGAACAACAAGATGAAGGACGATCCTGAGAAGGCAAAACTGAAGACGTTGCAAAGCATGCTAAAGCGAGACATTGCCTCTGGTGCTTTGTCTTCTGGCATTGATCTCGAAGAGTCTGAAGAAGGTAAGCCAAAGTTCAAGCTTTAAGCTAGAGTACAAGTTCTATGCCTACGCCCGGCGCAGACGACTTAAACCAACTCGTAACCCCTCTTGCCCCGGTGCTGAGGGGTTTTAGCGATTATCGCACTACTCGTAAAAACATATTTGATGGAGTGCGTAATGCGGTGGCGAAGAAGTTCCCGCTTCAGAATGCCCGCTACACAATTGAGGCTGCGGATCTTCATTACGGCAGAGAAGAGCCGTATTCTCTAAAAGAACAGCAAGAGGCCTTGATGCAAAATCAAAGCCTCTTTGTTCCTCTTAGAGGCAGGCTTGTAATGAAGGACAATGCCACTGGTCAGGTAATGGACCAGACGGACAGATCCATAACCTTGGCTCGTGTTCCCTATCTTACGGACCGTGGTACTTTCATAAATGCTGGCAGCGAATACACTGTTGCTAATCAGTCTCGTCTTCTTGCAGGACCATATGTCCGCAAGAGAAAGTCCGGTGAGTTTGAGGCGCACTTCAACACCATGCCCGGCAAGGGTCGTGGTTTTCGCGTTGCATTCATGCCTGATACGGGAAAGTTTGTTGCTGAGATAGGCCAGTCCGTTGCTCCAGCTTATCCCATGTTCAAGGCTTTAGGCGTCGATGATTCGGTGCTGGAGAGAACCTGGGGCAAGGAATTGCTGGAATCTAATAAGCTCGGCTCCAGCTATGACGCAGCACGTATATATGAGCGTCTTACTAACAATCCCTCCAAGGGACTAGATGACAATACTATCTACCAGGGAATCAAAGATGCGTTGAATTCCACGGAGCTTGATCCTGAGGTTACCCGACGCACTCTGAGCTATGCCGGAGCCCTTCGCAAAAAGGCAGATGTGCCTATTCGCGGAACGCTCAAGATAGAAGACACCGGGTACATAACCGTACCTGCCGGTCTGGTTGACGGAGTGTTCTATGCCCTGCGAGATTCCGATAAATCTCCGGCAATTGCCCCAGTCAACGACAAGGGCCGGCTGATAGTAATCACTAGTGACGAGATTCGTCAGCTGAAGAAAGTATTCAAGAAGAGCTTTGAGGCCACCTGTGGCTCCGGCCGTAGATTCACCTATCAGATCCGTGGAGTGCTGCCTCCAAGCAACGGAGAGTACTGCATCGATATCGAGTGCCCGGAACTTGAGCAGTTGCGCAGAAGTCTCCTGTTGGAGGCCAAGCCTCGCGGTGGATTCCGGTTGGCAGTAGGTGTAAAGGTCGCCTCTGACATCAATGACCTATTAACCGAAAAGCAGGCAGCACCGCAAACTGCCGGCTTTGATGCCGCAGATTACGAACAGCTTCAGCTGAATGAAGAGGACTTCGGCCGTATTACCGGCAATACTCTGCTGCGGGCATCTCAGAAGATTCTAAATGCTCAAAAGGGTTTTGAGGATCAGGACGACCGTGACTCCTTGGCCTATCAGAAGTTCCTGAGCGCAGAGGACTTCTTCTCAGAGCGCATTGAAAAGGACGCAGGTGCAACTCTACGCACCGCCATGTTCAAGGCTACCAACAAGGGTAATCTCAATGCCTTCAAGAACGGAGTATTCACTCCTGTACTGAATGGCGTATTGCTTGGTTCCGGACTGGGAGCTCCCATCGAGGAAGTCAATCCGATGGAGATCCTGGACCAGAACATGAGAGTTATCCGCACCGGAGAAGGCGGCATAGGCTCCGCTGCACACGGCATTCCAGTAGATAGCCGTTCGGTGCAGCCCTCTCACTTAGGCTTCCTGGATCCGGTACGTACTCCGGAATCCGATAAAGTAGGTATCGACCTTAGACTTACCGTAGGCTCCTACAAGGGAGCTGATGGTCAGATTTACTCCAAGATGCGCAAGGTCAAGACAGGAGCCATGGAACCTGTGGCTGCCCGTACACTGACCGACTCTATAGTCGCATTTCCAGGAGAACTCGCACGCTCGGCAAAGACCGGAGATCCTGTAAGAGCCATGGTGCGTGGCCGCATTTCCTATGTCGATCCTGCAGAGGTCGAGTACGAGGTGCCTGCCTACAGCAACATGTTCAACGTCAACTCCAATCTTGTTCCAGGTATTTCTGGAATCAAGGGTGGCCGACTGCTCATGGGCTCCAAGTACTTTACCCAAGCGTTACCTGTCCAGGAGGCCGAAGCGCCCCTGGTACAGGGATTAGATCCCAATGATCCGGAAGGCAAGTCGTTTGAGGAGCAACTGGTTCCTCACCTTGGCGCAGTACAGTCGGAGCCGGAATTCGGCAACGGTTTGGTTACTGCGGTAACTCCGGACTACGTCGAAGTAAAGCACGGCAAGGAAAAGCGTCGCTACGAGCTGTACAACAACTTTCCGTTCAATCGCAAGACCTATATCCATAACACTCCGATGGTCAAGATCGGAGACCAGATCAAGCCCGGACAGCTGTTGGCTAAGTCCAACTATTCTGACGATCAGGGCAGAATGGCCATGGGTCGCAATCTGAAGGTGGCCTATACGGTATGGGGAGATCCGGAGCTTGGAGGCTCCAACTTCGAAGACGGCGTGGTAATGTCTGAATCCGCCGCAAAGAAGATGTCCTCCGAGCACATGTACACCGTCGGCTATGACGGCAAGGACGACTACGAAGCCAACTTTAGCAAGTTTGTATCTCTATTTCCCGGCCAGTACAACAAGGATCAGCTCAAGAACCTTGACTCCGCAACAGGTGTGGTCAAGCCGGGCACCGTGCTTAATCCTGGCGATCCTATTATCCTAGGCGTAGGTGAGCGTAAGTCTGATACGTTCGGCCTGATGAAGAAGGCTCGGCCAAGCTATACCAACCGTGCTCAGACCTGGGACCACAGCCAGCCAGGAGTAGTTACCAACGTAACCAAGACTCGCAGTGGATACCAAGTAGCGGTAAAGTCCTACAAGCCGATGTCCGTTGGAGACAAGCTGGTAGGTCGATACGGAGACAAGGGTGTAATTTCCACTATTATTCCTGACGCAGACATGCCAAAGGATAAGGACGGTAACTCGTATGAAGTCATCTATAATCCCCTGGCTCTTGTCACTCGCGTTAACCCTGTGCAGGCCGTGGAAGCCGCAATGGGCAAGATTGCCGCTAAGAACGGGCAGCCCGTCAAACTTCCGGCGTTCATGGACGAGAGCTTCATCGATTTCGCTCAGCGAGAGCTGAAGAAAGCCGGCATGGCGGATACCGAGACGATCTATGATCCTCGGTTGAACCGAAATGTAGACAATGTGTTTACCGGCACTCGTTACTTCATGAACCTGCACCACCAGGCAGAGAAGAAGCTGAGCGCTCGTGACACCGGCGGCTACAGCACCGAAGAAGCTCCAGTCAAGGGCGGAGAAGAAGGCGCCAAGCGCATCTCGATCTCTGACATGAATGCCATTCTGGCCCACGGTGCAATCGAGGTCTTGAAGGACGCCCGACTTATCCGTGGCCAGAAGAACGACGAGTACTGGAGAGCTATCAAGACCGGAACTCCAGTTCCTTCGGTCAACGTTCCATTTGTTTGGGACAAGTTCGTAGCTCAGCTCAAGGGCTCTGGAGTAAATGTCGAACGCCAAGGCGGAGCTGTAAACATCTATGGCATGAGTGGCTCCGATGTTAAGAAGATGTCTGGAGGAGAAGTAAAGGACTTCCGAGATATAGACTTCAAAACCGGTAAGGCCTATGACGGCGGCTTCTTCGACGAGAAGATCTTCGGAGTCAATCAGTCTTCATTCGGACACTTTCCTCTTGCTGCCAAGATGGTCAATCCAGTCATGGAGGACGTGGTTCGTTCCTTGACTGGTTTGACCAAGAAGGACTTTGAGTCCGTCGTTTCAGGCGAGACCGTAAAGGGCATCAAGGGCATGCAGGGCTTGGAGGCCAAGCTTGCAACTCTGGATATTCCCAACGAGATAGACCAGACTCGTCGGGAGATCACGGCATCGAAGGGCCAGAAGCGCAGCAATGCTATTTCCAAGCTTTCATATCTGGAAGGAATGCAGAAGCGCAAGCTGAAGCCTAGTGACTTCCTCTGGGAAGACATGCCTGTGCTGCCTCCTCGCTTTAGACCCATTACCGATACCGGCAACATGCAGATGGTCTCGGATATGAACTACCTATACAAGGAGCTGTTCAGCATGAACGGCAACTTGAAGGAGCTGCAGTCTGAGCTGGGCCAGGAAGCTACAGGCAAGGAGCGCCTGGCTCTGTATAAGATGTTAAAGGCAACCGTAGGTCTTGCCGATCCTGCCAGCGCTAAGCTGAAGCAGAAGAACGTCAACGGCCTTATTCGGCATATTCTGGGCAGCAATCCCAAGTTCTCGATGTTCCAGCGCAAGGTACTGAGCTCCACGGTAGAAGGCGTAGGAAATGCTGTAATTACCCCTGATCCTTCGCTGGACATGGACCACGTTGGAGTACCGGAAGACATGGCTTTCTCTGTCTTCCGTCCATATGTAGTAAGGGCATTGGTGGCTTCTGGAGCCAATCCCTTGGAAGCCATGAAGCAGGTGGAGAGCCGTACTCCTACGGCCCGTCGAGCCTTGCTTTCGGAGATGGAACGCCGCCCGGTGATGATCACTCGTGCTCCGGTTCTGCACAAGTACAACTTCATGGCAGCACGCCCCAAGCTTACCACTGGCAGTACGCTAAGGTTGTCTCCTTCCGTAGTCGTAGGCTTTAACGCAGACTTCGACGGAGACCAGATGCGATTGCACGTACCTAGTTCTGAGAAGGCAGTAGCCGAAGCCTACGAGCGCATGCTGCCTAGCCGTAACCTAATGTCCGCTGCTACGTTCCAAGCGCAGCCGTTCATAAAGAACGAATTCCTATACGGTCTTTATTTAGCTAGCAAAAAGGCTCCCGATAAAGACAACGTCAAGGTCTTCCAAACCAAGGACGATGTCATAAAGGCGTTTAATCGCGGTGAGCTAAGCCCAACAGATACCGTAAAGATACTAGGTAAGTAATCGTGGCCAAGAAGCCTAACAACATCTCCAAAGCTGTAGAACAGGTAGCTCAGTTATCTCATCTGCCAGGAGATGTACTTGAAACAGTAGCGGTACAGGATCACAGCCCCGAACAAACTCCGTTCAGAGGATACGAAGATCTTAAACAGCAGTTCTTTGGGCCTACGCTTTTAAACAAACAAAGACTGTGGGAGCTTGGAGATACCGCTCTTTATCAAGGAGCCTACGGTTTGCCTAGTGCTGCCATAGGTGGATTGACTGCAGGGCCTGCCGGCATGTTTGCAGGTTTAGGTATAGGTAAACTGTTGGGCCAACTACATCTGTTCTCCAAAGAGCGAGAACGAGTCGATGCTGCTTTAAATACTTTTAATAAAACAGAAAAGCAACTGCTAAATGATATAAATCGCTCTGGTAGAAACTGGGGGATTACTGCAGCTTTGCTTGCTGGACTAGGTGCTGGAGGCGCCGGCTATCTTGCTGGTCATGATAGATTTGGCAAGACGCTTACTCCAATTCTTGAGGGTGGAGCTGCAGCAAGCTTGGCATCGTTACTAGGCAGTCTGGCTGGCCAACATGTTGCCAAGCAGCGCGCCATGAAAAATCCTAAGTTTAAAGCTATAATAGATAAATACAACAAATTTGAATAATGATAAAGTTGGCCAACAATCTTTCTGCCTTGCACTCCTTCCGCATCAAGCGTGCGGAGGAGAATCCTTTATGGGAAGGTGTAAAGGCATTTGGTTCTCAGCTGGTAGAGCCATTTAGTGGAGCAGCACACTACTGGACCGGTGGGCGTATTGGCTCAGATTATGCTGATGATTCCCCATGGGTAGATACTGTACGTCGAGTATACAACGCGCTACCAGGTCCAAATCAGCTAGAGCTTCAATATAAAGACCCTCTGTTAGATGCAGCAGCTGCGTCTTTGGGAGTCAGCGGAGCTGCAGCTGGAGGAGCAGGATTGGCCCTTGCAGCTCCCGTAGCCCCACATGCTCTTCGCTTTGTAGCAGCGCCTACAGGGGCTGCTCGCTATGCCCTGCCTACGGCAGCTAGGGCAGGACAAGTATTTAAAACTGTAGCACGTCCTGCTGCTGCTTTAACCGTACCTAAAGTAATTGGAGATACTATTGGTGCAGCGGCTTCAGCAGTGCAGAATATAAATAACTACCAAGTCGAGGCCATACAGTCTTTATTAGACGCTGGATACTCTCCTGAAGATGCATATAGACTGGCCTACAAGATGGGCTGGGGCGGAGTTTTGCACGCTGGAAAAGAATATCTCTCCAGCCCCTACCACTACATATATCGTCAAGGTGGCAGCAATCCCATAGATGCAAGATTCGCCAGTTCCATGGGCAGTCCTAAACCGCATAATGCCTTTACTGCCGCTACAGAAGCAGCCAAAGTTTTATCCTCTGGTCCTATAGGGGCTGTAGGCAAGACTCTGGGCTACGGCGCCATAAACCAGTTAAAGTCCATACCTGGAGCTATACAGGGAACCGTACAGCAGGCTATGACACAATTGCCAACTGCCGCATATTCTCCTAATGCGGTGCAGTCTGCGCAAGACGCCGTCAATAACTCGCGATTCTATGCCAGTATGAGAAACTATTATGGAGATGACTTTGCTCCAATTGCTACGCACTATGGACTAACTTCCACTCTAGGGCCTAAGCCACCAGCTGGCACATTAGCTAGAAATAACGCTAATAGCTATAATTCATCTCTAACTCAATAAAAGGATATTAAGCATGACACCATACTCTCATTACGTTCCTTCATTTAAACAGGCTGCTCGCGAAGTAGATTATAAAAAGCGTCTTGCTAGAGGCGCCCTAGTTGGCGGTGGCGGCGGAGCTTTAGCTGGAGGCCTATATGGTGCTCTGCTTGGCGCAGCTGGTTCGTCTGGCAATGTGCCGAACGCATTGGCGACGGGCTTACTGGGTGCAGGAGCAGGCGGTTTAATTGGCGGTGTCGGCGGAGCCTTAGGTAATGCTCTGGCGGGTTACGAAAACGAAGACATCATTACTCGTTCTGATAAACCAAACTATTTGAGAAGAGCTTTGATGGGCGCATTGAAGGGAGGCTTCACAGCAGCTCCAATAGGCGCACTGGCTGGTTTAGGCCTTGATGCTATGGAAGGTCAGGGCGGAACTCCCGGAGTAGATAAGGCCCTGATCGGTCTTGGCCTTGGAGCTCTGCTTGGAGCAGGCGGAGGCGCAGCAAGCGGATTGGAGATGCCCTACCTCAATCCGGACATGTACGCACAAGAAGAATGATTAAACTGGCGAACAATCTTCAGGCCCTTAAGGCACACCAGACTCAAAGCGACTTTACCAAGCAGGCTTTGATAGCCACTACCATCAGTGCGTTGGCTCACGGCCTGACTGCTCCTGAGGACAAGGTTCGCATGTCCAGGATACTTAGAGGCGCTGCAAAAGGCCTAGGTGCTGACGTAGGCGCTCTTTTGGGTGCGTGGAATGGAGCAGCTCTTGGAGCAGGTACTACCAATGCGTTGTACGGACTAAGCACCGATATCAGCAATAGAGTAAAGGATGTTGCTACTTATGGCGCTTTGGGAGGTTTGGTGGGAGCAGGCGGTGGAGGAGTAGGCGGCTACTTGCTTGTAGACAAACTACTAAGTATGATGGATAACAAGCCCACCAAAGCCAAAGACTGAGTGTACTGAACGCATCCTTAGACCCCCGTTAGCCTCAAAACTAACGGGGGTTTTCATAACTAAATAAAGGCCTATACCTAGTTACAATAACTAAGTACAGTCTTTCGCACTCAAAAAGGAGCATTTATGGGCACGGTTGCAACCTTTGCCGTGACGCACACTGATCCAGCCGGCAGAGAGTGGATCTATCTGGGTAGAGTCAGCTTCAACGCATTCGGCCATTACTGCGGATATCTCACTGTTCCTGCAGACCACGGGCTCTTCCAGACGATCAAGCACGATAAAGAGCAGACCTTGGAGTACATGTTCGAGGTCCACGGGGGGATCACCTACAGCGAACCAAGTCTTGTTGATGGAAATTGGGAGTTGGGGTTTGACTGCGCCCATAGCTGTGACTATCGTACAGGCATGGGTTGCTTCAGCTTCAACTACTACCCCAAGGCAGCTCTGGACATTAAGTTGTCCGGAGCACACCGTTTCAGAACTCGGACCTATGTATTGCAGCAGCTAGAGCATCTAGCGCAGCAAATACATCAGGTCCAATGCGAGTTCATAGCCTCGCAGCCTAGCTAATCTTTTAGCACCCGTAGCTAAATGGTTAAGCAGCCTGCCTTATAATCAGGTTAAAGCACCGGCCAGATAAGCCGGATAATGTGGGTTCGAATCCCACCGGGTGCATTCATGAAGTATCAACTGAAGATGGGCGTATGGGTTTGGCCAGTGCTGTTCGATACAGAACAACAGGCTTTGGAGGAGGCCTTGTGGCAGTTCAGGCAGCTGTTCTCCGCACACAGGTACTATATATCCGAACCGTACCGGTGGAAGTGCTGGGCAGGGAAAAAGCACCTCTCCTACAAAGTGGTGGATCGGCAGGCCGAAAGCCTGGTGCCGGGATTCGCTAGAATTCAGTTCTACATAAGCGAACATCAACCTGAGGGTAATGCGTCTGGAGATGCCGAGCTCAGCTATCCAGATAGTCCGGCCGGTCTGCATGCATCTGCGGCATGCGACAAGACCGCTATAAGAGGCTAAGGCTGCCCTGAAGATGTCTGTATGGGTTCTAGATGCCCTGCAGCGCAGCATACGACAAGGCGTACTGCCAGTGTTTGCCGAACTGGAATAATCGGCTTTTGCGGATGTAACTCAACGGTAGAGTGCTAGCCTTCCAAGCTAGCTGTTGCGGGTTCGAATCCCGTCGTCCGCTTTCAAGAAAGGACCGTCATGAAGCTGGTGATAGACACCGAGACCAACGCCATCGACTTCAATGCCTGGAACAAGGGAGACCGATCCTCTCTTACCAAGCTGCATTGCCTGTGCGCCATTGATGCAGACACCGGATACGAATACACCTTCGAAGGCGACAATCTGTCATTCGGAATGTGGATGGTGTACACCGCAGACGAGATCATCGCCCATAATGCGGAGTTCGACGTCAACGTTCTGCAGACCTGGACACAGAAAACTTTGAAAACTCCCCGGGTGTTCTGCACTTACCGTCGGGCTAAGTCGATGTTTCCAAATGGATTTCGGGAAAAACGAATCCGGAATCCCGATCGTAAGTTGTCTAACTCTCTGGAAGCCTGGGGCTATAGACTAGGAGTGCACAAGGACAAACCTCCTATTGACTGGAGTCGTCAATCCCCTAAGATGGCTTCCTACTGCATGCAGGACTGCAGGGTCACCTGGGCCCTGTACAAGTTCCTGAAGCGCAGAATCAAGTGGGGCAAGCTGGCTCCAGTCCTAGAACTCTGCAGCAGCTAAACAAGGAGTCCTCGTAGCTCAGTTGGATAGAGCATCGGATTTCTAATCCGATGGTCGTTGGTTCGAATCCAACCGGGGACGTTCCTCTTTCATGGGGCCTGGTCACACTTCAAAAGTGGCCAGGCCCTTTTCAAATGCTAAGAAAAATAGAATTCGTAATGGAGTGGTGGCTGGCCCACACTCCAAATTGGATGCAGCCCAAGCTGTTCTGGACTGCGTATTACAAGACTCTGGACACCTTCTTCGTAGGACAGCACAGATGAAAAAGTTAGAAGTAGTCATACTTCATCCCGCCGGCAAAGACTCGGTTCAAAAGGTGGAGAGAACCTCGATTAACACCGCAGAGATACCGTCTATTCTGGAATCCTGGCCGATGGCCATAGACCTGGGAGATGGCCTGATGATGTTTGTGCCGGAAAAAGACGAGCCTGGAAAACACAACGAACTGGCTAGTAAGCTGATGCTGATATGCAGAGGAGTCAGCTACCAGGTTTGCGGAAAAGCGATATTTATGGGGGTCAAGAACTCCAAGGAAATCAATGCGCCTAGGTGGACCGAGATCGTCCTTAAGAAGGCAGACTATGTGACCATAGTCTTTGAATCATGATTTACTTTATGACGCCATTCTGGTACGACTGTCCGAATCCCGATCGCTATGACGAACTTGGAAAGTGTTTGACAAAAAACAGCAGAAGCTGTTTTTCATCCAATCCAACCGCAGAATTAGTGCTCTTTAGCGAGTTTACTCCTGAGGCCTATGTTCGTTTTTCTGAAATTAGAAAACAAAAAGTTGGATGTGTACGGCTCGCGGAATCAAGTGTTCGCCCGACCTATCAGGACTTCTTTGATTATTCTAATCGGGGTACGACGGAAGATTTGTACATTCTGGCAAACTCAGACATACTGATAGAGCCTGATGTGTTGGAAGAACTCGACCAATACGTAACTGGAGACATGTTTCTCTGTCTCACCCGATGGATACCTTCTGCCTACGAAGGCCTTTGGTCTCTAGATCCCCTGGGCAAGTACTGTCAGGACACCTGGGTGTGGCGTGGACCGTGCAGAATTAAGAACGCCAACTTTCCGTTGGGCATACCGAGATGCGATCATATGATCGCCAAGGTGGCGGTCGATGAAAAATACGATGTTCGGAATCCATCGCTTGACATAGTTACAAAACACATGCATGATGTCGAATACCGGTCCTATACTTCAAAGGATCGAGTGGATGGCATAGGTGCATATGTACTGCCCCGGCGTAAATGACAAGTTGCGCTCGTAACTCAGTTGGTAGAGTAGCGGACTTTTAATCCGTAAGTCGTGGGTTCAAGTCCCACCGAGCGCATTGAGGTCGTGTTGGCCTCGCAGGTATTATGTGTTTAAGGACCAGCCATAATACCTGTCCCGCCCTGATGACGAAACTGGCAGACGTAGCAGACTTAAAATCTGCAGCCGAAAGGCGTGTGGGTTCGATTCCCACTCAGGGCATTAGGCTTTGTGGCGGAACTGGCAGACGCATCGGATTCAAAATCCGACGCCCTCTAAAGGCGTGTGGGTTCGATTCCCACCAAAGCCATTATGAAACCAAAAATAAAGAAACAAAAGCCGTTTCGAATGACCGTGCTGGTCAGTAAAGCGTGCTTGAACAAAGATCAAAAGCCCAACTGGCCCAGCGTGGTCTACGTTGAGCAGCTTGAAGACGACACATACAAACTAGTCCTGGAGAGCACAGACTGGCGTTGGTTGATAAGAGTGGTCGAGCACATGAAAATTACAATTGGAATAAAAAGTCATCCGGTAATGGAGTATCTGGGGCCTTATGCCAATCCCAGTGCCTTATCGGATGTAGTTGTTTAAGCAGAGCTTACCTGCCTGCTTTTCCCCTAGGTATCAAATGCCTAAAAAGAAAGAACTTAAAGTAACTCTAGTAAAACCAGTCCCTGGATACAAAGGAGTACCTACCCCGGTGTTCGAGCAGCGCGTTGTCGAGATAAACATGCGCTCGCTGGCAGAGATAGAGCGTTTGGAGAAGCTGATAAACACCTACGAAGCGCTAGTAGTATTGTTGGAGCAAGAATGGTCACCAAAGAAAACAATGCACAAGGACACTCTAAGGCAAATTGCTGCACTAAAGACAGCTGCAAAGAAACTGCGGTCTACAGTCCTATGAGAGGCTGGCTTGCGGCGCTGCTTGCCGTTACCATGATTGTGGGTCTACTGGCCCTTGTACTGGTCCTATTGGCCATTCCTGTGGCTTTGATGTGGCAAGGAGGTTGGTGGGCCATGCTTGGCCTGCTGATCTGGTCTCTGCTGCACACCATTTCTCGTCTACTGCAAAAGGTGCTTTAACGCGTTAACATAATCTACCGCTGATTAGCACCATGCAACCATTCCCAATTTATCCCAATTATGACTTTGTAGACGTGATGAACATTCAGCTTCCAAAAGGCTGGGTAATGCTGGGAATAGATCTGCTACATGAGTTCAATACTCTTAGACAGCAGCAGCTAGTCTCCAGAGATTTCACCGTGCAAAGCATGAAGGAGTTGTACGGAACCCTGGATGTAAAGTTGGTTAATCCTACGTTGATATCTGTAAACATTGTAAAGGGGTTCTCCCTACAGGCTTCCAGAACCTGCCAGGACTGCGGTTACTATCCCAGCGCAATGCACAAAAGAAATAAATGGTTGCGAGTGCTATGTACAGAATGCGCTCGTAAATCACATTACGCTCTTGTTTGACACTTGAAGTTTCTTTGCTAGACTGCGACCCTGTAGGGTCGCACTTCGCGACTGAAACCTAAGAAAAGGAATCGAATGACATTTACCGAAATCGCCGTAATCGCATTTGCCTGCACCACTGCAATCATGGGCGCTCTCTACTGGCACGAGCTTTCCAAGGCTGCCCGTAAGGCACAAGAGGGGGAGTTTGAGTCCGTTCGTAGGGACCTGTGGGAAGCAGTTGAAGACCTGCGCCGAGACACGCTGCGTCGTACAGACGAAATCGAGAGAGTAGTCGCTGATCAGGACGATCGCATCAGCCGCTGCTCCTCCACCAAGCCCCGCTGAGAGCGTGCGGGCGTGTTACCCAGGCCTGGAGTATGCTCTGCGCTGCTCCAGGCCTGCGGTTTGGACAGGTGTCCGAGCGGTTGAAGGAGCAGCATTGGAAATGCTGTGTAGGAGCAATCCTACCGTGGGTTCGAATCCCACCCTGTCCGTTTCATGGGGTCGCTACAGCCGGTTGCTGTCTCGATATTACGAAGTATCGAAAGATATGATTGCAAAGATCAAAGCATTGTATGACTATTCCATATTTTATCGCGGAATATGGAAGACCAGCATTATCACCGTGCTGTCATCTATGTCAGTGTTCCTTCGGAAGAACCTTGTTCTATACAATCATATGCGGGTTCAACTCCCGTCGACTCCACTCTGTGACTTGTAGCTTAACAGACCAAAAGCACCGGAGGATAAACCGGAGAATGCAGGTACCCGCTGGAATCCTGCCAAGTCACAGCCAGTAATAAGGCCGGAAGCACAATCCCTAGAGGATGCAGTCCCATCCCCTCGCTGAAGGTGGCAGATTAGCTGTCGAGGCTTCAAAGGACCCGTAGGGTCAAGCCAGGTCATAACGGATTCCTGGCACGAATTTAAACCATGGTTACAGCAACATCAAAAATTCTAGACTTACTAGAGCCAAACACAAAAGCCAAAAATGCTGTACGAGCCGTATGGCTTCGCGGCTCTGCTGCTTACAAATTAAAAATAGAGCGGCGCCATGTAGACCACTTGATACTCAACGATCTAGCCCATTTCTCTAGAGGCTTTTGGATGGCTCAGAAAAACATAGGGGCTGTCACTTGCAGCAAATTCGACAAATGGCTTATAGAGGCCGGCTTAGATTGGGAAAGCCCTAATCTTGAGATAAGTTCTGAGTTTTTGCCTCTTTTGCACATCGAAAGACCACAAATGAACAAAGTAATGGTGGGAGTCAAGTGTCCTAAATGCCAGCAGGCTTTCTTTCTGCCGGACTTGAAGTCCGTCAGCGATGCGGACAACTCCACGATGAACTGCGCTCACGAGCAGTGCCGTGAACTGATCCTGGTGCGAAAGGGAACAGCCTATCGATTTCACCAGTACATGCATGAGCAGGATCCCCGTTGGCCTGCGGATGGCTCAGGTACTGGCTACGTAACTCTTGAGTAAGGATACATCAATGAGATGCCTAGTTTGTGCAGATCCACTCTCAATGTCCGATTCGGACCATGGGCACAAAATATGCGAATTGTGTTCTCCTAGAGAGCACACCAAGCGCACCATGGAGCGTCTGTGGGGGCCTAGGTGCAAAAGCTGGGATTCAGATTGTGTGCTTTGCCGTGCTTGGAAATTCTTTGAAAGCAAAGGAAAGGTTCCCTCGACGGAAGACTGCCTTTGACTTTCGCTGGAAGCTGAGATATGCTTCCAGTCTTAGGGCCTGACCAGGTTTCGACTGGTGATTGTTGCGATAGAGAGCAAGCCGGAGTTGGTCGAAAGGCTCCGTAAAAAGTCGACTAAATCAAGACTGCCAACGAATGGTACGTCCCCTCTGAGTCCCCCGCTCTCGCAGCGGCCTGACTTGGAATCCTGAGCAGGACTCCTGCTAGACGCTCAGGATAAAACCCAGCAGGGTATGGCGGTGGAGGCTTCCGAGCCAACCCCGTTGAGAATCGAAGTCGGATAGGATCTGCAAACCCTGCCCATGGGGTCGAGCAAATCCGAACTGCAATTGTGGGATAAGCTTGTAGTTGCTCTTTCAATACGTCATTCAGCACGGGGGTTCGACTCCCCCCAGGTCCATTGTCTCAATCAGGGAGGGTTTGCGCATTCCCAGATAACGCAATTTTCACATCACTTGTATGGAAGCAAGTACATGACGAAGGCTAAGGATAGCGTTAAGTTTGGCAATCTCGCACTCAGCATCGGCTGCAAGGAAGCTGCCGTGCTCAAAGACGCGGAGGGAAACGTCATCGCTCGGATTCTGATCAACGAGCGTCACGGAGAAGACGCCATTATTCGCATTCTCATCCAGGCTCCAAAGGACATTGGCATAGTCCGAGAGCCGGTAACACGGAAAACCCGAGTGCCCGGCGTGGCGGGAACACGCAGCGTTGAAAAGACGCGGCTGGCGTAAATGCTATAAACAGACACAGGGTTCATTCCAGTTCGTCTGATAACACCAGTAATTTGGTTCAAGTCCAAAGGCACTCCTATGACACTACTGAAGATCTACCTGGCTCTCTACACCTATTGGGTGTCTCGAAAACTCTGAATGCTCAGAGGATCCCTCTTTGGAACCTGTCTCTTAACGGAGGCAGGTTCTTTTATGCACAAGACCTTAGTAAGATTGTTAAGGCACGAGCTGAACAGTCTGCCTGCCGCCGTACAGTGGTCCAAGCTAGCGGAGCTGACGCATCAAGCGTTGGATTTAGTCCTACTGCAACAGAAGTACGTTGAGTCTCAACGTAGACTGGAATCTTCACTGTGGGAGCAGAACAACAAGATCCATAAGGACATGCGGGAGCTGGCCAGGGCTCTGAAGTACTACCTAGAAAAAGACCCGCCTGCAGACGTAACCAAACAAAGACTGGAGGAACTCATAGACAAGGCCATGAAGGACAAAGAGATAAGCTACGGAATAAAGGAAGAGTCATGAACATTTTTGCCACCCACTGCGATCCTGAGATTGCCGCACATACTCTGTGCGACAAGCACATACCGAAGATGATCGTCGAGACCACGCAGCTGCTATGCACCGCACACAGACTGATCGACGGCGTTCAGGGCCAGGGTCTCACCCTGACCAACAGAAACGTAAAGCGCTGGACTCTGCCGGATCCCGTACTGGAGACACAGCTGTATCTGGCCAGCTACGTAAATCATCCATGCTCCGTCTGGGCCAGGAGCACCCATGAGAACTACCTATGGCTGCATCGGCATGGTGCTGCCATGTGCCGGGAGTACACTCGTCGGTACGGCAAGGTGCATCGGTCCGAACCGGTAATGTCTCTGTTGCGATATCCTCCTGGCAAGATTCAGACCGGAGCTCTGGAGGCATTCGCAGTAGCGATGCCAGACGAGTACAAGCTGACAGGGCAGGTGGAGAGTTACAGAAACTACTACATTCGGGCAAAGTCTCGGTTTGCGTATTGGAAGGACGTCAATACGCTGCCGCACTGGTTCTGGAGAGGATGCAAGGATCTGGGAATAGCATTTAAAAATGATTCTCCGGATCTAGATGCAATGATGCTCATCGATCAATTGGCTGCCAAGTCCATACATGTAGCAGGAAGACTATGAGCACAAAGGAAGAAGAAATAAGATCATTGATGTGGGCCAGAAAGTTTTTCATGGACCTACTAGACACAAGACTCTTTCCCAAGGTTCCAAGAGCTGTTAGGAATACGGCCTATACCGTCTATCAGATGGTGGATAGGCTGGAAACAGAGCCGGCATGCAGCCATGCTGACAAGGTTGCCGGTTTGAATGCCGGTAGAGATTTTCTGCTTAATCTTTTGGATCCCGTAAAGACTCCTAGAGTTCCTGGAGACGTACGAGATCTGGCGTTCCGTATATCTAAGCATTATCCAATGCAATATACGCACGACCTAAAGGTCAAAGGACGCACCTTACCCGAGCCCCTATACAAGGGAGGTTCCATATGGGCCTAGACACCTATGCCATGAGACACAATCCGAAGTTCGATCCAACCGTTCCAGAGGACACTCCTGATCGGGAATACCAGTACATTCCGATGGAGGATGAGCTGTTCAAGGATGTTCCCAACTGCCTGTGTGGCGGAATGTTCTCCGGCAACGGAGCAGGCCACAGCTTCAGAGGCAAGGTGTACGACGACGTGGTTCAAAGTATTGCCAACGAAACGTTGTACCAAGAGGAGATACCAAACGAGATAGTGCGAGAGATAGCGGATGCCTTTGCTTCCGCTACTGCTAGAGGATTTAACAACAAAAAATGCCGACTACACGACATCAGTCCTGCCGAACTAGAAGCTCTGACCGCATGGTTCAGAGTAGTGGCGGACAATGGTGGCGTAGTAGTTGGCTGGTGGTGATCAGCAAGGGTACGCCTGTGCGTTCCATTTAGCATTCAAATACATAAGTAATGTTGTTAAAATAGTCTAAGAGGATTTATGGATCCGACTCTCAAAGCAGATGGGTTTGAGTCAGCGTTTCTAGGCACCATAGATCGTTGTGGACAGCCTACGATCTTTGTGTATGACTACTCTCTGGCGGTTCGGCTGCTCATGACCAGAGACAAAATGTCTATGGATGAGGCAATGGAATACCTGGAGTTCAATGTAGTGGGCGCCTGGGTAGGTGCCGGCACTCCTGCATTTCTAAAGAGATGTCGTCTTTCAGACGCAGAAAAGCAGTTTTACGGAGAAGACTTTGAGGAAGAAGACGTTCACGATGAGTGACTGGTTGTTAAACGCTTTTAGCGCTTTAATCGTAATTGCCTTAGCTGTAGCCGTAGGCGTGATAGTAGTCGTATGCTACGTGATAGATTCAATCACCAAGAGATGACCATGACAGATCCCACTCGTACCTATACCAAGCTCGCCCCGGACACCGTGTTTCCCTTTGACCAGATAGAGCAGTTCAAGGCTTGGCACGATGCTGCCATGACTGCTCTACGAATCAAGGATCAGAAGATAGAGCAACTTGAATCTGTGGTCAGGCATATGGAGCAGGATAACCAGGACACCTGGACTAAGCTTCCATATCTTATACAGGACCTCCAGGCGGCCCGGCAACAGATTGAAAGTCTGACCAAGGAACTGGCAGAACTGCAGCGTCAAAGTGCCGAGCTGCAGCGTGATCTCCTACGGCCGTATCCCACTGCTCCATTTCCATGGCCTCAACCTTGGATATCCCATAACACTGGGCCTGGACATCAATGACCTACGAATACAACGATAAAGCACTTAGTACTTTATCCAAAGTAGTGAGTAGGTACCTAAACTTCAAATACAAGAAGTGGGTACTTCCTGGCCACGGTTTAGACGATATAAGACAAATCGTCTTGCTGGAGATGAGTTCTAAGAAGATTCATCCCAAGATGTTTAAGCAAGTTGCAGACAAAAGACTCATAGACGTCTTAAGAACCGAGACAGGCTACCGCACTCGTGGAAGCGAGGAATACGTAAGAAAAGTTAAGAACGCAAAAAACCCAGTCAACATGGGTCCGGAGATCCCGTACTTTCAACGCCTCCTGGTAAGTCCTGCCTACTCCGGATACTGCCAAACTAAATACACAGAGGAGGCCATCAAAAATTTGCAGGCCTCTCCAAAGGTAAAACAGATGCTTCTGCTGTATGTATTTAAAGGCATGACTCTAACTCAAATAGGTCGCATGTACGGAATTCAGAGTTCGTGCGTACACACGACGTTTAGGAATCTCGCCAAGAGCAGCGGTGTAGAGTTGTACTTCGATATCCCTAATCTAAAGAGGCAGTAGTAGCATGGCATACAAGCGTGAACCTAAGTCCATTGAGCAGCTCTTTTCCCAGACTGTACTTACCACTGGAGATGTAGCTCAACTATGCAGAGTATCGTCTCGCACAGTCACCGGCTGGCTGGAACACGGAAAACTGAAGGGACATGTAATTCCTTCTGGGGCCAAGAATCCGCATAGACGTGTTGATCTTGCGGAGCTACTGCGGTTTATGGAATTACATAGGTTCCCTATTCCAGAAGCTGCAAAAATCTGCGACGTTGCCAGCAAAATAAAAGATGCTAATTATGAGCGTCTTGAACAACTCATTAAAATTGCCTGGGATGCCCTTGGAATCGGTAACTGCACTGTGTCCCTGCAGGACAAATCCGTAAAAATTGACCACGCTCGCAGAGAGCAATTCTTGCAAGCTTACGAGGACTGGAAAGTAGCAACCGGAGAAATAAATGCCATTAAACGAGACAAACTTAGAGCTCTTATTAGACGAACTACAGCATCTAGAGGAAGTCGAACGGTACCTGGGAGAGGGGCGGAATGCCAGAGCATTTCGGAAAGCCATCGACACTTTGACCGCAATGAATCAGGAGCTGATTCGCCTTCGCAATCGCAAGAAAGAGGAGACAAATGACAAGAGCGGAGCTGATTGAAAAGCTGAGAGAGTCCCGGACGTGGACTCCGGATAACTGGGCTCAGATGTCTTTGGAGTCGGCCCATCTCATGATGGACGCCGCTCAGATGTTGTCCCGGTCGGACTACAGCAGTAACTCCACTATACAGCAGCTGGAACAGGAGGCAGTCAATCTGCCTAAATTCTTAAAAGACTTACTGCTGCGGGCTGTGGACGAGCTGCGGGTATCGCATGCTGCCTGGCGTGAAGCAGAGGGGGAAATTGTCTCCTTGGAAAGAACAGTGATGCGAGTAGAGCACCAATACGACGTAATCCTGGCCCAGCGGGACCTGGCACGGCGCGAGGTCTGCGCTCATCGAGCAGCCTGCATACAGGACAAGAAACCAGAGGATATTGCAGATGCGCTGCAATGGGATTGCTTCAAACAGGAGACGAGATGAGTAACGACATTGACATCGTAGATCGTCTACGTATATCGTGGACGTCCATGACTGACAAGCAGAACGACGAACGAGCTGAAGCGGCCAATGAGATTGAACGCCTTCGCTGGGAAGTCTGTGAGCTTTCTGGCAATGGCTCGATAGACTCAGCTACGCGAGAAGCAGTAGAGAGAGGCTGGAATTGCTTCCAACAGGAGGACACCAAGTGATCCGGGTACCATACATGAAACTGAATCCGCATCTGCCGAAGATCATCGAAACGCTGCGGGAGAACGAAGATCATTTGCACCCAAAAGCTATCCGAGGAGCCGTGGATGAACTGGAGTACATGGCAAGACGTATCGATGCACTTGAACAGTTGGCGGAACGCCTCACCACCGAACGTGACGATGCGCGGCGTCAGTATTGCCGTGGATTTACCGACTTTTGCCCTAATCCCAAGCATGACCATCTGAGTCTTGAACAGGCAGCAAGGCGGGTGGCAAAGGACTTCGGTTGGGACTGCTTCAAGGAGAATTCTTGAGTCCTAAGAAAAAGAAGGTTGCTAAGCCTCATCCTTTACGCACTGAGCATATATTTGCCAGAGCTGTGGAGGAGTTTGATGGCAGGCGTACAATCAGGCTTACTGATTGCGGTAGGATCTACGACTCGGGGTGTAGTATTCCCAGCATCTCTGAAATGGAGCGACTATGTCTATGGATGAGCAAGGCCAGAGCCTGGAGAAACAGTCGGCGTACATAAAGGATCTGGAGACGCGGATACGATATGCCTCTATGCTCTTGGCTGACTGGGACGGTTACTACAATCCCGATACCAAAACCGGCAACACAGAAAAACTAGCAGAGCTTGTTGAGGAAGCATTCCGATACCTGCAGGGTAGAAGCTGGCGAGATCCGCCAAAGGACACACCGTGCCAAAACACTGGGACGTAATCCTGGAGGTCCGCTACGCCACCAAACGTGACGACCTACCTCCGGAGATAATCGAACTTCTGTCCGCAACCTATGCGGAAATGTCTCGCATGGAGGCAGAAATTCGTAAGCTAAATGCTCAGATAAGGAGTAAAGAGGAGGAGCATGCAATCCGAACCCAAGAAGATAAGAGCTAGGGACATTAAACCCTATTACTGGGGTATGAACTGCTTCCTAGGAGAATCAAAGACTCCGACGCTTATCCAGATAGTAAACATGAAGTGGGACGATCTGGACTACAACAAGCTTTGGATAATGCTGGAAACTCACAACTACGTCTCGGTCGATGCGGACGAAGAACTAGAAGTGTACCCAATGGAGGTCAACGAGTTCTATCTGTACGAAGGTGACTCTCGCCGCACGTTCCAACTTCCACCTCCTCCGTCTAACGAGGAGACGCTGCTTAACCGGCTGACCAAAGAGACCAACAGACTTAAGAAAACAGATCCCAAGCTGTCTGCTCTATTGGTTGAGCTCCGAAAGGTGCTCTACCAAAAAGAAAAAGCAATAGTAGATATGGGCATTTTGCTCAACGACCTCATTCACGGAAAAGTAGATGTCAAACGATCCTAGAACTTGGAACTACCGTCTGGTCAAGTCCAACACGGGCATTATTGGAATCTTCGAGGTCTACTACGACAGCGAAGGCAATCCTCGTGCATGTACTACGCACCCTGCTCAAGTCATGGGTGAGACCGTAGAAGAAATACTTAGAATTGTAAGAAACATGGAGCAGGCGGCCGACAAGCCCGTACTGCCCATGGCGCTGTTCGAAGCCGACCGAGAGTCCGCTATTGCCAGAATCATGCAGCTGGACGAAGAGCTTGAGGGAAGCTGATGTCAAACCCGTTCGAAACTGAAGACATCTCTAAAGTCATGAAGCGCCTTGCTGACTTAGAGGATCGAATTCACGGAACTCCTTTTAAGGCAAACATTTACAGGCGAGCTCATGACAAGATTGAGCAGCTTAAAAGATATATAGAGGAGCTGGAGGGCGAAAAAATAGGATATAAAAGGTGCGGTCTTTGTGGCTGCATGGATGTTCCCGTAAATAGCCACAATGATTGTTCGATATGCGCCAAGCAGCAATATGCAGACTGACAGTCTACAGAATAAATACTTACAAGTTAAAATCAAAACATAGGAGCCACTATGTCCAGATTCTTGTTAGTTCTTGTTCTAGGCCTGTCTGCGTGCTGTAGTCCCAAGCTGTCGGAGCTCAGCGCTCCAACTCCAATTATTGTCTCTAGTGAGCCAACAGCGGAGCCGGAGACAGTGGTTACTTCGGAGCAGAACTCGGCAGAGCTCATGCCTGCAGTAGTCGAACCAATCGAGACAACTCCAGTAAACTGGTTGGCTACCATGTATCCGATAGCCATCCTGGTCTTTGCTGGATCTCTGATTCTGTTTTACTTTCAACGCAAGATCAGGGTAAAACCCTGAGGACTACCCATGAAACCCTTCAGCTCGTTCTGGGTATATCTAGGCAATCTTCGCTGGAGGTTTCGGTTTGTACGCAGCAGCGAGATACCAAACGACCGCTGGGCTGACTGCAGCCCTCCGGACGACCCCAAGAGAGGCATCAGAGTCAGACAAGTATTGCGGGGCAAGGCCCGACTGGAGACCATACTCCATGAGGCTTTGCACGCACAGTGGCCCGAGGACTCAGAGGAAACAATCAGCCGTCACGGCAAGGAGCTGGCGCAGCTCCTGTGGAAGTGCGGCTACAGACAAATAGAGGACGACGAATGAGCAGCAAGGCAACAATCTGTATGTTTGAAAGCCAGATTCCAGGAGGAGTGCGGTTGCACATGTACAGCCAGTGCTTCAGCGACATGGTTTCTCTGGACGTGAATTTTGGCCTGGATCTGCAGATGAGCGTATCCCTGCCATTGCCATTTGTTCTGGAGATGGCTCGTCGACTACAGGACCACGTGAGGCCTATTGAAGATTTGCTGGAAGCGTCGGAGCCCGAACTCGAGGTTCGTGCAAAGCTTGCAGCAATGCGGATGAGGAGCTCCAAGATGTTCGACCTTTCTCACATGTCCTTGGAGGAGCTCGAGCATGACGAGCTGCAGCGACTCAAGGATCTTCGAGAGGAATACAGAAGGGCGCTGAATGGATGAGCATGTTTCGCATCGGATATGCAAAGAGATGTCTAGATACGGCCGGCCCAGATACGAAACCTACTTGGGAGTAGGTAAATACCTGTTGGAAGGCCACAGCACATTCAGTAGATTCAGCGGACCTGCTCCATCCGATGTGATAGAGCTAGGCCTAAGCCCAGACTGTATAGCCATGGTGGATTTCGAAGGAGGCCCAGACCTCCACGTTACCTCCTACTACTATCCGGGCCTTCCTGGTAAAAGGACCAGAGGACGTTTTAAAATCATTGAGTTGGAAATGCCACAAGAGCTACAGAAGGAAAATTGGCTCGCCGTGGTAATTCACACGAAAGAACAAAGATGAGAAGCACGTTATTAGTCGAACTGAAGGAAGTCTGCAAGAAGTACTCCCTGTCCCCAGAGGACCAGGAGTTACTGGCCAAGGAGGCTGTTCAGGCAGTACAGCACAATCTGCACTTCTCGGATCCAGAGTCGCTGCAGGAGGAGATCAAGGCCTTGACCGAGGTCATTGATCTGCTTCAGCAGGATGTCGAGAAGCTCATGCACCGAATGGAACAGGATCGCGAAAAGCTGAACGAGAGCGAGGCTCGTCTCAAGCACATCAAGGAAACTGTCGAAGCTTTTTTCACAGCACAACTTGACCGCCGTCCGGTCATCGATTAAGCTCCCGCACATGGCTCAAGCAGATAACTTCGATTCCAAAGCTGTATACGACCCCCGAGATCCTCACATCTACCGGAGGCTATACGCTCAAGTCCTGACTCAGACCATCGCCGCTAAGCTGCATCAGCAGTGGTGCGAATGGGCCATGAGCATGATTGACCAAGGCTACATCGTTTCTACCGAGGTAGAAAATCTGATGAAGTTGTTTGTACCATTTCAGAATCTAAATCCCGAGGATCAGCACAACCACATGGTTCGTGCGGATCAGATAGTCTCGGAATTTATAAACTGGAAGATGGTAGATCAGGCCCTCAAGAAGGGCGGCCCCAAGAGAGGTGTTCACAATGCCTGAAGTGCCGATCAATCAAAGTACTCCACTAAGCGCCTTTGGCGCAAAGCTGTACTTTTACGATAACCAGGGCGTAGATCTCAGCCCCTACAAGAACCTGTCCAAGGCTCCTGTAGACAAGGCTGAGATCTACGGTCAGACACTGGAAGACCTGCTTACTCAGTATTCCATTGTGAACCAGTTGTTCGGATCGGTGGACTTACTTCGAGTGGCTTTGGAGCGAGACGATAACTCCAAGGTCTCCGGCGAGGATCAGGAAGTTCTTTCCAATATCCAGCGCACGATCGACATTCTGCACGAAGTGATTGTCGAGAAGTTTGCACCCAGACCCAGATGACCGCCATATTCAGAGACATGGAGCTGGATCTTGTTTGCAAGGATCCCAGAATACATAGGTTTATAGAGCAGGCCTTGCCGGCGTGCTTGGATATCCCTAGAACTAAAAAACATGTATCTCTGATTATCAGAAAAGGTCGGTTGCTGGCTATGGGTACAAATGCTTTTAAAGGGCATCCCATAGCCAGTAAGATCGGCTACCGCTTCGGAGAGCAGCACAGTGAATTAAATGCATTTCTTAAATGCTCGCACAAAGATAAACTTACGCTGATTAATATTCGTTTTAATAAAAACGAACAAATGCGTATGGCTAGACCTTGTGCATTGTGCTTGCCCTGGTGTTCAGCTCTTTTTGATGAAATATACTATACTTGTCCGGACGGCTATGTGCGTCAGCTTGACAGCAATGTCCAGTTAGCGCATAATTCTGCCGTAGGACTGGTGTTACCCGGTCATGCAGGCTCCGCCTAGGAGCTTTTTTAGCTATCAGTTGTTACTCCACTGTCCTTTTGGTACAATCCGCTTTTCAAGATCACTCTAGGAGACCTTACTTATGGGTTCATTTACTTCAAACGTAGCGCTTCAAATCATGCGAGCAGTGTTTCCCAGCTCTACTACAGCACTAGCTCCAATAACAGCTACTACTACTACTGCAGCAAACTTTAGAATCTACAATAGCCATGTTGCTGCAGGAAGCCAATGGGGTATTTTTTCTGCAGGGGCTAACGTAGTTCACACGTGCCATCTTGTATTTGGAAGTGTTGCAGCAACCGGTGCTAACATTGCTGCTAATAATCTTAACGATTCAAACTTTCAAGGAACTCCTTCGTTAGGCACTATTTCTGGCTCTTTTGCTAACGTTGGCGGAACCCCCTCTTTTGGAACAGGTGCTGCTGGTAACTACTTTGGATACACTGGAAAGGCAATGGTTGCTAGCGGCGGCACTACTCACACTTGGCAAGGTTGGTCACTATCGGAAACTAGTAGTAAAGGCCAGGCGCAAAGCAATCTTCAAATTGGATTCCCTGCATTGGGAGCTACTTCAGGAGCTATGAGTGTTTATGGCTTTGTAATTACTGCTCAGGGAACTGATGCTGCTCCTAGCGCCACTAATCCTGCCAGTCAGCTTGTGGCCAGTAATAACGGCGGAGCTCCATTAATTATTGCTTATGGAGATTTGTCTGCCTCTAGATTGTTGAACGAAGGCGACACTCCCGTATTTGCAACGCAAGCAATCACCATTACGCTTGAGTAATACCAATGTCTTTAGACCTGTCCAAGGTGCTGGAATTGCTTACGGCCTTGGCGGCTGGAGGAATCCTCACCATGGTGGTCAAAGCGCTGGTAGACAAGAATAAGACCAAGGCTGAGGCAAAGAAGATTGCCGTCGAAGGAGAAATATCTCTCGTTGAGATGGCAATGAAAATGACGGATAAGCTTCAGAACTCTCTTAAGAGCCTAGAGGATAAGACTGAAGATCTTGCTCGTAAAAACTTGAAATTGGAACACGAACTGTCTGAACTACGTCTCTCTAATATAAATCTTTTGCGTGAAATAGAAGCCCTTAAAAGACAAAACGACGATCTTGAAAGAACCTGTAGTGTCTTAATTAAGGAAAACAATCACCTAAGAGTTGAGTTAGAGAACTGCATCAAAAAGGAAGTATAAATATGGAACTATTTTTCTCTTCGTTTCTCGGCACCGTTTTCTACACCGCAATGGTTTTCGTAGCCGGCGCACTGATCGGCAAGCCTCTTTGGGACTGGGTTGCACCCAAGCTTCCCTGGAATAAGAAGTAACTAGAGAGTTCTGGAAATTCCAGCTATAATAGGGCCGTCTGAAGAGACGGCCCTATACTTTTAGAAAGCCCTATATGGCTAAGAAAAAGAGAAACAACATGAATGAAGATACAGCTCCAGAGCCTACTCCTGAGCACGTTGTAGAAGTTGTTGAGTCTGCCTCAGTTGAGCCTGAGGCTGCTCATCTACCTGAACCTGCTGTAGAAGCCCCTATTGTTGTTGAGGAGCCTGCTGCTCAACCTCTCGATAAAAACGCTGGTAAGACAGTACCTACCGCATTCTAAGGTGTGTTTAAATGCCTACGGTCTATCTAGGCGTAAACCGAGACTACTCTTCGTCCGGCATAACATCTCAGGGATCTATTGATTCTACCTCAGGAGGACCTCTTGGGCAGATTCAGCCCTGTCCTGGAGTTTTTCCATGCCTCATCGCAGCGAAGAGTTCTGTGAGAGGAAACTCCGCAGTCACTGTAGATTCTGTATATGCCGGACCAAACCATCTGGTCATAAGAGAGTTTCTACACGACAGTATTCCTAGTGCTGGCAACAGAGTACGCGTTGAGGCCAGAAATAGAAACGTAAAGGTTGTAGGCGGTACGTATATAGAGGGCTTTGCAACACCTAACCCCATCTTAAAACCATATTATGTAGACGGCGTTGTTCTTAATAGTATCTCTTTAAATGGCTTGCCTGCAGAGCTCTCGACCTCAAACGTATCGCCTGTGTTTGCCCTCAATATTGGCGGGACTGCCAATAATCCAAACGATCCTTTAAATTACGTTTTTAAAAAGGACGGATTTACTTATAACTTTGGTTCTGCGCAACTGTCCGAACGCCTAAATGCCCTTTGGACATCTTCTGTAGTTGGGAGTGTGCCTGTAAGTTTCAGCGCCTCTGGGATCAGTATACCAAGCGCAGGCAGCGGCTATGCGTACTTATTGGCTGATGTTAGTTCAAGCAAACTCCCATACTATACACCCGTTGTAGTCAAGTATCCGACAATAGTCGGTAATCAGGTATCTGATCTTGATGAGTTTGGGGGTAACTACCTTGAGAGACACAGAAGATCTTTGGCCATGTTGCAGGCCTCTACCAACGCTCCAACTTTAGGTGGATTTAATGCCACTACCGGAGCTATGTCTGCTTCTGCATTTGGCACTCAGACAACGCCTAATTACGTTAGATCGTTTGCAGCTCTATCTACTCAGACGGACAGCTATGGCGAGTTTTCTTTTGTAGGTACTAAAGGTAACTACACGGCCTTCATAGGTATGTTTGGAAGCGCAGCCAATGTAGCTCCCGGTACAGACTGGCCGACATATTTCTTTCACTCGTATCTTGCCTATGGCTCCCCCCTTAAAGATAATGCGGCATGTAAGCCGTCTTTGTTTTTTAATAGCAACTGGACTAGCGTAAAGACTGACCAATCTGTAGTTACGGCAAGTAATGCTTTTTGGAGCGCAGCATATCCACAGGGATTAAGATCCAGCCGATACGAAGACGTAAAGGCAATGCAGTACGGCTATGTGTTTTTAAATAAAGACACAAAGCATCTCGAGTTTATGTTCACAGCCCACGCAGATCCGACAATACAATCGGGCGAATCTCAGGTCATAAACAAGATAATGCATGCTCCTCCCAGGAGTGCAGACTTTATTCCTGCCTCTAACATGTTGCTGGGAGTAGACCCTCGTACTTCCACTACTTCGTCATCGCTATACAATACCTCTACCGCCAGTGTAAAAACTGCCTTTGTAAGCGATCAGATTTTACATGGAGGTGGAGGGCACGTTATGGCCCTAGGTACTTTCAACGGCGCCATAGTTACTGGAGGAAAGGTTGTAGTCTGGGGCAGCAATAGATGGGGTCAGTTGATACTGCCTGACCCAATGCGCGATGTAAACGTAACAATTTCAGACGTGGCGGTATCTAACTCGCCGCCAGTATTACCGCAGTCCGGTTGGAGCTATATACACCACGGTGTGTACTCGGATGAAGTAGCTGAACTCCAGGCTAGAAGGTTTAACCCAACCAATGATGCCGACACAGATATCTATAGCTACAGATATCCACATTCGTGGTCTAGCCGATACGGAAACCATATCAATTATTCCAATCTACCAGGCCATGTTGTCGTAGTTACTAATCAAGGTTGGGTGTACGCTTGGGGCAATAATCTTTACTATCAATGTGAAGTGCCTGACGAAATTAGCTTGTTGGACAGCACAGGGACTGTAAGAACAACTGCTGCCACCGATCCTATTATGGAAGTTTCCGCTGGAGCATTCCATACGGTGGCTAGATCTAAAGCAGGGGTTGTATACGTATGGGGTGCAGGAGGACCATGGGTAAGCACCACCGGTAGAGTTCAAACTGCCGGAGATGTAATTCCTCCAGCTGTGCCAGCACAGTACAAGTCAGTTCACTTTGGTCAAAGTTTACTGTACGCTTCTGGGGATGCTACAACTGGCTTTGCCCACTTGGCTACTCCCGCAAAAGATCCTCCGGGAACTAGCTCTCAGAGCTCAGAAAGCTATACTACGTTTTCCGTATATACGAGCGTTACCACTATATCTAAGCAGGTGACTACTGGAGGCACCGTAAACATAGGTCAAAAGACAGCGGCTGGATTTTCAGTAGCGGAACCTACTGGCGCAACCAGAATGAAGGGCATGATCGCTGCAGGTGCATTTCATACCGCAATCATAGATCAACAGCTTAAAATTCAGTGCATAGGCGCAGGTCGTGGAGCCACAAACCAGAGGACCTCTGTTCAAAATGGCTTTGTGCCTGCTTTAGGCAGTGCTGTAGTTTGGGGTACCAGCTACACCAACAATGACGTTCTATACGGCGCCGATACTTATCCGCATTTTTGCCAGGGCTTAAGCCAGTACAGAGCTCCACTTTCTACTAATACTATTGTTGAAACAGCTCCGCAATTATTCAGATTTTCGGGTTCAGTCAACTCACCTTATAAGTCCAGGTATTTTCAGGATCTACAGTTTAAAAAGGTAGTGTGCGGGCCTTTCTCGACACACGGAATAGTTTTTTCCGTATCAAGAGGCACCACAACAGATCAATTTTTAATAGACGACAAGGTATACCTTCACGGCAGAGTAGTTTCCTGGGGTTGCGCATTTAGCCCCCGGTACTTTCAAACACAGGGGACTGGGTGTACTGGAATACTTGGCAGTAGATATCAGCCAGTAAGCGGTGGAACTACCGGCTACAATACAGATCCGGCAAACAATCCTGCAGGTACCCTTTCTGGTATGGGGGCCACCGCGCAGATAACAACTGCAACTCCAAGATATTTTGAGATTCTAAATCGTTCAATTGGCACTAATTTTGGAGTTTATGTCGGCACATCGAATTTAGTAGGCTCACCTTCTCCAAATAGTTCAATAGCCTCCTCGCCATCAGTAGGTGTTGTTGGCAACAATGCTACCACACAAGGAAGTCCAAACTTTTTTACTGACTGCCCGGTAACTATAAGCCGCTTTAAGGTCAAAGATATGGCCTGTTGCGGAGATTTCTCTGTATACATAGGGTTCTTAAATACGTTTTCTAGAAGCCCAGAAAAGGTAACTCCTGCAGATACGAGTACAGAGACTCTCGGGTCTGGCGCTACTTACGACTATGAAGCCTCTGTATTTTTTACAGGCAACGACGTATATAGAACGAGTTTACTTGCGCCATATCAACTTCACGGAAGGTTTGAAGCCAACAGTCCTTATTCTGGAAATTTGGTAGCACGCAGAAATAGACAAGACACTACGGGAGTAGGACAAGAGTACTTATGGCCTGGCTCTACGGCTATGCCAATGAAGACAAGGTCCTTTCACTTTGGTCCAATAAAGCGTATTGCTAACGGAGTAGTGGGTAGGCTTAGTGGAGACTCTACAGATCGCACCATAGAGTACATACTGCCGACTACTGCATTGGCAAGCGCCAATCTCACTGTGGCCATTGTTAATATGGACAATAGGCCTGTAGCTTGGCTGGGTAGCTGGTTTAGCGACAACTACCAGGCTCCTATCGATCTGTCTTTGTTGCCCAGCGTGCCACTACAGAGCTTTAAAGTAGGTAAGGCTCACATAATGGCCGTGACCGATGGAGATTGGCCTGTAGCAGTAGGCTTGGGGACTATTGCAAGAGCTCCTAAGATCGTTAGCGAGCTTGGAACACAATTATTCACTGGTGTTGTTCCTACGGCATTAGTTGCCCCTGGGCTGATTACAAATGAAGGTTCTCGCTACTCTAGGCCGACATTAATTTCCTGGGGAGCAGGAGATGGACGTGAATACGGAACCACGCTGGTATCTCTAGCGCCTCCAGGTACCACCATTTACGGCATTGGATCAGGTACAGACAGCGTATTTGGTCTTGGCTTCCTCGATACTCATGCAGTCTCTCGCTACGATGCAACCTATGCAGGGGGATCGGTGCAGGGATTGGCAGTTAATACTGATGCCTGGGAGAATTATTACGGACATTATCGCTGGAATGTAAATAGCACCTACGACAGAAGCTTCACTCCTCCTAGTCTAACTACCTCTATAGGTAGTACTGGTGGAACAGTGTCTGGTGCAATATTTGGACCCCCTGGACACCATGCCGTAGAGGCCATGCAATCTCTGTTGGGATTCCAGCCTCAGCTGTATCCTAGTACCTTTACCAATCCTGCACTAGGAGCTAGAGATCTACTCAACGGAAACCAAGTTGCGGCTATTCCGGCTGCAGCCTTTCGCCCATTTGTAAGCTCTTCCGCACAATCCAGCCTGGCTGTTAGATGTTGTGCAACTGCGGCAGAGGAGGCAGTAAACTTTGAGTCTCTTAACTCCTTGCTGGAATACCACTCTCCTCTTGGCTACACTCGACAGACGTATACTGATTACGTTATAGACTACGCAGCAGGCAGCATGCATAGTGCGGTGCTATTCAGATCTAGCTGTCCGAGCTGGAGCCAGATTAGCGCAGGTGCTCATCTAGCTAATATTACTGCGTTTAATACGCACTTCAAGGTAGATGCCGTTGGCAACATACACTTCGGTCAGCGCAAAGTATGCAAGCTGGGAATAGTAGGCTACGGCTGTGAGGGCCAGACGGCAGGTGCCGAACGCATTCTTACAGACGGCTCCATAGCGCCATTGGTCCCGAGATTGTTTGCCCCTGACGCTAAAGTCTACTGTGGCGAGTCCTACACTCTTGTCACTAATCCCATTCGTATAGTCGAAGCCAGTAGTGGTAACGTTGCTTTGAGTCTTCTGGATTCTGGATCCGGCTACAGCACTCAAACTATTCCTATTACTATTCCTGCTTCTGCTTATTCAAAACAAATTAGAGGCTTGGACGTGCGCATATCTGTTGTCACGTCCTCGGGCACGGTAAATCTGCCTCTGTCCTCCTGGGAAGTGACGATACCGTACAAGAACAACACCTGGACTGTATTTAGCAAACTTAAAGCAAACCTAGATACGGCAGCAGCAGACTCTTTTCTACAAGCTTCAACCACAGCTGCCACTTATAGATTTTCTGATAGATTCCATCCGACAGTCGGTTATACGTATGGCACCGTTGACGTATACGATGAGCAGGGCATAAATCCCACTGTCACTGCTGCCTATTCTGGTACTTCGCCTTATTTCCTACGGCCTATAGACACTGCCGCTGCAGTTCCTGCGCTATCCAAACAAGGCTGCTACTACCCAGTCAGCGTAGATACAAGCAATGTAGTAACTGCTAATTTTTGGAATTTAACTAGCCCTACTACGCCTGAAGTCGTGCTTCCATTCAATGAGCCTACAATAAATGTTAACATTAAAGACTATACTAGTGCTAGCAGTTATGCAAACTGCAGTGTAAACATAACGCTTGAGGTGGAAGTAGACGACGGAGAATTGCCATATGTTCTATATGGTCCAAACAAGTCCGGAGTATGGAACGAACTTCCAGGACAAGGGCCTTCATTTGGAGCAGATATATCAGCTTTTAATGAATATGACGACGTCTATAATGGTCCTAATATTAAATCTCGCTGGCTACTAAACTGCCCATGCGAAATAGATTCATTATTATTAAGTCGAAAACACCCTGTCGGCTTTCTAGCTGACTCCAAGTTTATATGTGGTACAAAGAAGTACGGCCCTGCCGGAAACAGAGAAACTGCTGCAGCTCAAACTTTAGAGGATTACTATACCCCCTTTGACTTTACTCTATTGCGCAAAGCAATACTCAAAGAGAGAGTCACTGCCAACTTCTTTAGCGTATTTACCACTCTTCCCCATAGACCATTTTTAGGTATTAAGGATCAGATAGGAACGCTGAATCCCAGTCTGCAGGTGCTGCCAACAGGTGCGTTTATATCCACCGGAAGTCAATACAGCTTAGTGGCAGGGGCTGCTTCAGCGTTAACTACAACCGCAATACCTGCAGATAAAGCTAACTTTAGAAGAGCTTTAACAGTAACAAACACCAATGTTCGAGGTGGGCTTTTAACAAACTCAGCTATCTTGTACAATAAAGTCCTAAGGGCTCCTGCCATAGCTTGCGGTGCAAATTGCTCAATGTCCGCAAATAAAAACTTGAATGTTCGAGTAAGTCTACACTCAACGAACTGTTCTTAAAATGCCTATTTGTAATCTAGCTACTCTCACGGTAAATAGTGCGGCTCTTGGTGAACCAGCGCTAGACACTAATCTTATTGATGTAGCAGCAGTATCAACAGTAACTGCCACCAAGAATCTAACGGGTACATTTCTACTCAATTATTCTGCAGAGACTAATGTTTTTAAGGCACAAGTCCAATCTGCTGTACTAAATATATACTTAAATAAATCGACAGGAGTTGGAGTAGTAGGCATTAGTAAGGTTGAAATTACTAGACCTACTCCATTTGTTGAATACAATTTAGACGTTATTACTAGTTTAAAATCTTTAGTAAATTCTTGCATTTCTAATACGACTATAAGGAATGCAAGTAGTTTTACTCTAGCTACTAAGGGCCTAAGCAGCGGCAGTTCCACAGCAGCATTAGATGTCTCAGCTAATCTAATTACAGGAGGGCAGCTGAATGGGACTGTTTTAAACAGTAGTAGCACAGTATTTGCAATACCCACAAATAAGCTAGCCTTTCAAATAGACCTAACTGATGCAGCAGCGGTTGCCTCTACTGGTGGCACAGCCCTAGAACTTAATGCTTTTAATTTACTAGGAGCTCCTTCAATACAGGTTGCTGGTGCAGTAAGTGCTGCAAATCTTTTTGCTAGCCTTATAGCTAACATAACTTGTCGCTCCTTAGTAAATGCGATATCTCAGGCTAATTTTGAGTCGCGTGTAATAGTAGATAAGACTCCCAATATAACGTCAGCTAGCGCTGTTTTACCGGTAGGCTCTTTACTTACAATATTTAGAGCTGTATCGGGATCGACATTTACTATTTCTGCAGTACAAAATCTCCAAGGAAGTTTTAGCTCTCAGGTATTTGAGAAGGCCTGTGCCGGCTCTGCAACTGCTGCCTTTAATACGCAAGCATCACTACTTAATATTACTCTTAGATCTACCGTAGTTAATTGTAACTCAATCGTATCCCAGATACCTGTTGGCAAATTTATTGTCGGCAAGGCAGCACTACTTGAGACCTACGTAGTTACATCGGCTAATACAGTTTCCTCCGCAAGCCTGAAGGGTTATTTTGCTTTAAAGGCTATTGTTGCCGGAACACTAGACGCCAATTCTACCGCTATTAAAACCGGTATTGCCCTATCTAACATAGTTTGTGCTTCTAGTACAAGTGTTGGGACTGCAAAATTTGGAATTATTGCTCCTAACAATGTGCCAATAGTACGAGCTATCTCAGATCAACCAAGCAGCTCTAGGCCTTTGCTTGGGCAAACTGTTTATTTTGGACAGACGCAATCTCTACTGATTCCTATTGCCAGTTCAGGAATTGCTGGACTTAATGGTATTTTTGCTATTGGCTATCCGACAATCAAGCCAGCTATAGCCAATGCCCAACTTGGCACTACTGCAACTATATCTGGGCCTATCTCTCTGTCAGCACCTGTAGTTCAATGCGCTTCCGCTATCAGCAGCTTGAATACCAGTTTGTTAGTGCTGGGCGCTGTTGATTATCCAGATCAGGTCCAGGAGTATGTTCGTTATCCGCTGCCTACTGCTACATCTGCAGCCAGCCCTGTCGATGACGACGGCTCTCCCGTGCCGTATTCTCATTCGATATTCGGCAGTACGCTGATCAGACTTACTCCTACTGGATCTTCTACGACGGCAGTAGGACTTCGCCTGAAGGCTACGCAGATAGGCCTACCTACTCAGTACTCTTTCCCTCCAGACTACAACAGCACTCTGGTGTTGTTGCGTACCTCCATACTTGATACCTCTTCGACTCAAAGAGCAATATTTGGCAATCAGGCTGTAGGGCCAAATGTCAGCAGAGTGGCTACCTATTCCTCACTGCCAAGATCCTATGTGTCTTCAGTGGCATCTATGGGAGCCGGAGGAACTACCACTCTTGCTTCTGCCCAAACTGAGGTAACTGGAACGTATTCTGCTCCAACGACTCCAGTTCTATTCTTTGGATCAGCGCTTCTACGACATAACTACAATCAAAGCGCCAGCATCTCCAAGCCATCTTCGCTGGTGTCTGACTATTACTACCCTCAGTCTAATTCCAGAAAGCTGGCTAAGGCAAGAGTGGAAACCACGGTTGGAAACTATAGCGAAGGCTTATCCCCAATCTATAGCTCCTCGGCCTTTAGACTGCTGAGCCCTAGCGAATATGGGCTGTACTCTCAAGGCGGTCAAAGCTTCCAGATAAACGCAGCGGTTCTGGCTCAGGACGGAACTACTTCGTCGTCGGCCAACATTCACGGATCAGATTCGATGATCTCGTTCCTGCCGATAAAGCAAGGAGCGAGATACTCGTACTCTCGTTATCGTCCGTCTACGGTGCCAGGAACTTCCATCGTAGGGGCGGCGTCCTTCCTTGGTGGCCCGCCTAGCTCAAATCCTCTGGAGTTCACCGTAGAGCTTGTGGCTAATGGCTTCCCATTGGATTCCAGCTCCATCTACAGTCCAGATGCCGATTGCGTATTGCGGCTTCTGATCGCCCCTTACACAGATTCCGGCCTGCAGTCATTTGTGTACGTAGACGTTCCCGTACTGGGAATATCGGTAAATAATCCCTCCAGAGTAGTCATAGATTCTTCCTATAGATGGTTTGTCGAGCAGTGCCTGCTCGGCGGAGCTTATGCCGACACTCACACAGTCCGTGTGTTGAAGGATTTTTACACAGCTCCCAACAGCGCTCCAAGTCTGACTACCCGTGCGGTCTTGGCAGTTACTCGGCCCGTAGTCGACATCAGCGGAGACCAGGGAGAATCCAATCAAAACCTTTTGTCTTTTGCCAACGACAGAAACCTGTTGCTTGGAGAATTCTCCGTAGCCATATCTCGGCCTTCGACCGTATTTGATACGGCACTTAAGGTCAATGTCGAAGCAGCCCCTAATACGGCCCTGGAGGTCTACGACTCCGCCTCAATTCCGGCCTCCAAAGTTTCTTCCTTTGATCCCAACTCTCTGCATTTGTTCATAAAGTCAGATGGATCGCTAGGCTGCCGTCGCGTCCTTACTGCCTACAACGGTCTCGAGGTCAGCACCGATCCCAATCCAATACTTCCTATAGCTGTAAGGGAGTTTATTACTAACGGCGGACTGTTCTCTCAGGTCAAGGTAGGAGAAAGCATCATTGCCCTGCTATCCAGCGGAGCAAGTTCCAGAAAGCTATTCCTGTGGGGCTACAATACCTATGGTCAGCTCGACGTACCTGCTGCTGTAGACGCTTCGTTCCTGACTCAAGGCTATATCAGTAACGTCAAGGAATTTGATTTTAACTCTGGTCACATAGCCGTAATCCTTGACAACGGTCAGCTTCATAGCTGGGGTTGCACTCAATCTACGGTATGGCAGGCAGGGGCAACTTCTCCCATATCGCATATGGCTATAGGAGAGAACTTCTCCGTGGCTATAGTTGATCGCTACAACTCGGCATCTCCTAGCACGCCCATCAAGGTAATCGAGCAATACGGCAACTCTCCGTCTATTGCCAGCGTGCCCGTCGGAGTAACTGCAGCCACTCCAACCGTAGTTTGGACTGAAGGTCTTGCAGGACAAACCGTTTATGCAGGAAAGATACTAGCATGCGGAAAAAACCATGCAGTGCTGCTAAAGAGCGACAATACCGTGGTGTGTTGGGGCAACAATACGTACGGCCAATGCACCGTCCCTGTTGGCTTGTCCGGAGTTATTGGCATAGACGCAGGTGACGATCACACCATAGCCATAAAGAACGATGGCACCATCGTTTGCTGGGGTAGAAACCACCTGGGGCAAGCTACTGTTCCAGCTGGACTGCAGGCAAAGAGCATAGCTGCGGGAGGCAACTTCTCCATAGCTGTGCGTAACGGCTTTGCTACAGACGTATCGGGAACGGTCGGCTCCGTCGTTGATGACGAAATAGAGGACACTGTCGCCTGCTGGGGGGACAACACCCAGGGCCAATGCACACCTCCTGTCTGCGAAGGAGCGTCTTACAATCCGTCTGTCCACAAGTACAGAATGCGCTTCTGGGGTGTAAAGTGCGGTTGGGATCACGCAATAGGAATTCGCAAAGACGACGTTCCTTCCAGATGGTTCCAGCATGCAGAGTTAAATAGGCTGACTAACAGATACGCTATTAAATTACCGTTTAAGCACAGCGGTGGAACTACGATATTCCCTTGCTTGCGCTATCTGGCCATCGAGGATTCAGATCCACCTGTTCCTAATGTCTATTTCGCTAGGAGCTCAACCGGAGAGACCTATGTTCTTAACGAGACCGCTGCAGGTAGTGGAGTATACGCATCTGCTTCAGTAACCGTCTCTGGTACCAAATATAGGATAGTTTGGAACGTTTCTGCAGCTACTGTCACAGTAGAGTCGAGCCCTACAAGTCCTACAAATTGGACTACGGTAGAGTTTAATAAAGATACTTATGATCCGTATCAAGTTTTAACTTCGTCTCCATTTTACAATATATCTAGGCAATTCTATATAGGCTGGGATGCGCTCTCTGGTACGCCTGCTTGGAGGGCTGTTGTAGACGAAGTCACAGGATTTATATCTTACGCTACTGCAACTACGACTGGAGAGTATCTCGGAGTAGACTACGCAACGGCAGATGCTATTTCGGTAGGCCTCAATAGATTGTTTGTAGGGTGGGGAAATCCAATAGCTTGGGCGGAGTCTCTAGATTCTAACTCGTATACGCAATACTATCCTGGCACCGAAAATTTGTCGGCAAGCGTAGGCCCTGATATTAATCCTACTCCTGTAAAGGACAGCTCTGCCTTCAACCTTAATAGCATTTATAGCTACGTAGGCTACGGCAAACAATTAGGGATAGACTTAATTGAAGCTGGAACGAATCCACTTGGTAGCTCTTACTTGACTAGAGCAGGAGAAGCTTCGCTACAAAACGATATATACATAGGCCCGAGAGTGCTTCAGATTGTAGAGCCTCAAAACGCTTTGAGCATAACTACAAGCGCGGGATCTTACGTATACTATCTCGGCTCCAATACGGTATTTTTAAGCGTATCTGGGACTCCTCGCTATTTTAATAGACCTACTCCTGTCGGGGCAGCGTCTATCAGAACATATGCAAGCCCAGAATCTGGTGATGGCACTACGAATCCTGCAAATCTCGATTCCCAAATGCAGGGGTTTAACAACCGCGCTGTATACGTAGAAGCATTCACTTACGCACTTCCAGCAGGCTATTCCATTGTTGCAAACGGTTCTGGATCTTTACCTGCAGGAACTCCCAATTCTGACACTGGATACCACTTAATCTTTACTGGAACTGTAGGTGGATCCTCTAGAACTTTGGTGATGACCGGTGCTTGGGCGGGAATAGATTCTGGGACTGGAAATCTAAGCATATCTTTGCCCTTTGATATAACCTACTCTTCTGGCGGAATTCTTATAGATTCAAGCTGGTTGGCAGCTTTAGGCATAACGATAAAGAAAACTCGTGTAGTTAAGCAGCAGCTTAGCTACGGAGCCGCGACATATCAGGCGTATCCAGGCAAACACCTAACTTCTTATATATCTACGCAGGAGGTTCTTGGAATAACGACCTGGAGTGCCTCAGTGCGGGGTCTAAGCATATCGAATTCTAGTCAGCAAATTACCGGCGGTGTAAAGGGGTACAGATCCGCCTTTGCCATTTCGCCTCTGCAGTACTTTGCTGGCTTTAGATCTGCTGTCCTTACTAGTCGCAGCAGAATGAATATTGGCGGAAAGAACCCCGTCACATTATCCAGCTATGGAGATAATAAGGTTGGTCAGTTGGAGCTTCGTCTTACTGGGCCATTCTCAATCACGCCCTCTGAGATGAACAACTATGCCACAAACTTCAGCACCAACTGGCTGATGAATTTTGGCCAGACGCAAATTGGACATACGGAGACTCCCGCTCTTACTTACGGTTTCTCCAAAGTAGTATGTGGCCAATTCCATACTTTAGCTATTGACGAAGATGGGTATGTTCACGCACGTGGCTTGAACAATGCCATCAACCCTCCAAAGATAAAGGGAATTACCTGGGATCCGTTTAGTTTCCGCGCTAGCGGCTGCGGACTTGATAGCCCCGCAGACTTAACAGGATACTTTAGTAATCTCCCAGGCACGGATCCTGCCAGCGCAGCATTGTGCGCTACCTTTAATTGCAATAGAGCGCCTGCCGCCGCACCTGTTGGATCTACTAGCTCGATGGACTTAGTCGGTGGAACGATGTTCCAGTATCCGAACGTTCCCACCACTTGGCAAGATTCCTATAACAATACAGACTGTCTTGGAGCCTATGCCACCGACGGAGTGCTTTTCTTCGACAAGGCTGGATTTAACGATTCCGACATCGTATTGATATCTCAGAAGGCTGGACCTGCGGGAAACCAAGGTTTTGTCATAGGCCTTGAACAAATTCCTGGGCAGTCTAAGCTGTACATATCGGAGAGACCAGGAGCTCCTAAGATATATTCAGAGGCCTTTGATCCTAATCCTAGTTTGATCTACTTGTCTTTCCCTGCGTCTCGCGGCACTGGAATGTTGCCCATGAGAATCCGGGCAAAGATCAATGGTACTTATATTAAATGGCCAGGAGATCAATACGAGTCTCCTGACGTATTTGCAATTTCTTATCGTAGGTTCATGAACTGCTTTGGCGATGAGACCACAGTAGATCCGGCTAATAACAGCACTGTACTGACTGAACGTAAGCCTGCTACAGCTCCAACTAAGATGATTGCAGGAGACTCGTTCTTCCTTGGGCTGTATAACAACGAAGCGGAGCCTAGAGACAGACAGTGCGGGTCTATTATGACCACTCCAACAGGCCCTGATTTTTATCCGTCGGGTGGAAATCTTGGATATCAAGACGGCGTTCAAGGCGAGGCATTTCCTGCTTTGGATTTTGCCGGTCCAAAGAACTACTTTATATCTTTGGTATCTAGAACCTACAGCCAGATATCCGGATCTGTTCCGGCTGCGGGAGTCTATTCTGGGGCTACAGCTACCACTCTGCGATATGACGGCGATGCAAATCCAAACTTTAAGATATACATAGGCGACGAGTATGCCATTCCTACTGAGGCATTAGATTACTCGGACGAAACTCCAAATCCAGGCGGTCGTTGGCCAAAAGTAGTATTTCCAAATGAGCCAGAGTGGGTCAGCGATCTTGCGCATCTTCCTACTGAGGTTTATGGATTTAGAAGTCTTGGAAACAGCTATACTTCTGAGCAGTTTCAGTTCAAAGCGGAAGACCCTACTTCTAACGTTTTGATATATCCTGCATATCCAGTTGTCAGCGTAGCTGACGAATTGTCTAGATACATAACATATGACGTAGCTAGCCGTCGACTGCTTCCGCAAAGCTATGAGCCTGGAGCGGTGGTTACCTCTCCGAGTTCAGTTGCTCTGGGCCAGAAGTGCGCCTATGCAGTTAAGTCCAATAACACTATTTTTAGCTGGGGCCAGAACTACAACTCTCAAAGAGCAGATGCGGCAGATATATCTATTACCTGTCAAAAAGTAGTTAGCGCTATAGAGGGATCTATTGTTCTTAAGTCCGACTCTCGCGCTACTGTAGTTGGATTTAATGGAGGTAATCTACCTGCCCCGATACGAAGTGTTCCCAATTTTGACTTCACCGATGTAGCCATAGCTGAATACACTGCTGCAGGTATAAAGCAAACAGATGGTACGGTAGTCTGCTGGGGAGCAGACTACGATGGCTTATTGACACCCCCCTCAGATTTAGGAGTATGTACTAAAGTAGTTGGCGGTAAGAGACACTTTGCTGCCCTTACAACTAATGGTAAAGTTGTCTGCTGGGGTGACAATGGCTCAGGTCAGTTGAACGTACCGGTCAACGCTCAATCTAACGTTGTAAAGATAGTTGCTGGCGCCTATCACACTGTTGCTCTCAAGTCTAATGGTGCAGTAGTTTGCTGGGGCGATAATGGCCATGGGCAGACCACGAATCCTGTCGGATTGGGCACTGGATGTTTGGATATCGCCGCAGGCTACTATCACACTGTAGCAATTAAGTCCGATAATACTTTAGCTTCGTGGGGAGCGGACTGGTATGGAACTCTAGTCACTAGCACTCCAGCAGGATCCTATATCAAGCTAGGCACTGGTTGGTCCTCGTACTACGCTGTCGCTGTTCGTACGACGGGTACAGGTGGAACCATGGTTTCTTGGGGAGATACTGGTGCGCCGTACTACACAGCGGTACCAGATGCAAACACTAGACGCACTGTATCTTTTAACCCTACTACCATTACTCAAGTAGGCCCATACAAACATGTTGTTGTTGCTGCGCCAACTCAAGCAGAGTTCACTGCAGCATATAACGCAATTCCTGCATCTATAAGAGCTAAGACCACGAGTAGATACTACTCCAGCTCCCAGCTAACCGGGCTTGAGCACGCAATTGCCGTTGCCGCAGGCAGCAATTCTTACTACGCAATCAAGGCAGCCACGTACAACGCTACACAAGGAACTCTGGTTGCTTGGGGTAGTGCCGGTTCAGACGGTGCTTTGACTGTCCCAACTGGCAGCACTTTTACATCGGTAAGTTCCAGAAATCGCCACGCTGCAGCATTAAGAGCAGATGGGACAGTGGCGTGCTGGGGTAGCAACACGCAAGGACAGGCTGTCAGTCCCGCAGGCACGTACTCTATGGTTGCTTGCGGAGATACCTTCACCGTAGCCATAAACGCATCCACTAACAAGCTGCTTGCCTGGGGCTCTATATCGACTATTCCGGCTCCTTATTTCGATATTCAATTCTCAACTGTAAGTGCAGGTAAAGCACACATAGTCGGCAGAGCCTCTTCAAGCTACTCTCAATTTGTGCCAGGCGGTACTTTTGCAGTCAATGCCGGAGATATTTTAGCCTTCGGAGATAACAGCAAGGGCCAATGCAATGTACCAGGCTTCTCCTACTCTGGAGAAAATAAGGGATTCAATTGCCCGGCTGTCGCAGGCGGCGAGTTCACCGCGTATGCAATGACGTCGACTGGATTCGAAATTACCAGTTACGTTGGAGGTACGGGAAGTACAGATCAAAGAGTAGTTGCGTTTGTAGATAACTCGTTGAGCGAGAAGACTCCCGATGATCCTAGCTACAGAACTAACTATAGCGATAGGCTAGAGGGATACATTATTCACCGGGCTGGAGCTTTGTGCCCAGCCATACTGCCATTAGATCACCCTTATGCTATAAACGCCCCTATATCAGAAATTTATCCAAATAGAGAGCCTGTAGTAGAGGCTGTACAGGCCTTACTAGGATTTGGCGTGCGGCAAGGCACAATATCAAATGCCACTAACGTACCTACTGCATTCCGTAGAGGCGGTAGCAGGAAGGCTAAGCTGGTGGCTGCGGGGCGATACCAATACCACTTCCAAAGAAGCACCAGATTCCCATATGGGGCAGGCTATAGCGTAATCGTAAGTACAGATGACGAAGTTATCGTATTTGGCGGAGACCTAGTGCCTGCTAGCTGTAACGCGCTTCTATACTCTCCTCCGGCAGAGGCTCTTGCAATTCGTAACGTGGCCTCGTCGGGTCTTATATTTGGCGACGTTGTCTCTCAGCTAGATACCTACAGAGGGCAGATATATGCACTGAAGAGCACTGGAGACTTAGTACAGTGGGGCTACGATGACGTGTCTACGTCTCTTAACCCAGAGTTCTACAAAGTCAATACTGCGCAAAAACAGTATTTCTCTTTGCCAGATGAGTCTTTGCAGGACGTCTTACCAAGACTGCAGCAGTTCGACTATTCCAATATTGCTTTGTCTTATATTTCTGGAATTCCAGGAGTTACAGATTCTTGGTCTGTAGACGTATACCTCGACAGATACTTCGACGGCCAGAAGACGACGATCCGCCGATTCTCTGCAGTAGGGCAGTCCTCGTTGTATTCAATCAACGATCCTGTTCACTTTGCTGAAACGTTCCTAGCCCTCGATACTTGGCCAGGTGCTGCAACATTCCTAGACTCTCAGTACGTTCTAAGCATTGTTCCTCGCGGAGTATCCTGCACAGTAAACTCTGCTTCGTTGTTTGCCTTGAATCTGGACTCCAAGATCGGCATTCAAAGAGTATTCCGCGACGGATCCAATATGGGCTCGGATCTAAGCCAGCCGGCGGACTTTGTAATTGCAGCCAAGAATGGCACGGGCTTTGAATCGACTATTCTGAATTCCTATGGATCTGTACGTGTTACGTCGGCGTCAGACAATGCTTCGGCAATTACGCTGAGCTCGTCAAATGACTTTATTTCTCCTAGCTTCATTCGTAACACTTACGGAGGAAGCGCTAAACTCGAGTATGTAGGGTCAGATCTTCGTTCAGCAAGGACTGGCGGAAGAGTTGCTAATCCTGGGCCTGTAACTCCTGCAAATCTAGGAGTCAGAGCTTGGTTTAAATACGAAAGCTTGTCCTCTACGGTAGGTCAAGCTATTTCCAGTTGGTCTAATAGCATTACGACTGAATCGATTACCTTAGCTGAAGGCGTTCCTGCAGCGCAACCCAATGTCGCTACATTCAATACGTCCTTCCGAGGCGCACAGTTCGATAACAGTACTGCGGACAAGCTATATGCCCCTGCCTCAGTGGCCGAATCCTCATTTACCTATTTCCTGGTGTATCAAAAGCCTGCAAACGCTGCAGATATACACGCAGCTATAGGAAAGTATGCTCTACCTGGAGCAGGAAATCCCAAGGTACAAGGAATTGGATTTGGCTTAGGCAGACCAGTGCTCTTCATGGGATCTACATACGATACGGCAGCTACGGCAGTGAACACTAATCCTGGAGTATTGTGTGGCTATTATGGGGGGTTGGCAGATAGAGGCCTAAGAGTCAATGGCACGCCAGTCACTACATGGAACGTGCAGAACGCGACTACTTATATGCCAGCTACTGGTATAGGCGTTGGATATCACCTAGGCGGAGGAATTGCCGGCACAACAGGCACAACCACAGTCAATCTCCACGATACTAATGATACTTATGCAGAGGTCGTAGTGGTCGAAGGACGCCTTAGCGACGAGGACATTCAAATCGTCGAAGGCTACTTGGCCCACAAGTTTAATCTACAGGCCAATCTGCCAAACAATCACCCGTACAAGGCAGCTCCTGCTAGCTACGACACTCTAAGCTCGATCTATAGTTTGGATCTGCTGGATGATCCTTTCCTAACGCTCGACTCCAATAGATTGACTGCAAATAACGGACGAGCCGAAACGTGGCTTGGTATGTTTGAGCTAGGATTAAAGCATAACAGCAAGCGCACCACCGCTACGGGAAGCATCGAAGTCAATCATGCTCCTATCTTGGCGGAGTTTGGATTCACGGTAGGAGTAACCACAAATGCGTTGACGCTACCTATCGCTGCAACATCTTTAGTTGCTGCGGCCGATCTAAGTCCAAATAGCACTACAAAGATAATGCCTACTAAGGCGATAGCAGCGATATGCAATGTAGCGTCTGTTTCATTGCCAAAGCAAAGAGCGCTGCCCGCTGCGCCTTTGACTCCTGCTTTGACCACAGGCTCAGTTTTCTGCAAGGTAAACATGGGGCTCAGAGGATCTGCTAGCTCGAAATTGGGTCTCTTCGCGCCAGCGGATTGCGATCCGGTCTACGGATGTCTCGGAGTTTCTGATCTTCCACCGGATTTAACAGTCTTGTCGCCCGGTACTGTACCGCTGCCAATTAATTGCATTAGCCGACTTTCTGCATCTTTGGGAGCCTACATTACTATTAAGTTTGCGTTGATAGAGTGCAAGCTGGCAGTAACAGGTTCACTAAGTCCAACCATCTCCCTAAGTGGTCAGGCTTCTGCAGTAAGTCGCGTAAATACTCCAACCTTGCGTACCGTGAATACGTTCCTCGGAGTTAGCAATATACTGACAGTGTCTAAGACTGAAGTATGTATTCCAGCATTTATTATCAAACCTCCATCTGCGCCAAAGATAACCTACTCAAGACCTGGCCTTATTGTTCAAGTTTTCCCAGAAGTAGGCGGTATAGCTGATGGAGAAATAAACCCAGGTCCAAATATAGAAATTGGGCGTAGGTAAGTGTCCCTTTATTGCAAATTTAGTAAAATAGGTACTCTATGGTCGATCCATATCTAGAACTTTTTTCTTCCAAAAAGGCTGTGGTAGCTGCCCCAGGTGGGCAAATGCCTCCTATGCCCGCCCCACCAATGGATCCCGCTATGGCTGGGGGTATGCCTCCACCAATGGATCCCGCTATGGCTGGGGGTATGCCTCCACC
>Ga0208856_1000002_pt1 | contig 161755 bp, 212 predicted proteins | sample LakMenEpi13Jul12_FD_150690 | JGI IMG/M metagenome (GOLD analysis project Ga0208856, IMG submission 150690) | Freshwater microbial communities from Lake Mendota, WI - 13JUL2012 deep hole epilimnion (SPAdes) | ecosystem: Environmental > Aquatic > Freshwater > Lentic | place: Lake Mendota...
CGCCAACCACAACTGTAGCACCAACTACCACCACGGTAGCACCAACTACCACCACGGTAGCACCAACTACCACTACTGTAGCACCAACTACCACTACTGTAGCACCAACTACCACTACTGTAGCACCAACTACCACCACGGTAGCACCAACTACCACTACTCCCAATATTACAACTACCCCTCAAGCTACCACAACTCCAGTTGCTACTACTACTGAGCCACCAATTGATCCGTGCGCAATAGCCAAAATGGCGCAGGTTGGAGTTACGCCAGACGGCAAACCCATATGCTGTGCAATAGGATGGAGTTACGACCCACAAAATGGTTGTTGCCCATCCGAAGGACTATGTGAGCCTCCATATATTATTTCTAATTTTGCATCTGTAACTTTGCCACAAAATGAACTATTCGGTGCTACCCAAGAGATAACTACAAAAAAAATAATAGAAGAAATGATTAATAGCGGTGTTAACATGGTATTAGTTGGTGGATATGCACTGAAGATGTATCATATAAATGATAATCCTAGAGATTTAGATTTTGTTTATGAAGCATCTGATGAAAACATAAGTAAAATAATAGACATTCTTGTTAACTTTGGATACGAAGAAGAAAATCTTCAAAAGATGTACAAATATAAAGATTCAAGCTTTAGACTGAAAGTTATTGTGGGCAATGATATGAGTATTGACTTTATATCTAACATTCTTAACGAAATTGATTATTATTCATTAATAAACGGGACAGTCAAGTGCAATATATTAGATGATATTAATGTAAATCTTATAAGCAAAAATGACTTGTTGAATGCATTTGAAGTTGCCTCCAAGTATAGACCACATAAGTATCAAAAATTAATTACAATCTTGAAAGATTTGTTAAAATGAGCTGTATATGCGGATCAATATCTATTCCGGTTGGAACCAAATACAATAAAAATGGATTTGGACTAAGAGCTTTGCATAACAGCGGCTTTACGGACTTAGAGTTAGTTCATAGTATTGATTGTGTAGTAAATAATGGAAAGAGATTTGTAACCACCTCTAAAAAGCAAAACTTTAGTAACAATATTATTGGATTTGAGATATATTGGGGTGATGGATCATTACCACTCATTCAAGATAATGTACAACTTTCTATATATGATTATATTACAAATGAAAATTTTGGATTTATAAATATTGCATCATTAAATGAAAATGTTATATTCATACCAGTATTAATTACATCTGGATCTGATAAAAAGTTTGCAGTATCTGTTAAAAGTTTGTGCAACATTGAAACTCCAGAATGTTGTTCAAATCCAATAATAACTTTAAATCCATCAATTAACACTATTACTGTTCCATGTATAACTGAGCGAGGACTTGTATTTCCTACTCCAGTACCAACTACTACTAGCACCAGCACATCCACTAGCACCAGTACATCCACTAGCACCAGTACCTCGACTAGCACCAGTACCTCGACTAGCACCAGTACCTCGACTAGCACTTCTACTTCTACTAGTACTAGCACCTCGACTAGCACCACTGCTGTACCCAATTTAAATTCTGCAAATTTTAATAGTTGTGCTGATTGGAATATTCTTAATGGTAATGTTACTACTGTTGGAAGTAATGGTCGTTCTAGTTATTATGGTACATTCGACCAAGGTGGTAATGTGTGGCAGTGGACCGATACACTTGGTAATACGACAGGTCGTTACGGAAATATTAATATTTATCTTCGCGGCGGCAGCTGGAATCTTAATGCGTTCTACTTGACATCATCCAGTAGGAACGTGGACGATCCTTATTTCAAGCAAAGCGACATCGGTTTTCGCATTGCAAGCTCCTTCTCTACTCCTAACCCTTTAAATTTACCTAATTTTGTTACTATAGCAAATACTGATAATAATAATGATATTACAGGTTATGGAGCTGTAAACTATATTTATAGTATAGGAAAATATACTGTAACCAATTGTGAATATGTTGAGTTTTTGAATGCTGTAGGCACTAATGATACTTATGATATCTACAACTCAGATATGTCAGATGATCCTAGAGGTGGTATATATAGAAATGGTATTGCTGGTAGTTGGAGGTATAGTTTTAAAACTGATATGGGCAATAAGCCTGCTGTTCATGTTACATGGTTTAATTGTGCAAGATATTGCAATTGGCTTCATAATGGTAAGTTATCTGGACCTCAAGATAGTACCACAACAGAAAATGGAGCATATCCCCTTAACGGGAGAGTTAACGGAGATTCTGTAGCAAAAAATATAAACGCCAAATACCATATTCCCACAGAAAATGAATGGTATAAGGCGGCATACTACAGCCCGATAAAAGGAGGAGTTAATTCCCCCGGATATTATTCTTACGCCACTCAGAGCGATATTGCTCCAACTTGTGTAACAGCAAATTCTACTGGAGATGGGAGTGCTAGAACTAGCGACTATGTATGTCCCACTACAACCACAACTAGCACTTCGACTTCAACTTCTACCAGTACAAGTACCTCTACTAGTACTTCAACCTCAACTAGCACTACTACTACCGTAGATCCATCTACATGCACAGATAACTATTTAGTTGGAAAGTATCCATTTACCAACGCCGTAGAGTTTACTACTTCAAGTGGAGCATTATTATTTGATATATATCTTGGTGGAACAAACTATCTTGATAATATAAACTATGTAAATAGTACAATATTGCAGCCGTGCAGTAATGTAGGAAATAGATATTATGATACAACTACTGGTAAGTGGCAAGTTAGTTTAAGACCAATATTAAGAGGCGATACAAACCATCCCCTACATATCACTATGTTTAGCTCCCCTCAAGTATTAACACTACCAGTGGGTCAAGAACAAGTTAATTATCAATATTTAATCAAAGTTTCTGGAGGCATATTTGAAATTCCAAACAATTTTATCGCACCCCAAATAAATAGTCAAAATTATGATATATCTCTGTTCAAACCCACTGATAGTATCGCGGCAGCATTATTATTAAAGACGCAAAGCGATGTTTATGGTTTAAAATTACCACCAAGTGATGGCTATTTTGGAAATATTACTAAACCAAATTACTATACAATATCCAAAGTGGTTGGGAATGTGCTTCCCGGTATAAGCGAAAGCACACTGTCTTCATGGACAAATAAATTATCTACTGACAATACTAATTCTGGAGTACTTTATTTAAAGTGTTCTTCTCAAGATCCATTTCTATGCTGTTGGGACAATCCTAGTAATAATTATTTTTCAAACTCAAGTAGTGATTGCGGTAAAACTTATTATCCACCATACAATCTTTCAAGAACAAATTCTGTTGATGTTCCTCATAATCCATATATATATCCAAATGTAATCAATTATGCACCCCCATCAGCATCTGGAAAAATATGCCCTTACGATAGTGACTATCAGCCCGTCAATCTTTCCAATAGAATAAAAATTACAATACCTAACGACCCAGTATTTAGCGGTGTATACGTATTTGATAAATTTGGTAGTAATCTAGATTGGAGATTAAATACTACGGATAGTACTACAAATCCATATACTATAAGTTTTCAAGAATTTACGCTTGGTGATAGTAAATATAGAGAATACTTCTATGCTGATGGATCAAATCTTTCTTCGACATATGCTTTTCCCGCCAAATTTCTTATGACACTTCACCTATCTCCAGTAAATGATAGCGTAGTTGGAACTGGACATAGGGCTGCTGTTGGATTCACACTACCCATACGCTATAGAAAACCATATCAAGATTGGGTTGTTGTAGATAGAGTATCACATGGAATTTATGGAAATGATAAAAATTATGGCTATATAAATACTGCCGGAAATGATATAGAACTTATTGGTGATGAAGTCTGTAGTGGCATACCAGAGTTTGGTTTTGGTTATAGGGTTTCTGCTCTAGGGTTGGGATGGAATAATGTATCTAGATTTATCGGTCCTGACATATTTATAGGATATGAAGGATACTATACAGATCCAACATATCCAGAAGCTCCGTTTTATGAACCAAAGATACCAATGCTAGCAGATGTAGAGTTTGTATATTCTTGCCGACCCAATAATTGTTCAAGTTATGTAAGTCTTCCAGATGCTACATACTCTTCAGCAGTATTTAGTGATAACCCATTATGCGGGTGTACAATTAGTAACTTTGTTGATTGCAACGGTAATGTTGATAGCGACACTATTTATGACAATATCAATGTATATGCAATATTTAATTCTAATGCTGGCTATCAATACTATCGATTTTCTTTAAATAGAATATCTATTCCACCAATATCAGAAACATCTAAAGTTTTAGTATATAGTGTTAATTCTTCTAATAGTAGTACAGATAATAGAGTCATAAATGCAATATCTCAAACAATACAAAATAATTTTCAATATGGCTCTACTTACCCAGATCCCATAAATATAGATATATATTTACAAGCAAATGGTAATAACTTAGATGTATTTATTTATCCCTCAGATGAAGATCAATAATAAATTAGGAAAGGACTAAACATGATACTACCAAATACAATTACTATACAACCACCCCCATACTCAGACAATTCTGGCAGGGTGATTCATCCCCCAGAAGTTCATTTAAATGAACTAAATTTTGTTTTTACTGATAATCCACTTTATAAAAGAATTTCTGCACAAATCATATCTCTACCGGTAAATATAACTATATGGAGCGGTTCAGATTATGACTTAATAGGCGATTGGACTAAATCTCAAGCGGAGCAAAAAATATTGACTTTGCTTGGAGATAACCCGGCTTCATACATACGATCTTTGTACGCAAAAACTCTGGAAGAGTACCCCAATCACCCCGGCACTATTTTGTCTAAAATGATTAAAAGTGTTGGAATTCAGATGACTGATAGTTGTTCATGTAAGGCCCATGCCCTAGAAATGAATGAAAAGAACAATGATTGGTGTGAGCAAAATATAGACACTATTGTTGGATGGCTTCGTGAAGAAGCTAGTAGAAGGGGTCTTCCATTTATGGATGCTTTAGGTAAGTTATTAGTGGGTCGAGCCATTAAAAAGTCTCGCAAATTACTAGCAAATGAGCCGGTCCCAGATAATGACGAAGATCTAGATACTATCTAGTTTTAGTGTATATTACATAGAGAAGCCTAAAAACAAAAACGGGGACTTTTTATGTCTTGGAGAAGCCAGATACCGTTAATGGTCAGGCATTTAATCAATGACCTAGAACCATCTAATTACAAATATTCTGATGACAGGATAGAAACATCCGTTCTTGTTAGCGCACAAATGCTAACTATAGAAACAGATTTTCCTAATTCCTATTCTATAGACATTGCTAATGGTCAACTATCTCCAGATCCCACTATTGGTGATATAAAAGATAACGCATTTATTAATTTAACTGCTTTAAAAACAGCCTGTATTATAGTCGGAAGTGAGTTAAAGACCGAAGCTTCAAATGCAATCTCTATCAAAGACGGACCCTCTGCTATAGACTTAAGGGGAGTAGCCTCTACCCTGTCAGTTCTATACAGAGATCTCTCTGATAAATATGCTAAACTACTACTAGATTACCGTGCTGGTGGTAGCATAGTTGGACATGCTATTCTTGGTCCCTATAGTCCAGCTAGTGACTACGTTGTTAGAACCCACGGTGATTATGACTCTAGAGGCGGCTATTTTAGATATTAATGGAGGATTACAATGCCAGTTAGAAATAGTGGTGAATTAGTTAGTCGTATAAATCTCGCAATTCCAGACAACAATGCTGGACAAATATCTGCCGCCGATGTGAGAAACAGTATTATTGACACAGTTGATTCTATTGTTTCTATAGTAGCAAGTGGAGATTTGACTCAAACTCCATTTGTAAAGAACGTAACAATAAAGAAAACAGACGGTAATGATAATACCGGACAATTAATTGTTGAGTCTGGTGTTAAATTTCCGGGTGGTTTACAACTTGTTCCATATCCCGGCCCTCAGTCCATAAGCCACAATGATTTAATTGGTAGAGACATTGGAGATCCACATTTTCAATATATTCCAGTTAGTGGCATAAGAGCATTGAGAGGCAATCTAGGAATTGGAAATAATTGGATAAATTCTAGCGGTAATTCTATTATTCAATCTACTAATGGTAAAGGCTTACAGTTTGCCTATTCTACAGATCCCACTAAAGAAACAATTAATGTTGGAAGTGGCACACAATTTACTTTCCTAAAAGATAAATCAGTTCTTAATTCTGCTAGAGGTGTTGCCAAAGCTTGGATAAATTTTGATGCAAGCGGAGCAATACCAGTTGTTAATGATGCTTATAATGTTTCTGGATTAATAAAAGAGAGTGCTGGACACTTTCTTGTTATTATTCACTCTGGTGTTTTAAAGGATAATAATTATGTTGCTGTCGGTAACAGCAATGCCAGTAGTACTAATGATAATGCATTCTTCCAGAAAAATACTGTAGGCTTATCTAAGAGACTAACTAGAGCAGATGGAACTCAGTCAATTACATTTTATGTTATGGATGATGGTGGTCAGTTCTGCAATGCCAAGGTAAATGACTTAGTTATCTATGGTACAGAGCCGCTTGGTTCCGGCAATCCGCCAGTTACAGTAACAGTACTATAATGATAAATATATACGATAGAATAAAAGAAATATCCTACACTATAGGTACTAACAACATCGCTCTTGGCGGTGCTGTTAAGGGTTTTTCTACATTCTCATCTGTATATTCTAACAATGATGAATTATTTTATGCTATAACTGACGGTACTAATTATGAAATAGGCTCTGGGCTTTACATATCTTCTAGCAATCAAATTAAAAGATTTCCTGTCAAAAGTACAAATAGTAATAACTTAGTAAATTTTCCAGAAGGATTAAAAGAAATTTATGTAAATTATCCAGCTACCAATGCTGTATTTAATACATCCGGTTTGTCTGCGGTTCCTCAAAATAGCGGATTACCATTTTGGACTTCTTCTAATTCTCTATCTTACAGCAATAAGTTTGTAGTAGATTCTGGCAATGGGCGTATCGGTATAAATAAAAATAATCCTACAGCATCAATTGATATTGGTGGTTCAAGTTCCGCTTCAAACATAAAAGCATCTGGCTTTATTGTTGGTAATTCTGGCATATACTTTCCATCTGGTAATAATGGATTGTCATCTTATTCTGGTGGTTTACAACTTACTCATTTTGAAATGAACCAAACAGATACTTACTCTGCCTCTGTAATACAGTTGAGTGGTATTGTTAATCAAAATATATTGTTAAAAAAACAAAATGCTGGCACTTTTTTTGCTGGCCCTCCTAGCGGTTGTTCTCCACCCTGTGATCCAGCCTATCCAAATTTTAGACCACTAACAGTAGAAGATATACCAGATTTATCTAGTCTGTATGGTGATTATAATACAATAAATTTTACTCTATTATCTCAGTTTAGAATATCAACATCCACAACTGACCCACTCGCTGAAGGAGTTTCTACAACTATATATTTACATCCATATCTTGGCAATATAATCTCTCTTTTCAATGGATCTACTTGGGAAGAAAAACAATTCTCTAGTACATTGGCGTTGAATGCGACCTCTGTTAATGCTAACACAAACTATGATATTTTTGCTTATCTAAATGGAAGCACACTTTCATTTGAAAGCATTGCGTGGAGTAACAATACATCTAGAGGTACTGAAATATCATTACAAGATGGGGTTTATTGTAAAATCAATGATAAAACTAGAAGATATCTAGGAAGTGTACGAAAGATTAGTTCCAACTTTTATAATGATTATAGTCGTAGATTAGTATTTAATGCTTATAATAGAGTTAAAAGATTAAGTATGACAGTAACACATGGTCATAACTGGTCACTCACCCCTTCATACGACTATACCATTGTTAACACCGGCCTAGTGCCTACTATAAGATTTTTACATGGATTGCCAGAAATGATCGATGCTAATATTAATTTACTTGTTGAATTGCCGGGAGCTAGATCATCATATCAATTAATTTTATTAGACCAGCCTTATTCTGAATATACTATAGGAAACAACAATATTTTTGATGGTGCAGAAATATTTTATGATTCTAATTCTAAAATTAATGCCATTGGTCAAGGCTTTTATATAGACGGTGACTATACTGATTTTATTAAGACTGTAGCTCATGCTGGCATGACAACGGAATTAACTGGCTATTTAGAATTATTAGCGGTAGAGCGAGTTACAATCGGAGTTTCTCCAACAATAGGCACTAATGCGTATGTCGGAGCAGTTGGATACAATGCCACTTCATATCAATAGGTTATAAACATGTTATATAAATTAGTTCAAGAGATAAATAACGTGCTTCCAATAGCTGGGGTATCAGAATCAAATGGTTCTACCTCCGTCATGTATGTTGATCAGCCAACAGAATTGCAACTGGAAGCAATAAATGAAATACTAAACAATTGGCCTTTAAAAAAACTTAAATCAGAAAAACTTAAACAATTAGATATAGTTTGGGCCGAAACTGTCAAAGCTGGCTGGACAACCCAAGCTGGATATAAACTTGGAATAGATATTCAAGATATTACATTATTAACCGGTGCATTCACATTAGCTAAAGAAGCCAACAATATTGGGCTTACTGATCCATCATATATAGTTGATACCGAAGGTAATTCTCATGGATTATCATTACCAGAATTTACTCAATTAATGTTACAATATGGTCAAGCCAGAGCAACCTTAAGCAATTCATACGCTACACTAAAACAATCTATTAATGAGTCTACGACACCAGAAGAACTAAACGCTATCAATTTAACAATATAGGTGACTTATGCCAGTAAATGTGCCAGAGAGCGTTTTTGCCAAATATTATGACGTAATAGATTCTACCTTCGATATTTTTGGCGTAATGTGCAAACTTGTGTCTACTAATAGAATAGAAGAAACTGTATATAATCCAAACAATAATATTCCAGAAAAAAATTCTATAAATGTTCATCGTCTGAATAATCCAGATTATGAGCGAGGCAATAAAATTATAAGAGAAGTAGAAGTACTTACAGAAATCAAATTAAAAGTTTATTGGAATCCAAAAGAGTGGATTAACGTTGCTGGTGATATACAAGTTCCAAATAATGTTATACAGACTATTGGTTTTATGAAAGACTTACCACAAATACTAAAAGCCAAAGCACTCATAGTTCACAAGGATATACAGGACTATAAAGAAATGAGATTTGAGAGAATGGGGGAGCATATACCAATGGGACTTAGGCAAAATAGGTATTTTTCTTGCCTTTGGAATAGAGTATGACGATAACATTGAAATTACTTGAGCCAGTTGATCAGATAGAAAATAATATACTATCTGCTTTGGCTACTCAATTTAATTCTTCAATGAAATCAAATGCTTCAAAAATTCTAAATAGTATTAAACTACTAATTCCATCTTGGATATCAAATCAACCCGAAATGCAATCCTTATTGTCTGGTAATACTCAGTCATTAGTAGGCCAGTTTGGTATAACAATCTCACCATCTACTATAGTTAATACTATAATAACATCTATTGTAAATTCATGCTCCGTATCAATAGTTCCATATAATAACAAACTCAAAAATGGCGGTATTGAAATAAATATTCAGCCCGATGATTTCTCTAATTTATTGAGTTTGCCACAAGGTCATTCCGTATATAGAGATGGAGATTTACATTGGCTAGATTGGTTACTCAACAAAGGTGATCAAGTTATAATAGTTGGATATGAATACAATCCCCAAACTGGTTTAGGCAGATCAAAACTTGGCAACATGAAATCTGGAGGATCATTCAGAGTTCCACCTGAGTTTTCTGGAACTTCAGATAATAATTTTGTTACTCGCTCTTTAGTTGGCTCATCTCAAGAAAAAGAAATAGCTAACATTCTTCAAAAAATATTAGGTACATAATGAACTATTTAAACCTAAAAGGATTTGATAGCGTATTTGATACTACGCTAAATAATGAATTACAAGACAACATAGTTGAATTCTTGGAGTGGTCGCTTTTAGAAAAAGGCAACTACATGAATGTCTCTTTAGGAGAATTATCTCCAGAGGGTATAGACTATAGTAAATTAAGATTATCTTCCAACCCGTCTTTTCCAAGTGGCAAAGCTTGGGAGGGATTTAGGAAAAACTGGATTTGGCAAAGCGGAGTTTCATATTCACCACCGCCAATTATTGGTACTAATAATGCTAAACCGGGAATTTCTGGAGTATACGTAAATAATACTTTTTATCCATCCAGTACTAGTGGAACATATGCTCATAAGGTTGATTATTTCAATGGGCGTATTATATTTAATAATTCTATTCCTACAAATAGCATAGTAAAAGCGGAATATAGTTATAGATATATCAATGTGGTATATGCTAATAGTTTACCTTGGTTGGCAGAAATTCAGTATTCATCCCTAAACTTGGGCGAAGACTTCAATAATCTCAATAAGGGTAAATATGATCTACCAACAGAAGCTAGAATCCAATTACCATCCATAGCTATTGAAATTGTTCCAAGACGCACAATGAAGGGTTATCAATTAGGAGGCGGTCAATGGGTAGATACTGACGTTTTATTCCACTGTTTAGCTGAAGATGAATATACTCGTAATAAATTAGTAGATATTATCTCATTACAAAACGATAAAACCATATATATGTTTGATAGTAACTCTATTGCCAGAAGTGGAGCATTTCCCCTAGATTATAACGGTTTTCCAGTGTCTGGAGCTTTACGATATCCAGATTTAATAGAAAACTACTATCGTGGAAACTTAAGATTGAAAAATTCTAACGTTCAGAACATGAAGTTAATAAATAGTAATTTTTACGCTGGCATTGTTAGGATGACCCTTGAAACAATCGAAACATCAGTATAATTTTAGTGTATAACTAACTAGAGCTTACCATCTTAAAATAGGAGAGAATTATGCCACTTTCAAATAATGCTAGAATTTTCTACGCTTGTCAGGCTGTAGCACTTGAGCCACTAAATTCTGTCACTGCTACTGGCGTGACAACACTTTCAACTGTAAATCCAACTAATTCGAATGCAAAACATAGTCAAGGTGTACAGATATTACACGGCGTTCAGAGCGTTGGCATCAACACAACATTCAATCTAGAACAAGTCTTTGAACTCGGTCAAATCCACATTTATGAAAATATTGAAGGCGTACCCGATATTGAAGTCACCTTAGAAAAGGTTCTTGATGGTTACCCCTTAATGTATCATGTGGCATCTACTGCTGTTCAAGCTGACAACTCGTTAACAACTCCAGCCGCTAAAGCAGCTCTTGTAGCAAGAACCAAACAGCGTTGCAATGCTATTTTAGGTATTTATTCTGATACAGTTTCTCATATTGGGGATGGTAATACAGCCACTAATGACACAGTAGAAGTTTTGATGAGTGGTATGTATATTAGTAGTATTGGATATACAATCCCTGTAGATGGCAATGCGACCGAATCTCTCACACTTGTTGGTAATCACAAGCAGTGGAATTTGACTCCAAGTAAGTTTAATCCAACTTTAGCTCGACAGTTAACTTCTGGCAATGCTCCTGCGGCTCCGTTTGAAGATGGGCCGGGTAATTTTAATAGTACAGCTTTTAGAGGCGGTGTACAAAGAAGAGAAAACGTTGCGTTAAATAAGTCTATTCTACCACAGTCAATCAACGGTGTTAGGCAGAATACTAGTCCCGGTAACGCTTGGTCAACTACACTAAATGTCACAGGCGTACCACTTGTGCATCTTCAGAATGTTAATATCAGTTGCTCTCTTAATAGAGAAAGTGTTCAAGAACTTGGAAGAAAAGCTCCATATACTCGTTATGCCAACTTCCCAGTAGAAGTTACTTGTGAAATTGAAGCAATAACAACTTCTGGAGACTTTGTTCAAGCTTTAGAAGAAGGTCTAAAGGCCAATCCGCCGGGAGATCCTAATGGTCAATTTAATGTTGGTCAAGCAAATTATGGCAACAATACTAAGAATGAAAGAATTAGAATTGTTTTACATGATGGAACCATAATAGACCTTGGTAGTAAAAATAGACTATCATCTATTAATTATACTGGCGGTGACGCTGGCGGTGGTAATGCTACTGTAACTTATAGTTATAGTACATATAACTCCCTAAGTGTTCTTCATCCAAATGATCCAGCAAATGTTGCAGCAACTGATTTTGGTGGATTTTTCTATAATGGTCAATAATCAATAGTATTTATTTTTAGGATTTTTAAGGAAACAAAATGAAACTCCCGCTTGTGAGAAAGCTGTATGAAGCATCATGAGCGGGAGTTTTTCGTTTCTATGATAAGGTCTGGCAAAGTATTCATAAGTCATAAGGATATAGATTTAGAAATATACCCACTAACACTTGATCAATCTTTCAAATCTTGCCAAGTATATCAGAAAGCCTACGATAAAGCATATTCTGAAGAAATAATGACAGAAGAGGATATGGATCAATGGATGATGGAAAATGAACTTTGGACACTGCACGATGATAAGAAGGAGGAAGGACTCAAAAAAGACATTGAAAGACTAAAAGTAGAAATCTACAACGCTAGAGATAATGCTATGCTAGCTAGTAATTTAAGAAAATATATACGGGCGGGCGAAGCTCAAATAACATCTCACCTAAATAAAAAGTATATATATCATCAAAATACTTGCGAAGGCATTGCTTCTTCTGAAAGGTTAGCTTGGATAATAAAAAATACGACATACTTCAATGGTAAGCTCTATAATTTTGAAGAATTGTCGTTGCAATACGTTGTAGATGAATGGCAGTCGCACTTTATTTCAGAAAGTAAATCTAGAGAATTAGCTAGAAATGACCCTTGGAAATCGTTATGGGTCACTAGAGAAAGTTCTGGCTTTACACTTTTTGCAAATCCGCCAAATACCGAATTAACTTATAACCAAAAGAATATTTTAATTTGGTCACAAATGTATGATAATATTCAAGAGTCTATGGAATGTCCAAACAAAGAAGTTATAGAAGATGACGATATGCTAGACGGTTGGTTTATTATTCAGCATAAGAAGAGAGAGAAGGACAGGGTAGAAAAAGAATTCGAAAATAGCACTAAAAACGAAAAAATTAAGAATGCACCAGAGGTATTTGTTGTTGCCAGCAAAGAAAAAGCAGAAAAAATTAATGATATGAATGACATGAATGCTAAGATGATAAAGCACCAAAGAAAACTCGCCCTTGATCGTTATGGATCTTTAGACGAGCAAAATCTACCGGATCAAAGAAGAAACATACAGGCCATGGCTAATAATCAAAACAGAGGAAAATAGGAGGATAAATATGGAACCAGACTATAAAAAGGTTAGAGAATCAAAATACAAAGCCGACTCAAAAGATAGGTTGTCCAAAATTCTTAAAAAGAAAATACAGACTACTATGATTGGTGCTTTGAGTACTTTAGAAGAAAATTTTAGTTTTTTGTGGACTAATGAATCTGGAGAACCCTTATCAAAAGATCAAGAAGTCATGAAGAGCTTATACAATAAAGTAAGGTCAGAAATACTTGACCGAGGAAATAATCAAGCAAGAAATATTGACGCAGAATTGGCTCAATATGAAGTTGAGTGGACAAGATATCAAATGAAAATACCCGTAATCAATCCTAATAACTAATAACTGGAGGAAACCATGTCGCAGGATAAGGAAAAGATCGTTGATGTTAAAACTACAAGAGATGGTAAAGAAGAAACAACTAAAATAGTTGTAAAACGCCCAAGTAGTTCAGTAATTTCTCAGGCGCAAAGAGTCGGAGCCAAAGCTTGGACTGATTGCGTTCGTGATGGGATTATGACTAAAAAGGAACTAGAAAAGTTTATGAAAGAACAAGGTATTTGGGACGAAGGCAAAGACGAAGAACAAAAGAAGGTAATTCAAGAGATTGCAAATCTTGAAAGAAGTCTATATGTGAGTGGAAATGCAGGGAAAAAGCTTAAGGCTTCTGAAGGCAAAAACATTGCTATTCAGATGAGAATTAAGAGAAATGAGCTTAGAGACTTAATTGCTGAGAAAATGAGCCTTGAGCAAAATACCGCAGAATCCATTTCTGATAACGTAAGATTTGACTACCTTGTTGCTAGTTGCACTTATTATGAAAATGGTCAGAAAGTGTATAATGATCTAGATGACTATAAGGAAAGATCTGATGATCAGATCGCTTTTAGCGCAGCTTCTAGTCTAGCATCCATGATGTATTCTGTAGATAAGGATTTTGAGGCCAAACTGCCAGAAAACAAATTCCTTAAAATGTTCCATTTTGTGGATGATAATCTAAGCTTGGTAAATGATAAGGGCGAAACAGTAGATACAGACGGTAAGAGAATAGATAAGCAAGGATATTGGCTTAATGATGAAGGCAAGAGAGTAGATAAAGATGGCAATGTTCTTGATGAAAATGGCAATTATGTCCCTACCGTAACATATGTAGACGACGAGGATAAAGAAGTAAAAGTAGAAGAAACAGAAAAACCCGCTAAGAAAAAGAAGTCAACAGCAACGGATAGTGAATGAGATAGAGTTGTGTGGCATCAGTAAAGGAGAATTATGTCCAAATTCGTACTGACCGCACAATTACAGCTACAAGCCCCGAATAATGTTAAGCAAGTTGTACAACAAATACAAACCCAGTTAAATGGCGTTAGTGTTAACATACAAGTCCAGAATGCTGGACAAGCTCAAAAACAAATTCAGCAAGTAGCTCAAGCAACTAATCAAGCAACAACAGCAGCAGAACGCATGGGTAAAGCATTTGCTCTATCTATTAGGCGTTTTGCTGCCTTTTCTATTGCCACGCGGGCGGTTGGCTTATTCACCAGTACTCTTGGTGATGCTGTTCAAGCATCCATTGACTTTGAGAGGCAATTGATTAAAGTCTCTCAGGTCACTGGAAAAAGCATAGGTCAGCTTCGTGGACTAACTAAGCAAATTACTGATTTGTCTACTGGATTTGGTGTTGCATCTTCTGATTTACTTAATGTTTCTACAATTTTAGCACAAGCCGGTTTAAGTGCTGAAGACACATCGGCAGCATTAAGAACGTTAGCAAAAGCTGCTCTTGCCCCTAACTTTGATAGCATAACAGAAACGGCAGAAGGTGCTATTGCTATCTTAGCACAATTTGGTCAAGGCGTTGGAGCATTAGAAAAGCAGCTTGGTTCTATTAACGCTGTAGCCGGTGCATTCGCCGTAGAAGCCAGTGACTTAATTGACGTTGTTCGTAGAACGGGTGGTGTATTCAAATCTTCTGGTGGTAATCTTAATGAACTTTTAGCACTATTTACTAGCGTAAGAGCCACAACCCGAGAGAGTGCTGAAAGTATTGGTACTGGCTTACGTACAATCTTCACACGTATCCAGCGACCAAAGACCATTGAATACTTAAAACAGTTTGGTGTTGAACTAACAGACTTAGATGGTAAGTTTGTTGGCCCATACGAAGCCATTAAAAGGCTAAGTGAGGCATTAGCTGGACTTGGCGATGGTGATGTTACATTTATTAGAATTGCTGAAGAGCTTGGTGGATTCCGACAAATTGGTAAAGTTCTTCCACTATTACAGCAATTCTCTACTGCTCAGTCTGCGCTTAATGTCGCAATGAAAGCGGGCGATTCTTTAACTCAAGATGCTGCATCGGCACAGGCGGCACTTGCTGTTAGAATTATGAAAGTCAAAGAAGAATTTTTGGCATTAATTCGTAGTATTACTGAAACTTCTACTTTTCAGATAATGGCAAATACTGCGCTATCATTAGCTTCAGCTTTAATCAAAATTGGAGATTCTATTAAACCACTACTACCAATGCTTGCTGCTTTAGCAACTTTTAGATTAGCTAAAGGATTGGGTGGTTTTTTTGGTGGCATGATGAGTGGTGCTGCTTCTGGACGAACTTATAATAAAGGTGGTAAAGTTCTTGGGTTTGCTAGAGGTGGTTTAGTTCCCGGTACTGGGAACGGAGATACTGTTCCTGCGATGTTAGCTCCCGGTGAATTTGTTATACGCAAAAGTAGCGTCAACAAGATGGGTGCTGGAAGACTAGCAGCGATGAATGAAAATCGATATGCGGCTGGTGGAATCACAAAAGCAAAACAAATGGGCATGTCTACGGCTGATGTTTTATCATCCTCTCGCGCTTCCATTAAATCTCCTAGATTTTCAAGAGAATCTTCTGTTGGTATAGCCACTACTTCTTATCTACCGCAACCTGCTTCTTCTAATATTTCTATCGATAGAGATTCTGATGTTATTAATCAAGTTATAGGAGGCGTTGGATATAGTTTATCTTCTAAATTTGGTCCAAAAAATTCTTTAGAGGCAATACAAAGTTTATTCAAGGGTAAGAAAAATTTTGCATTTGGAGCTACCATAGAGGGTGTTGGCAGAGATGAAGAATCTCAATTTGCTAATATAATTAATCAATCTATTTCAACAGCTATTGACACATCTGCAAATAGATTCGCTACAGAGGTAATGAAAACATCACCACCCGGATCGGTGAAAAAATTATCATCTTTTTATAATACTTTAGACCAAGGTTTTCGTGGTCAATTATTTGAAAATACTATTTCAGCATTAGCTGGCAAACCCCTATCTGGACAAGATTCAAGAAGACCATTTGACTTCACAAGAGGTATTGGCAAGTTTAGAAGTATCTATGGTAATCTTGGCATGGATTATATAGATGCTAAAATTACAAAATCATCAGCTGGTTTAGGAACAACAGGTTTATTGACTAGTCCCGGTGAGGACGCTTTAAAATCTAAAGTCTCTGGTCAACTTGCCCTAGAAAGTTTGCCATTCATTCAATCTATTATTGGATCTGCTAAAAAAAGATATTTTGGTGGACTTATCCAAAAGTTTGCAGAAGGTGGTGAAGTATTAGAAAGAGGAACACAAAAATATTTAATCTCCGACGTTGTTAAGGGGATGAGAGAATTACAGGGCAATTCAGCATTAAGCGAGAAAGACGCTATTGCTTTATTTAACTCCAAAGATGCCCGTGGAGATTTTATTTATACTAACTTTGGTGGACCGGGAAGTGTAAAACTACCAAAGTGGATGGGAACTTATAGGCCACAATCGGCAGCTTATGGGGCATTTCAGAAAGCCCAAGCCGATAAACAAAATAGAATATCTGATGCAATGAGAAGGCAGGGCAAATCTATGCGAGATTATGAAACTCGCCGTGAATTTGCTACCGGCGGTGGAGTTGGTACTGATACCGTTCCCGCCCTATTAACTCCCGGTGAGTTTGTTGTTAATCGTAAGTCTGCACAGCGTATTGGTTATGGTTCGTTAAATAGGATGAACAAGGTTGGAAAATATGCGAATGGTGGAGTTGTTCAACACTTTGCGGCTGGATCTTCTGGTTCTGGAGTTAAAGCCCCCGGCGACTTAGCCGCTAGTGGAGCAAGAGTTACAGATGCAATAATGGGCAAATTAAGTCCTAAAGATGCAGCTTTAGTCAAAGATTCGATGAAAAAGAATTCTGACACATTTGATAAACTTACTAAAGAGATGCAGGACTTACTCTTTATGGAAGAAGAAGTAACAGCTGCATATAAAGCATTAGCTAGAGCTTTAAAATCTGGAGTATCAGCAGAAGAAGCTCATCGTCAAGCATTAGCTGCCGCTGATGCGCAATTAAATGCTGGCAAAGGTGGAACAGGAATACCAGCTAGTAGTAGCGGCGTTTTAAGAGAAGCATCAATGACGGCAGAAGCAGAGGATGCAAAGGCAAGAACAAAGGTTGGACAATATAAAAGCGAAACAGGACCGTTAGGTAGAACTTTTGCTACTGAACAGGAAAAAAATGTAGCACTTCTTGAAAATAAAGCTAAAAAAGGACAAGTAACGGCAGAAGACCTTGGCAAAGGTCTAGGTGATGGTTTAAGTCAATCTCAAGCAAAAGCAATTGCCGCAACAAATGCCCAAGCAATAGCATCTCAAAAAGCTGCTCAGTCTAATATGACAGAAGCTGCCGCTTCAGATAAAGCAGCAAAAGCTGATGCAGCAGAAGCTGTAAGTAGTTCTAAAGCTTCTGGTATGGATTTTGGCAATGTAGCAATGGGACTTTCTATGGTTAGTGGAACAATTCAGTCTATGCTGCCACCATTAGATGAAAATGCTAGCTTACTTACACAAATGTCTCATGGTGTTCTTGGAGTTATAACAACTATAACTGGTTTAGCTTTTGCTGCATCTGCATTTGGTATTACTTTGAATGCTTCTACAGTTGCTTCTATGGCATCCACAGCGGCTAGTTTTTTGATGGGTACTGCCGGTGCCGCTGCTAGCACAGCAACATTAACATTAGCTGGTTCTGCTACATTAGCTGCTGCTGGAACTACTGGATTTGCTGCGGCAGCATTTACGGCTGCGGCAGGATTATTGACGGCGATGGCACCATTTATAGCTGCCGCCGTTGCTGTTGCTGGACCATTATTGTTAATAGTTGGCATTGCATACGCTGTAACTAAAGCGTTTAATTTTATGATTGGTGCTTTTTATGATAAGTCTAAAGAATTAAAGAAAGCGACAGAAGAAGGTAAAGTACAAGAAGCTTCTAAATTAGCTGGACAACAATATGATTTAGAAGCTGCTAATAGCACTAGAGCTTTATATGGTACAATGGGTGCTGGTATTGGTGCATTTTTTGGTGGTCCATTTGGAGCATTAATTGGTGCAGCTATAGGAAATCTTGGAGGAACGTTACTGGCTTATATTGCACCCGATTTTACAGAAGGTATCAATGTTTTATTTGGTGGAAATACTAGAGCTAGTGCTGTTGCATTAGCCGCAGCCCAAGCTGGAGCAGTTAAGACTCAAAAATCCTTAGATGAAGCTCAAAAAATAGCTGCTAAAGCTATGGATGATTTTAAAAATGGAACCATATCTGCTTCTGATGCTCTAGCAAAGATTAGAGCTAAAAGTGGTGAAGCGGCATCTCAAGTGGGAAGAGCAGCTTCACTTGCAAAAGAAAATAGTAAAAATAGATCTACTGGGGCATTGAGCTATGGTCGAGAAACTATGGCCTATTTAAGTTTAGGTTATGTTGACTCGGCAAAAGAAAGAAATGATAAGTTAAGCACTCAAAATGTAGAACAAATTAATAATGCATCCAAACAACAACAAGAAGCTTTTAATGTTGAAAGTCCTGCTAGGCAAGCTGCTATTAGATCTGGCTTAGCGAGGGGTGGCAATGCAAAAGATATCAGAACACAAGCGATGGGTAGTCTTCGAAGTCAGCGAGAAGAAGCTTTAAAAACCGCTCAATCTGCTGCAAAATCTGGAGATGATACAACTTATGATGCTGCTATAGCTCAAGCCAAGCAAATAGCTGATCAAATGGAGCAAGTAGATAAAGAAATAGAGAATATTGAGAAAGAGGTTAAGCGTCAAAAAGAATTGTATAATGCTATGAATCTTGGTTTGCGTTCTGCGGTTGCGACTGCTACCGCATTATCAGCTAACATGAATAATTTTTCTGCCGGTCTAGAGGTTGGTGGATCAGCATTCGTAAATGATGTTGAATTTTTACAGCAAGCTATGAGTAGTTCTGCTCAAGCTATGGACCCCGCAGAAATTCAGAATGCTGTTAAGGGTGTATCAGATAATCTTAGACAGTTTGGATCTTCTGAGCAGTATATTAAGAAATTTGAAGGTAATGTTGCCGCATTTACTCAAGCTCAAGCCGGTTATAACACAGCTTTCAATAATATTAAGAAGTCAATGTCTGATGCCGATTTTAAGAATTTAAGTCCAGACGATCTAAAAAAGAAATTTGCAGAAGAATTAACTAAGGGTATGGGTCCAGATGTTTCCGAAGATGCCAAAAAGAATCTAAAATCAGTTATTGAAGGAATGGAATTAGATACCGGAGAAGTAGATAAAATACTTGCTGGAGATTTAAGCGTATTTGGAGATAAACTATCTGAATCTCAAAAGAAAATGCTTGAAGATGTTCAGAAAATTGCTGCCGAAAGAGCAAAAGCTGAACAAGTATTAATTGACTTTACTAAGAAGAGAATTGATGCTGAAAGAAATCTAGTTCAAGCACAGCAAGAAGCTCTTGACTTGACTATGGAGGGTCGTGAAATTCAAGGTAAATATGGTGGCAAAGCCGTTACCGGACAAGAAAGAAGAAACAACTTATTAGCCAAGTCTAATGCCGAAAGCGGTAGGCTAGGTCTAACAAATATGAGAACTGGCAGCATAGGAGAGTTAAGACAAAGAAATACTGAAATTAAGAATAGTTTTGCCGCTATAGAAGCCAAAAGAAGTCAAAAGGGTGGAATGTCAGGAAAATCTGGCGTAGAAGCTGATGAAACTCAAAAAGACTTACAGAAAGCCTATAAGACACAAATTGATACAATAAGAGGATTAATCAAACTAGAAGAAGAGCAGCTTAAAATTACTCAAGAGAAAAACAAGCTTGAAAAAGATTCTATGGAGTCTTTAATCAAGGGAGATGTTGAAGATTTCTTTAAGAAACAATCTGCTGTTGGTGCTACTGCCGCTATAGCAAGCGGAGATAGTAGATTACAAAACTTTTATGGTGCTGATGCTCTTGGGATGGCATATCAAGATATTCAACGTCAACAAGATGCTGGCGTCCAAGAATTATATGGTCAACAACTCGCTGGCCCCGGCGGTTTAACAGAAGCTGCCGCTGGTTCTGCTCTATCAGCAAGAGGTGTAACTGATATGAGAGCAGCACAAGTAATGGCTGGAACAACAGCCGAAGAAGAAGCTAGTAAATCAAGGCTTCGTGAGCTAGGCGGAATGTTAGGAGAAACTGGACAAGTTGGAACAGAAATAGCAGAAATGCAAGTAAAAACATCCGTTGTTAATTTAACAGCAGCACAAGTTACATTTGACAAAACTATGGAAAGGGGCAATGAAAAAGCTAAAGAAGCTCAAGCAATAGAAAATCAACGAGCAATGTCTAGGGGTGGCGTTGTATATGCAAGTCGTGGTATATTTGTACCCAGAGGGACTGACACTGTTCCAGCCATGTTAACACCGGGTGAATTTGTAGTTAATAGAGGCGCAGTCCAACGTGGTAATAATTTACAACTGCTACACGCAATGAATAACAATAACAGCGTAGGGGCTGTTAGCTCAGATGGTAGTGCCGTTGGTATGGCAAGAGGTGGTAGGGTTCAATACTTTTCTGAAGGTGGACAAGCTGGCGGTGGCGGATTCTTCTCTGGAATGTTTGATGGATTATCAAAGTTCGCTACCACGTTTGGTGCTGAAATATCTTCAGCCGTAGAAAAACTTAAAGGAATTAATATAAGTATTAAATTAGACTCTACAAATGTCAATGTTAACTTAAATGATGGAGGGTTATTAAAAGCCCTTACTGGCGAAGTTCAAACAAAGATATTTGAGTCTATAGAGTCACAGTTTAGAGTAGTAGAGGGTGGAAAACTAAAAAGAGATAGTAAGGTCTTAGGAAATAGATAATGACTTGTTCTTCATGCGTTATAAATACTAATACTGTATTGCTTTCAGATAGTAAATTATCTGCTAAGATTTCCTCTGTTAGCAATGGTGCGTCATCAAGAATTTCATCCACATCTGCATTAAGAGAAAATGTTAGTGTATACCGAAATTTTTCAGCGAGACTATCATCTGTATGTTCTATCGCTCCGAAAGAAAATGTAGATTTTTCTCTAAAAAAAGATCTATCTCAATCAGCTGTTGGAAATATATCATCTTACACTTCAGCACTTCTAGCTATTAATCAAAAACTATTTGGATCTGGAAGTCTTAAGACAAAGAAACCAGACAAGTTCGCTGGATATAAACCCAGCTTTAGGGCTTCTGAAAAACTATATCCAATTCAAGATATATCTTTCAAAAGCAAACCATCAAATCAAAATATAACTGTATATAAAATTGAGAATAATATTATAAGATCTACTGCGATTTACTCTAGTATAGATGACGGGGTTTTCACTCAAGACTATGTGGACAATGGAAAAGTTGGCTCTATTATATCAGATGATTCACAATCTTTTGGCTTTACTTATAGAGTTTTTGCTAGCGGGGATATAGAATATAAATTTGCTGTTACAACACCTCTTTCTGTCGCAAAGTTAAGTTATTTAGCAGTTAGGGCTTCAGCACCTTTCAGTAGCTATATCAACAAAAAGCCAGAACAGTATAGGCTATATGATATAAAGTTTGAAGACCCAAATGGAAAATTGATAATTCAATATGAAGACATTCTTATTCGCGGAGAGGGTGAGTCACAATTTACCACTTATATATCTAAACCTCTAATAAATAATTTGTTATTACCAACTTGGGACGCAAATTATCCATCAATGGATATTTCTGGACCATATACACTAAGAACTAGTTTTGCATATGATTGTAGTTCTTCTCCATTTAATGTCAATTTTGATTCTGGATATGAACAAACATGTATAATTAATTCAAATGTTTTAAATCCAAATCCATTTATTGGTTTAAATATCTCTGCCTTAGAAATTGGCAATAGTGGCGGGGTTGGTATACAGAAAGATAATTATCTAAACTTTTTCACCCAAGTAAGATCAAAGTCTGAGCGTACTAAAAAAATAGTATTGCCTAACCAATTATTACTTACTGACTTCAATAATAAGATATATCCAGAAGCCAGCAGCGTGTGGAGAACCCCAGATGGCATTTATACAAATACCACCGATTTACAATCTAATGCATTGCTTCAAAAAGTACAAAGCACTAATGTAGATTATGGAGATTATATTAATCTTATTTATTCTACCCCTAGTATCGATAGTGGAAGACTAGTTTTGAGATTTGGAACCAATCGGGATAGGATGAATACCTATACTGATGGAGCATTCAACTTTGGCGGGAATAAAAGTTTTAATGATGCTATACTTTCAGAATATCAATATGAAGATTATTTTGATGTAGACTACGTTGAACTTAAAGTAATAGCTAAGAAAAATGCAAATAGTCCCGATTACCCAATAGACGTTGTAGGCTATAGTGATGATAAATTATTGTATGGCACTTCCCCAATTGGTGGATTTTTACAGAATGGTGGTACACTAGGATTTAATGAAAACAATGTGCCAAATGTATCTGGATATAATACCTTTAACTTTGGTATGTCTAATAGCTCCCTATCTGATCAATCCGAATACTTTAGCAATGACATATCCCCACTTGGTGATCACTATATAATTAACAACTCGGTTGTTGTAAACAGCACAAGCTTTAAAGAGTATATAGTACCACTAGAGATTTATTCTGATCCAAGAAAGCTAGGAAATACCAGATATTCTCTTAGTCCATATTTTGAAAATTTATATGTAGACATTTGCCCAATACCAAGCGGGGCTTCCATTGCGCATGTTAGTTTGATTTTGTACTATAAGCCCGCCAATGCTCTTTCAATGCATACTCTTGGTAGTCCATCTGATAAAAATGCTACTAGAAAAAATATAACACTATTACCATCTTTAAGTGGAACTATTAGTAATCCTAATCTTTCTGGTGGTTCTATAGTTGGATTTACTAATCCATCTAATTTAAACACAAATTATTCAAGAAGATGGAGGGGAAACACTGGAGAAATAATAATAGGTGGTGATTTTAAGAAGATGGAATTTGATTTCTCGTTTAATCATAAGCAAGCAAATAGTCCCTTCTTGAACACTTATATTGATTTTAATAACAAGGTTACCGATAGTAATATATACTCTGACGATGGTGCTTTGGTAGCTCAACTATCTAATGGCAATGTATCAAGCCATTTACTGTCTAATGTTGGCTGGAGATATTCTTCAGAGCAGCTATTTGGTAGCGTAAGTACTCCATATAAATCAATCAAATGGGCTAACAATATCGATGACACCTTTGATAAAGCCTTAAGATTATCTGGATCTTCAAGATATTTAAAAGTTTTTTCTACTCCATCCAACAATTCATTTTGTATCTTTTTAAGATTTACTCCAGATTATGCAACAAGTTTTCAAACAAAGAACTTACTAGAAGTAGTTTCTCCATCAAATTTAGCCTCCCCCAAGCTAGTACTATCATATAATAGTGGATCTGATTTGAGACTTGCTACTAATAGTGCTATTATAAATGCAACATCATTTTTTAATCAAAAGTTTCCATTGTCTTTATTAATTACATATAATGACGATGGAACAAATAGATTAAAGATGTATATTAATAATTCATCAGATGTATATATATCGACACAAGTAAATAACCTTTTTGCTGGCGATGAAATAATTACTGTAGGAAATTCTATGCCTAGTACCTTCCTTGATCTTCCTATTTTCTTGCATGAATTTGGAATTTCAAAAGATAGTTGCAATATAGTAGAGTCTAATCCAGATAGATCTAAAAATCAAATTTCTGTATCTGAATTTTTTGATTCATATAATGTTCCCGCCTCCTATATTGATGATGATATATCTCAGTGGAAATTAGGAGCTTTTAAGGTTTGTCAATTCTCACCAGATTTCGATTTTTTTACTAAAAGAATTGGTAAGGACTTTATAACATTCAACTTGAGTCATAACGGATCTGGATATTATCAAACAACAAATCTTACTTTACCAAACAATATAAATCTATCCGGGGTAGCTTATCACACTCAAATTGAAAATGACTTTTTGAGATTTGATCTATCAGATATACCACAAGTTGATCAAGATAGATTCTTTGCTATTTCTCCTAGAATATCTAAAAATTTGCCCAAGGGATATAATTTTTATGATCAAGCACTATGTGTTGATACTATCTTAGAGCATGATACATACAATAATATCATGTGGTCAAATGGAAAAGTTGGCCCCAAATTCATCGTCAGTTTATATGCTAAAACTCAAGACTCACTTGAAAGACCAAGTAAACAATTTGGACTAGTAAATAGATCAATACATCACTTAGAACCTTCTGGGTGTGTAAGGAAAATTACTAGTAAATTTACATTCGATGACATTTTAGATACGTCTGAACCTTGGGCTTCTTTTGATGTTGAGTCTTATTCAAAAGAATTTAAAGAAAAATATTTTCTTAATGATATAAATCAGATGTTTTTACAATATGATTTGGTTTATCCTTCTGGTGAACAATTCTCATCTAAAATTAAAATTCATAGTTCTAACATAAGATCAGATAATGCAATATATTTAAGCGCAACAAAAGATGACACAATGCCTTTATATGTAAGTGGATCACCATACCAGTTTGCATTTTTAAACCTTTTTGCCCCAGAAAATGGTACATCTATTAATGGTGGATATTTTAATTTGTATGCCAATTCAAACCCACCAGTACAAATACATGAGAGCGGACTAAAACTTTTTGTTGATAGTAGTGGATATTTTGTTAATCCAGAAATCTGCAACTTGTATACTATAGCAAATGGATCTCTTGATACATCCCAACAAACATTTTCTAGCATGTTTGGATCAAGTCCAATTAATGGCTTAAATTTATTTGTTAGTGGAAAATTCATTAGAGAAGATGTGATGCCGCTTCATGCAATAGGAAGCGGCTATTATGCAGACAATTCATTAAATTGTATGACATTTGGACCGGTGGGATCAGAATTTATAAATGAACAACTACCAATGAGGGTGCGTGGAATAAGTCAGTCTTTTAATGCCTACCCCTCTTCAGTAATGTCACTCCATACATTTAATGATCAACAGATTATTAATAATTCTAGTTCATCTTTTAATCTGTTTTTATCAGCTTTTAATGCTACAATATTTGATACTTCCGGCAATTTACCGCTAATTACTCTAAATTATCCAATATCGGACTCATTAGCATCTAAAAGTGCCACAATCACATGGGACAGTAATAATGTCGGTCAGGGTATAACATCTGTAGATAATGTCTATGCTTATGTTGATGCGGATGATAACATAAGAGGAGTCAATTTGGCCTGTTACGGAGACTGCAACACATGAATCGTTGTACAGAAGCTATAGTGGATATTCACGGCATTAGGTGGTATTATCCAGAAATTTGTGTAGACGGTGGCGTATTTAGAGCTAAAAATACATATACCAACTTGACATTTCCAAGCGGTTCATTTAAGCATACTCTCACTTCTGTCAATTATATAAGTACAGAAGATGGATTATCTGTTTCTACAGAAGATAACAATCCTATTCGTACTGAATTACTTGATGTAAGTTACAACCCCATGCCATATAGTGGTCATTTCTATGGGATTAGAAAATATACAGGACTAGCCCCAAATTTGCCATATACAATTAACATAACGGGCAAGTCTGGATCATCTAGCGCAATAAATATTCCAACAGAAATTATAGAGATGGAATATAACAAAAATGAAAATTATGGAATTACTAATGACTATGCCGGTTTTAGATTAGCTGATAATATTGAGAGTAGTGGACAGTTTGGTAAATCAATAGCTTCTAAAAGTGATTTACTAGCCATTGGGTGTCCCAAGTTATCTATAACATCGCAAAATATAACTTACAAAGACGCTGGTTCTGTTTTCTTATATAGAAGAAATCCTAGACCTTTTACTATTGATTGGCCAATAAACAATTATAAATCTGATTGGGTTTTAGAAACACAGCTTACTCTTCCGTCTGGATTCATTGGAGATTATTACAAAAAAGAAGAAGTGGGGATTGGTGGATTATCATCAGATTTTAAAGGTATCAGAACTTCATGGTTTGTTGGACAAAACGGAAGGCAATTCGGACATTCTTTAGATCTATCAGTAAATAATAGCAGAAAATCACTTGGCGAAAATAAGCAAGAAATTCTTGTTGTTGGCGGCGTTGGTGCTAAATGGGATAGAACCTTTGAGGAAATACCAATATCTGGAGTGTCCGTTGGATTATTTATTTTTACTGATGAATTTGAAAGTGTTATTCCAGCACCAGTGCCTGATAATCCATTAAGAAAAATAACATATCAAGATATACTATTACATATATATGGTAAAGATGAGGTATTTTATTATTTTTCTGACCCAAGGGTGAAATTTGATGTTAAAATAATGATTTGTGTGCCAACGCTAGGATTAGATGCAGACGATCCAGTATTCCCCGACAAACCAGATTTCATAACTTTAAAACGTATAAGTAAAAACTATGGTTATCCGGTATCAGAAGAATCTATTTCTGGTACTTTAGATGGTATAAGATCAGCTTTTTTAGAGGCTTTTCCATATTCGAACAATTTGAACAGTGGTATTCCTCCGATGATAGGAATGTGTATTGATGGCAGTCTTTCCATGGGCGGTAGAGAAGCTTTAGAGCCAGCGATTGATAGATTTATTGATTTTTACAAAAGTTATAGTTTTGCCAGTGGCCTTAAGGATTTTTATAATGTTCCATCATCTGGCTTTGTTTATGAAATAATATCCGAAAACTCTGATAGCAACTGGATTAATATGTCTAAGTCTATCTTAAATGAGGTATTAGATACTGGCAATTTATTCAAAAATGATCAAGTAAGATTTTTTTCCAACAGTGTTGGAACATTCAATGGAAATGATAAAGATTTCAACATTCCTCCAGATAGTGGCGGTAAAGTATTCATCTTTGAAAAAGAGAGTGGATGCTGGAATTTAATACAAGCCATAAATTCACCAAATGTAACCCGTGAATATAATGATAGATTTGGTCATGATGTTGCAATTAGTGATAATGGCGAAGTTATTGTTATAGGATCACCTTATATCAATCAAGCTGTTATGGCCTATGAAAGAAATTATGCGGCTAGAGATATGTTCTATTATGGGCTTCCAGCGTGGATACAATCCAATCGTTCAGAAAAATATGCAATACCATTAGAAAAATATTACAAATCACCTTCCAGATTAGATGATATAAAAGCTCTTTATTTATCTATAGATCAAGATGATAAATTTCAATCTAGACTAGATATGGGGATAGAAGAATATCAAAATATATATACATATGAACATAGCTCAATGCAACCGGTAGGATCATGGTCATTCATAGCCGCTGAACATGCTCCAACACCCAGACTTGGTTATAGTGTGGCTACTAATGAGGATGGTAGTGTTATTGTAGCTGGTGCGCCAACCGATAGTTTAAATTTTTACAACGATGCAGATGTATATTATGCATATAACTCTAGCTTCAAAGGTAAATATTATGGAACTGGATATGTTGATCCAAGTGGACTTATAACTGGTCCAGTAAACTCATCGTGGTCTTCTAGTTTATATGCTGGATCTGCTCATGTATTTGAATCTAGAAAATATTATCCACATAATCGCGCTATTGAGTACGGTAGATTTGGAAACCTACATGAAAATATTAGCAATAACACAGCCGACTCTGGACATTTTCATTATATATCACAAATTTTTTCTGATAAAAACTTTACTAAGACTGATTTTGATAACTCTGAAATTCCGAATGATGCGGGTTTAGTTTTTATTATTACCCCAGCAGTAAATGCGTTGAGTGATGAAGTTGTAAATAATATCAAGAATTGGTTAGCACTTGGTGATAGAAATTTAGTTCTTGTGGCAAATGATCCTATATGGGAAGCAAGTGGGATTTACGGTAAGTCTAATGAAATTTTAAATAATTTGTTGGACAGGCTTCAGTCTAGGATGAGGATAGTTCCAGCAAGAAATCACTATGAATCGCTGCCAAGTGGATATACATCATTCAACAATATTGTTCCATCAGTTATTCCACAGGGATCTACATATACTTATGTTAATAGATCACCAGCAAGGGCGAGCGGCGTTGCAGATATAAAAGTATTTTTTAGTTATGATGAGCAAATGTCTTGCAAACCAGTTCCGGGTTGTAGTTTAGAATTGGAGTCGCAGCAAATTCAAACACGATGCGAAATGCCACTAAGAAATTATGGAGATTTAAGAGCATCTTGGAATGAGTTGTGCTGTAAATCAACACCAAATGGTACATTGGTTCCAGTTATATATTCTCATAATTGGCCTCTTATTTTTGGTTCTTATACGCCAGACTGTGATGACGTAGCTTTTGAATCTAAACCAACAAAAAATCAAGAGCCAATTCCAATACTAGTCGCCGCAGAAAAAGTAAGACAAGAAATTATATATCCAGCAGTACCGGCATCTTCGGGATATGAAATTATATATGAAGATATTTCTTCTAACTCTATCATACATGAATTTGGTAGTCCAGATGATGGTGCTGAAACTAGTTTTTCTTATGGTCTAAATAGTCAAGAAGGGATTGACTATAATTCTATAGAGTACAATATAACTAATAGGCAAAATACTGAATTATTCTATAAACCATTAGATGATCTTGGTGGATTATTGCAAGCTAAAGGTATTGCAAAGATAGATGTAGTTCCATATTTATACAAAGAGCAAATCTCAGATAGGGGCTATTTTGCTGTAGAATATTCTTACAAGAAACAAACATCTTCTAAGATAGATATTATAGCAAATTTTGAAATTGAATCTAAGTTTGCAGAGGGTGCTGGAGATGCCAATATTTTGTTTTATCAAAATTTAGCATCATCTTCTGAGACTAGGTTCAAAGAATCTAAGATAGCTCAATTGAATTGGAATGGTAGGCAATTTTTCTCTGATGCATACCCATATTCTCAGGCAAAAGGTGCTTTACAAATTGGAAATAATCTTGAACAAAATGTATCTGTATTAAATAGCACATACAATGTAGCTTTTCTTCCGGGCATCAATGGGCAACCATCAAGTGACAATATGCAAAATTTAACTGAATGGTTATCATTTGGGAATAAACGCTTGATTATAACGTGTGAAAATACTCTGTCTAGCATAAAAGAAGCCCAAAAGCTATGTGAAACTTTAGAAATAAATTTAGAGTTACTTACCAATTATTACAACGATAATATTTCTGTCGGTTTTGGATCTTTAACCATAAATCAAAATCACAGAATTGGTGGTAATAATTTTACAAATGTAAGAACGATTTTTAGAAATATCGAAGATCCAAACCCCAAATTAATTACGAGTTTATCATCATTTAATTGTGGCGGTCTTTCGTTTTATGCATTTAAGCTTAATGAAAATGCTATCCCTTTAGCATATCTTGACAGTCCAATTTATGATTACATTCCTAAAGAATATAACAATAATAATTGGGATGTTAATGCCGGTATAGTAAAATTAAATGTTCCAGTTTTACCGGGATCGGGATATAGATTATTTATCAACTCTGAAGCTCTAGATACTTCAGAAACAGTAAATTTAACAATAGATGTAGAAAATGCTTCTTTGTTCCCAAAGATGCCGTATCCAGATTTATCATCCGCATTTATACCAGAGCTAGATAGTAATAGAGAAACATTCGACTCCAAAAATATTACTACCTCATTTTATAGTTTGAAATGTAACTCTCCAATTTTTAAAGATATTCAAGTTGGTGATACTAATAATATTAACATTTATATTTCATGTGTGTCACCTAGACTGAAAAGTGATTATGTTCCAAAGAGCGTAAGATTATTAGGTATATCTGGCGTACCAATTCCAGTATATGAAAAAATTACTACATCCACTGTTCAAATACCAGTTGGAGGATTTCTTTATAGAATATCTGACCCAATAGATGAAAGTAGAGAGATAATAGATGTTGTTAGAACAATAAGTACAGATAATACAAAATACTGTAAATCTGGATGTGAGTTTTTAGGTAATCAATTAATAGAAGATGGTCCAGTAGTAGCGGCCCAAGAGCTAGAAATATTTTCATCTTTTGAAGCCGGATTTGCAAGATCAAGAGTCACTGTAATAACAGATTCTAGTATTGTGCAGGGTAGATATTTAATTGATGAAAATGAAACAATAGTAAAGAGTACTTACGATTTTATTAGAAGTTTGTATCCAGAGACTTATTTTTTCTCAGAAAGATCTGGAAGACAAGTTGATGTCTATAATAAACTTATATCTCCAGAACGCGGAAGCCCAACTAAATATCATTCCCGAGCAACAAATCTTGGATTAAATAAGAATTTTGGTAATTTTATTAATGCTCCTTCTGCGCCTATAAATGGTAATGAATCAAAATATATTCCTAAATATGTTACTAGACCCAAACTTCCTTGGGAAGATGAAATAGATCCTAAGAAAGTAGAAGAAATTAAAAATCAATTTATAAGTGGATTTTTACCACAACAATTTCAACACTCTGCTGTATCAAGAATAAGTGGTATTATAGATGGGGTTTCTTACTCTGATGCTACTGTAATAGGTGGAGTTCCTCAAATCTTGAAAGACAAAGGTTATGATTATCTTGATCTTGATAAATTTCCATCTGGATACCCCGGAGATTTATTTGGATATTCCATTGCCGTAAAAGGAAAAAAGATTTTAGTTGGCTCCCCATTTTCTGCATTTAATTCAGAAACAATAACACCGTGGAGTAATAATGTTTCATTACGTTTAGGATCAGATGGTGGTGCTGGTGCTGTTTATATGTTTGAAAAGTCTTCTGATAGTAAATGGGTTAATTCTAATAAATTTAGACCACAATCACTCATGGGACAGTTAAGTGGAGTAGGAATTTATTCTGACCAGTTTGGCCATTCGGTAGATATACAGAATGATGTTATAGTGGTTGGCTCACCTAATCACAGTTATGGAAATTACTATGATTTTATTTATAACAATGGATCATTTTCTAGAAAGAACTTTAATCCACAATTTGATATTCCAGACTTGAAAGTTTATGATCTTGGATATTCTGGAGTTAGAAATAGCTTGAATGTAAATAATGCTTATAATAAAAACGCTGGAGCAGTTTACGTTTATGAGAATAAGATTACAGATTGGGAAAATAAAAAACAATCTTGGACTCTTGTAGAAAAACTTGTATCTAATCCATCTAATCCAAACGTAGCAAAATACTTTAATGGAAGTGGAGAGAGATTTGGAAATAATGTATATATTACTAGGCCATACAGAACTGATGCTGATTATTGTATATTTGCTGGATGTGGATTTGCATCTGGAGTTTCCAAAATTAATGTAGGGGCATCGTATGCAAAAGATATCATGCTTAGATCACAAAAGCCTTCTATACCAAGTAGTTCTGCTTGGATATCTGCCAAAGTGTTTGGTAATAGGGATGCTAATGGAGATCCAACAGTCACATTAGATTTTAATAATATTGGAGATAGTAAAAAATATTATGCAAGTGGCATTGTTATTGCAAATGAAAATGGAACTTTATTTATAGAAGTTTCTGGTCAAGACCCGTCAACAAAAGGCTTCATATCTCATAGACCATATATTGAATCTGTTTATGGGTATTACCAATACGGCAAGCTTATGGAGGTTGCTACACCTCTGTATGTTAGCGGCGGATATATATCCCCAAGCTCTCAAATGCCATTAACTATAAATGTGGAAAATTCTGCATATGTGTATAATACTGTAGGATTGTATAGTGAGGTAAAATCTGGTGATATTTCTACATATCCATCTGGATTGCCTCTATTTATAGAACCCCCATCCGGGGTATCTCTTGAGTACTTGAATTTGTATTCTAGCGGGACAGGAAGTCAAAACGACAATCTTAACTTAAGTATAAGAGGTAAATAATGCTAGCTATTTATTATGATGAAGCTACAGCCTGCATTCTTAGGCCCACTCCGCTTATTTCTATAACTCAAAATGTTATTAGGAATAAGGCTGGTATGCTTGGTAGTTATTACGATATCACTTTAAATGGCACTATTCTCCCAGACGAAGGTTCCCCGTTTTATGTAACTGGCGGCGGTTCTGCAAACCACAACTCTCCAGCTACAGTACAGTCGGCGTTTTCTTCACTCTACTCAACGCCGCCAAAAGAAGCAGTACATTTTGATAATTATATGAGTTCTATTATTCATAAGCAGAATTTACTTAGAGAGTTGTTTAAGCGTGACGGTCAACTTGTTGAATTATTACCAGTTAGTGTAAGAACCGAATCAGACAGTGCAATGACGGATAATCCCGTTTTGAAGTTTCACCCCACAGTACAGTCTATTTCTTTTGAAGAAGGTATTTATGTTACCAATTGCAAATATACTATTAATTTACGTGCAGAAGTATTATTAGACAACTCTAACAATATAATATCAGACGGTATTACCAATTCTACAATATGGCCAACGGGTTCGGATAGAATTCCAATAAGAGCCAATGATAGAAATTTGAAAATTGTAAATGCGTTAAATGCCAGCGGTTTTGTTGAAGACTATAGCGAAAGTTGGTCTATAGAAGTAGAGGAAGGCAACGGAACAACTAATACCGCCGCCCCAATTACGACAGCTTTACCAACTAATCATATAGGATCACTCAGAACATATAGAGTGACTCGTAATATAACCGCAACTGGCCGCACAATGTATTATTCAGAAAATGGTTCAAAGGTAATTAAAAGAAGAGAGGCTTGGGAGCAAGCAAAGCAATACATATATAATACAGTTTTAAAAGATCAAGATAATATTTCAACAAACAACTCTACTGGATATGAACAATTTCCAGAATATACTTTAGGCCCATATTTTGGAAGTGGATATCTTAATATTGCTAAAGATATTTGGGGAGGATATAATCATTTAAGAACTGAATCTATAGATACCACGGCTGGAACTGTTACCATAAATGATACTTGGTTAATGTCAAGTGGCAATGCTTATGAAAACTATAATCTATCAGTATCAAAAAGTTATGATAACGCATTACATAAAGTTAGCATAGACGGAAAAATAAAGGGCTTGTCTAGCGTACATGCTGGATCAACACAATACGGCGGCTCTAATACAAGCACAGCAACTCAATATGGAAACGCTCCACTAAACACCGCTCACGAAAATGCAAGATACAAATGGAATCAAGTGAGTAATACTGGAGTTTATGGGCCAAACTGTTATTTATTTAGACGCGCACAAGCCTTAATGCACTTGCCGCTGAATTATATACCTTTATCAATATCATTATCTTCTAATGAATTCACGGGTGAAATAGATTACAATGTTGAATATGACACAAGACTTCAAAATGTAGTAAGTGGCACTTTATCAGAAAGTATAACTTGCAGCGACACATATCCGGGTGATGTTTTTGCTGTTATACCAGTTATTGGAAGACAACACGGGCCAGTATTACAATATGTCGGCGGAAGAACAGAGTATCAAAGAAATTTAAGTATAGAATTGGTGATGGACAAATATTATACTTCTGGAAATGGCTCTTTAGTTAATAGGATAAGACAACAATCCGTTTTATCAAAACCAAGTTTAAACGAACCTTTTAAGGGTCAAATTAATTCTATCATTCATGCGTATAGTCCAGTACAAGAAGCTAATATAAGAAAATATTTCGTTAGCCCGCCATCAGAAACTTGGGATCCAAGCACCGGAAGATATTCATTACAAATCAATTGGACTTATGAGGTAGGTAGGTAATAAAATGCCAACAAGATCTGAAAATACTAATATAAATCCATCTGAACTTGTACCCGCAGGAGATAGAAAAATATCTCGGCAATTGATGGATAATATATCTGGTGTGACTCATGGATATACATATGATAGTGTATCAGTAACTAGACCTCCAAGCCCTCTAACTCCAAACGGATTAATTTTTGCTACTACTGGAGTATCAAATGGCTATGCTTCTACTGTTAGCGGTATAACTAATTTTACTGCTTACAATGACTATATACATTATGCTCCTGTTGGTGCTGGTGGTAGCCTTGGTGGAGCTTTAACTGGGGCGGGTATAACTAATGTTGTATCACCACCAGCTAGATTTAATGTATTTAACAATTTAGTCAAAGCAAATTTTAGATTTGAAATTTATACTAGGCAATATAGAACATGACTACTAGATCAGAATTAACATCGGGGATTTACGGGAATCCAAATCCAGTGCCAAGGGTACAGGCTGGAATTTTAAATCCTACTGACACTTCTAAAGTTTCTTCTATCATTCCATCTAGTGGATGGTACGGAGTTAATTGGCCCCGATATAGTGGTAGTGTTATACCACAAGGTATTTCAACTGGAGGTTGGGTTTTAGACCCTACGACTAAGGATACATATGATAGGGGATATCCTCAACAAACATTTCTTGGAGCTTCTATATGTAATTTTAGTATGAATGGTGGCTTTGGTGATAGTAGCTCAACATTGTCGTTAGATCTAGTTGCTGATGAATATAATAACTCTGATAATACCGCGCAGGGGGCGGGAGATGATGTTTATCATAGTGGACTTGGTGATAGATTTGTACCACCTATGGCTGGCAGTCCAGTATTTTTTAAATTTGGGCAAAACTTTGCTACGGTAGAAGAAGCTTATAGATATACCTTTGATACTATATACAGAACTAACACCATTCAACCAGCATCTATAACTCAGGGCGGAACTTTCAACAAAGATAACTTTACATCTTTGGGAGCAAATCAATATGTTAATTTGTCTAATAATGGTATCTATAATTTTACTCAGGCTGTTACTAATCAATATGTAAGAGGATCTGGCCACATAGTATTTGGTGGTATCCTGCAATCCTATATACAAAACCGTGGCCCCGGTGGGAGTCCAACATATTCTGTGCAAGTCACAGACCCAAGAGAGATACTATCAAATGTAACAGTAATTTTGAACAACTATGCCGGAAGTACATTCAATACAAAAAATATCTTTAATGTCTATGGATTTTTAGAACATAATGTTTCGACTACACTTTCTGGACAATTAATGGGATATTTTGGTGGATTTAATCTGTTAAAAAAGTTTGTAAATCCGACAAATGGATTTGTTAGTTATAGTGGCGAACAATATCCAAAAGATTTTGTTGATTGTTGGGTTGGTAATGCACCATTCCCAGCCTTTGGTGCTACCAAGTCAGCATTTCCTTTTACTGGCACTGGCATGTCTAGAAGAGGATCTCAGGGTATTCCATATTATCGCCTTGCTCAAGCGATGAATGCATTAATGTCTATTCAATATCCTTTACCGCAAGAATATATTAAAAAAGGATTTGGTGGTACTATAAATTTTCGTGGATATAATTATGTTGTTGATTTTAGTGGACTCCCTAATTTACCACCTTTATACTATTTAGATTTTGATCAAATAAATCTACTAGACTTAGCACTTGAGGTTTGTGAGGTCGCTAGCAGAGACTTGTTTGTTTCTTTGCTGCCAGTAATAAATCATCCTGCGTGTCAACATTTATATAATAGCCAACAAGGTGGTTCATTTACTGGTCTAAATGCTATACCCAGTGGTTTAATAGCTGGAATTATAAGACTAGATAGTATTGATAGATCCTCGCCCCCAAATTATGGTGCAATTAAACGATACATAGATAACTTATCTAATGCTGGAATATATGTAGAAAATCAAGATATTGGTTATGAGCTTTCTAACGTTACAACTGATAAGTTTGTTACTGGCGCACAAGAAGTTGATATGTATTGTTTTTCTACTAATTCTGATAGAGGAATAGTGAACGCTAGGAGTAGACGTAGCGGTGGTGAGGGTAACGATGCTGATTGGCAACAATGGACACTTGAAAAACAAGTTGAACAACAGATTTTACCCTATTATGGAACTTTAGGTCAAAGTGCTGTGACTATTCCCAAAGGTTGGGGTGCTTATCAACAAGTATTATTAGATGCTACAACATTAAATGCTAAAGGTGTTGGAGCATACTATGTAACAACAGAAATGGAGCTACGATGTGCTTCAGTATCGTATGAATGCTGGAAGAATTTTTTACAACAATATAATGATACATATTTAGAATCTATAGAAGACGATGATACATTTGAGGGAGCCGCCCTTAATCAGACCCCTAATTTTGGTGGAGTTCCAGCGCGCTCAATAGCTACAAATTATGCCGTTACAGTTCCACGTTCCGTATTTGATACTTACACTGCTTCTGGCTCACGGTTTGGTCAAGATAATTTGCCTGCTAGTCCATGCAATCCTCCATATGGATATCCACTATATTATAAAAGAATGACTAAGTTAGGAATACCAGAAGGAGGATTAACAAAATTACAATCCCGGTTAACTGGATTTATTACTGCCGCCGCGACTATTAGAGGTGCAGATGCAGATAGTTGGGAAGATATTAGAAATTCTGTATTAGCAGAATTAGAACAGATTAATTATGGTGAGTTGACTCAGCAAGAACAAACTTTTTATACTACCATTAAAAACGAGTTACAAAAAAATCCTCCAAATTTAGAAATGTTGAATGGCATAGATGAAGGATTGCATAAAATTGGCGCGGTTTTACCAAGATTAGCAAAGAAGGGGACAGAAAATGCATTAAAAGTATATGAGTTTTTGAAAAAAATAGCTGATGAAAATTTAGGTAAAAAATTCTTAATAAAAATTCCTAGCAAGGTTAACTTTTTTTATGATGAAAATATAACTTGGAATAGTAGTTCAAATGGCGGTGAATATTTGACCGGCCCATTTGGTTTCAAGCCTAGGCCGGTTACATCTGGAATATATGAAGAGTTCTCCGCAGATTTTAAAAATGGATATATTGCAAAAAGAGATAATTCAAAAAATTCTATTAATTCATTTTTGACCAGCGGCATCGATACAAAACAAGATGATTATGTAGGGGCTTTGAAAGTCAATTTTAATCCCATAGCTGATAAATATGAATTCAATTATTCTCCTAGTAATTTAGGTGGATACTTTCCATTTGATTTATATACTAATACTTTAAGCTATAAAGATATACAGAAATTACCACCGAGTGTTCAACCAAAGGCTGTTTTTCAACAATTGATTCCACAGGATGCTAGTAATTTCATAGATGAAAATGGTAGGCTTTCAGCATATGTAAGGTTTGATCACAGTCAACATTTGACACTCAATTCTATGAACGCAGAAGATTTTACTCAACAGCTTATTACTGCTAGAGGTATGATTCCAGATCTATGTGAATTTTTAGATAATGTTGGCGAAGATGTATGGACATCTTTTAACGACGCAGATGCTAGCCGCAGAGACAATAACCCATCAGCTTCAAAGCAGTGCTTGTTTGTAAAGTGCAATGTTGATGAAAAGTTTTATTTAGCACCAAAGTTAGGATTTCGCCCAATACAAATATTCGGAGGTAGCACAACACAAAAATCAAAAGTATCTCGTCCAAGAAAAATTTTCATACCATGCTCTGGCTGGAAGGCTGGATCTTCGCCACAAACTAGAACTCGCTCAGATTTAATTCCCGGTACTGGATGTTATATAGACAGTTACAATTTTATTGAATATAATTATTCTCCAACAATTGCCGGTGGAGATACTATTAATAGATTGGATTATGATAGGCCATATTCAACAGAATTAAATAGTCATATAGTAAATACTTCTCTAGAATCATTAGACACTAGATTTGTTTATGCTCTGATTACATTACCAAATAAAGTGTTACCTACAAAAGATTCAAGATATAGGGATGCTGTGGGTCAAGAGGGTGATACTAAAAGCGTCAAACATTATTTAACTATGGACGTTGTTAAAGGTTTGCCAGAATTCGGTGATATAGCATATGCCAACGAAGCAACGCAGGGTGCAAACAATATCACAGCATTCCCATCTGAAATTGCTAGCAGGGCGTGGTTAGCTGCTAAAAAAGCAAAGTATGCTATGCAATTTGGTTTTCCATATCAAATCCAAATGTCAGCACCGTCGCCAGTTTATCCAGATTTAGTTGTTTTGCCGCTAATGTCTCATGAAAGATGTTATGGTCCTTGGATTTCATCTCAAGTAGATCCACAGTCAAATGCATATGTAAATGTTGGTGGTAGAGTAGAGTTCATTAAAGATGAAAATTTAGCACCTTGGAATTACTCTGGATACGAATTGATGAATGGTGCAGGAATATTACAAGCTCAATTTGCTAATAGCTTATTATTATTTTCAGAACGTGGAGGATTTACTTTTCCCGGCATTCCAAATAGATCACTTTGTCAAGCACTGGAAAATGGTGGACCATTAGTTACAAATATATCTGTTGATGTATCTAGTGCTGGATTAAAAACAACTTATAAATTAGATCTTTACACATCTAGTTTTGGTAAATTACAAAAACAAAAACAAGATATGATTTCTAAAATTAGTAGAGAACGCCAAAAGCTTAGAGATGAGAGAAATGCATTAATTAGAAAAGGAATCGGAAAATCACAATCTAGCATTAATACTGTCGGAGCTGCAAATTTATTTGGTAATAATGGAACCCCAATGAGAACTCCCCAAATGAATAATTACATAGTAGCATCTGTAAATGAATATGAGAGTCAAGTATATGCTCCACTATTACAAAACTATAGCAATTTTGGTGATGGCCCTTCATCTCAAGGCGAGGGGGTTGTAGATCATGGATTTGCAGTTGGAAATACATCCGAAACAGACTTATTAGATTCAATGAATTATTTTGCTGGAGAAAAAGGGAATTTATTATATAACAATCGCTCTTACAAAACCGGCGGGGCTTCTTACGATCAAATATTTAGTCCATATTCTGAAGAATACAATCCAAACATGCCAAACTTTTTAAATATTAATCCAAATACAAGAAGAGGATTTTACGAGAGTTGAAACAAAGGAAAATATATGACTAATTTTTTTAATTCAAGATCTGGATCTATTGTAAAGACTTATCACTATTATGTTACTTCTGATAAAAAGTTGCATGATATAGGATTAGCATCTTATACTAGAAATAGTTTAGAAAAGTTTGGTAAAAGGAAAAAAAACGGAGTAGAACAAAATGATCCAGATATTAGTGAATATTTAACCGGCGGTGTTGATAGCATCAAGCCAATACTTCGCGGTGATGGTAGAACACTAATTGTTTATAGATTTGACAAAGATACAAAAAGATATTTGTATACAACCAATAGTGCTACTGGTGAAGACAATATTTTTTGGACCCCTAGTGGAGATATAGTATATACAAACCTAAAAACATTTCAAGAAAAATTTGATTTATATCAAAAGGGTTGGATCACAAATGATACAGAAGCTTTTAATATTTCATATATTTGGTCAAAAATAAATACAAGCTTGTCTGGATGCATTAGTTTTCAAGCAAATGGATATAGTATTTTATCCCAAGCATCTAGCGGTATTGTAAATATGTTTCTACAGTCTAAGGGAGATGGAAGTAACAGAGGGGTAGCTTTTCAAACACCAGTTATTGCTGGAGTTGCATCAACGGCTGGTGGTATACAACACGCTTTTGGTATAAGCGAAACATTACCGCCGGGAGCTTTTTCTGCCCCAGATGTTGGCGGTGCTAAAAATCCAAATAATACAGTTGCTGGCCCGTTAAATTTACATCTTAATCGTGGAACCGGCAAGTGGGAATCTGGAACTACCCAAACATATTGTCAGATATTAGATGATGTGCCGGGAGTTCCATTGTCAGACTTGCCTAGTAATGTAGATAATATAGACAATGAAACTTTAAAGTTACCATTTACAAGTGGTATTGCTATGGTAATGGAAACAGAAAAGGGCAATCCTCATCTTTGTGTGCCATGTTCTATGGGGTGTAGCGTATCTGAAAAACACAAAATAACTGTAGTGAACAGAACCCCCAGAGCTTTTGTGAAAGGCGAAGTTATATTAGCTAGTCAAATTAATGGAGATTGGGTTCCAGTACCATTGACTAATGGTGTATCGGTAGCGAAAAAATTAGTTTTTGAATGGTCACAAATACAAAAATATATAGTAAATGCAAAAGGATTTTTTAGGAATATTAATGATGCCGGCCAGTTTATGGACAGAGAAGTATATACCGATACTATGAGAGCAAGATTTTATAATACTCTTCCAAGTACATCTTTTACCGATAATGCCCAATATAATAATTTGAGTAATTTAAGACTTCTTAACCTTGCTAAAGCAGAATCTGATAAATATGAAATAACAAGTGGTGGCAGTATAAATATGAATGGAATAGATGACGCATCTTTGAACTCTCTTGGATTACAAACCTTACTAAATAACAGAGTTAGTTATAATTACATGCAATTTTTTGATGCTGATATTATTGGTAAAGACTTGGGTGGAAACAATCTTGGAACTAAATTAAAGAATACGGTGATAGCAAAAACAGAACCAACTAGCTCAGATGGAGTTTCATCTGCAAGTGTGCCGACTAGTTGGGGCTTGTATTTTCCAGATGGATACTCAACAGCTAGTGTGGGAAGAACAATAACTAATACCACTAGCGTTTCTCATTATAGCAGCTTAAACATTTATACTTCCTCAAGTCTTAATTTTGCAAAATATAGAAATACTGTACAAACAGATCAATTCAATCTAAAAGATATGTATTTTTATCATATGCCAGCACAAATGGCACTGAATGGTTCTGGAAATCAAAGTATAGATTACCAATTTTTTCCAATGACCTCTTCTTTTACAAATGATGGTTTTTGTGATAAGATGATAAGATATATACAAAATCCAGTTAAGGGAGATTGGTTAAAAACTTCAACTGGTAAAAATTTATATGGATTGACCCCCATAAATTCTACATCTGTTCAATTTACACCGCTATCATTAGAATTAGCATTATCTTCTACCAAAATCTTGGATAACGGACTTGGTGCTGTAATATATCCAAATAATGGAGGATATAAAAAATTAAAAACTAATTTAAACAATATTAAAGCATATGGAATATATGCTACAGATGATTCATTTTTTGGTAAAGCTTGGGATCGTCTTCAAATTTCTGATGTTAATCTAGAATCAGACGGTTCAGTACTTGCAAAAATATCATTTGGAGACAGGTTAACAAATTTGGGATGGGGAAAAGAGAACTACGGTAAACTTGAGAATATAGGTAAGCCATTCCGTGGAGATAGACCAGACGGTGGACCAGATCTAATACCAACACAGGGAAACAGCATGGAAAGTTCTAATGTAGTAGGAATTATTGCTGCCAAAGCTACATTTTCACTTACTGCCGGTGGAGCAATAGAGTTAAAGACTAATAATAAATTCGGAATGCTTGCATATAAACAGTCCACTATGGCAAATAGTAGTTTTTCAACTGTGTTCGGTGGTATAGCTGGTCTTTTTATTCAAGATAATAGTGGTCTTTCTAAAACATCTGATAATGTTCAGTGGGGAGGAAGTCTTGGGGATGAAAAAGTACAAGATTTAGGAACAACTGCACTCTGGTGTGCCGTATATGATCACTGTCCAAATACCATATATGATGGAAGATATTTTGCACCACTTCAATTTAATCCTTCTGGCGCATCTGTAGACTTTGATGAAGTTAATCTTTCTGTTGGTCAAATTGTTGGTTTAGCTAATAAAACTATTCCAACAATTAAAAATAAAATTAGAAGAAACATGTTATTATCAAACGGTGGATTTGCATATGTTAAGAAAGTCATATCGGCTAATCCAGCTTCAATAAATATTAAAAAGGCTGGACGGGGTTACAGTGAAGGGGATAAAGTAGTTTTTAAAATTGGTGGTAAAGAAGCAGTATTTTTGGTATCACAAACTTCTGGTGGTGGTGGCATAGGAGGTTTAATTCCAGATCCAGACCTTGGAGTTGACGCATATGGCGAAACCGCTGATGGAGGAACTAGTAATCCATTTAAATCTGGAGTCATAAACGGAGTTATAACATCAAATAATGTTGATCCCGACCCCGACGCAAAAGCTGTAATAGAATTAAGTTCTGGTAAAGTCATAGAAAAACTATTAGTTGATAAGTTACAGTTTCATGGCTACAAAAAAGTTACCCCGTCTGATGCAAATGGAAAGGGTGATTCTGGAGGATTTGTTTATGGTAATAAAACTACAACTTTTTCATTACCAAAAAATAGTACTGGAAAATACGATTTATTCTTTTTCTTTGTAAGCGATATTGCTAATTATCCAGAAGGAGGAGTCCTTTGGGAAGGTGCTAGCGAACCGCAGGGAAGATATGTCAATCTAGAAATAACAACTATATAATAAAAGTGTATATTACTGTATAACCCACGAAAATAGGGAGAATTCTATGGCTGAAATCAAATTTTATGGTAATTATGTAGCTTCATTGGATGAGAATCTAATAAGGCACGATTTAGGGTCTGGAATAGGATTTTATGGTCTAGACTTTGGAATTTCTGTTCCAATCGGCTCACAGCAAACATCAACTTGGATCACCAACTCTGATGGGACTGTTCCCGGCCCAAGATTGAACAATACAGCCAAAGTAGCCAGTGGTATTGGCAGCAGTAAAGGTACTGTCAGCATTAATGGTACTAATGCTATTGATTTAGATTTACTACCAAATTATTTATGCCCATTAAATATTAGATTCACTCATTCAACCCCAGTAAAAGTTCAAAATGGAAAATTAAGAATATTTGCTAGAAATGATGGAATTAGTAAGCCAGCCAGCGGAGTTACAACTTGGGTTTATGAAGCTAGAAGACCAACATCTTCAACTAATCCAGCGTTAGGGAGTTTAAATCTCAGGGGGGTTTCAGATTTCGTGTGGGCAGAATTCGATCCATTATCGACCCAGACTGAATTGCCCCTTACTCCATCTCCGGGTATGAGTGGATTAAATACAAGTAATCTGGACGCTAATGCAAGTTTAGGATATACTAGTCAAAATGGTATATCTCATAGTTCTTCTAGACATGATTGGTATATTGCTCTCAGTTCAGAGCCAGAGAGTATCGGAAGTAAAACTAATTATGCTTTATATTATACAGTAGAATATCTATGAAAAAAGGGGCGGTTTCCCGCCCCCAGATCATCAGTAATTCCAGCACCTATGTCTGTGTCTTACGACCGGCATAGGTGTTGTTGTATAATAAGGATACCCCCAATAAATTCTTTGATCAATAATTGGTTGAGGATAAACTACTATTGGCACAGGAACCGTAACGATTAACTGCGGTGCTTGGTACACCATAGTTTGGACAACCACCGGTTGCTGAACAATAGGAACCGGTTGTGGTACAATGTAAACTGGATAATTAGCAAATCCCTCATTTGATATCCCTATCAGCATAAATAGTATTGCTAAACATCTCATTCTGCCTTCTCCGTCTTTGGATTCCACTTGACCCAACCGTTATCGGAAAGCCAGTTACCTTCATTGTCCTTACGCTTTGGAAATAGACCGCCACCCTTCTTGTGGACACCGAATGATAGTCTAGCACCACACTTCATACAGCGAAGTTCGTAGTACTGGTTATCATCAACGGTACGAACCACAAATCTGATATCATCAGATCCACACTTACCACATGTGGTTTCCTCAAATACCTCTTGAAATCTACTTAGTTCATTAAATAGATCCTTCTGTGATTCGCCCTCTATTTCTGCCTGTAGTCTGCCATTCTTTGTTGTATATAGAATCTTCATTTACGCCACTCCTGTTTATAGCCTATAATATCTTGTGGAATTGAACTCTTATCACGCTGGTAATCGTTTAGTGAATCAATGATTTCACTAGCGATCTTCTTAGAAACTTTCTTTCCGCTATCAACACTAAAACGTGCAAATAGCTTCTCTCCATCAATATTGAGTTGCTTACACTTTACATCAATAAAGTTGTATTGTGCATCACTCATTCTACTCTGATCGTCATACTCGCCCTCGCTAGCATTCTTAGTATTAGAAATATCCCTGACGATCTTTGCTGTATCCTTCTTAGTTAGTTCTTCGGCAGCAACACCCTTAATCTTTAGTGCCTTACGCAAAGCCCTTGCTTCTGCTCTGGTGCTAGCAATAGCAACCGCAAAAGCACAGAACATGTCATCAGTGTTGCCTTCCCAAGAGTCTGCAACTTCCGCATACCTCATACCATTAGCAAATTCTACGCTAAATATGACGGTCGCTCTACCATGATGATCTTCTCTTTGAACTGGAAAGACCTGTGTTGGGCCACTAAACATAATTGGACCCAGCACAAGCTCTGCTACACGCCTTAAACCGGCAACTAGAGGATGACCATCAACCATCTCTGACTCAGTGAATAGAGTCATAGCGTAGTCATGCCACTCTGGGGAAAGCATGGATGGAACATCTGACACTACAACGTCCTTAACTGATGTATTTGTATTACTAGGTGAAGATAATACCACTTCTTCAAAAATACTTTCAATATTACTCATATTTCAATCTCTATATACCTTTCTGATTTTGGAGGGAACGACTCCTTTATTCTACTCAAACATTTTAAAATGTCAAGTCTCAACTTCTCCTTATCGGCTAAACAAACCGAGTCAGATAAGTTTTTTATTCTCAAAATAACCATCCCTTTGCTTAAGATAAGACCACTCTTTTGCGTATCGGCCTTAATTTGCTTCTGGAGCTTTTCTTCTCCCCATATCGGAAGAAAGTGGGATGGGCCGTCTACCTCTATTATAGTCTTGATGGAGGGTACGTACATATCAAGTTCCATGTCGTGATTTTGGATAAGGTGCTTTTTGTGATATTCAACACTATATCCTGCCCTAGTTATTTCTTCGTATAAAAATTTCTCTAATTTAGATCCTTCTTTGCCAGCAATTTGAATACTCTTAATAGCAGCAGTCATCATTTTATCCTTTTCTACGTCGGATAATTCTTCCCACCTTTTCTTTGATTGTGCTACGCGAGATTCATATATTTCGTCTGACATATCATCCCAATACTTTTTAAGACCAGAACTAATCTTTAGCTTTTCTTCTTGTGTTCTTATCTTGCCGCTAGTTGGGTGAGTGGCAGTTCCACTCTCTATTGCATTCTTCTGCGCCTCACTTTTAGTCTTTAGATTAACGCCACTCTTGATAAGAATACGTCTTATGCGATTGGGATAAGTATTTAACTCTTCCGCAATCTCATAAGTACTCTTATGCTGTTTGGTATACATCGTTATTATTTGATTTGTATTCATCTTCGCACCTTGCTATTAAGTTGATAATGTCATTAAAATTTTCTGATATTCCTATTGGACATTTACCTGTGATTCTATATATTTCTTTTGAGTCTTTTTCTGATCTAGATATAATTTGCACATTTTGTACAGATGTCACCAATCTCAGAGTATTCTTCTCTTCATTCCATCCATGATAGTAAAAGATATTAATATTATTCACTACCTTTAAGGACGTTGCTAAAGCCTCTAATGATGTGACTATCAAATTTCCATTGAAACTCCATAAGTCTGTTGAATTAAACATTCCGCACAGAGTATGATTTTCATTAAAATCTACATCATCATAAAAGATACTTATATCATGTATTGATTTATTGTTTATATTGTTATTAACTAGAGAGCTTATATAATGTAGTTGTTCTTTATCTGATAATCTAGATATATATATTCCTAAATTCATTGATCCCACGCTCCTGTCATGTTTGAAAAATAATTGTTTCCTAAATAATAATGTCTATCAAATTCAGCGGATTGTAAAAATGGATTCAGCGTTGATCCAATATCTAGGTATGTATTGTCTTCACAGTGTTTAGTTAGTTCATAACACAATATATTACCAAATGGCCCGCAACAGAATAAGAATATCATATCTTTTAAGTTTCTATCGGTAATCATAGACTTACTTTTTTCAATTAGATCCCAATTGCTTTGCCAAGCATTGTTCTCTACCGGAAAAACTATTTTAGGTCTAAATGGTAGACGTTCTATTTTAGCGTTCTTATTACAAAATAAAACAACGGGTCTTTCCTTGTAGTGGGGCAATATGTTATTGATATAATATTTATAATTGCTATTTACCCATATGTCTGCCCATGTCAAATGACTTTCTTCTTGACCGGACAACTCTTTCATTTGCTGGTGAGTTTCTAAGCCAAAAACGTTAACGCACGTAACTCCTACAAAATATCTAGAATTTTTATATTGAAAAGCATTTATTAGTTCTTGTCTCTTCAATTGATCTTGCTCATTATTAGGATCAAACCAAAACTCTTTATTGTTTATTGGTTGATTGCACATGACAGACCATTCTCCATCACAAAACTTCGAAAAGCTTATATTATCCTTAGACTTTAGTGCAGACTCTAAAACCTTGATATCTTCTCTATAATCTTTATTCGGTGGCGTTGTGAATTTCATTTTGTTCCTTTTCTGATTCTTCTTCAGCTATTGTATATCCCATTTGTCTCACAAAGTTCCAATATCTATTCATACCAATATTTGCGTGATAATCCATAGATATTGCTACTGGCTCTTCACCGTATTTTAATGCTGTCTCTGGCATAGATCCCCACATGTCCATATCACCTTTTGGGTGCGGTGGAACATATGTATTTAATCCAAAATGCCTTTTTACAGCGAATGATAGATGCGTATCCTCTCCGTATCTCATTGGATTTATATCCGGCATTTCTGCCCAGAAAGCTCTCAACCAATTTTTTTCAAAGAACCAAGAATGACAACCCATGTCTACTCTTACGGTTTCTTCATTAGGATTACACCATCCAACGGCTGTATAGCTTTTTGGTGCTGGGTATGTCAGGTCATAACCTTTGTGTGCTATTACTCCCCTAGTACTCAATATACCATTATGAGTTTCCAATGTTTTTAAACAGTTTTCTAGCCACTTTTTACCCGGAATGGTATCATCATCAATTACACACACGTATTTAGTTCTTGCATTTAAAGCTACGGCAAATCTTCCCCAGCTACCATAATCAGTGTTTGATATTATTGTATTGCACTGGTTTAATATATCTCTGTCAAATTGTACATTATCAACAACATTGACCCACATCATTATATCTATATCACTCACTGTTTGAGATTTGATGGCTTCAAACTGTTGCTTTAAAACGTGCGGCCTTTTGAATCCGCTAAGAACTATAGTAATTAGATTACTCATTTAATTTCTCCAATAATTTTAGTAAGTTCTGATGCTTTGTCATCAATATGTAAACTATTTAATAGTGTTTTTAGTCTGTGTAAACAAGTGTGCTTGTTTTTTACTGATGATAATAATTTTTGCCCCTTGAATATATCGTCTATTTTATCTAGATCCTTGGTGTCTTTTGTGTCAAATGTGACCTTAGTTCCACTATATATAGAATTAAAAGCTAATTGTGAACCTATATATGATCTACCCTTAAACACAATCTCTTTGTAGTTACGGAATAAAGTGTTCAAAACATGAACAGGCAAAATAAAATCTACTTTATCAGCTAACTTATGATTCCATGAAGAGTAATGATAAGTTCCATCTAATTCCACTATATCCTCTTCTTTTTCTACAAAAATCAATTTTTCTATAGAATATTCAGCATTTCCAGAATTCAAAAATATATCTGCTGATTCTAGTATTTTAATATATGAGCCATTCTTTAGCTCAAGATTGCTATTTCCAAAAAATTTAGCATTTATTTTTTTGTCACTTAATGAGGCGGCAAAATCTTCTAATGATGTAGTATCTATATTATTGATATTTATTAATAGTGATATATTTTTATTGGATAACATATAGTGTATCATATCTTTTGAAACACCGCTTATGTGAGTTATTAAAATATCCGGCTTGAAAAGATCAAATTCGTCATATATGCTGCTTCTACTATCGAAAATCTTAGACTCGATATTTATCTTAGAGAGGGCAGCATTGATATAAAACGGCTCAGTATTCCAAGGTGTGCTGTAATCAGATATTAAAAATTTCATGATTATCCTTTATAGTGTGATAAGTTTTGATGTTATTTATTTTATAGATCGGAAATTTGTTTTCGATGCAAGAAATGGAGTAATCATTTTTGATAATGTCGTTTATAGCTTCAAAGATAAACTTTTTCTTACTATCTTGATGATTCAAAAATTTTCGTAATGTGTCTATTACCTCTGCACCGTTTAAATATAATAGCTCTGACCAAGTTTTATATGCACCAAAAGAAAAATGCTCTGCTATATTTTGAGAGTTTACATTTATGCCAATCTCTAGGTTTTCGCATGGGTTTCGTTCAACAACGGCACATATTTTATTAGTATCTATTAGCGATAAAGCTTTTTTGTTTATTAATAGACTCCCATCCACGACAAGAATTTTCTCATTAAAAGTATTATTAATTGCTATTCTGAAGCCCTCACATGAATTGCAAGATCCAAATACTTGATTTTCAACTATTCTTATATTAAGATTTTTATACTTTGAGCGTATATACTTTGATATCTTTTCACCATCAAACCCAATGCAAACTATTATTTCGCTATTTGGGAAACATTTTTTAATGCATTCTATTTGTATATCTATTAACACTTTCTTATTTATTTGAATCAATGATACTGGACCATAAGATTTCATTCTATATCCCGGCAGATCACATAGCATTATTATTGTAACAAAATCATGTATTTTTTCTTCGGCCTGTTTTTTGATTATTGTTCGTTTTTTCTTTATTATTCTTACCATTTAGAACTCAATATATAAGTTGTTATTTTTTATTTGTTGTTCTACTTCTGGGTATTTATTTTCGAAATCTAAATACAATTCTGGATATAGTATTTTAAAAGCTAATGTTGATATAGCTGTTTTCGATCCACTCTTAAATATTAGACCTCTCCCAAGATCCTCATTTATAATAGTATCAATATCTAGTATAAATTTTTCTATTCCTATGTAATTAGTTTCATCTACTATGGTATGAAATGCACTAGCAGACTTGAGTAATGTCAAGTATATGTATTCGGCCTTATTAATGTACATAGAGACAAATATGTTATGATCAGTATAAACTAGATTTTTGATTTTCTCTTTTTTGTCATCAGAAATTTGATATGAATGAAACAACTTTAGTATGTATTTTTTATTGATTGTTGATAAAAGTGATTGAATATATTCCATCATTTCATCATCTATATTATCGCAATTAATTAAAATATCACAGGTTATTGAAGATTCAAGCCTTGCTTTGCTTAAATCCTTTTGTCCATTATTCCAATCCTTAGTTTTGTATAGGTTACATATTCTATTTATTACAAAAAACTCTTTTTCGTTATCATAGGCTTCTATAATATCCTTTTTGAATTTTTCTATCCGATTAGCTTCACATGCAACCTGAGTGTTATCTTCGTATATGGCAAAGATACATTCTTTACAGCTAGTTTGGCTAATTGTGCCTGACGGCATGTAATTCATATGTCGATCCTTTCAAAAACATTTTTTCAGTTTTGATGCCTAATGCATCTAATCTATCAGATAGATTTTTGCAGTCATAAATAGCTTTTCTGTTATATACGACCTCATTGAATACATCGCAGTCAAGAACCTTATTTATCATATCCATGCATAGACAATTTGCATCAACCCCAGTAATTAAGAGATTACCATTCATTCTAAGTAATTGTCTTATCTTTCCAAGAAAATTATTGATGTTATTGTGTGGTACTTGCTCTATGGTATTTATCATCACGATAGAACTGATAGAATTATCTGGTACATCTAAATTGATCATACCATTTTCTATCATAACTGGATTATAACCATCTACGCAGTCAGATATATCGTTTAATATCTGTATCTTCATTTTGTTGATTCCTCATAGGCTTCATCGAACAACTTATTCCAATTATTTACAAACTGTGTTTCTGAAAAATTATCTTCTATAGTTTTTCTAGCATTAGCACCGATTTTTTCTCTTAGGCTTTTATCATTTAATAGTAATTCTAGATATGACCTTAACTCACCCTCGTTATTTGAGATAAAGCCATTTTCTCCATTCTTGATTATCTTTGGTATCATGCACGTTGCCGTGGAAACAACAGCACACCCACAGGACATAGCCTCTAGCAAAGACATGGGTATTGGACTAAGAGTTGAACTATTAAAATATACAGCGCACTGATTATATGAATCGACCAAATCATTTATACTTTTAGCAGCTTCTGAAAGCCCTTCTGTATCTCCTATTAGTTTTGTATTTAGTCCACTTGTTATTCTTTTCCACCCGGAGAAATTCAAACAATAATCTCTTTTAACAAAGTCATTAGCAACTGTTAAAATTGTATTATTTTTTTCAATGTCTTTGACACTAAAGGTGCTGGTATCTAATCCATGATGAATAACTTTTCCATCTAACTCCCAAGCAGATCTAGAAAAATCCGATATAAAAACATTTATGTCGCCATTCATACTCCGCATTTCTTCAATTTGCTTTTGTGCCATTGAATTAGGGGTTGGTAAGGTGTGTTCTAAACATATGATTGGCAATCCAAGCTGCCTATTTATATTTTGAGCCATTTGAAACTGTCCAAATTTGCTCTGAACAAGAATCATATCAAAATTTAAATAATCACACAATTGATTTTCTGGTAGAATATGATAATTTGCTGGAATATCTGTTTGATTTGAATTCCACTTTTTCATGTTTGAAATATTCAACGCATAAAACTCATGATTTGTTTTACATAGCCCTGTCTCATACCTTTCGTGAGTAGGAAAAGTAAGAATATTATACTTATCCTTTTTTGGACTATTTGCTAGACTAATAATTCTATTTGTTGTATTATTCAGCATTTAGTATTTCCTTTATAATATTTCCCACATTTTCATAAGAAAACTTTTCTGCACACTCTAGCCCTTTTGTTTTATCTATATTACCCCTATTGTCATAATAGAATCTCATGGCAGATTTTATCTCTTGCTCATCTGGAGTAAACCACAATTCCCTACCGGTAAAAATATTGGGAAAAGCAGAATCAGAATGTTCACAAACAGACTGTACCCCATTTATTAGTGTTCCATGATTTCTATCTAAGATATATTCTTTTGGTCCACCCTCATTGCTACATATTGGAGTATTGCCAAAGCACATAGCATCAAATGAAGGAATAGACCACCCTTCACCGTGAGTTGTGTTGACCATACAATCACAAGATTTATGTAATATATCTATCTCTTCTGAAGTCATTTCGTCTGATATTATGATTTCTTCATGATAATCTTCAATCTTAGGATAGATTCTTAGAGTCTTTTTAATTGAATCACACATACTTTTTACATGATTTTTTAAATCTGTTGAATTTACTCCAAATTTCTTAATCTTAAGAACCAACGAAACCGGCTCATATGCATGAAATTCGCTATGAAAAGATTTGATAACTGATTCTATATTTTTTCTTTCATTTATATCTGCAATATAATAAAATTTGAAGCTGCTATTTTTAGCTCCAAAATTAACTCTCGTCTTTATGTCTTTTTTGTATCTACTAATATCAAATGCGTGTGGAACGTATTTTACATTACTAAAGCCATCTTTTTTCATATTATGCAATTGAGTATTATTTGGAACCCATATTTCATCAACAAGACTCAGGCTTGTTTTCCAAGGATTGTATTTTAAAGTATTAGACTCACCAACATAGTAGGCAATATTCTTTTTGAACTTAGAAGTTCCAACTATATGGTGTGGTAATAGGTGCTGGATGCAAAAATCAATATTGTCTAAAGACTTTTTTTCTAGCTCTGTTATCTTATCTGGTATACTAAATGGTTTTGGTGTTAGTTTTACATTCCTACAAACTACATCTATACCAGCTGAATCTATAGCATGTATTAAATCTATAGCTGCTTTTGACCAGCCGCTACTTTCTTTATAATGTCCTATATATAATAATTTCATGTCATCCCTCTAGCTTTCAGCATTTCGATTCTTTTGTTTTCCCAAAAATTTCTTCTTTGGCATAAATAAGCCATTTGATCATAAGCGGTATTAAAATCAAATGCATTTCTGCTATTTTTTCCATCAAACATAGATGAATTTTCATTAAAATACATTCCACCAGTTGTGGATGTAGAACTTTGATATGTCAAATCTCTTATCATCCTTGATTCAAAGTATGAATTTAATCTTTCTGGTTCTCCTAGCACTTCCGCAATGAGCCATCTAGCAATATCTTTATGCGGTATGTTATTAGGTAATTTTTCTGGCTTTGGTTTTGGGGTAGATATCCTTGGTTGATTTTTCCAATTATCAAAATCTTCTGATATTTCTATACTATCAAAGAAACTTTCCCAAGCACTTCCGCTCTTATCCCACTGATAATGCTTTAGAAACGCTTGTCTGGTATCAAAACCTAGTCTTCTTCTTATACTGACAGGCTGTTCGAAAAACTCTTTAAACTTTTGAGCGGCTAATATATTGTCTGGAACCGCTCTAAAACATCCAGTTTCAAGTTCTTTGTATAAAGCTTTTGGAGTAAGTGGAGTTCCACCAAGATTTCTGACTACACTTTCCATAGCAGAATAATCTGTGGCCATTACTGGTACTCCACATGCGGCGGCTTCTACTTGTGGTAATCCAAAACCCTCACAATTAGCATACTGAACATATAGATCAAACAAGTTTATGATCTTAGAAAGTTCTTCATATTCTACGCCGTGCTTTACGTTAGACAAAGATGAACCAAATTGACCAGTATATGGAGATTGTGTAATAGCACCCTTAAATAAAGATGGGAAAGGTTTTCCAGTTTGTCCACATATATATGTAAAATATACTTTAGATGATAGCTGGTATTGCTGTAATAACTCTGGAATGTCCCAACCTAAGTCGGGGTAACTTGTATGACAATATAAATAATAATTACTGCTATCTTCTACGCTGTCTAATAAAAGTCTAAATGCTTGAAATAAATCTGGATATAATTTTCTTCGCTGGTTTCTCATCACTGTTCCAATAATTTTAGCATCTGGATTAATTCCCATTGATGCTCTAAGTCCAGCCTTATCTTCTATTGGTTGATAAGCACTGTGTGCAGACGGAGGAGAAATGCCAATATAGTTTATCTTACCGCCAGACTGTTGTTTCAATACCTCGCCAGCCCACTCAGAATATGTTAAACAGGCATCAGCGGATTCATATGTTGATACCCACTGCCTAGCCTGCGGTCTAGCATCTACTGTGGGCATAATGCACCATTTAAAATTTCTTCTAAAGGGCGACCGTTCAGCAAAATCAAGCATCCAAAAATCTCGTATATCGCATACAACGTCTGGTAAAAAGTCTAAACATACATGCTCAAACATTGTTTCTCCAAACTGAGCCATTGGATTTTGTGCGTATTGATCTTTTTCTTCTTGTGAGCAGGAATTGTCTGGAACAACTCCATAAAATTTCCAAGGTATATTTGATGCTCTTGGGTCGCTTCTTTCGCCATATGAAGCCATTTCCGCAATATCATACTTGCCAGTGCTGTATAAATAATTGAGTATTTCTCTTGTGTAAGTAGCATAACCAGTATTTAAAAATGTTGCTTCACTGCAAAATAATATTCTGGGTTTTCTCATATAAAAAATCCTATTTCTTTATCTGTTCCGGGTGAATTTTTTCTGTAAGTTTCATATCTTGAGAAGGCTATGAGCCGGTTTTTATATACGCAGCACCACCTATTATTCATTGGAGTTTCTTGTCCTATACCTATAATTTTATCATTATCAATATAGTCATTTGATATAACCTCATCTACTGAAAGGAAGTTTTTAATATTTTTATACATATCTCTAGTAGTAAAATAGAAGGCGTCATTTGATGAGGTCGGATTCATTATGTCTAATATGCAATTTTTAATGATTGGGTGATCTGATTCACAATATAAAAGAGCTTGAAATGTAGTATTCTGGCAAGCACCAGAATTAATGCTGAAAAATTCTATGTTATCAGAAATATAACTTGATATTGGGGCAATATGTTCAATGTCTATATCGCAATAATAACCACCATACTTTAGTAGATAACAATATCTAAAAAAATCACCTCTTGTGCATCCAAGATTTAGGCTATTAAAAAAGTCTACATACGATGAATCGTATTCTTTTGATAAGAATGAAACAATATCATTATCTGTAAAAAAGAGTAAATTTTTATCTGAATTCAATCTTTTGATGTTATTGAATACATAGTTAGGAATATTATCATTTCTATATGTTAGTATGATATTATTTGGTATCATTCAGTCCTCAATGTCGCCATGGCAAAAATCAAATTCATTTACCCTAAATATTATTTCAGAACTATCCTTATCTGGATGTTTGGCAGAAGCACTAACCACTAATTTGGTTCCTTTTGTTGCATATTTTTCTATGGTTTCTGCACCAGTATGCCAAGCTTCACAATTTATATAAGTTGGAATTCTATTTTTTTCCCCGCTTTTAGTTTTGCGGTAAGTATAGACTACCATAGTAAATTCTGCTAAAACTACATCATTCACAACAGAAACGTTGGGATTTTCTACTAAATATCCCGTAAAAGAACATATATTCATTCAAATCTCCTATCTTAATATATTAGCAACGACTGATCAAAAAAACAACCGTTAAATTTCATGAATCTTATCTACTATAAATGATGTATCTTTATCACTTACTGACCCACAGAAAATTAAGTTGTTTCCTTCATATAGAATATATTTATACTTTTCACGGGTCTTTGGAAATACTATAACACTGTCTAATATGCACGTATCATCCTCTATAGTCAAAAATGACATGACCTGACCCTTAGATTCGCCTTTATTGATGGTATAATCTGATAGTCTTTGAATGTTGGCAACTACGCACATATCCTTACCCTTCTTGCCATTGATTATTTCTTTGCAAGTTGTGTTAGCAGCAGAAGTGTCAGAAGTCTCAACCTTCGTCATTGTAACTGGACATCCTAGAAATTTGACCTCTTGATCTATAATCCAAGTTGGATCGTCTTCTAGATCATACGGTGGACTTACTAATAGTTGTATTTCATTTTCTATAGCCTGCTTCCTGTCAGCTTTGCTAGTTCCACCACCATCTTTTTTAGTCGGTGCTAAATCTCTCAAGCAATCCACAAAGGAACTCCACTTTTTATCACTATAATGATTTAATATCCAAGTCTGTTCTGCTTTGGTGAGAGTTCTATAAATTTCATAATCATAGAGAGCTTTGTTTCTAGTAACACTGCTCTTGAAATTTCTAAAGAATCCTATTGAGGCTAAAGCCTTGAATGCAGTAGAGCTAATATTTGATCCTATAAAAAGCAAGATTTCAAGCCAAGTAAATTCCTTTACTGGTTTACTCAAAGTCTTTTCAGCTTCATTTATAGTTTCTATTAACTTATCTCCGGTCGCACCCGTTAGTGACTTTACATCCTTAATACCAAAGTATATCTTACCACGCTTAATATTGAACTTTCTTTCAAAGTTGGTTAAGCTTGGAGTTCTTGTCTCAATATCAAATAGTTTTGCCTCAGATATCAATTCATAAACTTCTTGATGAGGGTCTTGCTTTTCATTCGCGTAGAACAGGTAAGACAAAAAGAATTCCTTGGTGTTATGAGCCTTAAAGTATGCACTCCAATAAGAACATACAGCATATGAAACACTGTGGGATTTATTAAATGCGTATCTTGATGATTTCTCAATCCATCCGAAAATTTCTTCTGCGTTCTCCTTACTTACAATTCCAACACGCTCTGCCCCCGCTATGAATGATTTTTTGACTTCATTCATGAGGTCAGCCTTTTTCTTTCCAATGGCCTTACGAAGAACGTCTGCCTCTTGTAAATTGAAACCAGCGATTTTCTCTGCTATACGCATAGACTGCTCTTGATATACAAGAACTCCATATGTTGGCTTTAGAATCTCTTCAAGTGCTGGATGAAGATATGTTACTTCTTCTCTACCGTGCTTACGGTCTACATAATGCTGGGTCATGCTTTTCCCATCAACAATTGCTTTCAAAGTTCCCGGCCTAATGATAGCAATTAGTGCTGATAGTTCTTCAATATTATTTGGTGCAACTTTTTTAGACCATGATTTTCCAAGGTTACTTTCTAATTGAAAGATTCCCTTAGTCTTGCCTTCTGCGAACAGTTGCCAAGTTGTTTTATCATTATAGTCTAAATTATTTAACATACAAATTTCCGTCAGCAAAAGCCTTATCAAAGTTCATGTTTTGGTATACCGCACGATGAGTTTTCATAAGCTTAATAAATATATTTGCTTCATCTTTAACGTCCTGTAGAGCATCGTGAGCATTGTCAAAACTTAAGCCCATTCTCTCACGCAAAGAATCCATGCTTATAGATCTAACACTGGGATCGCTTTCAGTCCAAGCAAATACACTATCCATGATATCTATCTTATAGACTCTACTGAATAGTTTTTGCTGCTCTCTCTCTTTGTCCCAAGGTCCAAAATCTCTACATAGTCTGTTTATTATGTGCATATCGAAGCCAATTATATTAAAACCAACAGGGATAGGATTAAAAAATGGTTCACCCTTCCAGTTGTATTGATCAACAAATTTTGTAAATTTATTCCATACGGACTTTAAGGATGGTGCTAATTCTAATTGCTCCCTTGTCTTCTTTGTTATCTTTAGAGCTTCATCTTGTATGGGGTCAAATCCAGCCGCTATAGCTTTTTCATCATCAAAAATAGGCTTAATTTCACTGTTGAATTGCCCCTTCATCTGCAATGTTCTTCCATCTAAGGCAATAGCGGCGATTTGTGTTGGTTGAGTACGATGTGGATTGCGTGATCCTGTTTCAAAATCAAATATAATATAGTCTCTATTAGCCATTAGATACTCCTGTTAGTTCTTCAATCTTCATAATTTTATCTAGCAAATTGATTCCTAGAACGTCAAACTTTACGTGGCCCAGTGCCTCTAAGTCTGCCATTTCAAGTCCAGCCACCTTTTCTGACGAGCCTTTTTGTTTTACCATTGGGCATACCTTTTGAAGTGGCTCTGCTGAAATTACCACACCGGCAGCGTGTTTGCCTTGAGTTTTAAATGTTCCCTCTATCTGAATAGCTTGTTCAAAATATTCAGCATACTCTCCCTCAAGTTTTCCATCTTCTGATATTCTACAGAAATCTCTTAGATCCTCAGAGTTATTAATCAAAGCCCACTTAATAATAGATCGATCTTCATCATCCATTTCTGCTAATTGATCTGAGATTCTTGCTTCGTCTGGTATACAGTTACTTATAGCATTCATTTCAGAGAATGAGCAAGCCTCATTAACACGTAAAACTTCCTTAATAGCACTCTTTCCTTGAAGTCTTCCAAACGTTAACATTTGGCTAACTCGACTATTCCCATACTTATCTTTTAGATATGCAATAATTTCATCACGCTTAGTACCGGGAACGTCTATATCAATATCTGGTAGAGATATATGATCAGCACTGTTTCTTCCAGCGTTATAAAATCGTGCAAATAGAAGGTCAAACTCTATTGGGTCAATCTTCGTTATGCCAATTAAATATGAGATTAAACATCCTGCGGCAGATCCTCTACCGGGACCAGATAGCCAACCCATATCATTAACGTGCTTTATAATATCACGAACAATAAGAAAATATCCGAATAGATTAGCATCTTTAATAACATCAAACTCTTCCTTGAATCTACTCAAATACTTCTGCTTATCTTCTTCGTTTGATACCTTGTTTTGATCTATTAATATTTTCTTCCAGCCAATACGACATAGTTCCTTGAGATAATCTTCTTCTGATGCCCCTTTTGGACATTCAAATTTAGGCAACATTGGCTTGCTGAGAATATCGTAGTCTTCACACTGGTCATAAATCTCTTTTAGTTTAGATGAGTCTAAGCCCTTAGATTCGTCTTTGTCTTTAACGTAGAAAGAGTCTTGCATAAAATATACCAATTTATCCATATGCTCTTGGGGATATTTTGAGTCTACATTTATACCACCGCTGTTGTCTGGCCTAATGCATTTCTTTATTTTTGGTAGCGTAGTCTTCATATCAGAACATAATAATATTCTGTGAAGTTTGGCATCTTCCCTATTTGTATAATAACTAATAGGCATTGATTCAGTAGGAGCATTATAGACACTAATCAAATTTTTACTGATATTTGTGTTGTCATATTGCTCTGGTAATTTACCATTTTCATCTAGTGATGAAACCATCTCAATTAACTCGTACCACCCATCTTTATTCTTAGCAAAAAGTGTAGCAAAATCAAATGAGCATCCAATGATGGGCTTTATACCCTGTTTTTTGCAGGCTTTATAAAAAGCAACTGCACCAGATAATGTTTTATAATCACAAATACCACATGCTGGATATCCATTATACTTACATTTTTTAGCCAATTCTTCTGGCTTTGAATAACCTTTGAGCAAACTGTAATGGGTATAATTCTTCAACGGGAACCAGTTCATATATTTCCTTATTCAAAATCAAGAGATCAACAACTTATTATACCGCCTTGGGGGCCATAAGTCAATATGACCCCCATTCAAAATTTAATTACCAACTCTTACACGCCCAATATCGACTTTTCCACTTTGGACCCGGATTATCACAATTGTGTCTAGCTCTGAAACTCTTACGTCTTTCTGGAATGTTTTTCTTAATTGTCATATTTGGATCGCCAAATCTAACAATAACAACATTTCCACTCTCATTTTTGACGTATACTGCAAACTTTTTAGGACCATTAGAAGTTCTAAATGGTTTATTAAGAGTAACTTTTCTTCCTTGGTACTCGCTGCCTTCACCCATATACATTAAGACTCTGCCATCTTTTTCGTAATAGCCTTTGCGTCTGTATGTATAAACTTCTCCAGTTTTTGTATCTTGATATTCATATGAACCTTCTGTTTCTTCTTCATCGTCGCCGGTATATTCATCTTCGTATTTCCCCGGTTCATAGTATTTAACGAAATCATATACATTTTGTATATAGATTTCTGCTTTGGAAATCATATCCTTAGTCCAATCTTGGAATTCTACTGACAACTGCATAACTTTTAATTTTGTGACTATTTCCATAAGCTGATCGTGCATTTTTTGTATTTGCTCAAGAGCCATTTCATCACCACCATCAGATTGAGCTTTTTTCCAAGCTTCTGGATCTGGACGATCTTTGTCGCCCCTTTTTGCTGGCTTGTAGTTTTTACCTTCACGTTCTTTTTTCTTACGTATATTTTCCCATAAGCCGGGTTTTTCTGCTGCAATATCATACTCTTCTACTTCTTCGCCAAAGTCTTCATACTCTGCTTGAGTTGGGATATAAAAATTTTCTTCTGTGATTTCTTCTTCGTATCCATAATTTTCCATTTGCAATTTAAAATCAGCCGCTTCTACGCACCCACAATCTGCGGTAGCTTGACCAATACAAATTGCCACTCTTTGAGAATTATCTGGATATTCTTTTTTCATAACTTCGCTACCCATGCATCGTGCTACGAACTTATCTTTGTCTTCATCTTTATTTCTTTTAGGAAGTGGCATAATTGTCTCCAAGTATTAGTTTTTTAGCGTCGTTAAAAATGTTATCTAAGCTTTCTCTGGGTATTCTATTTCTAAAATAGTTGTAAGCACCCAACACCATTATGTCATTTGGATCTTTAGTTATTTCTAGCCATCCAACGAAATAATTCCAAACCCTGTCCTCTAAGACTAGTCTATATTTAACACCTTCTGGTCTACCAAATCTATGTAACCATCCTAGTTGTGGTAAGCATATTGCCCGTCCACCATTTCTTCTAAATTTTTCGTGTATATATCCTTCTTCTCCACCAAATCCTTTGAAGTGCTTATTAAAGCCTAGCCAGTTTTTTGTCTCGCATGAAAAAAGTCCAAGCCCCATCATTGGTATATCAAAAGGTTCTCCCTTTTCGTAAGCTTCTGTATTTGTCCCCCATGTTCCAAACATATCTCCACGCCAAGCGGGATCAAATTGAGTTGAATAACTAACTTGATCGTCATATATCATTGGTCCTTGTATTATATCTTTGCAGTCTGGATTACTTTCATAGTATTTTAATAGCGATTCTATTGCACCGGGCTTGATTAAAACGTGGCAGTCAATAGATATTGCATATTTACCAGACGAGTTAGAAAATATTTCATTTCTTACTGCTGTACTAGCCTTTTCTTCATATGGTATATATTTTACGTGATTTCTAAGCCACCCAGATACGTCTTTAACAGCCTGCCCGTGCTTTCCTGTTGGATTATTGTCTATAATTATTATCTCATAGTCAATATTTTTTAGTATCTCTTGGTACATTACTAACGATTGAGTGGTAAAATACACTCCATCAAAATCGTCATATGTAGCCATTCCTATTGTAAGTAATTTACTCATATTTCCTTTTCTCAACCGGGAGCAGAATAGAATCCAATATCAAATCCTGACCTTGTACAATCCTTTATGGTTTGTTCCATACCATTAGTTTTTATGCTATTCTCTATATATATACACATGTTCTGGTCGGTTTCGGGCCACTTGTTTTTGCAATAATGGCACAATTTAGTGCATTTCCAGTTCTCTCTATTGGGCGAAATTGGCTGTGGTTTTTCATTCTTTTTGATGTCTAGAAACCTTTCCTTTAGCATCTCCAAGAACCTTTTTTCATCAGCTTTATCAAAACACATCGAAAATGGACCACCATCCTTAATAAAAAAGATACTCATTATTGACTGCTTGTACTGGGGGAAGAGCTTAGAAATTGCATAATTATATAGCAATAACTGAGGATCTGAACATAGCTTACCATATGTCTTTTCCTCGCCGGTTGCCCAATCTAGCCTACGACCTGTCTTCCAATCTATTACTTCAATAATACCTTCTTCTGTTTCTGTTACTAAGTCAATAGTACCCTTAATAGCAAGCTGCCCTTTTATCTTTTGACCATTTACTTCATACTCATAGAAAGCCCAATCTTCATCGATTGGTATATCAAAGTGAGGCTCTGCCGCCACTATTTTCCTTAGTCTTGGATCAAACTGACCATTGTTATATCTAACAGCGTCAAAACACATTTTTAAACAATCTTCTCTATCTTTTTTGGTAAATTTATTATGAGAAGATCTATTAGAATAATAATCAAAACTAAGATTTAAAAGTTTATCTATTATCTTATCTGTCAAAAATTCATTTTTATCAATGATAATAGACCCTAAAGCATCATCTTGAAATTGTATTTTTTTGATCTTTAGATTTTGTTGAATTTTTTCTTTGGTTTTAGCTAATATTTCCATAACCTTGTGGACAATAGTACCCATATCTGCACGTTTACCAGACGGTTGATTAAATCCTAAGTTATAAGTAATAAAATAACTCATTTGACAATATTCATATTGGTTATATGAAGAACTTCTAATATAAGTACATAACATTTATTGTTCCTTTGTTATTAATTTGCATAGCTCTATAAATCTCTCTTGACTTAATTCCCACTTCATTTTATTTATATCTTTGTGTAACCACTGGATATTGTCTGTCGTATACCCTAGATCACTGTTTATTCTGTCTAATGATGCGGTTTGTACTGTTGGTTTTTCTCCAAACTTTGGGAATTGTAATTCTAATCCAGACAAAGAACATTTTCTATTTTGCATTTTAAATTGTTGCCATAGATCATCAACAGTAATTTGAAAATTAATCTTTCTTTTTTTCGCTCCATGCTTTAATGAATAAAAATACCTTGCTGGTATAGTGTGATGTTTTCTATTATTTTCTATTGCTATTTGGAATTTTGAACTTTTAGTGTGTTCTCTCTCTGTAATTCCATGTTTTTCTAGAGCCTTTTTTACTATAGCTTTTCTTTGAAATCCTGCAAGTATAGCTACGTCTTTTAGACTTAAATTTTGTTTGATATAATACTCTTCAAGGAATTCTTTGGTCAATATTTTAGAACTATCTTTTAAGTTAGATCTATACAGGCCATATTTTTTTATATATTGACTTATTGAATTATGAGAATTGATATTGAATTCTTTAGCTATTTGGTTAATGCTCTTTCTTTGTTTAATATAATGCTCTTCAAGAAATTCTTTGGTTAAAAGATCTTTTGGTTTCATATTATGCTCCTTAGTGAAGGACTTTAGTACATAATATGTATACACATAAAATACTAATTTCTCCAAAAGGTATTATTCTTGAGTTCGTCACATAGAACTTCTAGTGTCATATTATGATTATCAATTACTGTATCAAAATTGTGCCAATCAAATCTGTCGCTATCTAATGATGATTCTGATTCAGAATCACTATTGAACATGTTCCTAGTTAATCTTATAACTATTCCGCCATTGTCCTTGATAGCCTTGACTTCGTTTGGGAATCTAACATCTGGAACAATAGCCAACTGAGAATCTTCATTTAGTATTTTGTTTATTGTTGCGTGTACCCAAGCATCTGACTTAACCCGTCTTATTATTTTAGTTCCAAAGTATTCTAAAAACTCTCTATGAGTCATATTTCCAGTTTTATTTGTTGGGGTTGGCATTTCTTCCCATAGAAATGGGGTATGTTCATTCTTTTGATCGTCAGTGCCATATACATTCTTAGAATTGAGTCCAAATAAATTAACTGACATGTCTTTCAAGTAATCTGCGAAATGGTACACCTTGACATAAGGCCACAATTCTTTTTCTGCATACTCAATAAAAATTGAGTCTTTTCTAGTAACATCAAATATTCCATATCCACTTGTTCCAGTTATATCCTGAGTATTTATTAGTAGGTTGCCATCGTCGCTGATAGCAAAATCATTAATCATAGACCTTTCTTTCAGCACTTGGCCATTAATATAATTCGCTACTGTGTTTTTACCAGACTGTTTTCTACCAGAAATCCCAATAATTTTAACCATTTATTGTTCCCCTAACCTGTGGTATGATAATATTCTGTATTTGTTCGACTCTCATCTCGCCAACGTCTTTGGTTGGTATTTTGGGGAAAGATAACTTATACATTCTACCCAATTGTCTTTGGAGTTGAACTTTTGCCTCTCGACCCGCTTGATCATTGTCTAGTAAGACTATTATATGAGTGAGGGGCATTTTAGACAGTTTTAATTCTTGTTCTTTGCTAAGATTCCTACCAAAAAGACTCATTGACTGAGTAATACCAGCTTCATATAGTCTCCAAACATCGCCCTGTCCTTCTACTAGAAATAATGATGATGTTTGTTTAACACTTTCTATAGCTCGGTGATAGTTATAAAAGAAATATCTCTTATCAAACCCCTTTGGGTCTAGAAGAAACTTTGGGCTTCTATATTCTTTTATAGACCTTGCTATACAAGCTATTACTTTATCGCCCGTATCATTATGAATGGGGACTACTGATCTTTCGTATAATTTTGATCCACGATCATAACAATCTCCAACATCAAAATGAACTAAAGTTTCTGGTTTGAATCCCCTAGATATAAAATATTGTGACGGTGTTTTTACGCATTCTTCTATTTCAATTGCTGGATAATTATCATCTAGTTTAACTTTAGAGTTTATTGTGTTTACTAGTTTATTAAAGTCATCTTCTTTTATTGGTTCTTTAACAATAGTTTTTTGAGATGAGCTTCTATCTTTTTTGATACCTAGAAAATCACACGCCCATTTTAGAGCATCAGAAAATTCAGCCTCTACTCCAATCTCCTTTGAAAGTGATCCTCTTATAACTCCAAATATATCATTCCTGTATTGTTGCTGACAATCTCTAGTCCAGCATTTCCATATGCCTTTATCTTTAGAGAATGAGAATGCTCTTGGGTTATCGCTGCCTTCGTGGACAGGACAATTACAATAGATGTTATCTCCCAAAACTTCGTATTTCATACCTAGTTTTGAGAATACTTCTTCTGATTGCTCGTTAAGACTATTCTTGATCTTCTGCAAGTCCATTAATTTTTAGCTTATCTAATGTATTCTGATCTACCATACCAGTATCTCCAACTGGTTGATTCTTAAATTCATTACGTGTTTTAAGTTCTCTTAACTTGGCGTGAGATCCCTGCATTACCATGTTGATATAATCACCATCGTCCAAACCTCCACCATGCCTTGAAACAATTGGCACAAGCTTCCTATTGCCAGCATTTGGCCCATCTTCTGCTAGTTCTTCTGGAGATTTGATTTTGAATATACTGAATGATGTACATAGCCAAATCAATCTGTCCGATCCAGAAACAGCGTCTGTGCTTTCTTTTGTTATGCCGTCACGGTTCAATTGTACAAAGGACAAGCATGGTATGTCAAGCTTGACGCAAAGATTATGTAGCGATGTAATCTGAAAACCAAGTGCTTGGTACTCTTGTATATTATTAGTAATAGAAGTGGATGACATTAACTTAAGATAATCATATATAATAAGACAGTTATTTGTCTTGCCATTATCACCCATCTTGACTTCTTGCATAACCCAACGTTTAATTAGGTTAAGTATTTGTTCAAATGGTTTTCCAGCAACGCTAACATAACTATAAGGTATAGACTCAATCTTTTCAATTGCTTCCATTACCTTGCGTCGTTTTTCTTCATCTTCTGTAAACTTACCAGTGGCTACTTCATTGATTGGAACTCCACTTATGTTTGCCAATAGTCTATTTAAATGATCTTCCTTACTCATTTCAGTATCTAACATCAATACTGGAACTCCACCAGAAGATACATTTAATGCTACATTATCAGCGAACACGCTTTTCCCAACTTTGGGTCGTGCTGATATTAAATCAACACACTTCCTTCGCAATCCACCGCCAATTGCTTCATCATACTTGTTGAAGCCGGTTGGAATGCCTATAATGTCACATTTATTTTCTTCTAGAAACTGTATATAATCTTTGGCATCCTTGCCAATCTTTTCTGGAAGATCGCCGCTATCATCTTCCCTTAAGAAATCAGTAACTGGATTCTCCAGTATTTGTATAATCTCATTTATAGACTCAGCACCAGTAACACTATCTACATCTTTATGAATTTTTGCAGTAAGACCTTTTATCTTACGTGCAAATTCAAACTTCTTCATCTGTATTGCAAAGCTAAACACATTATCTTTGTTGATTGGGAAGTCCATTAAAGACTTAATATACTTCAACTCTTGATCTGTGTTTATGCTTTCAGAAAGATTCAACTGATCTGCTGCCGACAGTATTGATGGTATATCTACTTTCTGATCGTTGAGAATAACCTTTTCAATGCACTTAAACAATATTTGATTATTCAAATGTCCGAAAGTATCTTGACTCACTACGTCAGATATAGCTACATATCCATCTATACCGTGCTGCAATAGTCCAGCTAAAACGGCTCTTTCTGATCCAATATCAGTTAGTTTAACTTCCATATTATTTGCCGGTGCATCGATTGCAACGGTAGTAATCTCCATGAACAAACTTGGGATCTTCCTTGAATGATTTTCCACAAACGTGGCACTCTACTTCTACTCTTTTATGTGGTTGACGGCGACGGGGTGTTCTCTCAAACTGTGGAGTTTCTACATCCTTAAACTCGCCCGTGTCTTTCCACTCGTTCTTTCTGGCTCTCACGGCTTCTTTTCTCCTAGTATTAGAATTACTATCCTGCTTAAAAACAGTAAAATCTTCATTCACGCTTGCAGGAGGCGTGGAAGATTGTATTTTCTTTATGCTTTCCTTTTTCACTTCTTTTGGAACGCTGGCTACGGTTGGACTATCACCAACTAGTGCTTTTAATAAAGCTTGCTTTTGCTCATCGTTAAGCATATTTATAAAATCGTTCATACTCATGATCGTTTACCTTTCTCAAGTAGTATATCGGCTTTTCTCTTTAGTTCAAATACTTTACCATCTAATGATTGTAGCCTAGCCTCTGCTACTTCTCTCATATTTTCTAGCGATGCAGCATATGAATTACTATTAGCTAATATGTGCTTCTTAGATTCGTGCTTAGTATACTGACCAAACTCTTGACTATTCTTAACAATTAGCTTTTCCATTTGATCATTGCACCAGTTCAATGCCACTTTATTCTTACTTATTTCGTCTTGAATGTAGGTAGCGTAACCATATAAAAGATATGCGGCATCAAATAGTTCTGTTTGTGTTAACTTCCTAAGTTGATCAGAGGACATATCTGCTACAAACAAATATTCTTCTCTAAAAGAAGAGAACTTTGTATTACTCAAATTTATATAGTCATTAATTGATGCTATATATTCTGCTAACTTATCAGATGCCTTTAATTCTTTGTCGCCACTCATCGTCGCTTTCTGAATATTTTAGGGTTATTAGTTCAATTCCATTCAACTCACACCAGTTTATCTTATCATCGTCACGAACTTGACCTTTTATGAAGTCTGCTTTGCTCCTATGAAAGAATGGATTGTACTCATAGTGCTGCTCTCCATGAACCTCAACCCCCAGTTTAATAGAAGGAATATAAAAGTCAAGGTACAGTACAGATTTTCTATGTAAGGCTGTGCTTCCCGGTAACTTTACTTCTTCTAGTATTCTATAACTATTGTAGATTTCTTTTAGTAAGTTTCTAGCCCGAATATGATATTTAGATCGCTTACGCTTGTCATCATTAAAAACATCATATCCAGTTAGATTCCACGCATATTCTTTACCATTTATGCCGGTAACTTTCAATGAAGCTCCTTTATCTTGTTATAAATAAATGATGAAATTGCTAGATTGCCATTCAAGAATTCTGCTACGTTGTTAACGCCTTGAAACTTAAAGAATCTTTCTATTTCGTCTGGAGTCTTGCCTATCTGGTTTTCTTCTAGCACCTTAGAAACAATGGGATTTTCTGGTTCATCTACGGCACACTGTATAGTATACCAAGCACCAGCCGCTTTGATAAGTCTAAACTCACAGGCAATCTGAATTATCTCTTGTACTTCGTCAACTCCAACCCCGTACTTAATCCAACTTTCTGCTGTACTATTTGGCCTACCGCCAGCGGTTGATGTTTTTATTACCCAGTTTGCTATCTGACCAACGTGTACACCAGTATCTTTTGGAACTTGCCACTTTCCGCGATGGGTGATCACCATGTTTGTACCGGCTTGATATTGTAACATGTTTCCACAATCTGCCATCTTTTGTGGTGCATATGGAGATCCGCCAGTATTAGCAATATTATGAGTAATACAAATTAATATAGTCTTATTCTTCATAAGCGTACCACTAATACGCTTGAAAAACATGGAGAGTAATCTTGGCAAAGCATTTCTTACGCCCGTTCTAACTTCTCCCTCTAGCTCACACGCTGGAACCATATTAGATAGTGAGTCTGTAATTATGAGGCAACCGGGATCATTGTTAATATAAAACTCAATAATGTTTAAGAAGTCTTCTGCTGATAGAACTCTCTCATCAGTTGATTCTATAATGATAATATTATCTGGTTCTAGACCTTTAATACCATCAAAGTTTTGCTTAGATAGTCTACCCTCTGTGTTTATATAAATGATTCTTTTGTTGAGCTTTTGACACTTGGCAGCAAAATGTAATGCTGTTGTGGTTTTTCCGCTTTTTGGATCTCCCGTCATTACTACTACAGATCCTTCTCTTAGCCCACCGCCCAAAGCAATATCAAGGGCTGGAGATATTCCTATAACTCCCAGACTATTTATATTTTGAAGAACTTCTGTTCCACTCCTAACAACATCGCCATACTTACTTACTATAGAATTACTAACCGCATCTTCTGAAAACTTACCTGTTATCTTTTTGGTTTTGCTCATAAATTCCTCAGTTGGTTCAACGTTGTCCTTTTTGTATTATAGCCGCTAGACGATCTAGTTTCAAGCGGTGTATTTTCTTCTTTAACTTCAAGATTAACTTGGGGTTTATTTTGTTCTTCTTCAATCTTCTTTTGATATTTGGCAATTACTTTTTCTGCTTCTGGGCTAATCTTATATCCTCTTCCATTTTGCACACCAAGTACCAGTAGCCTATCAAAGTCTTTTGATTTTATAGCTTGCAATATAGCTTCTTCGCTATATTTCTTTTTAAGCTGAACCGCAGCACCGTGCTGTTTCTTCCACAACCAATGTAGTGGATCACCTTTAGTCCAGAACTTATATGAAGGTTTACCCAAGTTCAATTTTTCAGATCTTCTCAAAACTATATATTCTGCAACATATGCTTCAAAAGTACAGTATTCACCAGTATGAATATGCTTGTATTTATGAGTTTCTGACCATTCTTTTTGATACGTCTGATTAAATAATTGCGGCTTATCTTTGTTTGACATAGTTATAAATTATCGCCTCTTCAAAACATTGATCAATATTATCTTCTTCTTCAAGCTGTTTTATCAGCTCTGGAATAACCCAGATACTTTTTTCAACTCTAGATTCAAACACTTTTCCAACAGTATAAGTTTGCCTCTCTGACTGCCCAAAAGAAGCAAGGATAGATCTTGTTAGATAAACACCGTCTGAGTTGCATGTATCAACTTCAATGGAATTAGATCTATACTGTAGACCAACTTTGGTTACACCCAGATTTTTTTGTTTACAATAATCTTTAAGCTCTAACCACTCTGAATACTCTCTTAAGTATATTTCTTCATTGTTTGTCAGGGTTGCTCTTATCCAAGTATTGTACTTGTTTTTTTTATATTCTTCTAGCCAATCTTGATATGATCTTATGAAATTTATCATCTTATTTTAGTAACACATTCGTGCTTTATTGGAGTAACTTTTCTTTTTTCATCTATCATTGTAGATGCACTTTCTGTCATTATAGTAGCACCGTTCTGACGAGCAAACTGCTGATCGATCAATGTTTTTGGTGGTTCTACTTTATTTTTCTTGATATGTTTTTCTATAGCTCCAGAAGCTCTATCTAAATCTGTTGCTATTTGTTCTATTGATTGTCCAGACTTAAATTTTTCTTCAACATAAAAAGCTTCTGCTTTTCCAAGTGGTCCTGTTTTAGCCATTGATGAAACTCCTTTGCGCTCTAGTCATATATAGTGAGTTCTTGCTTTTCAAATACGATGTATAATAATTGTATGTTTGTTGACTTACGGGCTTATACTCTAATCTTAGATTAGACTCTCTATGACTGTCTGCTCCATAAGGATCATAAGGTTGATTATTGAATGTGATGATGGCATATTTCATCTGAACCCTACCTTCACCCATGTCGGTAGTAATAGTCTTAGCAAAAACTCGTTCAGATTCATCTGTGATGGATCTGCCAAGTTTGTTTAACAATACTTCATGAATTTCTTTCTTATCAATATTTTCAAAACTATCTGATGAGCTAATAAACTTCATTTTTCACCTGTCATTATATATTTAGTTCTTTGGGTTTCTGACATTTTATTTATTTCTTTTTTGGAGGCAGACCCCAATGAAGAAAAGTGCGAGTCATTACCCACACTCTTCTTCGATTGGGCTTCTATCTCAGACTTCTCGTAGTGACCTTTTTTAGACCAATTTCTATCCGCGAGACTTCCAATAGTCTTAGGTTCTGACATAAAAGAAGCTATGCCACCATATATTACCCTTCTCAGACCTTCTTTTCCACAATTTGTACATTGAGTCAAAGCATCATCTTTTATAGATTGGTAAACGTCCTTCATTTCATGCGAACATTCATCACAAACGTAGTCATATAGCATTTTTTCCTCAAGATTCTAGAGCGTGTAAAACCGCTCCTAATATTCCATTTCTTTGTATATCTTGATAACCTAAACCGCAAATACCAATACCATTGATATTACTTAATTTATCTATACATTCTAATAATCCATTACCACGATACAAGTCTGTTTGTTTTGTATCGCCATTGATCATAACCTTAGAATTCTCGCCCATTCTTGTTATAAACATTTTAATCTGCTCTAATGTGCAATTTTGGGCTTCATCTAAAATCATATATGCATTATGGAATGTTGATCCTCTCATTGTTTCTAACGGCTCAAATCTTATTCTTCTAGTATTATAGTACAAGCCAAACTTATCTCTGCCTAGAAAATATTTAAGATTTTCTTCCATAGGCTGTAAGTATGGTTTAATTTTGTCCCCAAGTTCTCCCGGTAAAGAACCAATATCTTTGCCAGTGCAAACTAAGGGTCTTGTTACTATAATGGATTCTATCTTATCCTTCATAAGATGTTCAGCAGCTATACCGGCAGCAATAAAAGATTTGCCAGTACCAGATGGGCCAGTGCAAAAAATAATATCATTCTCAACAATAGATAAGATATATTCTTTTTGATTGTCTGTTTTAGCTATTAAAACATTTTCTTTAGGAGTTTGCTTTTTATTTTTTTTGTTGTTATTATTCTTTCTCGGATTGTTATTTGCCGCTGCTGCCAAAGCCGTTGTCTCCTCGTTGCGAGGAACCTAACGTTTCATGGACCTCCATACTTACGCGAGGAACCTCTTGGAATATAATCTGAGCGATTCTATCCCCGGTATTTATACCTACAACTTCATCAGAAGTGTTGTATAAGCATACCATTATTTCTCCTCTATATCCGCTATCCACTACCCCTGCTAAAACATCAATTCCATGTTTAACTGATAGTCCCGATCTGGGCCAAATTAAACCGGCAAAGTGTTCTGGCATTTGTATTGCTATCCCCGTTCTGACAGTCTTACGTTGTTTTGGTGGTATGACGGTATCAAGCACTGAGTATAAGTCAAATCCTGCGTCATTTATATTAGCTTTTGTTGGAACTTTGGCATTATTATCAAGTAATTGAACAGAAATCATAGATCGAATCCTCCTAGGTCAACATCCTCTAAGTCATTCTTACTAGCACCAATCTTATATGAAGTAATTTCATGCTCTTGTGGTGCAACTTGTACTGATTCACTATTCATCCAAGGGTCAGTCCATCCAGATATTGGGTTTCTACAACCCTTATCGTATGGTAGTCCTATATTCTTTCTTCTGGTCATACATAGCCAATCAATGTATTCAGCCATTACCTTTTCATTTAAGCCAATGATTGATCCATCTTTAAATAGATATTCTGCCCATGCTTTTTCCTCATTTGCTGCGGATTCAAACATTGCTACGGCTTCTTCTTGGCATTCTTCTGCTATCTTTACAAATCCCTCTTCTGGAACATTATGAAGAATCTTAATAATTTCCTGAGTATTATAAAGATGTAATGCCTCATCGCGTTTTATTAGTTTAATAATGTCTGCATTACCGATCATTTTCTTATTTTCTGCAAACGCGAATGCAGAAATAAATGAGACATAAAATCTAACTGCTTCAAGTATGTTAACGCTAATGAGAGTTAGGTAAATCTGCTTTTTTATATCTTTAACTTTGCCGGAATGACCTACTTCTCGTAAAGCGTTATATTCTTTTATTGCTACATTAGCTCGTTTGAGAATTTCTTTGTCTGTTAAACAGCTATCTAATATTTCACTAGGATTATTATATACGTTCTTAATAATATATGTATAGCTGTAACTATGAATTTGTTCGAAAAATTGCCAAACATTCATACAAGCTTCTAATTCTGGATTAGAAACATACTGATTGAAGCTTGGAACACCCCTACAAATAACTGAATCAAGCATAGTTTGATATTTAAGATTAGATGTGAAAATAAATCTTTCATTCTCACTCATAATATCATCATTTTTGAAGTCATTACGATCTTTCTTCAGTTCTATTTCTTCTGGACGCCAAAAGAATTCAATTTGTTTCTTATATAAATCAAAAAATACTGGATATTTAAATTTATCATATCTCTGTAATGATAAGTTTTCGCCTAAAAATAATGGTTGCTTCAAGTAGTCAACGTTTTTAGTATTTAATATTGTTTTCATGTTCCAATCTTCTTTCTATAGCTTTATTTATATCATCAAAAAAGCCTAACTCTTTGCGTTTACCATTAATTTGTATTCTTACTTGCCACTTTTTTCTTATTTTATTCCAAGAAATACCTCTATACCCACTAGTTGAATCTTTTCTAACATGTGAATTACTTTGATTAATTTCTTGTGTGACATCTCGTAAATTATTAATACAATTATTCTGTTTATTTCTATCAATGTGATCTATTTGATTTTTAGGCCATTCATCATAATACAAATACCATGCCAATCTGTGTGCTTTATATCTTTTATATCCTACTGATATTACTATATACCCCTTATTATCAATAGTACCTGCGATATCTCCCGCCTTTGTATATCCCAAATTAGGATTTATTTTCCAGAATATATTTCCAGTGTTGGGGTCATATAATAACATTTCTTTTAAATTATATTGCACAAGAACCACCCTCACAGGTAGATAACAAATCTTTTTCAGTATTACCATCAGAATCTGGCGTATTGCAATAATAAAAGTTCTTTACACCATATTTATACCCCTGTATCTGATCTTTGATCAAAATACTCAAAGGAATATTGCCGTCAGGATAATGGGAATAATTATAGTATAAATTAACACTTATGCTCATATCAACAAATTTTTGTAACACTGCACAAATATTTAATATTGCTTTGTTGTTTGGCATTTCCCACGCTAAAGTATAGTAATTTTTACGAGAAGCATAATTTGGCACTAATTGCTTGAGGATGCCGTTCTTAGCCTTTTTATAAGACATGAGGCTACGGACAGGTTCAATTCCATTTGTGCTGTTCTGGATGACGCTAGAGGACTCACAGGGCATTATAGCAGTCAGAGTAGAGTGTCTTAGACCATGAATTTTGATCCTAGCTCTCAAACCCTCCCAATCCATAATATACTCTGGCTTAACCAGTTCGTCAACTGTTTTTTTGTACCAATCGATTGGAAGCAATCCGCGAGAATATTTAGTCTCATTAAATTTATTACATGGACCCTTGAGTTCAGCAAGTTTGCAGGACTCATTTAGTAAGTACCACTGAATTTTTTCCATGATTTCATGAACTAATCTTAATGTTTCGGCATCATCATATTTTAGCTTGTGCTTTGCTAAAAATGCAGCAAAATTAGTAATACCAATTCCAAGTGATCTACGATTCTTTGTAAAGTTTTCACCAGCCGCTACTGGATAATCTTGATAATCAATAATAGATTCTAAAGACTTTACAGCAATAGAGCAAGCTTTTTCTATGTCCTTGTTATCTTCCAGTTCAAGTAGGTTTAATGCTGACAGAATACAAATACCAATTTCGCCTTCTTTGTCATCTATAGATGATATTGGTTTAGTTGGATGGATAATTTCTTGACATAGATTACTCATGTAAACTGGGGCATCCCATGATCCATGCTCATTAGCATTATCAATATTCATAACATAAATGCGACCAGTTTCTAATCTCTCTTTGGTAAAAATTTCAGCAAGCTTTCTTGCGTTAATTTTCTTCTTCATCTTTACGTAGCGAGCGTTTTCATATTTTTCATATAGCTTTTTGAAGTCTTCATTATTGTTCATAGAACTATAAAGACCACCAGTTTCATGAGGACTCATTAGTGTAATGTCTTCATTTTTAATTAAACGCTCATAGAATAACTTGTTAAACTGAACAGAATAATCTAGCTTTCTTACTCTATTATCGTCAGTTCCCGCGTTATTCTTTAATGTCATTATATCTTCAATTTCATAGTGCCAAAATGGAATATGCACAGTAGCAGAACCACCACGAATACCATTCTGACTTGTTGCTTTAACCGTTGACTCAAATATCTTTAAGTATGGGATAAGACCAGTATGAATTACTTCGCCGCCCCTAATGCTAGAGTTAATTGGGCGAATGCGGCCAATATTTAAACCAATGCCAGCCCTTCTTGCAGTATACTTTCCAACAGCGTGTACGCTTGAAAATATAGAATCAAGATCATCTTCAACGTCTACTAGAACACAGCTAGCAAACTGTTTGATTTTAGTTCTTACTCCAGCCATGATTGGAGTTGGAAGATTAATCTTAAATGTAGAGAAACATTCATATGCCTCTTCTACTTCCTCTACGGTATCAAATAAAGACATAGCGATTGCTACATAAGCAAACTGTGGTGTTTCATACATCTGTCCAGTAGACCTATTCTTAATAAGATACTTATCTATCATTTGCTGTAATCCAGCATAAGTATATAAATAATCTCTATCATGATCCACGAACTTTTCAATCTGATCTATTTGTTCTTTACTCCACTTTGATAATAGAGTTTCATCATATATTTCAGCTTTTACATTACTAGATATATGAGACAACAAACTTGGTGGAGCATCATGGTTTTCCCAGAGATCTTTTCTAAGGGACATATTCAATAGTCTAGATGCAACATATTGATAGTTTGGCTTGCTGGGAGAAGTTAGATCGTTAGCAGACTTGATTAAGATTTGATGGATTTCTTCTGTGGTTATTCCATCTTTTAAAGAGAGGTTAGCATTCATCTCTATATCTGACCAAGAAACGTTAGCGATGTCTTTTATCGCCCACTCTACAACCTTATGAATCTTCTCAACTGTATAGACTTCGAAACTACCGTTCCTTTTTTGAACGCGCATAATCCCCTCTTTCTTTTAATCAACTATCAATATTCGTTAAAAAGTTTTCTAAACAATCTTTCAAGTATAAACTTTAATATAACGGGCAAAACAACATAGATTAGCAAGAATGATAGTATAACAGACCCATGAATTACTTCTGGATCTTGTTTTACATTAGACATTACGAAGTCTTTGCAGTCTCTTTTTAGTTGCCTCTTGCTATATTTGTCACACTCCGCAAAGTTCATTCCGCCTTGGCTAGCTATTGTAGCCCATTCGTTGCCATACTGCAAACATTTTTTGGCTAAAAAGTTTCTTTCTTCGTCTGCGTATTCAGCATCAATCTGAGCTTCTATGTCGCTAGTGTCGAAAGAACCACCAAACAGAGTTTCTGAGTTTTCATCATAGGAAAACTTGATATCTGGAAGGTATCTCAACTTTAGTGTACCACCATCTTTACCCAAAGTCAAGCCCTGTACGTAAGCACTTAACTTTATGTACTTTTTCCAAGTGACTTTTGGGAGAGATTCAGTAAATGAAAGAATGATATTTTCAGAGGTATCTTTTATGACTTTAATATCTAATGGTTGGGGGAAACTTATATTTAGATTTTTAATGTCATAACCATTCTTTGAAAAGATAAAATCAACAATCTGTTTAATTTGTAAAATTGGTATTGCCATATTAATTTTTCTGTATTAGTGACCAAGCCAAGCCCATAAATCTATCTGAGATTTTATTTTTTTCTTCATCTGTTAGTTTATGATTGTCATCACCACCAGCGGCAGAAGTAATTAAATCTATGATAGCGACATCTAAATCTTTATACTTATCGTTCATAGCCCCTTCAAAGAATCCACTTGCAGATAATGCTAGCACATCATTTACTTGTTGTAACTGAGCGTCATAGGTTTTTACCCTACTAGCAAACTCTTGACTATATATAGCCATCTTTGCTCTATCGGTAGGGTCAGTAATTAATGATGATACCGGTTTAACAAGTTCTATTATTTCATCGCTTGGGCGATCTATATTTAGAATAGCAACATCGGGCTTTGGAAAAACTGGAATTAAATTTAATACCGGTTTGTATAAAGCTAAACCTAGTAAAACTAGTGCTATAAGATTTCTAACCTTAAGAAACTTTTCCATCGTTGTCCTCAATTACTTTGTTTAATAGTGGAAATACTTCGTCTAATTTCTCAGACGCTACGGTTAAATGGTATTCATCGCATTTATTTTTTAGCTGATACCATAAACTAACTATTTCCAAAAATCCCTCTTCTTTGTTCTCTACAACTTTGACTTTAGACTTAGCAAATAATCTAGATACCCAGTATGGAATATCTACAAAGTTAGTTGCTAATATAAGTAAAGCAATTACAATCAACCAAACATTCCACGATTCCATCTTATTACCTCTTTAAATTAGTGGTCTTTGCATGAAATGGACACACTGTTTTATGACCATCTCCTTGAACTATTATTCCCGTGCCTTTGCAAACGCATTTGGCTGGGTCTGGATCAGTATCCACAACGGGCTGTGGTTTTGGATCTACCTTAAAAACCTCTTTTTCTGCGTTATCAAAAGCTGCTTTACACTTCTCTTGCCACTCCGTTACGTAAGAAGAGTACATATTTGTTATATCTTCTGGATTGACAGAAAACATATTATTTGAGCATCCAGCTAATAATAATGCTAATAGTATATATTTATTCATTGTAATTCCTAGTATAAAGTGAATGAAGACAAATCAATTGTTGTTACAGTATATGAACTACCAGATCTATTATTTCTTGTCCAAAGTAGATTCATATTAGTATTTAATGTACTTATAAAATTACTATAGAATGGTCCACTGTCTGGTCCGGTCCATGTTATTATCAAAACCAATTGATTATTGATGATTAAAAATGATGGGTTACCACTATCTCCACCGATTATTGATTCATGAAATAATATTCTATTTGGGTATGTATTATAATAACTATTATTGGGATCAAGATAATTTTGTGTTGGTTGCTGTGTATATGCGGAACTGCCCGTTGGGTCCACGTATAGAAATTCTTTTACTAAAGCTTTTTCTTCTTGATCTAAAGATAGCATTGGAAGTCTGTAGATGGTATAAGTACCACTTTTATTTCTATAAATTGTAGGTAAATATATAGACCAATTAGAAGGAAGTAATTTGGCAAAACTAATGGAATTTGGTACGTCAGAATCTAAAAGTCCCAAATAAATATCACTAGTCAATGTTGGCATTTTGTCTATTAATGTTCTTTCTATAACGACATTATCATTAGTAACAAATCTAACTTTAGCCCCGATATCTATTTCATAATGAGTAGCAAAAACTAAGTGACTTGGGCTAATTAGAGTTCCAGCTCTAGTATTTGATCCAGTTGTATTCCAAGGACTTATGCAAGTTAAATCTAAATCATAAGCCCAACAATTAGTATTTCTAACGTATGTAGAAGTTGAATGGTTTTGAGTACTATAAATATCTTTTGCTATAGTTGGGTTTTTATTTAATAGTCTATTATCGACGCTATCAGAACAATTTTTTGCTAAACTACCAGATGTAAATTCACAAAAAGCATCTATTTGTCCACCTATATTACAATTGACATTTACTTCTGCAATGTTAAAATCAGATGTATTTATTCCACTTGCTATAATTTTTACTGCTCTTTTAGAAGTGCTTCCCGTTGGCACTCCAGAACATATATAGTTGTTAGGATTTAAATTTGATAAAATACTGTTATCTGTACTATATACAGTAACTGATATATCATCTTGTTTATATAATATTATATTAAAATCAGTTATAGTAGATGAATTAGTAGATCTGAATACTGTAGCGTCATAATTCGTAGTATAACCAGAGCCAGTAGAAACTAATATCCTATCTTGGGGCTGTGCTGTGATTTTTACTCTATCTCCACCAATATCTGGTTTTTTAAACAGATAAGATGAATTCTCAGATATAGAACCACAATTGAGAGGTATATTTTGAGCTTCTATCATTATGGTGTTCCATAGCTAGCTTGACAGTAATTTACTGCCGCTACCCATCTAATATTTTTAGTTGCTAATCCAGTAACTCTAATAGACAATCCTCCATTTGTAGCATCTGCTGCTACGCTGGCTAAAGCCGAAGTCATACCAGCATCTTTCCAGCTTGTTTCAGTGGGTGTTTCAATCAAAGCGGTAGTACTAGCACCAACCCCTCTTTTAATACCTCCAACAAAATTCCATACGGCTGAAGAAGTATCCGTGTCATTATAAGCACTAATTTGTATGTTAAAATTTACCGTAGTTTTATCTGGTAAAAATATAAAATTTCTTGAAGTCGTGTTACTTGGAGATGTTACTAGAGATGCAGATCCATTTGCCGTTAAAATTACATTTGATGTATTACTTGAGGTTTCAGTTCTTAGCACTATGGTTGATCGCTGTGCATCTCCAGCAGAAGCAAAACTACCACCAGCCTGTGCCACTTCTCCATATAAAGTAGTTTTTGCGGATATACCACCTAAAATAGATGAATATATTCCGCTAGCAATATTGTTTTGACCGTTAATGATGCTAGAATAGTTAGCAGTTGCTGTGTTTTGATTCCCATTTCCAATAAAAGTATAATCTGAAATAGCAGAATGACCAAATCCATTTATAATAGAAGAATAAGTTCCTCTGCTCATATTAAAAGTTCCATTACATATCAACCCATAGTTAGGAGACGTTACAGTATTTCTTAAACCAGTGATTATGGTAGCGTTACTAGAGGCTGGTGATCCAGCAGTATTTCTATCTCCATTAAGAATAGATGTATAAACACCGCTACCAACACAGCCATTACCAGATAAAATTGTTATATTATAACCACTTGCAGTACAAGTATTAGCGTGATAAATACCATTATAGTTAAAACTTGAACCAAGCAGTGATGAAATTATTGAGTTTCCTGATCCCAAGCATAGATTTCCGCTTCCTAATATATTGTTAAATTTTGTAGTATTATTACCAGAGATTTCAACTATTGGGGATGAGATTACTATTCCGCCAACTGTAGATCCATCACCAACATATAGTTTTTTAGTATCGGTTGTCCATAACGGTTCTGCTACCGATGGAGTTACCAATAGTCTTTCTGAATCAAGACCCTGCTTTAATTGCAAAGTTGCAGCTTGATTTAGTACAGAACTTCTTAATGTGCTGGCAGAAACTTTTTTTGTTATTGCTTGATCATTTGGGCTATCCACCATAACAAAAAGATCATCATCTGTTACAGATGATACTGATGGTAACTGCGTTATTTTTACAACACCCATATTAAACTCCTAATAAGATAAAAAAGATGAAAGATCTATTTCAGTTAGTTGATACCCACCGCCAAGCTGAGACATCATTGTGTTGATAGCATTTTTTCTTTGAGTTATAAATGTACCCAAACTAGAACTAGTCCAAACTGTAAGAACTACTAATTGATTGTTAATTATTAGAAATGATGGACTACCAGAATCTCCGCCAATAATATCTTCATAAAATGATAATCTAAAAGAATTTGTCGGGCGCATCAGTACAACTTGATTAGATATTGCATATAAATCAGCAACCATAGCTTTTTTTTCTTGATCCGTTATTAAAACTGGAAGTTTTATTGGATGAGAAATAGAAGGTAAATACGATGTCCAGTTTTCTGGCAAAATTTTAGCAAATGATATACTATTAGGAACATCAGAATTTAATACACCAATAGTTATATCTGGATAATATGGAGTGTATGAAGGATCTGTTTGCAATGTTTCAATAGTTCTATTAATAACAATATTGTCTGATGTGACATATCTTATTGTTGTTCCTACTGGTGGTTGATAGTGGGCGGCAAATAAAACATGACGAGGAGAAATAAGTACTCCCGCCATATTATTGCCACCATATGAGTTCCATGGACTTATGCACGTTAAATCTATGTCTGAAACCCAACATCCTGTATTTCTAATATAAATATTAGATGAGTTGTTTATATTAGAAAAAATAGGTTTTGAGTAACCGGGAACTTTGTTGCTTATACGACTGTCGATGGCATCAGTAGTATTTTTTGCTAATGAATTATTAGCCCAACTGTTAAAAGAGTCTATATTTCCAGAATATGTTTTTTGAGCATACAGTCCTATTGCTGATGTTTCACCATCATTAGATATTGCTGTAATAGTACAATATCCATCATTCTGATACGTAGCTATTCCACCATTATTATTTATAGTTAATACAGATGGATTGGATGATGAAAATTTAACAAGGCTATTGAATGTAGATTGATTGAATATATTTTGTATAGTAAAATCTGTAACATATTCAGCACTAGTTTGCCTATTGAGCATTTTATCTTTATCATAAGCTATAGAATTAGAGCCAGACACTGTAATTCTATTTATGACATTACCTACAATGTCAAAAGATCTATCGCTAATCCTTTTTTTAGCATAATTATTGAAGTTTACGGTTGATGCTAAACCGCAGTTAATTGGATGATTTACAGATGGATACATATTAGTTAGTAGTTAGTGTTACTCCTCTGGTTACTAATGCTTTTGCACTAGAGCCAGCTTTAATGATAGTGGCTGTGCCAGCACCAGTTGCTGTTTGAGATGATATAGTATAAGTAAATTGATTACTATTAGTTACCGTAATAACAGCATACCTGTTTGCATTTGTAGCTGTTGTAATTCCACTGACTCTTAATACATCTCCACTGAGATATCCATGATTAGTTAAATTTACAGTACAAGTTGTACCAGAACAAACGAAATTTGAACCATTGGTAGTAATACTGCCTAAATTTGAAGGAGATGCGCTAGACCCTCCACTAATATTGATACTTCTTGCATTAGGAGATCCATAAGATGTTGTTCCATTAGTTCCATCCATGTATGCGAATGTTGCTAATAAATTATCAACACTACTTTGATTTAGCGAAGCATTAGTTATAGACACATTCAAACCACAACTTTTCCATGTTCCAAGAGAAGGAAGAGTTAGTGTTTGTAAAACGGGGGTTGTGAATGTTATGGTACTAGAAAAAGAACTCCCTACCGCTACTATCGATGGAATAGATATTGATGTCATAGAAGACGAAGAGATATTAAAATTTCCACCGTTGCTAGTAACAACATACTGTAATGATGGTAGAGATAAAGAGCTTAAGCTGTTTGCTGTTAAATTAAAATAATCAATAGTATTTAATAATGGTAAGCTTATTGATGTCAAGTTTGAGCCAGTAAATAATAAATATTTTGCATAAGTGAGCTTTGGCATTTGAAAAGACGTTAGAGCATTTGCTGTTAATCCAAAATTCCCAGTAATATGTACAATTTCTGGTAATGACAGAGTTGTTAAACTATTCATCGTAGTAGAATCAAACAAATTTCCATTTATATATTTAAAATTATTTAGTAATATGCTTGTAAGATTAGTGACAGTACCCATAGTAGAAAATAAATTACCGGTAAGACCTTCTATGTTGGATGAAATAGTAGCTATTCTACCATCAACAAAATCTTGATTATTATAGAGGGGCCACGAACCTTCAACCCACGGTCCTGTTCCTGTTAACACATTTCCATTTATTGTCATTATGTTTTTAGGAAAAGTAATAAGGGCTGCATTCCTTGAATATATTGGAGTAGACCCTGTGATAGTCGTCGTTAGTGCAGGTATGCTTTCAGAAAAACTTATTGGCACACCTCCTTGTGTAATACCATCACCCATTCGTAATACTTTGGAGTCGGTAGCCCATAAAGGCTCACCTTCTAATGGAGTTATTGCATTAACTTCTGCTAATGTTCCTCTACGAATTTGTAAATTAGCTGGAGATGTAATATCAACCCACTGATTATTGCGGCGACCATATGTAATAGTGCCAGATGGTGCATCAACATCCTTCCATAATATTTTTTTAGTTACAGGTGTTCCATCTGGATTATCTACCATTACCAAAACATCGTCTGGAGTTATAGAGGAACTAGATGGTAATTGGTGTATTCTTGTGACAACCATCTTAAACTCCTAATATGCCAGAAGATCCGGTAGTATAATAAGTAACGTCATCAAATCTATCTTTTAGTCTGTTTTCTATAGCTGTATATGAATAAGATTTCTCATATTCAAATGGACTTATAAGAGCTTGATAATTGCCACTCCCACTAACTGGCTTTCCGAACCAGCAATATACAACGGCTGAACCGTTTTGAATTGTTTCTCTACCAGAAACTACATTAGTGATTACATCTGTTGTTGAAATTGGCATATTTTACCCCTTTTTAGAATTGATCTTTTAATGTCCAAATTACTTTTCTTGGAGGAAAGCCGTCTACATCACTAAATACCCAAGAGCCATTCTGTGCTAACATTTCTGCTGCATCTCGTTCTCTTATCCAGAAACTTCCATCTGGTTGATCTAAACGCTTCTCACCATTATTCCAAACCCCCCAAGAGTTTTGGACTAAGAATAGTGTTTCATTATAAATTTCATGAGTATCATCCATCCCAATCCAAGCCATCGCGTGACCCCATGATCCAGATCGGGCGGCAATACCATTCTTATCTCTTCTAGAACTAAATCCAGAATTACTGCATACACTAATAGAATAACCGTTGGCTATTGCATCTCTGGCTTGATCTATTGTGTTAATTAAACTGATAGTCTTAACTTGATGTTTCTTTGCTGCTTTTACTAATTCTTCTGGAACACCAGTACGACCCCATCTGCCACCAATAGCACTATATGTTGAAAGATCATAATCTCCGTACTTTTGACGAAGTAATATTCCTCCATTTTGGTGGACGAATTTAGCAGCACCACCACAAGTCATACCTTCACCGCCGTGTCCGCGTGAACCATAAATACCTTCAGTAGCACCACGGGCCACAAACTCTTCTCGTTGTCCATTTATAATTTCACAACTGCGTGTAATATCTACGCTATTTCGCGTTGCATGTGAAACACAATCTCCTTGGACTTGCCTTTCTGATGGACCAAAAGAGGGATCAAACTTCAAGAGAGACTTAAACGGTAGGGATAGTTTTCCTTTTCCAGTACCATATAAATCATGTGCTGCCACACCAAATAGTGGATGTGGCAGTTCTCCTAAGAGCTTGTCCAACTCTTTTGGGTCACAGTATGATCCTACAAAGCCATCTTTATAGGCTTTTAATAAATCTTTCGGTGTCTTGAACATCACTTTGAGTTATCCTTTGCCCATTTAACTACTGTGTTAATTAATACTACTGTAACAGGCACAATTAGTGCTGTCATGCTACCAAGATCAAGCTTAGTTAGATTTTCGCCAATATATGTTAATAGTGCGGCTAAACCAACTAATGCTGCGTTCTTACCAACTGAAATAAGATCAGTTGTATTTAATGAGAATGCTTTTGAACCTACTTTTAGATCTAACATCTTATATCTCCTTGAGTTGAGAAATGCTTATTAAAAATCCACCATGCTCCTTGTCATTTATCCTATATGGAAATCCCATCATTTTTACTATCTTATCATCTACTGTTTGTACTGTTTTGACTAATTTTCTATTCATTTTTAAGCAAGATTTCAATTCATCAAAAAGATCTTCTCTATCTTCTTCTTTTATATAATTGAGCCAATCATAACCTTCTACACTGTTAATAACTTCTTGTGTTAATTCATAAAAATTATTATTGGTCCAAGTTAGTCTACCATGATCATCTGTTTCAAATAATGCCGCATCATTATAGTGAAGTGCGGCTTTTGTTCTTTGTTCTATAACTTTTTGTCTTTTTTCCATCCTATTAACGGTAGATCTTAAGTCTACAATAGCGTCTTTTAGGCTATTTCCACCATTAGTTGTTAGTTCTTTTTTGATTGTTTCTAATGATCTACCAACTTCTTCCTGCCCTTTAACAAATTTAACTGTTGGTTTTATTACCTTGACCCACATTAAGCTAAAAAATGTTCCTAGACCACCAATGATAGTAAATATAAAGGTGATATGTTCTGGACTTTTTATGTCTAGCATAATTGCCTCCGTAGGAAAAAGAAGGATAAAGTGCCTTAAGATTTCTCAAAAGGCACTTATCCAAAAATAACGACTTATTCGTTACTATCTTTAGCCTTGTAGGCAACATTACGAGTTGGTAAAGCTGCTCCAAATCTATAGGTAAGTTCACCGGGAACTGCTCTACTAGTACTTGCAGCATCATCAACGGCTGGGAAGTTACCGCTGGTAGCTCTATAAGTTACAGCAGTACCAGCACCAGTACCTCTGGTAAGACCGGGGAAATTGCCACTAGATGGAGTTGCAAGAACATTAAATGTTCTTGTAGCATATGAACCAAACTGAGTAGTCTTTAGATTCTTATTAACTACGGCTTCTGTAGCACCACCGGGGATAGTTAAAATAGTTGAAGATGATCCATTGATTTTACCAGCATTGGTATCACCAGCGGCCATTAATAGAAATTCGCTACCAGCGGGTGGAGTATATGCAAAAGTGCCACCCTCTTTTGCCCTTGTTACACCGTGTGGATCACGAAAATTATTTGGGGCTGTAGGTGTATCTTCAGTTACAACTGTACCATAGCCCGGAACGTCAGCTAAATTGTTGATAAGTGATAGATCTGTTAGATTTTCACTAACAGCACCGCCATTTAGAACAACGCCACCGTCATTATTGTATGCATTTGCAGAAACTGCTTTTTGGGATGCCATATTATTCTCCTTTTATTAAATAAAATTTGCAAAGTAATAATTCCGCATCCTTTTATAGTCCAGTTCCTAAAATTATATACACATTTAACAGAATTTATCTTTTATGTTGTCTGCAAGTTTGTGGATTTTACGTCTAATACTTTCCCTATTTTTACCACGTTTTTCAGATATTTCTGCTATAGTCATATTGCTAAGTCTATCTTCAATCAAATCCCTATCTTCTGAATTCTTAAACTCGTCCATTAGATCAATACTAAAAAATGGATCTGTATTGGATGCTATATTTTGGTGCAACATTCCAAAAGACTTATTTTTATTGGCAAACTTAATCTCCTTCATGCACTCAATAAACACGCCCTTATATAGATAAGTTGTAAATTTAGCTCCCTTTTCTGCATTGTAGTTAACGAATGTTTTCCATAACGCATTAAGTTGGCAAGTCTTTATAGAATCAGCATCTAATTGATTTCTAAATCTCTTAGAAGCCTTATTCATAATTTTAACAATATTTTCATCCTTAAGGGCAACCTGTATCTTATCATCTATGCAATTACTCATCATCAAATTCTCCTTTTATAAGTTCTTGTTCAATATCAAATCTTATATTCTGAAAATCAAACATCTGTCCTATACCAACAAAAAATCTATAACGACTAAAGATTTTTAGTATCTCAATACCGGGCATTTTATTGAGTTTATTTTTTATGGCTGGTGTAATATCGAAGTTTGTGTGACCAATCCAGCAGTCAAAATTAGCTAACATAGATATATCATCTATTACCTGCGGAGTGAGTGGCAACATCTTATGCAAAGCTGCTGACATCATATCTTTTTTATTGTCTTCATCTTCATATGATTCGTCTTCATCATCGTCATCGTCTTCTTCACCCAAAATATCTTCTTCTGCTTCTGGCATCATATTCTGTATTATATTCTGTAATATGGGGCATGATAATTGTTTTTCAATATAATCTTCATATTTTTGCCATCCTATTTTTTTAGACATATATGACTCCTATTTTGTGAAAACTTCAGACGGTTTTATACAAGGTTCATCCGCCTTACTATCTTTATGCCCATTTATGATTTTTGCTTTAGTATCTTTACTAATAAGATTGAAAATTTTAATTAGACAATCTTCTCTACCTTCTTCTACAAGGGCATTTTTTACTATATTCATAGTTTCTAGTATCGCCCTATCTTCTGCTAAAGTGTCGATTATATAACACAGTGATTCAATAGATTCATCACTATAATCCTCCAGTTCTACATCCACTATCGTAGAATCTGAACCTTTAGAAACTATATAACTTATTTTTGCTAAAACTTCATTAGGTTCTGAAACTTGTTCATTATCTGGTTTTTTCTTGAAGAAATTAAATAACATTTAATATTTTTCTCCCGGTGTTTTTCCAGCTAAAATTTTTAGCAGTTGTAATTCCATATTCGTTAACAGTTAAACTATTAGTTATATTTAGTTCATGGATATTTTGCATATATTTTATAGCAATATTTTTGGCCCTATTATCTATCCTAGCCCAATTACCTTGACCGTGAAACCATTTACCGTCATATGCAGTTTCGGTTTCTTCTATAGGTATTAACAATGCATTATTAGAGTTACAAAATTCTGTATGGGCAGAATAATCTGTGGCTATTACACGTTTTCCACAAGCCATCATTTCTAATAGCTCTAAATTCCACCCCTCTGCTCTTGCTGGAAATATTCCACAATGAGTTTGGGACATTATATTATACACTTCTTGCTGAGTGTTCTGTCGTGGAATAATATGTATTTTAGATCCCAGTTTAGACTTTTTATATAGATTTATCCATTCATTTTGTTCCTGCTCTGTGCAGAAAGGATTTTCGCACATCATGAATAGTTCTACATTATCATCTTCGTTAAACGCTGAGTTAAATATATCAACTAATACATCATGCCCCTTTCTTATTTCCCATTTACCACAATTAAAAAATCTTGTTGGACTATTTTGTGGCATTTCAGACGGCTGAAAAATAGATGAATCAACACCCAGCGGGACTACTATAACGTTAGATTCTTCAATAGTTGTATTATTTAATACTATTTTCTTAGCCCATTCTGAACATACAAACACTCTATCTAAAGATTGAAGTTGATGCTTTTCAAAATCATTAAACTTATCCAACTCAAATATCGGAAACCCTATTCTGGTTCCTTTGCCAGCAAATTGTGCCATATCATGTTGATGCCATATTTTAATACATGGGGCATTATAATCATAAAACTGAGAATTTTTTATACATTTAGAGATTATGTCGGCATCTTCTTGATTTGTTACTTGAGGTTGTCCTATCATGAATAAAGAAACTTCTATGGATTTAGATAGTTCTTTGATAATGTTTAAGGATGATACGCCGTAACCAAGCTGATTAATTGGGGCCATTACATTAATTTTAGTATTCATAGTTTATTTTGTTATTCCTAAAAAAGAACCATCGTTTTAGTTTTGTTACGTCTTCTTCTTGATTTATATAGCTAAGATAGTTTAATACCTCGCTCAGAGAATTAAATATATGTTCGTGTGGCAACATAAAGAATAACCAATTGGGTGCTTGGCTTTTACCCTGTTCGCACCATATTAAAACTGGCTTTTTCTCCCTATTAGCTGTTACTATCTCTTCGTATGTTCCACAAGCATGAATATTAAGATCAATATGAGCAATAATGAAGTCAGATATATCTACACATCGCAAATCTGCACTGCGTATTATACCAAATTTCTCTTTGATCTTTTCATACTTTTCTGTCTCTTTGTAGTATTCTATCCAGTGCCTAGTCTCTTCATCTTCAATAACCCCATTGATTGGTTTGTCGCACGGGTCAATGACAGTTACCCCTAGTTCGTTTAGATATGGAGTTATTCGCTTACGCCAAGTAGTTCCACCGTCTGGAACTCTATCCATAGCACCAACTAAATAAACTCTCATGCCAACTAAGTTATTTATTGAATCCATTGTCTATGCTCCACCATACTTTGTTAATACCTAGAGATCTCATTATTCTATCACACTTATCGCACGGCTGACTACATCTTAATTCGCCACGCTTATTTAGTCTTATAATAACCATTTTGAGGCTATTATCTATATAATATTTACCCCATAAACGAGATATTAGATCAGTTTCTGCGTGAAAGTAAGGGTATTCACTATCTGTATTGAACCTTTTAGCTAATACTAGTGCTTGAGTATGGGTTTTCTCTGGATTGTTTTGCCCTATTGCAAGAAGTTTATTTTTCTTGTATCCAAAAGCAAAGTGAAAAAATTTATTCTTAGTTTGTCTTTCCTCTTTGGCTTTAGGTAAAAGGCTCAGTGCTATTTCAAGTGATTGATCTATTATATTCATGAGAAATCTATAGTATTGATAGTAATAAGCTTGATAAATTCTTGAATACTAGTTACTTTATGATTATCAAAAGCTTGTTTGGTTTTCTGTTTTGCTTCTGTCTTTTTGTATCCAAGTGCTACAAGCGAACTAATACAATCATTGTAAAGTTGCTCATCTCGTACTGGTTTTGGTTTAGGGGTTGTTGTTGTTGGTGTAATAGTAGGTATGGTTGCCGGTTGATTAATGACGGGGTTATTTTTCTTAGGTTTGGGCTTATCTGCAACGGTGCGTTTTGGTACACTCTTGACAGCACAGCTTTGTGTTGGTACAACCTTTACTTGTTTTGGTTTTTCAATATACGTGTAGTCTTCTACATATCCAATAACAAACTTATCTAGCTTGTTGAAGCTAATTGATTTGCCCTCAATGTATGCCTTATATGTATAAAAAATTGTTAAGCAAATGATAACAAATGCCCAAAAATTTCCAACGCTAGGATGTGGCTGTGGGTTCATAATTTTTTCCTACTGTGATCATACCATAACTATCGTCACAGTCAAGACGCAAACTTAAAAAAAATGGCCCGAAGCACAAGGCGACGGGCCATTCCTTAGACAGATTGACTATCCATTTCACTCTTTAGAGTCTTGCCCTACAATTCCAGACGGGCCTAAAGAAATTTCATCTGCCATTACGCAGATAGAGTTCTTTTGATTCCCATCCTTATCTTGATAATCATCAATTTTTAGCTTCCCTTGAACGCCAACCAATCTGCCCTTCTTTAGATGATCCTTTAATGCTTCAGCCATTTTTCCAAAACATAGGATATTTAAGAATAGAGTATCTTCATTGCGACGATCATTCACGGCCATACGAAACTTTGCCATAGCAGTACCCTTTTGGGTTGTGCTTAATTCCGCATCCTTTGTTAATCTGCCACAACCTAACCATGTATTAATATTCATGCTATCATACCTCCAATGCTGAACGAATTCTACCTCTTACTACCTGTGTATTGCCACGATTATAAGTGCCTAGTGTAGCACTGTATACGTTTCTAGCAATTGATCGCGGAATACCCAGAAGTCGAGCAGCGAACTCTGTATCTTCACGATTATTACGAAAAAATCCAAACCCAGACTTGTGTGCTAAAGCAGTAATTGGATTTAATGTTACACCCTTGTAGTGACCACTTTGAATGGTGGCAACAACACGATTATGATTAATATCCCAATGATATGCATCAGCTAGGTTTGATAGTCTGTCAAAAAATTCAGTATAATTCATATCAATCTCCTTCTTCATTGCTATTTAATTCTTCGAAAACTTGAACATCTTTAACGCCATTTTGCACATAAGCCTTTAGTTGCTCAATCTCATTTTGAATTAAAGCCTGCTGCTTTGTCAATTCTTCAATCCTTTGAGCAACATTTTGCAAATGTGCTTTTGCCATTTCTACAACCGTCATATCTTTTTCTCCTTGTTCTTTCACCTTGTTATACCCATTAGTACTGTCAAAAACAATCATGGTTTTTGTTCATATGTCATATAATCTAAAACTTGAAGATGAGTCCAATTAGGTTGATAATTGTCATCTGTTCCAAGTCTAGCAATATCTATATATTCACTTTCTAGCCTGACTACTAGTTCTGCAAGAAATTCTAGCTTGTTTGAGTAAACACATTCCTCTATCATATCTAGAGTCTCTTTTACTGTGCGTTTATTATTAGTACTCATGTTTGATACTCCACACATTCGACATCAGATTCATGAAATAATTCCCTTGATAATTCAAAGTCTTTTTCCCATCTATCTATTTTGTTTACGAATGAAACTATTCTGCTTATTCCTGACTGTATTATTAAACCAGCACATCTTGGACATGGCATAAATGGGTAAGTATATAAAGTACATCCTTCTACAGATTTATTAGCAAATAAGATTGCATTTATCTCGCCGTGTACAATAATATTATACTTTGTATCTCTCTCTTTCAGTCTATCATTATCTTCTATATGTTTAGGAAAACCATTATATCCAACAGAGACTATTCTATTATTTTTATCAACTATGACAGCACCAACTTTAGTCGATGGATCTTTAGACCATCCAGAAATAAATTTAGCTAAATCAAGAAACCTATAATCCCATTTAGACATTATAATTCCCAAACTATTTGATAGCCATCAAAAATAGGATCTATACCTATGTTCTTCATAAATTGTTTAACGTATTTACCTTTACCGTGTCCATTTTCAAAATTGTCATCTACAGCAATTATAGTTCCGGCAGAACATGAAGGCCAAATACATAACAATTCCATAATATGGTGCATAGATGATGGGTGAGGATTGTTATGATCAAAATCGTAAGAATCTAGATACAAAAGATCTACTGTTTTGTTTATTTCTCTCAACTGTTTATTCATATGAAATAAATAAGAAACTGAATCAGAACATATAAGACTTATATTTTTAGTTATACTTTTTGCTAATTCTATATTATATGGATTTATATCTATTGAATAACATTGACCTTTATTGTCTTGAATAAACTTATCAAATATTACAGTTGACATTCCAGCACCGTAATCATTTACTTGTCTTACACAGCCAGTTTCTATAATCAACGGACTATCTTTTTTTGATAATTTGTCAATCATCAATTGAAAAGATTCTTTGCGTAATCCATTATTGTTTATTATTTCTTGTAATTCCAGTTCCATTAAATGCTCCTATCAAAGTGTACCCTATTAACTTTAACAAATTCTGCACATTTTGGAAGGTCTTTTATACTATCTGCCCCAACATATGCACAAGCACTTCTGATACCACCCAATATATCATCAATGACATCTGATACCTCACCCTTATATTCTACCGTCTTAACGCGACCTTCACTGGCCCTATAATTTTTAATTCCACCATATTTTTCCTGTGCTGCATGGGAACTCATCCCATAGAATGTTAAAACCCTACTACCGTTTATATGACTCCATTCTCCACTGCATTCCTCTGTACCAGCAATCATGCCTCCAAGCATAACAAAGTCTGCACCAGCAGCAAATGCTTTTACAACGTCTGCTGGAGTCCTACAGCCACCATCTGCACAAATTAGACCCAAGTGCTTGTGTTGTGCTTTTAATCCATGGGCAGCGTGAGAGCATTCATTAATTGCTGATAATTGAGGATATCCTACTCCAGCTTTTAGTCTTGTTGTACATGCTGATCCCGGCCCAATTCCAACCTTAACAATATCAACGCCACCGTGAAGAATTAATTCATGAACCATTTCGGGAGTACATACATTGCCAGCCATTATAACGGGCCTAGTTCCAAACTTCTCCCTTATTTTTGCACAGTGGTCTACAAACTTATCTGTATATCCATTAGCAACATCAATACAGATATTTGGTATATCTTCTATTCTATCAACTATCTTCCTAAGTTTGCTGACTTCTTCATCATTAATTCCCATGCTATACCAAAATGTATTTAGATCTTGGAGATTTTCTATATAATCTTCTATATTATAATGTTTGTGTAGGCATGTGATACAATTTTTCTTTGATAGAGATTCTGCCATTTCGAATGTGCCAGTGGTATCCATATTCGCGGCCATTATAGGAACACCACTCCACTCCAAAGATGAGTGAAAAAATTTAAACGTTCTTTTTACATCGACCAAGGACCGTGAGGCGGCTCGGGATCTCTGTGGAACGAGTAATACATCATCGAAATCAAGTTTTGTATCGTTATTAATATTCATTATTTACTCCAAGAAAAAACCGACAGGGGAATTTCTTCCCCCATCGGATTTAACACACAATCAAACACTAACAGCCTGCCTACGCTTGGAAAGAACTCTATTAAGTCTATCCATCTTTGCCGTAACCTCAACAACCCAATCCCGGTTACGCTTCTTACGATTAACATGTTCAATATCATCACCGGTCATATGAACAACCTTATCGAAAATGCTATCAAATTCAGATACAACTTCATATCGACAAGTGCGAAGCTTTTGAAACTTAGAGTCATTTGGTACGCTAACAACATCGCGTGGATTAACCTTGCAAATCATTAGACGATTGCCACCGCCATCATTATCGTTATCAATATCAATGCCGCCATAACTCTTAGCATAATCAATAGCACCAACGTGTAGACCCTTACCACAACCGTTGTCACGATTGCTGTCTACCTTACTACGCTGGACTTCGCAAATAGAACCAACGCGATTGTCAAAAGTGCCGGAATAAATATCCTTGTAGTCTTCGCGTACAGCCTTATAGGACAAGAAACAACCATCATATGTGATAGGCATGTTCTTGTTTTCCATAAAGTCGAACAACTCAATAACAGCATGGTCAGATGGATTCTGACTAAGATTATCAAGGAAATTCAACATAGGCTCAAAAGGAAAACCTTGCTTAATCATATCAAGGATTGTTCCAGTAAACATATCGGGCATCTTAATTCCATCCCAACTCAAGCCACCATCTTGGCAATTTACATATCCATCGCAGTAAGCATTAACATGCGAAATGATATCGTAAGAAGCCTCAAAGTGTTCGACATTGTTATTCTTAAGATGATTAATTAACTTATTATAGTTAGGGTGGGACTTGCCGAAGCAGTATGCCTGACCACTAACAACCGCAGTAACAGTACCGTCATTTGCAATAATGTATTTCATGTTATGTCTCCTTAAACTTATTATAGCGTCACAGTGAGTTAAGAACAGTTTGGGCCTTCAGGCCCGATTCAATAGTATCGATATAGTCAGCAACAAGCTTCCTATCAGCATCATTCCAAGGAATCGAAAGCAGTCTGAGCATAGGATACTTCTTCATTTCCTTGTCAAACTTGCTAGCGAACTTATTATCATCGAGTTTCACATCGCTAAAACTAACCTTCTCAACATTGGGCAACATCTTTGACATGCTGTAAATCATATTCATTTCTGTTGCAATGTTATTAATGTTGGAGCAATATTCGTTGTATTCATTAATGATGTTCTTGACTTCGCTATTAGAAGTCATCGTAATGATATCCTTCCATCGATCATATCGCTCATTTGAAAGTGGAACCCTACGATTAACATTAATAATATTTTGCTTGTTGGTCTTTGTGGCATGATCAAAAACTTTTTCAAGTACGTTAACACCACGGGTCCAGTTACCACGCTCATCAAGCTTCCTATTCTTTACAACGGATGGCTTGACAATATAAAACGTAGCATCTTCAACCATGTCAGAGTGATTCTTGCAAACATATTCAAGTACATTTTCAAGAAAACTGACATCAACTTCGTGAGAATCAATTTCAACAGAACCCTTAGACTCTGTGAAATAGTGAGCATTCTCATACTTTACGCTCATGTTGCAATCCTCAAAGCGACCAGTTTCTTCATTGAAAACCCGTGCCTGTACAACTGGACCAGAGTTTGTAAACCCATAACTAGAACGATTGTAATTAACTTTATCAAGAGTTGAAGTCAAGACAACATCTGTCCGATCAGCATCACCAAGGATACCATACAAACGGCAGTTGTCAATAGTCTCGCTTTCCTTAAGCTTGTAGACATAGCAAGCCTGAGAGCCACCGTTCTCTTTCATGTACTGACGAATTCGACTAACTCCACCCCTAGTAAGGTTATCAATAAAAAACTTTGTGTGAGTATTAAAGACAATACGCTCAACACCGTACTTAATATCAACCTTAGAACGATACTGGGACTTTTCCATCAAGTTAATACCACTATCTTTAGCATTGATATACTCTCCAGCAACGCTATCAAAAAGCTTCATATCATTCCAAGTGATAGACTTTTGAAGAGACTGAACAGCAGTATTGATAGACGAACACTGATTGCTAATCTGAACATACTTCATACGGGCCTTAAACAAAGAAGGCTGGCTAGCAATTTGTTCTTCAATCTTAACAGCAATCTCGTTAATGATATTATCAATCATGCTAAGAATATTCTTTTTAGTGTCTCGACTATATGAAAGAGACTCACGACTAGGAGTAATGTCAACATCTCCAATATTCACAAAGATTCTCAGTCCGTTAGAATACTCAATAAATTCACGATGACGTTGGAAAGACTTGTCACCATTAGCAGTAAACTGGTTAACGTCAATTGGGTATGAGATCTGACCCATCACAATAAGATTCTCTCTGGCATTGTCATCAAAGTACCAGTTGGTTCCAGCCAGAACCTTATCAATGCTACGGAATGAGGGCTTATAAGCCACAAAGTTTGGCTTTACCTTGAAATGTTCATAAACATGGTGCGATTCATGTTGAAATCGGTTGATATCATACTCATTCACATTGATAGAAACCTTGATACCATTCTGTTCGCTGGTATCAGACTCGTCCATCAAAGAGAAGACGGGACTGCCGCTCTCATCCTTATAGGCAGTATAAAGCCTACGAGTACCATCAAGATAAGCCTCAACGGTAAAACTATCGGAGTATGCAAAGGGAGCCTTGCTACCCAGACCAAGACAACCAACCGCATCATTGCTATTATTTCGGGTGCTACGGAAATACGTAGTATAGAGTTGCATACAGTTTTCATGATCCATGCTAGTGCCGTAGTCACGAATAGAGAATACGGGCGAGATGGCGGTGGGGATATGAACGTCAAAAGGTACGTTTGCCTTGCCAGCCTCAACGTGAGAATCGTAGGCATTAGTAGAGAGTTCACGAACAACTGCGAGAATCTTGTTAGAATAAAGACCGTCAGAAAGGATAAAGAATGCCTTAGACGATGCTTCGATGCTGAACTTGGACTCTTCAAACTGACCGGACTTCTCAATAACGTTCGTACTAGCGTGAAGTTTCATAATTGCTAATCTCCTAAAAAGTGCTTAAGTGCTGTGTGTACTTTGAGTATACCAGAGTTATCGGCAGTGTCAAGCGGCCAGTTTAATTTTTTTTCAACGGTTGTCTTCTACACAGAAAGATATGGGTTCTAATGCAAAGTCAACTAAATGACCATCAATATATTCTGCCCATTCATCAATAAAAGATCCTATGGTATCTATATCATCTGTGCAATATCTATATGAATTATAATCGTTTATAGAATCATCCCAAATCACTATAGAGTCATTGGTCACTTCTACATTCTTTATATTTTCTTTGAAGTGCTTTGCTGCTAATAACTCAAGTGGTGAATACCTATTATCACGCATAGCACGAATAATATCACTTTCACTCATTTCAAGCTTGATTTTCATTTCCAATCCAAAGCCTCACTAATTGTAGGGAATTGTTGTACAAAAATTTCTTTGCATCCATTCGCTATATCCATATGTTCCTTCTGAGTACCGCTTTTTTCTCTTAGTGCTATATACGTAATCCATGATCTGACATTTCCAGAAACATAAAGTCTGGTAGGAGTTGCTAGTGGTAATACAAACCTAGCACACTCTTTAGCCACCCCGTCTTTAATCATGTCATCGTATATTGATTTTGTTTTAGCGAAATGCTCACGAATTTTTGTATTCCATTTAACTCGTACTTCATCGCTAATGTCATCTATACTGTTTTGTCTATTTTTAGTATCTTGACGGCGAAGTTCAAATAACGGAATGTCTTCTGCTAACAATGCTGTATCGGCATAACGTTGGCTAAACTCTTGAAAAGTAAAGCTTCTGTGTCTTAGAATCTGAGCAGCAATACCTCTTGTTGTATTAATTTCAACAGTCATAAAGCCGTGCTCAAAAATACTCCAATGCTGATGCTCAATACAATATTTCAAAAGTTTAGCATAGTTATCGTTATCTTGTCCTTTTGGATTTGATACTCTAGCACAATATGCCATTAATTTTTCTGCATCGGGAGTAACGCTAATTAATTTTACATTCATGTTTTTTCTCTATTAAATTTATCTGTTCTAGTTTCCCACCAAAAATGCGCCATTGTTGTATCGCCATCAAAATATATTGGACAAAAATCTGGACGAAAAACGCTATTAAGATCACAGGCTATGCAAGTAAAAAATAATTGAGATCTTGGATAACCATAATCTAAAAGTTTTTGTTCTATTTTCTTAAAATTATTTCCACTGAGACATCCGCTATCTACTACAATTAAGATATAGTATGGATCTAATTGATTTGGATGAATAAATGCTTCAAACTCATCTTTATATGGAATATTAACGGGTTCTATATCTATAGGCTCATCTTTATTTGATAATTTATGAGATATTAATTGAGCCACAAGCCCAGAATATTCATAACTTAATTGTAATATACCTATGCGACTAGACAAGTTAATAAGACTATTATGACGAATTTCATCGCATATTTTATCTATACATTTGGTTTCCCATTCTCTATCAATAAATAAACTATTTTTCATTATACTCTCTTTGGTGATCTAGCCACTTACCATTCGTATGATGATTAAATATTGCCCTAGCCAGTTTACTAACGCTTGGAGCAGCACCGCTACCGCTAATAGAATTATCACTAGATTTTGCCCAATAATACTGAGCATCGTCTTTATCTTTAATAGTCTCATATCCAAGACCTTTGGCCCACGATCTTATTTCTGTCCAAGTCATTTTTGTAATTGGTCTTCTGACCTTACCTTTTGCTTGTGGGAATACCCACTAGAAAATCCAGACATAAATGCTTCTTTTAAAAGCGGAATATCACTCTTCATTATGTTCTGGTTTTGTAGCCAATCGATGAACATTTTATCTTCGTCGCAAAGTTCTGGCCCACATAATTCATTATACCTATACTTTATGGTATTAAACATACTGTCTATGCATATAAAGTAGAAGTCATCTTTTATACAAGAATTTTCAAAATTCTGATGCCATCCAGATATTACCACAATATCTCCAGAATGGGTGTAAATTTTATCACCAATTTTTATACGCAAGGCTTCTTTAAATATCATATAATTTTTCTTTTGCTATTATCTCATAATATTCTGGAGTAAATTCGCCTTTTCTCATAGCTTCATTGTACCAAGGCGTATCTTGTTTGTCAAACAGTATTCTGTGTTGCATACTGCTATTTAATCTTTTAGACCCATTTACCTCAAATTCCCAAGGGTTTTCTGAACCGTGGTTGATCAAGCAAGATTTAAAAAACTCTTTATTCCATATAGAAGCTTGCATTGATATTGTATATAAACTATGCTGACGCAATGCATACATGTTTCCTATTATATGAAACTTATTATATAATCTACTATCTTCATGAATTCCTAATCTATTTATTCCCTGCCGACATATTTGAATATACATATCAAATTGTGACTTTGGTATAGTTTTTCTCAAAAAATAATCATCCTGTAACCATAATACGTACTCTGTATCGACTCTATCTAGAGCATACTTTAGACAATCTGAATAAGGTATTTTGCCCGGTAAAATAGATTTAAAACCATAGTCGTTAAATTCTAGGGTTTCTGATAAAAAATATCTTGGAATATCTATATTGTGGTCCCAGTATCTGTTGAATAATAGACCAAATTTGTTCCATAGGAAATTGTATTTATCGCAAGTGCCGACTAATAAAGTAATGTCCATATTGATTTTCGTGTATAATTGTAATGAGTACTCGATTTTAGAACCTTATAAGGAGATTTTTATGCCTTTTTCACCAACACAATCTGGTAACATGTTTCCCGGCAGAAACGTATTCTTCCCCGGCATTATAGCTGGTCCATCTACTGTCACTGGTACTAGTGGCATATTCATCCCATTTGCCGCATTAGAAAGTTATAATGTTGGTAATAGTGGTGAAATCGGAGAATTAGTATATTCAATAGTAGATAAGTTTGTAACTGGTTTAAACAATTTATCTGGTGTTCCTACGCTTGCAGATGATCTCCCAAGTAAGTTTAGTGCTTCAAGACAAACATCGTTAACTTCAGATAACACTGCCACAAAAACATACTCAATGAGTTTTGATCTTAATGTTTCAAGTGCCAAGTATGATCTACAAAGCGAAGCATGATGGATAGGGTTTGATAGAGAACATACGTATGTTTGGTTAAGAGGGCGAACTTTTAGTTCGCTCTCTTTTTTTGTATATGTGTCTTGATCCAATCTAAGAAGTTACTAATCCTCGTATGACAACCATCATCATTATACGTTGAGTCTGGCTTTTTGTCAAGGGTTGTGACACAAGAATTTATACCAGCCAATTTGCCATCTATAAATAAACCGCCGCCGCTATCCCCGCTACCTATTAAGAATTCAAGCTCTGTTCTATTTAATATAGAAGGACTGCAAATTAAAAGATCATTTTCTATTCTATCTATTTTATTTGATCCGCCCCTTTTTTTCTTGTCTCCATTCTGTATTCCAGTTATAAAAGTACCAGTTTTACCATAGCCAGCAATAGCGCATATTTTGTCAACTTCATTTGATTCTTCGTATAGCTTTGGATAAAATTCAAGCTCTATGTCTGATGTTGTATGACATAATGCTATATCTGCAAATCCAAATTGCTTCTCTTCAAAGTTTTCATGGCATATAATTTCATCTATAACTATGATCTGTTTTTTCTTTTCGCTGTGTAAGAAAGCAAACTTAGAGTCTTTCACAACATGAGCCGCCGTTAATACCCAACGAGAATCTATAGCAACAGCAGAGGCTGAGAATAAACCATCATTATTATAAGAACCCATTATCTCTAATACGCAATCAAATTTTTTACCATATTCAATATATTTTTCATCTGGAGTATTGGGGTCTATTGTGCCAGCATATATATTAGATATTAAACCAATAAGAAATCCAACTACGAGGTTGTTGATAAGTTTGTTCATTATATGGCCTATTCTTGATTTTGAGTGATATTTGTTCACAGTCAGTGACTACATTTGTATTCCAGCTTTTGTAGTCCATCAAATGGCCCAATAATAGATGACAATCAGAGCATAATGTGATTAAATTATCTGGATTTAATTCATTACTTGGATCTAAATGATATGGTATTATGTGATGAACTTGTAGATCGTTTTTTCTCCTACACGCCTGACAAATTGATTGATGTTTTAAATGTTCCTTCCTGACGTTAGACCACTTGGGCGATCTAGAATAGTCAGATATTTTATCTCTTAACCAATTAAACATAATTTTCCCATAAGATTAAAAAAACCCTTATATATATACACTAAATAAAAAAGGGGGCAGCTTTCGCCACCCCCTGATTCATTACTTATTAGGTAACTATTGTTCACTCTTCACGAACAAAAGCCACGCCAAATTCACCCGGTGCTACGGGAGGTACAGTATCAACAGCAGTAAACTCCACGGTGGCTGGCGAACTTACATTGCCAGCATCGTCAACGTCTACTAAGGTTAAAACAACACTATCATTATCTGAGAATGATAGCTCACCAAAACTGGTGGTATTTGCTGGGAAGGGCGATGTTGAACGAACTTCACCATTAACAGCCACTGAAAGTCTACGCTCTGAAACGTCACTATCAACAACTGGGCCAGCGGTTACATTATAAACTAGTGCCATAGAAAATTCCTCTCTGTATAAAAAATCACACTTAAATGCTATAGGATAGATACTACGCATATCCATCTTTCGCAAAACTTTTAGATATCTATTAAATAGTCTGTCATTTAGCCATAAAAACATAAATCTACTCTGCTTTGTATGTTAGCTCATCTACCTTTTCCATTATTATACTCATCTTGTGCTCATTTACACTGTGGCTCTGATTAATTTCATTAAGTATGTCAATATATAGTAAATTTACCGATAAAGATGATACTAATATTGAAAGTAATAATGCTACAAATGTATATTTCATGAATAAACTCCTTAAGGTGGGATATTTTAGGTAGGCTACCATTTTATACACCAACCGGGGGGTTTATCGTTGTCTAAAATGGCTTTTCTTTCTTCTCTAAGTAGGGCTATTTCTTTTCTTTGGGTTTTTACTTCCAGTTTTAATGATTCTACTATATTTTTAAGGGATTCTATATCCCTCAACAGTTTATTTATATAGTCATCTATATCTACTGGAAAGTCATTTATATTAATCTTCATCTATTGATCCATAATGTTTTACTGCCGCCCTAGCATTTTGCTTGTGGGTTACTCTCTCTAAATTATCAAGGCTATTATTAGACTTATTGTGATCTATATGATTGACGATGAATAACTCTCTTAGAAATACTTTGATAGATTCTGGAGTCTTTTTATAGTCTTTTGCATTAATTTCTTTTGGTAGATTTTGATCAAATGGCTTCCAGCTATCAATTACTAATTTATGAACTCGACAATTTAATGATTGTCTTTTAGCTCCATATCTTCCTTTTGAGCTATATTCATAATCAAAAGTACCACAATCAAATGAAATATCCACCTTATTATATCCTTGCTTACATATACGAGGTTTTAAAAGTTTTTTATATGAAGTATCAATAATGCAAATACGATAACCACTTTTTTCCTCATTAATTCTTTTAAAATGAGAGTATATATTACCACTTTTTGAAACGCTGTATTCTTTTATTGGAATTCCATTCAAGATTACTGTGGTTAACTCTTCTTCATCGTCTACTTGATCTTCTGAAAAATCAAACTCTAGTTGATTCATTTGCATATAAAGCCCTCCCAAGTGCTATTCTAACACCAAGTTTCTTATCATAGTTATCTTCTGTGCTACAAATAGCAAGTCCATGAAAACGTTCGCCAGTAGGAGAATCAATAATAACTTCGGTAGAGCCACCCTTGGTATCTGGGCCAATAATTCCATCAGTATAACCATAGACTCTCTTACCGTTTTGCCAAGCATGATATCCATTATAAAGACGGTTGTGAAAAACTTTTACTTTGTATCCATTGTCTTGCAATTCTTTGACAGTCATTATTCAACCTTTCATAAAAAAGTAACGGAAGAAGTAGGATTCGAACCCACGGAAGTTTTTACGCTTCTTCTGATTAGTAATCAGATGCATTAGTCCACTCTGCCATTCTTCCTACTAATTGTATCTCTATTAGTTGCTATTGTCAAGTGGAGGCGGCGAGAATCGAACTCGCGTCCAGAATAATTTCAATATAAACATCTACATCCTTAGTTAGTTGTTCTCGCACAGCTAACAAAGCTAACAGAATTATCTGTGTCAGATTGAATACAATCATTACCCCCATTTATGTTTGGTGAGGATACCATATCCGATTATCGGAGTCAGCATGATTGGGCAATACGGTTCATGCCACCGCACTCTTGCCTAACTAGGTCAGGCAGCGAGAGCGAAACGAGTTTCGCCAACTAACATTTTAATCGACTTTTATACTGGCCGGTCGATTAACCAGTGGATGCCATCTATATATCCGTTTACCTGTCGATACCTTTCGCCCCCTTATTTTAAGAAGTTTATTAAACCGCTTGGCCCATTATAGCCAATCTTCCTTCCCTTCTCTTTACCGTTTTCGAAAACCACAAAGGCAGGGATCGTCTTTATATTGTAGCCTTCAACGATGTCTTTGTCAACATCAAAATCTACGTCTACGATGGTATAATTTTTTACAATCTCTGATAGTTGTGGGTCATTCTTCATATCATTCTTAGCTATGTGGCAGTATTTACACCAATCGGCGGAAAATATGATTAAAACCTTTTCGTTTGTATTATCAAAAGCAAAAACAGAAGCGATAGATATTAAACACGAAATCAAAAGGATAGATACTAGTGTATTTCTCATGCTATAACCCTCCAGTTGGTAAATAATATATTCTACCTTGAATATATATACACTTTTTAATCAATCATTATTATCAACACCACCCTCGTATGTTAACTTGGGTATTAAATCATCATTTGTTTGTTCTACCTTTTTGATGGTGATCACCAAGAATGTATCTCCTTGGTGATTTCCACCATCCAGTAATTTTTTCAGAGCATTACATACCTTTTCGCATGTAAGTTCTGGATTTATTTTAAAGCAAATCATCTTTTCTCAATTTGACAGATTATTACTGTGACTATTGCACATATAATATATACTATACCCAATATTGTCCAAGCGGTTGGTTCATTCATTTAAATCGACCTCAATTTCTGCACCATCAAATACCCAATGATCTATACTATCTATATAGTTGTGGGTTGGAATTGGTTCATTTACAATTTTGAATTTAACGTCAAAAATTCCACTTATTCCTTGATTTTGATAAAGATACTTTATAATAGCATCCTTAACATCTTCATCGCTCATAGTTATATGAGTCTTGTTATTAATCTTCATGGTTCTCCATAACAAATTTTTTGCTTTGCTCATTAAATAGTTTAGATATTAGATAGAATCTTTCATTTTCTAAGTATTGAATTTGTTCGTTTATGAAATCTATTCGTTTCTTAGTATCTTGTATACCTATACTGTTTTCGTACTTTTCTTTCATATACTCATTTAGTTGTTGTTCTCTTTTACTCATTGGTTATTGCCTTTAGCTTTTTTGTGATATTCTCTATAGTTTTAATAACCGGTGCTGTTAATGCATAGTCTTTTTTATATGCCTGTATAGCATCTATAATCTTCCAAGCCTCATTTTTAGAAATATCAATGTTCATACAAATAACCTGTCCTTTAGCAATTCTGCAATAGTTTCATTAATATTTATTCCGTTTACAACTATATCTTTGTTAGAATCATATTCATCAATTTCCATATATTTCATGGCATTATTGAAACACCAAAAGATAGCAAACTTTTGTTCTTTTGTGAGATTACCATTCATTTCTATAAATTCCCGGTTGTAATCTTGGCTCATAAGGTTTAACAGTCCATCCCATCATCATTAAATCTAATTTAATTTCATCAGTAACAACCCCTTCGTTGCCAGAACAATACCAATCCATATATTCTCCACTATTGATTATATCAGCTACTATGCCGCCAGACATTCTCCATGAGCAAGTCCACTCTTTATCACCATAAAAGAATCTGTTATTGCACAAAGCCCCATATAGGTCTGTGCAATAGACTTGGCTATTAATACATTTGGCTACTATACGTTCATTATTAATGAGATCATATTCTAAGTCTGGCTTATCAAAAACTGCTTTTAGTGTACCATTTAAGTCCATAGCGAACTCCTAATCTTAATTAGTTCAATTAGTTTTTCAGTATCTTCTTCGTCATACTTATGCTCCATCTCATCAATTTTGCGATAGTAATACTTTCCGTCTTTTTCTTTAGTGAACAGATCATATGGATTCGCCCTGTAGTCTCTATCTAGCCACCAATTGTAAAGTTCCAAAATCTTTTGAGAGGCTATTGCTTGTGCTGTTGCCTTATTGTAATCTTCATCATCTGGATTAAAACCATTATCTTCATTAAGTTTAAGGTCACAGGCCCAATTTAAATAGTCTAATCCTGCTTGTTTGCATCTTCCGTTAACAAACTTATAGTTACGCTCTGGATATGCTTTCATCAAATGAGCCTGATCACTCTCAACAAAAAGAACTAACTCATTAAAAAGACCATGAAGAATACGATAGTCAAGATCATAATACTTCCCCGGCTTTAGTCCTGTTCGTAAATAATGAAGTTTGTCAATATATCTGTTACGAACATAAACTTCTATGGTATAGTAAATATCCATAGGAAGATGCACAATGTCCTGTAAAAAGTTTAGAACTTCTTCAGCAATCCAGTGTCGTAAAGGGTGTTTTGTTTTAGATTCTTGTCTCCAAGTTTCCCATTCATCTAAACCTAATGCTAATGGCTTAGTGTTTCCCCTAATAAGGTCAGCGAAATGTGAGCAACTCCAGTAATTAATTCGGGATTGTTTTATAATTTTAAACATTATAGATCAATATTCACTTCATAATTGTTAAGTATTCTGTAAAACTCTTCTCTTATTTTGACTACAGCATCACGGGCATCTGTAAATGGATCACCATATTTTTCCCATGTGCGTAATGCTTCGCTTAAATCCCATAATACTTTTTGCATACGGATTGCTTGATTCATTACGTCATACTCACGCTGATCTTCTGGAAGATCAAATTCAAATGTAGCTTTCATATTATTCCTTAAATTTAACCATTAAATATGTACCAAGAAACGCTCCAGACGCTAGCGGGATTAAGTAATAAATGTTCTTACTATATGATACTACGCCAAATGCCAGTAGACTGTAGATTATACTAGTCAAAACTGCTGCTGTAAAGGCCCGCTTTTTGTTAACGCTCATAATGTACCAAGCGTATAACATATCAATTGCAACATAAGTAACAAAGATTGTTAGTGCGGTTATGTAAGAAAAATCATTCATGGGAAATATCTCTTTCCATTTAAAGGATCATGATCATATGGGTAATTGAATCCCCCTAAAACTTTTCGTTTTTTATCTTTGATAAAATGTAATACTTCAGTAAAACAATCTTCACACAAATCAATATCATACTCCATACCATCATCCTTGCAACCATAACCCCAAGTAGCACCAAGACTAGCCCATGATGGCCCCATATTTATGGTATCACAAGATTGACCACAGCAATCGCAAATGACATTATCAATTGCTTTTCTAATTTCTTCTTTGTATGTTTTCATCTTTTAACTTTACTTACTATGTAAAGTATAGATCGTGCCAATAATATGCCACAACATACTTCAAATATTTTAAGCAGACTTGCTGACAACATCATATTTAACGTCCTGTTGATGAATCTTTGGCTTTTTATAGCCCATAAATACTTGGCTAGTAATAACCCCCATACCAGTTATGAGAGTTACTACTATACCCACGATAAATATGGTAAAATTGTTCATTTGAATAAATTTCCTAAAGAAAGTATACTTGGAACCCACAATCCTACGAATAGTGCCTGTTGCCTATTAAGGTCACTATCTCCTGCAAACCATAGTGTAACACTAAAAACAAAACTAGCAAATGCGGCAACAATAAAATAATTTCGACTGTTCATAATATTCCTTTTTGTTAAATTTGAAACCCCTTTAATATATCTAATATTCGTCGGGCTAACGCAGCGCCGCCGACAATTCTACCATCAGTATAATCTTCACCATATCCAGCAGAAGATTCGTGATCTTTTTGATCTTGAACTTTTTCACTACACAGTTTGATAATCTCAAGTATTCTATCTTTTTGTTTCTGATTCATTTATATTAATACCTTGATTGTATCCTTCGTCATATGCTGCTTTTAGCCAATCTTTTATTTGTAACCAATTATCCACAGGATCTTTGGGGCATTTTACAAGATCATCGTATATTCTCTCCATTCGTAAAGAAAATGATTCGACTTCTTCTAGCCATTCATTAAAAGTCATTATACCACCGTATTGTCAGTTGTCAACTCTCCATTACGAACAACATAATAAATAGGCTTGCCGGATGATCTAACATATTTTCGTCCACCATCAATCATATTACCATTATCAAATGCTTTATAATCGTGATGGAATTGAGAATATTGTAAATTACCATCATCGTCTTCTATCATGCCAAAAGTTAGTGATTCTACGCCATCAGCATTACTAATGTAAGCTTTTCCATAATGCGGTCTTAATGAAAAATATCTGTTACCAAAATCTGGATGTGGAGTTTCCCTATAAAATATATCTGCTGGATTGTCATCGCTATTTATATCAGTAGTGCAAACATATTTAATAGGAACACCATCTCTTTGAGAATAATGCTCTACAATCTTATTTATATCGTTAATAGGAAAATGTTTTATCATAGTAGTTTTTCTAGTTTTTTCTTAAGATCATTCATAACTTCTAATTCGATCTTCATGCATTCGGAAAGACCTTCCGGGCCACCGTGTATATCATCAAAGCTATCTTCAATTAACCAAAGTATAACATCTATCTCGTCTTCTGTCAAGACTAGGTTTTTCATAAAATTTTGTGCTGTTTCAATATTTTATATAGATCTTTAAGCTCACTAATATCTATTCTCAGTTCATGTGGATCGCTATTATTATAACTGAAAACTCTCACAAGATAAGGTTTGTTTTTTAATTTTTTGTTATAGTGAATTTCTATTAAGTCATATTCAAGGACTATGGTGCGAAATAGTGTCATAATGAGATACCTAGCCAACTACTAAAAACTTCATTGGCTAGGCAATCTCACTAAATTCAGTTACAGCAACTGCTGCCGCACTGGCGACTCTGCCTAGCCTTCTTTACAATACGAAATGGTGCTGTTAGAACACGCTTTGTTACGCTCACAACCGTTGATCCAGCCTTCCTAACTGGATTAGTCGAACATGACCCGCTGCAACAATCTGCACTAGCAAGTGTAGCAGACCCAAGAACAATTGCAACCGCACAAATTAGATTCTTCATAAATTCTCCTTAATTAGAAATTAAAACAAAAGAATAGGTAAGGCGGGCCAATGGTTAAATTATCCCGCCCTACCATATTCAACAATTATAATTGAACAAAGAGTTCGCCTTTTGGTCTAAGCCAAGGACTAACCTTTGACAATTTTACCATCTTGTTGATTCTACCACGATTGTCTTTGTGGCGACCAATAATATGGATTTCTCCTTCAACGTCTTTTTGTGTCCAAGTATAGTTATTGATTACGCTATTTGGATCAACGTTATCATCACCGTAGATTTCACCTTGAACATGAAATTTTACAACTCTGTCAAATATTTTAGCCATGATACACCTCTCTTTATTTATGATTATATAGTTTGTCGGGCCTTACGAGAAAATTCTGATCCTTTTCCCACTACAGATTCTACAATATGATCTTCTAAAACTTCTGGACAGAATTTATTGATTTCACTTTGTAGAGTATCAACTGGATAGTTGATTTTCTCCTTGAAGAAGTAATCTTTAAATTCTTCTAGTAGCTCTAGGTTATCCATTCTACTTGTAATGTAGTCTGTATACCTTCTAACAACATAGGGTTTATTATCTTCCGTAATTGTCATTATACGTTTCATGATTACCTCCCACTCTTTGTTAAAGTGGCTGGGCCTTTCATGTCTTCCCAATTATCCACTAGCACATCTGGTGCTTCGTGTCTAATCTCTGCCTCTAACGCAGAAACGGAAGAATGATCTTTCTCGACCTCTAGATAATCTCTTAGTCTATCTTTAATCTCCATAAAGTTTAAAGATCCTAAAATATGGTCGATATACTTACGTTGAAACTCAGTCCTATTCTGTTCTGTTAAAACTTTAGTCTTCATAAATCACCTCATAGAAAAAGTTAGATACCTTTCTATGATTCCTTTGTTCTCCGTAGTTCCACCACAGCTAACTCAGGCTTCGTAGTAACATCGAAAGATGTTTAAGCGGCAGATTCCCACCGCATCTAAATTATTATAGCCCCTAACCTTTTTCAGACACACTAATTTTTTCTACAGGTGTAGGATTATTTTCTTATTTTATAAGTTAGGAAAATAGTTCATTCTTGAGGAACAATCTTATTGTCATCAACAACACACTGTCTCAAAAGATTAACAGCAGTTTCCAATAAGGAATTGGTTGTTTTCAAATCATCAGCAAGAGTATGTTCTATATTACCACCATTAAGAAGTCCTAACATAAAAAGTCTTTCTTCATAATCAAGCAAGAACTCTTGAACATCTTTTCTGAGTTTATCGTTCATTCTTCATTCTCTCTATACAAAGGATAGTCTTGTTCATTCTTTAGTAGTTTTTCGGCCAATCCCAATATCTCCCGCTCACTCCAACCACTAAAATATCCCCTCATATAAATTTGGGTCAATTCATTACGAGGAGTATTCTCATAATATTTCTGCACAGATTCTATCCAAGTTTTGGTGGCTTGTTGTAGACGATTCATTTGTTATACTCAACTATCCTATCTATAAATTTTAGACATTGCATAAATGCAATAAAATAAAGAAGATAATATTCCCAACGAGGTATAGTTATCATTAGTTATTCTCCAAATATTCACAAATCATACTACTCAAACCTATTGGCACAATTACTACAAAAAACAAAAATCCCAAAATCAATAGTGAGTATACTATAATATCCTCTTTAGTTAGTTTCATTTCTTTTCCTCAAAGACTTTCATAAAATTTTCTTTCTGTTCTTTAGTGGGTCTTAAAATCACAGGGTTGTCTTTAGGATTCGCCCACAATGGAATAATATGTCCATCAGAACAGTTATTTCGATGAGCAACTGCTTGATGATATGATACAAAAACAGAATAAGAATCTGGTTGCATAACGGCCCATGCCATAGGCTCTCGTTCAATCATCATTTCTTTTCCCTGCAAAAAAAGTTTCGTTCCATACAAATCCTAACAAAAATCCAACAGATAGCATATTAATCAAAGGATCGCTCCAAACTAAAAGAGAACATATAAAAATAGCAGTGCTAAAATAGACTATTACTACTTTATGTATTATAGTCCAATCCATAATTACTTATTCTCCAAATCAGTTGGTCGATAACAACCGCCATATACTAGCATTGTTTTATCAGCACATTGTTCCCATAACACTTCTCGTTCTTTTAGTCTACGAATCTCTGCAATTAATTGTCCAACAACTTCATCACCAGGAGGAGGAAGCAAATGTCTACAAATATCCATGCGACCTATTTCATCTTGTTCCATTAGTTATTCTCCAATAGTTTCTTCTAACAGACTAATAGCCGTTTCTAAAAATAAATCATAATCGGCCAATCCCATAGTCTCATCATCAATAGTATTATCCCAACTAACAATAAAGTTTTTGATTCTATCCTTGAGTTCGTTAGTCATTATTTTTCTCCAAATAGTTATCAATAGTAGCCCCAAGAGGAATTGAACCCCTAATCACTTTTTAGAAGAAAGTTGTTATATCCGTTTAACTATGGGGCCAAATCAAAACTTAAAACGTTTTGGTGTATTGTATTATAGCGTCTACCTTATGGAATGTCAAGGAGTTAATCATGAATCTCAAACATCATTATACAAAAGAAGTATTATCAAAAATTTGTGCAGAATCTTATAGTTATAGACAATGTTTAGAAAAAATGAATATAGTTGCAGCAGGGGGTAACTATGCTTGTCTTAAAAAACATATTGAATTGCATAATATTGACATCTCTCATTTTACACTACAGGGTTGGAATAGAGGTAAAATAATTGGTCCTAAACGTCCAATAGAAGATTATCTTTCTAATAAAGCTGGAATACAAAGTTGGAAACTGAAACGTAGGCTCATAAAAGAAAATATTTTGGAACATAAATGCAATAATTGTAAACAAAAAACTTGGCTTAATCAACTTATTCCAATTGAGTTACATCATAAAGATGGTAATCATTTGAATAATGAACTGTCAAATTTAGAGTTATTGTGTCCTAATTGTCATGCTTTAACTGATAACTATCGTGCTAAAAATAAATAGGAGTAGTCGGATTCGAACCGACACTTTAAGGATTTTCTTACTACTATAGTTTTCACTACCATTTCTGTTTGTAGTCTGGACTTTATCTTAACCATAACTTTCGTTTTAGGTTCCTGCCGTTAAGTCTCTACACCTTCATATTTCTATGCTTGGCTCGGTATTAGCAGTTAAGCCTTCACCGAATTTGACAGGTTCTACATTAAAAGTTTCCTTTTATGCACTCAAATTGTATAAGTCCTTTGCCTCTGCCGTTGGGCTATACTCCCGTGTTCACTTCTTCATCATACCACTATCATCGGCTCTTGTCAAGTAGCTTCTTTAGTTCTTCTTCATTAGATCTTAATCTTTTTAGTTCATCTTTGGCATTTAAGACATTGAAATTAGTTATAGTCCAGTATCCTGTGCTAATAGAATTCTCGCAACATTCAATCAAATAGTCTATAGGGTTAGAGTCCTTGTTCATTTTTACTCCTACATGAATCACAAAGAGTGCTAATCCAACCATTTTCATTTGGACTTCCTCTGTCTCCACAAACTTCACAAATCTTATAACTCATAGCCTCTGCCATAGAAACTAATCCTTCAACATAATCATCCCCGCCACTAAAGTATATTCTAAGACCGCCAAATTTTTCTTTGATTTGATCGAACTTTACAGGAATACAATCGTTTTTGTATTCTGGTTCAGTTTTTTGTTTATATTTTGTCTGCCAAACAATATTATTTTCGTGATTCTTAATCATAAAACAAAGAGGAGAAATAATATCAAACCAACCATTTCCACATTCTATTCCCCATGCCATGCAACTATTTTTTATTCCAAGGTTTTTATTAGAAAAAAGTTCTGGATACTTTTCAAACAGTTGATTTTGTAGTTCTTGATCCATATTTTACTCCACATCATACCATTCTGGGAAAAGATCTAAATATAGTTCGCCAAATATTGGACAGTCAGTGTTTATCTGCAAATCCAATATTGGCAAACTTTGTTCACAATCGTTAGAATCAGTCATTACCACAACTTTTACGACAACAACTTCTAATGCCATTAAAGTCTAGATCAACTGAAGGATTAGTATCTTCAGCATAAGCATAGAATGAATCTGAATACTGATCTAACTTAAATGTCTGAGTAAATGTATCAAATAATTCAGCCTGTCTCCCCTCATGCAATACTCTGATACCAAAGAGTGTGCTAGCAATATCATCACGGTCTAGATCATGTTCTAATACTAATCTTGCTAGAAGGTTTAGTTCTTCAGCAATATCATTCATAGCAGTTATCTTGTCTTCAAGCTTAAAGCGGTCCATGTTGTCCTCTTTCTATTTCTTGTATTAAAGTTTCATAAAGTAAATCTGTCAAATCATCTTCTTTAATTAATTGTGGGTAATACATTCTAATGGTTTCAGAATAATCATTGTCAGGCACATATTTAGCTGGTGGACTGTAATCAACAGTCGGTATTGTGGAACTAATGATTATTAATGAACCTAACTTGATCATGTATAACGCCTAGAATATTCACCCTGTATATCACTAATAAAGTCGGGATTGTCAGTAGCATCTGGCCCAAGAATATATTCCTGCGGAACATGCTTGTAAACTCCCTTTTGCTTTGCCTCTTCCCAATCAAGACAACCAAATCTACTCCAATAAAGATACTTGAAACCCTCATAACTTTTAGTTTCCATAAGCATCTTCTCTACCAATATACAAAGCTTCTGCTTAGTTGACTGAGGAATTCTGGTTGAAAGCATATCATTAACTGTATTCTTGATATGTTCAAGGAATTCTACAGATACTTGCTTTCTTTTCTTATTTGCAATCTTCATATTATTCCTCCAAAGCTGACTCATTAATAGTTATACTAGGAAACCATTCCTTATCGTTAACCTTGAATTCATCAATACCCGCCTCATATTCTGATCCATTAGCAAAATCATAAACATACGCAACATCGCCGTGTATGTTAGGGTGTTTGTCAATATATTCTTTTATTTCGCCCCAAGTCATTGTTTTATTCCTCTATGTTGTTGATTGCTAAATATGGAGTCCAACCGTCTTGCAGTAATTCCGTTATTTCTGCTTCGTGTTCTTTTCCATCTTCGTAATCATATATTTTAACTTCTTCATCTAGTGTTTCTGTATCTTGATCTGCTATAAATTTCATCAGTTCTCGCCAAGTCATCATAACTCCTTTGCGATTGAACGTATTATACAGTATCGTCTTCCTTGTGTCAAGTACTTGAAGTTTCTTCTACCGGTTCTTCAAGGTCAACCCTAGATTTATAACTACTATAACGGTTAGGGTCGGCCATTCCACTGTCTATACGATTCTTTTTTGTTACGTAAAATCCACGATCATCCTTGCAGACTACTTCATCTGCATTAATTGAAATTGTTTTGTATTTTGATGGATCAACGATCATAGATGAATCGCTACCATATGGTGTTTTGGTTGTTACAATTGTGCCAGATTCATGCTGGCGGGCCTTAAATAGTTTTCTTGCCATTTTTATTATCCTTTGCTGCAAAAGTCATACAATTTAAATCAGTATCCCAATAAGTGTCAATTAAATCTTTAGAAGCCATTTTAGATAAATGAACCCCTAAAACCCAATCATTTACATCAGTAAATATCTTTTGTAAAAGCTTAGTATTTAATAAGTAATCTCCATCTCTTTCAATGGCGTGTTGTTTTATAATAGATACTATCTCACTTGGCTTTATAAAGCCAGTAAGTTGATCTAATGGTATTTCTCTATTTCTGGCAACGTCTTTGCCAATATGCTTTGCTGTCTTTTTTAAGTGTTTAATTCTAACTAGTGGGTCTTCCATTATGCACCTATCAAATTGTTAGTGTAACGAGATATTGCATTATCCTTCATCTTGAGTTCAAAGTCAAGATCAAAATCTAATCCATAAGTGTTAAAAGAATTATTTGCGTAATCAGCGTGTGCTCTTGGGTTATTACCGGGACGGCTTTCGCTGTAGTGGAACAGGGGTTTATAGTCGCCCCACGTTGCATAGCAAGCGTTTATAGCCTCTTCCTCTGATAAACCGTCTGGATGGCAGGCATGATGTAAGTAGTCGAATGTAATGGGTATGTTGGTTTTAGAATGGAATATAGAGGTAAGTTCACGTACACTCCAGCAATTTACTTTATCATCGTTTTCGATGACAAGCCTGCTACGGCAATTGGGATCAAGAAGATTAAAACTGTTAGTAAATCTAGATATAATAGACTCATAATCGCCCGTTTTGTTGTGTACGTGTAAATTCATGGGTGATCGGTAGTCTGCTGGGCATCCTATACGATCCATGAAAGATGAATAAAAATTAAGTTCTGTAATTGTTTTGTTTGCTACATCTTTAGACAAACTTGCTAGACTATTATACTCAGATGGATGTAAAGATATCCTTACTTGATTTTGCGATATTGTATTAGCTATTGAATCAAACTCATCTTGAATATCGTCATAATTTGGTAGATTTTCTAAATATATATCTGCTTTATCATATGTAATTAATGGAAATAAGTCGCTACTTAACCTATAAGTAAGATTATTATTAGCACAATATTCTATTGTTTTATTTGTAGTTATCATGTTATTGAGTATTCTTTCGCCAAGAATAGAAAGAGCTTCGTCTTTTGGTAAAGATGAAAATCTTTTATATGTCATAGTTTGAAATGAATATCCTAAATTTTTGACATTTAAAGATATACAGCAAAGACCAATTTTATTCATAATTTGTGTATAGGTTAGTGTAATTTAATGTGTTCTAGGAGAGTATCATGTATAATAAAGTTTGTTCAGTTTGTCAAGTAGAAAAGTCTGTTGATCATTTTGAAAAAAGAAATCATAAACCAACATATAGATGCAAAGTATGTGCGTCTCAATACCATAAAAATTATTATATTAAAAATGCAGATAAATTAAAGAATAAAACTTTAGAATTTCGTAATAATAATCCAGAGTATATGAAAAATTGGAGAAAAAATAATGCTGAAAAAGTGACAAATCAAAAAATAAATTGGTGTCGTAAAAATAAGTATAAAATAAACGAAAATGAACGTAATAGACGTAAAAATGATATTGAATATAAAATTAAAAAAAATTTACGTAGAAGAGTCAACCAAACAATAACTAGAGACTGCAAAAGTTCTAGTACATTAGAACTGTTAGGATGTTCTACATATGATTTTTTAAAATATATGGAATCTAAATTTATAGATGGTATGAACTGGGATAATTATGGACAATGGCACATAGATCATATAAAACCATGTTCTAGTTTTGATCTAACAAATCTAGAACAACAAAAATTATGTTTTCATTATTCTAACTTGCAGCCATTGTGGGCCAAGGATAATATTAGTAAGTCTGACAAAATTATCTAGTGTGTCTACCCTATTATACTTCGACCAGAGGCATTGTCAACCTTGAGTTTTTCTTACTTGTAAATGAAAAGAACCATATTTGCAAACAAGAACGGAGTATTGTACTGAAAATTAAAGTTAACCGCAGGACTTTCATAGTTCCATATTAGTGGATTTTGTGAAGTTTTTTGATATGCAAATGTATTCATATTACTATGATTTGTTCTTATCCAATCATCCATTTTAGGATTATATCCTATTGGAACGCTTATTAAGCATGAATTAGATTCTGATAAAATTCTTTGAATTGATTCAATGGCCCCATTTTCATTTATATATGAACTGCCATAATCATCCAATCCTATATGCTCCACTGTAGACAGTGATAATACATTTTTGTTATTTATATCTACTTCATGTAAATACTTCTTTATATTAGCTTTCTCATCAAACGGATCAACAACGTCATGTTTTATGTCATTGTAGTATGATGGAAGAACAGCCCCTATTTCTATTAAATTTATTTTATTTTCTGCCCATTTTCTTCCTATTGGTACTTCTATAGCTCTTTCTGTTATGTAATTACCTTGTTCAAAAAAGTAATCTATTGGATCAATTTTCATTCGTTTTTTCCTTTTTAACTTTCCTAATTTATTTGAAATGTCATGATTGATTCTTCTTCCAACTAAACAAACTATTTAGCCAAGCTTTTCTTTTACTACAATTACACTCTTGCAAGTTAAACCATTCCTTAAATCGCTCTTCAGTAATTCCTACTGATTTTAATGCTCCTTCAACAACATCGCCCAAACCTACTACATTATTAACTACATGACTATTAGGACTGATGCCTTGGCTCTCTAATTGTTGTATTACTTGATCCATTTCTTGTTTGATGTCGCTCATTTTTTTCTCCCAATTGTGGGTTTTAATCCCTTTTAGTATTTTTTTCGATGGTTTTCTGTGGGTACTTTTCCATCATTACATAAGTAATATACACTCAAAAAGGATGCTATTCTGGGATGTTAAAGCATATACCTACAGATACGTTTAACACCATAAAAACATATATATAATATACATACTACAAACCATATACATAAGAGTAATAACACACTACATATTGCTACCCATAATTTTGATTTGAACGTGGATAATTCACATAAATAATAAATTTTCATATATGCCTATTTTTCTAGAGTCTATGGGTACTAGGGTAGAGTGTAGAAGGTATATAAAGAGTAAGACCCACAGTAACCTTTAGGGGGCTATATGGGTCTATTGGTATATATGTATATGTATATGGTATATATACTACTCTATATTAGACAGAGCCAGTTCTATCATACTAAGGTACTGATCTAGTTGTCTAGGGGTCAATTCCTTACCATTAGCAGCAAGGGCGTGTCTATATGCTAGCCTTTCCTTAGTCTTCATCTTGGGAAGTGGGCGTAATTCTCTTAATTTTGATTTATCAGTGCAATTTACTATTTCTTTATAGGCTCTATAAGAGTCACTATCAGTATATGGTTCCTCATACAGTTCACTCATGTATAAGAAGAATTCTTTCTTTGTAATCATAGTATTTTATCCCCTTGAGATTTGGGGCGTTTTGCCCCTTATATCTATAAATAAAGATGCTAAAACATAAATATTTGAGGAATTTGACCTATTTTGCATGAACAGGAATATTGGTCTTTACTATCTTATGTGGGCTACGATACATGTTTGGAATAGTATCAGACTTGATCTCTGGTCCCATATATATATACCCAAAGCCACCATCATTAGCGTAAACAATCAAGCCATTAGTGTCTTTATTCTTAACAGTATATATACCAGCATCAGTCATGTACTGCTTATCACCATTCTCACCTATATAATAATTACCAGATCGTCCAATGACCTTAATACGATCACCAGTAGTTAAAGACTTCCAATCTTCAATTTCCTCAAACTTCTTTACCTTCTTAACCTTAGTTGGCTTCTTACTTTTAGAAGTAGCCACGATATTGAATGGTGTATTACAATGCTTACAGGTACGTGACCTAGCACCATTAATACCATTACAACTCTTACATAATTTCTGTCCACGCTTGACTTTCATTTTTGTCTCCTTCACTGACTATAGCTACCTTGGCGATCTTAAAGAATTGAGTGATACACGCCAGTATACATCGTCTGCCATGGTTTGTCAACTTTAAAAAAGTTTCTACGCATATACTATTAGTATATTTATAAGTAGAAAAGCAAATCTCACTGACTATGGCTACTCTGGCGATCTTATTAATTAAGGTGATACAATAGATATTTTATTATTATCAGAATTGAACTTGACAAAATAACTATTGCTGATATACTTACCTTCAATACCCTCAACATAACGCTTACTATATAGATTAACGCGCCACTTATCATCAAATACATTAAAGCACTTTGAGAATATATAATCAGTGGGCTTCTCTACGTATTCAAATATAAAGTCACATGGTGTATATCCATAATTACTCTTCTTCACCGTAGTCTCTTCAACGTTTTCTTTTTTAATCTTTGCCATATATTATCTCCTTGGTTAAATCTCGCTGACTGTATTGCAATATGTTGATCTCAATATTTGGGGAAGTACACCCCCATTTGCCCAGCTTATATATTTGCCCTATCTTATCTATCCTGTGCATCTTACCAAAGACACACTACCCCATTGTACCATATCGACACACTCGACACAAGTACTTGAGAACAAACGACTTACGTTGTCTTACTATTAGACTTGACGTAAGTACTTGGAAATAAAAGACTTATGAATGATCGCCCCGGCCCCGGTCGCCCTAAACCCTTGCTGCTAAAGGACTTACGACGAGTCAGGAGTCAGTGAGAGTGGGGAAGGGGGTTTCCCCCCAACCCCAACCCTCCCACTAACTAAGCGGTAAGAGCGAAAACCTTTTCGTAATCCTTGTCGGTGAAAGTATCAGCACGACGCAGGATCGTTGCCCAGCGGTCTGCGGAAGTATCCAACAGACTGCCAGCGATTTCATCGAACTTCACCCAAGTCTTATTATCAAACTTCTGTCCCGCACGGGTCAGACCATTGATAATACCAAAGAGATTACGCTCTCCAGATTCCATAGTAATATACTGCTCAAGAAACTCAGTTGCTTCACGCTTGCTCAGTTTGTAATCCGACGATACCGTAGCCACGACACCCTTCACGCTAGCCTTGCCAGTTTCCAAGGCTCGGGTAGCCAGAAACTGCTTGATACCGGGAGCAAGAAGCGGAATCTGATCTTGGATATTATGAGCGATTTCCGTTTTCAGAACAGCGAGGTCGATATTGCCACGGTGAACGCGGCGAATCTTCTCACCCTTAGTCTGACCCCAGATGCAACCGTTCATACAGATGGCACGAAAAAGGCTAGGCGTCTGGCTAATGCGGCGAGTGCCGATTTCACAGTTGCCCACACTAATCATTCCACCATAATCACTATCGTCAGCACCGTAGTCCATGATAGTATCGGGGATAAGGATATTACCATAGATAGTATCCTCATCGCCACGCCAGTGACTGAAACGACCGCCGGGAACAAACTCCGACAGGGTTTCCAGATACCAGCGGTTATCAACAGGAGCATATTGCTCAGTCACGAACGCACGGCAAGTACCATCCGTATATGTACGGAGTCGGAACTTCTTATCGGCTTCGATTCGACGCAGAGCATTGTTGCCAACGTATGCCATCGTGTCAGCATCGGCAAGGTCGAAATCTTCGATATTACGCATCTCACGAAGGAACGAGGACGAGGTAACACCCACGCGAACGCTAAACTGTTCAATGGCGTGGTCCGTAGGGCGAAACTCTCGTCCATCGTTCAACTTCAAAAAGAATCCTTTATCATTACCAACACAGGTAATGTTCTTACGCTCAGTCAGAATATCCTCACGGTTCTCAATAGCGACGTTGGCATCCTGCATGACCTGTTCGTAGGTCTTGGTCTTTGCCCACCAATCCTTGTGAACATGCGTACCCTTCTCAAAACCAGTGCCAGTAGCACCAGTGAGAGTACGAACAAAATCGCCTTCGCTCGGCTTGCTCTGAATCGTCAACTTATCGTAACTCATTATCAATCTCCTAGTAGTGGGTTATCAACTTCTCGTATTATACAGGATCACTCGTCGTTGTCAAGGTCTGGCGGAAACATTTCATCGAAACATTGTCCGCAGATTCCGCTCAACAGTAGTTCACGTTCATTCATAGAAAGATAGTGCAGGGCATCTTGAATAGCAAATGCACCACTCAGCCAATCGTACATATCACTCTCATTGAACATCAGCACAAACTGACGCCCGCAGTTCTTGCAGAAAGCATCGCACGAAGTATCGTAAACCGCAGCAACCATAACTGTCTCCTTTTCAACCATCATACCATAGATATCGGCGTGGTCAAGGGGTCAGCATTAGTTTTTTCTTTTTGACGTAAGTTGTTGATAGATAAGGACTTACGATAAGCGGGGCGGGCCGCGTTCGCCCTAAATCCTTGTGGCTAAAGGACTTAGAGCGAATCACGGTGCTAGTCTTCCCAAGCATTATCCAAACTGAGTCCATCTACGCTCAGTAATAATATCTTTATATTTCTCGCCAGCAGGACTAAGTTGTACCATACCACTTACGCAGAATATACAACCATCTTCATCTCCCGGCTCATCATATCTATCGCCTTGATCTTCATCGTAATTATCAAAGTATAAAGTCAATCCAGTTTTTTCGTTGAAAGCCTTTGTAAGATTGATAATATGATTGTCATACACCTTAACCATTTCCTCTGCAATCTTTTCGCTATCTTCGCTTTCTGGATTATCCAAAGATTCTAAGATATTCTCTTTGAACTGATCGGGATCGCTCCACGACATCCAACATCCAATACTATTCCAACCCACAGAATCAAAATACTTTTCCTTTTCAATAGCCGCTATTTCATCTGGACAAATCTTTTTCAGTTCATCGTATGGAATAACATAACTACTTACCGCATAACTACCCATACCCATGATTAGCACTCCTGAGTTTCTATGTATGTTTTACCAGTAGCAGTTTCGTATACTTCTGTTATCTCCCACGACTCCATATGCCTAGTATTTATATCGGGATCATATGGTAGGAGTCTAGAGCATTTTTCTAAAGCATCCTTTTCATTTTCACAATCACGCATAATAACACAGACAGTAACGTAATGGTACATATTACACCTTTGAGTAGTAGTTGTTGAAAATATCATCCCACGTTGGAAACTCGTAGAAAGGATCTCCCTCGTTTACACACGCTCCCGTTTTCTGGTTGTAAACGTCATAGAAAGATACATTACGAGTATCCATATCAGCCCAAGAATCATAACACGCATAAATATCATACTGTACATCATCCATAACATAAGTGGCTACTTTCTCGTTCATAATATACTATCTCCTAAATGGTTGGGGGCGTGTTGACTTTTAGTATTCAAACAACGTCCTATTTATTCTTCTGTAAACAGCATACTCCAAACGAATATCATAATCATTAGTTCTATCAAGAAACCTCCCTAGTGTGATGATAACAACACAATAGGGCGTGTAGGAGTCGAACCTACCTATGAACACCTTATAAGAGTGTCGGATGCAACCGGCTTACCTTACGCCCCATAGATACGGGTGACGCATAGCATTGTACCATACGCCACCCGTACACTCAAGGGAGAATCACCGATAGCATTTCGTTTCCAACATCTTATCGCAAAGCAGGGTTCGCACAGTGTTATCCATAGCACGAACAACAGCATACTTGCCATTGGGGCCAGTACCAACACGCAGAACACGACCAGTGTGGAACTTCAGCACGTTCTTAGTACCGTGCAGAGGATACTTACACTTGATATGACGATCCTTACGCAGACTAGCAAAGTTATTAGACATCATCTCTCCCTTAGTTAGAAAAAACCATCGACTCAACTTCAGTGAGGGTCAACACAACCCTTGCACCGTTCTTCTCAAACGTCACACCATCACGACTAATACGCACAACCTTGCCCGCATCAGTCTCATCATTCAATCCAAGAATCTTCATGTCGTTCCTCATTGTTATCGTAATGTCACCACCAACTATCATACACTACCGTTAGTCCGCTGTCAAGTGCCTCTCTGGCTTTCTTGACAAACTCCAAGTCCTGTTGACCATAGATATCATCACTATTACTACCAAAGAAAAATCCTACGGTGTCTGGCAGACTAGCATTAGTAACATCCTGCTCTAGACTATCCAGATCTTCTTTAGTAAGTTCAAGTTCAACACAGTTGAAAGAGTCATCATTTTCGTGGGCATTAGGGCGACCCTTACTTTCCCACAGATTCTCCATCCAACCTTGAAGATTAGGATGCTTACGCCAGCAAGCGAGTTCTTCCTTCTCTCCATTGTTGTCAACAGCAAATGCCCACTGATCCAAACCCATTGTAAACTCCTAGTTAGTGGTTGCCAGAATGGATACTAGGTTACTACTACTTCACCTAGTATCGACATTCTAGCGTAACGTCTTTAGAAAATCAAGCGGTAGCCGTAGCAACTTCCGCTTCGACCTTCTTGGCCTTGGGAGCCTTGGGAACCTTGACCTTGGCCGGTTCCTTGATACCAGCAACCCTTGCCCGCCAAACCTTGAAACCCTGTTCCTTGAGAGTCTCGCTCTTGACAGGATGAACAGCGGCGATATTGCCGATGCCATCGACAGACGCCAGAAGCGTATCACGAACAGCCTGCGGCTCAATACCAACCGGCGAATCGGTCACAATATCAACAACAAACGTAAACTTCTGCATAATAATCTCCTCTTATCAAGTTAGTGTTATCAACCCGTTACTCTAATCATTATACATGTATTATCGGCTCTGTCAAGCGGAATCTTGAAAAAAATTTTTATTGGTCATAAGTCTTTGGTGGGTAAGGACTTACGACGAACGCGGCCCGCCCCCTTGGTCCTAAATCCTTGTGGGATAAGGACTTAAGGCGAGCTTCAAGAGTTAGTGGTCCAGCAATCCATACCACACTTCTTGAGTTCGTCGCACAGTTTTTGTGCAGATGCTGGGTCAAGAGGAGGAGAGTAGTTAGTTTTAGCGTCGTGCTGACAACTTTCAACCCAATCCTTACTTTCCTTGAGTCCCCAACCGGTAGCAAATCGGAGAACCTTGATGGCAGCGATCTTATGATCCCAATACTGAGTGTCATACCTGACACCGTTACAGCCAACCAACAACTTCTCGTTGCCAGTAGCCAGTTCCAGAGCCTTGATGATCCTCTCGTAAAGATCGGGGCTATTGGTTGAAGTAGCAATGCTCACCATCTCACGAATCGTCATGCCAACGTTAATCATTTGTTTTCCTTATTAGTAATCCAAGGGTAATCGGGAGGGTAATCTTCGCTAGGTGGTTGTGGTTTCTCTTGTCCTAAATCTGGCATCCACCACGGGGCATCCATATAATCTACATTTCCCCAAGTTTCGCCACAATAGATATTATGAATACAAAACTTATCATCATAGTTTATCTTATATGTACCACGCCACACACCAATGGCCTCACCATAATAGATGATCTTTTGACCATTAACAGGGCGACGAGGGCCATGAAAACTAATCCATTCCATTATTGATTTCTATTCTTATACTGAAAGTAAAGGAAAGCAACTGCTATTACTGTACCACAGATACATTGTACCATTTCGTTAGTCATCATACACTCATCGCTATTTTGTAGGCAAAGTCAATCAACTCTTCCACAGTTATACCATGCTCTGCTGCTAATGTCAAGGCATCTTCTCTGATTGGTTTACAAGCCGCAACCATAGGGCTTTTCAAAACCTTCATCACCTTCAGCATTGCTTTTTCTTTATCAGTCATTCAATCCATTCCTTATCATTTGGATTAGGTTAGAAGCATCACCCAAAGCCGCAGATTCAAAATCATCATCAAGATTTTCAGCAACGCTATCAAGTATATTCTCAATATTTAATAATGCAATACCAATATCATGAAATGATAAATCATCAATATCAATACTAAGAGCATCTGCTATTTGTTTCTTAGATATTCTCATTTTTTTCCTTTGTATTATAAACCAGCGAATCTTTTACGCCCCGATTCTATTACCCATCAGTCTACCCTTTTACGGAACTGAGGAAACCGCCCACGGAAATCCTTCCTAGGCATAGTTCATGACTCATGCCGTCTGGCTCTTGGAACGATTACTGGTTGTATGACTCGTGGTGAGGATGCCATCCCTTATAGATTAGCACTACTATACAGCGTATAAGCCCGCTGTCAACCCCACGCTGCGTAACAGCCGTAGGTTTATCGTAATGGCTTATCCTAATCTAGTCCCGTCGCATGGACCCACGGATGTTTGTTTTGTCTTACTCCCTCATTCTACACTGTGTTATCGGCTTGTCAAGGGGCAATCTTTAGAGGATTCAAAATATCTTGCCTACATTCATTATAGAACACACCCTTTGATGTAAGGTGAAGGATGTCAAATGCAAGACCGTCAATGTTTCTTCCTGACCAAGTATGCCAGTATGGGAGTTTCCTAGGGTCATACTTTAGGTGAGTAGAATATGAGGGGATATATGAATCATCATATTTAAATCCATCCTTAAACTTAATCCATGCACAAACATCCTTATTAGCCCCCATATAAATCTTGTTTGCTACATTACGGTTGTTATATAGAACACAGTTATGGAGTTCAATGATTTGCTCTTCTGGATGAACATACCAGACCCTCTTAGTTATAGTATCTTTGAACTGCCAGTGCTTATAATACTGACCCTTCTGAAGATGATAGCGTACCTTGATCATACATCCTCCTCCATCATCTCAAAGAACTCGTCCATACCATACTCATTCCACAGTGCTACAGGAATAATATCCTGCTTATTATCCATATCACCATATTCAATATAGTTGTCAATACCATTATCCCAAATGCCACAGTAGGCCATTCCCGGCTCAAAGTATGTAGCACGAACATTATAATCCAACTCTACCAGTTTTTCATAGAACTGAATAGGGGGCGACCATGCGGTATTGAATGACACCATAACCTTACCATCTTCAATCTTAGCAGGATCGTAGTATTCATCCTTGCCAAAGTCCCACTTGGTTCCCCAGTTATTGCAACACCAGTTATACCAACGCGGATTTGGCCCATCATCTTCATAATATCCTTCGGGAACTGGCAAGTAATGCTCACACGTTTTGCCAGAGTTATAGGCATCAACAAACTCTTGCAACTTCGCAGGATCGCTATGGGAAATATACAGATTATTCATGCACCAGTTAGGCATTAGATGTCTCTTTCTTCAATGACGTTAGAGGAACCACAATCCATACACTGACAGTTATCATACGGGCCACCAATGACGTTACCATCTTGGTCTACCCATGCGTCGTAACCTATACGATTACTATCGCACTGTTCACATATCATACTCATCACGCCACCTCCTGTCAATAGACTTACGAGTACGTTGACGCTTGGGACGATTATCGAACACCGTATACTTGTGTTCTTGATGTCCCTGCCGCATTTCCCACGGCATAACTTTCTTGATTTTGATCACGTTTCGGCGTGGCCGAGTATCGTCGTTGTTGTGGAGGGTAATCATACCATATTCCGTTTTCGTGTTGATAGTAAACTTTGTCAGTATTAGGATCGTAAGCCATCAGACAGTATTGTATAGGATAGTTCGTCTTTGTCAAGACCTCAGTTTTAGATATTTGAGGGATTTTTATATTTCCAGATTGAACATCCTTGAAGCCCGTATAAACCAATCCACAAATCGTGATAATCACGCCAATCCACTGAATCATGATACCTTTCTCCTTTTTCATATAAGGATTATCGGCATTCTGTTCAACAAACTTTAGGCTGGCTGACTACCCCTGAGAAAATGATCTGTCTGATTAGGCAAAGACAACCTTATATTCCGCAGTCTTCTCAACCCATACATTTTGCCCATATTCCTCAGTCGCCTTAACATATGCTTCAAACTGGCTTGCAGACGTTACATACCCCGCAAACCGGTTATTCTTCCAAACTCTCCATACATACATAACTGTTTCTCCTATATACGTACTCTACCATAACTATCGGTCAAGTCAAGACTCTATCTTTAATGATCCTAAGTCTATATTCTGTAAGGATTTACGTCAAATCTCCCCGGCCCCGCTCACCATAACTCTAATGGCGGCAAGGGTTTACGTCACATTGTCCAACCGGCTTCTGCGGCGACTAGTTTAGTGGGAATAACAATAGTATCCGGTTTTGCTGTGGCATAATCTTTCATACCACGCTCATCTATATAAAAGTGTTCATCTAGTACGTCAAACTTATTAGTTTCCCCTAGTGCTACAACAGCGGCCTCTAGTGGACTTTTATCCGTAGAGTAGATAAGTTCCAACGTGTTAGACTTGATATAAAACTTACTCATAGCAGCAACCGCCCTTTCTGCAAGTGATACAATAACAGTTATCGCTGGTAACGCTTTCATCGCCAGTATCAATACATACCATAACGGGAAGACCGCCACGCATTACAAATCCTACATTACCGGGATGATCGTCACCAAAATGAAATCCACAATCTTCCATGTTTCCGATTAGGTTATCAATCTCATTTTCATAATCATACATAATACTTCCACGATCACAACATTCACAACCATTACCGGGACAGCAGATTAGTTCAGCGATTTCAGTAATAAAGCCCCATCCGCTGAGACTCTTATCACTCCTACGAACACGCCCGACTTGACTATAAACATATGGGGCAAGATTATACATAGAGAGTTCAGTCTGGTTAGCGTGTGCAATGTCTGCACTCTCTTTAGAATCGAATACCTTGAAGCCCCTATTCTTCATTCCCTTGAGTTTATAGAATGAGGATGCACAACCCGAACCACTCTTTTTCTTTACAATAGTATACATAATCAACTCCCTAGACTAATAAGAATGTCGGCATCAAAGTTATCTGGAAAATCACGCTCACAAATATCTGCCAATGTATCTGGACGAACTAGCGTATCATCATTTGGGCCAAAACTAATAGGACTATTTAGTAATGATTCCATAGTATTTTCATAATCCCAATCAACATGGTCACAAAAATCTTTGAGTGTAACGCACTTATAAGTAAAAATATCCATAGTTATCCTTAGTGAGAGGGAAACAACACGTTAGCCAAACCCTTGACGCACAGATTACAGTCTACACTACCCTTAGTCGGTGTGCAAGTGACAACGCCACGACCACGACGGATTTCGGGGCAAGTGATAAACTTCGTACCATTTAGCACGACGAGTTTGGGCAGACTGTTACGCCACTCAGCAGCAGCGGCTTTACGCTTGGGACGCTTCTTAGCAATCTTTTGATCACTATCGCACCACGCGAACAGTTTGAAACCTTGAGCCTTTGCCTCATTCATATCGGTATCATTGTGGATACTAGCATATACATTCATATACTTTTCAAATGCCACAAGGCGACTATCGTAGATATGAGTATAAAACCACATATCGGGCAACGCAACCCCATCGGCCAGAATACTCTCACAAGCCCACATTACATTCTCAACATAGTTGGTATCCAACTCACCATTGAGAAACCAATCACCACGCTCATGCCAACGAATAGACTTCTCTTTACGAATCGCTTCCAGAATCATAGCACGAATACGATTCTTCTCTGTGATAAGATTCTGCATACCAGCAGGACGCACGTTAGGATACATTTTCTCGGTTTGCTCTGCATAGCAACCGTCACCAAGAAATGCACAAGTAGGTGGGCAAGTATCACCCACGGGACGCGACACCACCAAACAACCCTTACCAAGTTTATCGTTACCGTCTGCAACTTTCATAACTTTCTCCTGTGTATGCCATCATTCTACACTCTATATCGGCATGGTCAAGAGAAATCTTTAGAGAGCAAAGCGTGTGCCACTTGTTGCAAAAAATGAAATAACTGAATCCTAGGGCATTTGGCACGAAAAACGCGGCCCGCCCCGTTGTTGCTAAATCCTTGAGAGATAAGGACTTACGAAAAGAAAACGAGAATGACGGGACTTGAACCCGCAACCTCTAGCGTGACAGGCTAGCGATCTAACCAATTGATCTACATTCCCAAAATGACCCCACAGGGAATCGAACCCTGATTCTCGGAGCGAAAATCCGATTTCCTAACCGTTAGAAGATGGGGCCAAGCTGGCAAAACAGGATTCGAACCTATAACCTAGCGGTTAACAGCCGCTTGCACTACCGTTGTGCTATTTGCCAATATTTCGGGACTACGATTCGAACGTAGAAAGACTGATCCAAAGTCAGTCGTGATACCGTTTCACCATCCCGAAGAGCCGACAACAGGACTTGAACCTGTAACCTACTGATTACAAATCAGTGGCTCTACCATTGAGCTATGTCGGCCACCACCGCAACTCAACCGTCAGCCTCCGAAGCATAAATATTGTTATACCATTCCTCACTATCATCTACTACGATAATCTCTTCCTCATATACGATAAGATCATCATACTCTTCAGTATCGTAAGGGCCGCACCATTTCATGACATTTTCGTTGTACATAGTATTTAGGGGTTAAAGGAATGGTTTTATCTATTATACTGTATACACACCAAAAAGTCAATGAGTCATGTAGGATTCGAACCTACGACCAACGGATTAAAAGTCCGATGCTCTAACCAACTGAGCTAATGACCCAAAATGGGGGTGTCTGCCATACTCGACTGTCTTTTACTTATGGCTTCTTTGATATCATTATGCCATAAGCCCCCAGTTTGTCAACTATTCAAATAACTTAATCTGTCCGTCATTTTCTACGATAGGGTTGAAATCCAGTAGTTCGTTACCATCATCGTCTTCATAGCCATAAGTCTCATCCTCAACAATCTCGCGGATACGCTCACGATACTCCTCATCGCTATGGTTGTCAAGCCATGAATCCAGAAGATCATTAGCCAGTAGATCATTCACGCATAGAGTAAAGTTCTCGGGCCATGCGTTAGTCTCATCACGCCAGATAGCCCTCATCTCAGATGCAGTAAAGATATCAAATATTCCCATTTTCTACCTCAATGTCTATTACAGGAAACCAGCCACTCCAACCATCTTGAATGTTTTTCAAAAGAATAGCCTTTTCTCCCTGCCAGCACGGTGCTTCCTTTGCTTCCTGCTCAACTTCCCACAAGCCAGGATGCCGTTTCAACCGTTCTTTTGTCCACTTGCGAGCGTTCTGTTTAGGTTTGATAATCATATTATCGTCCTTTCTTGTCTACAAAGTTTACTCTAAAATGGAAGGTCTGTCAAGTCATCCTGTCGCTGACTATCTGCACAACATCAATCTTCATTCTTTGGGAAAGACTCTCCCCCGCATTTTGCCTGCCTTTTGTATTCTTCCCATTCCTCCCAAACTACCAAGTCTGCCGATTCCTCGCAGTGTACCCATTCATCCCATTTTGACATACCATAACTCCTTATGCTATGCGGACTTACGTAGCCTACCATATTATCGGCGTTTGTCAAGCCCGACTTGAAACTTTTTCTAAGTCTATATCCCACAACGCTTTACGACAAATCCGGCCCGCCCGCCTAGCCCTAACTCCTTTGCCCGTAAGGACTTAGGAGAAGGGTCTAGGCAGTGTACATTAAAACAGGTGTGCCACACCAGCCTTGAACAAAAGTTCACCTACAGCTGAACGCCTGCACATGTCGCTACGTTCAGCATAGAACTGTCGAAAATCACCGTTACTCATTTCGCATGTAACAAGCGTAGGACTACGCTTAAACTCACTATCATATTGACGGTAATCACTTGTCCAGTTCAAACGCGAGATTTCAGCCTGAGATAACTTGCGAACACCAACAACCTTGGCGAGATACCTTTCATAGTCGCCCGTTACTGGCTGGAAGTATCGAAAGTTATATACAGTACCAGTAACAGCATTAGTAAGACTATCATTTACACCCCTATAGATGTTATAGAGAAGGAAAATACCAATCGCCGCAACGGCACAAGCAAAACAAATGCCCAAAGTAAACGCATCATTCATCAGAAATCATCTCCGTAAGTGTCACCAAAACATCCATAACCTTCATCAACGTCCCAACCGATAGAGTTCATAGCACTATCGTGGTCGCCATCCATACTATCATCATAGAAATCATTGTAATCATCATAGATAGCATCGGCAGTATCATCATGGTATTCCATGTCATCATCCTCATAAGAGTTTTCGGGATCGTAGCAGGGATCTGGGTGACTCATCTTCATTTCTCCTTAGTTAGACTTTACCACACGAAATCGTTGATGTCAAGCGGCTCGGGATACATTTCATCCCACAGGCCCGTCACTTCTGCATAGTCAAACGGACTACAATCCGGTTCGTCAATCGGCTCAACCATTGGTTCCACCACTTCTTCTGCGATCAGTGTGGCAAAGAAAGCATCCATCGCTTCTTGATCTTCAAAGGTATTCATTTCCATTTCTCCTTGTGATACCATCATCATACAGGGTATATCGGCAATGTCAAGCCCCTCCAACAATATTTTTTCCTTAAAAAGATGAAAGGTGATTTGGCACGAAAATCGCGGCCCGCCCCGTTCGCCCTAAACCCTTGTCAGATATAGAGTTACGTCAACTGTTCACAATCCAAGCCGCTATACATCCGATCACGAATGAAATAGAAAGAACAATCGCATCACCTGTACGCATTTTCACTTCCTTATTGGAAAAACAAGATCAGAAACAAGATAAGAGCAACCAACGCCAATAACAAATCCCACACCTATTTGTACCCAGTTAATATCGACCATCCGTGATCCCTTTCTTTAGTTACGAACCAAAACATTATCTTCAAACGGAGTACCATCACGCAAAAACCATTCAAAGTTTTTCTGGTACACACTCACCGGACTATACTGATTAATACGCTTTTTAGTAGTGCTGGTTCGATATCCACCACTGCTCAACTTAATCAGCCCGTTAGGATAAAAAACCACCACCTTAGTACCATGCAACTCAATCGCCACACTTCCATCATGTTCAATGTAAGCGTAGGTATTGTTTCCCACCTTACGTTGACTGCGATTAGTCTTGCCCAAAACCATCTTAGTCGCTTCGGAGTGAGTCATTTAGCACCAAAAGTAAAAGGGAAGATAAACAAAAAGATAACTAGTCCAGAAAACCAAGAAAGCCAAAATGCCTAGCCCACTAACCATACCAAACGTGTCAACATCATCAGGATGTTCACCAAACAGATTGTAGCAAATCCACTTTTTCATTGTGAATACTTTCCCGCCAGAAATCCAAGGCAAAACACAATATTCAGAATCGGCAGAACGAACACGACAAAGATGAAACTAGCACGATACATTTCTTTCTCCTTTGTTCTTATATCGACATTCTATCGTCTAGACTTTAGTTGTCAAGCGGATTTTTGCTGACTACGCTGACTACAAAATGATCCGGCCAGTTTGGCCGAGACTTCCCAGTTTGCCCAAACCCCCCAAACCCCCCATTTTGCCTAGATTACCCATCTTGCCTATCTTACCAAAACCCCCTATTCTTCGTGAAATGCGGAGATTTCCTGTCCTGCCATATTCTGTAGTTCATAGAAAGCCCGCAAAGCCTCTACTCTATCTTTGCTTCCCGGCTTACCTACCTTATCAACCATGAGATCACTACCCCCTACAAGGCGGGGATCGACTTTCTCTTTCTTCATCTTGCCCATATTTCGCAAAGCCGTTTTATTAAACTTGATTACCTTTTCGCTACGGATTGGCCCGTATTCACCATCGGCTAGGCTAGGCTGATGAGGAACGGCGATTCCCAAAAAGCATGAACGAATCTGGCGTTCGGCATCGCGGATAATCTTAAACTTTTTCATTTTTTGTTTTCCTTGTTTCAAGAGTTCATGAACCGAATAGCATCTTGGGAAGTCTTAAAAACTCCCAACAGTTTACGCTTTCCGTTGGCTTCGGAATATACCTTATACTTGTTTCCGACTACGATCAAAACCTGAGTCATTTTCATTTTCTCTTTCTTATCTATCGACATTCTAGCGTCTAATCTTGAAGATGCAAGCGGAAAAACTTACGATTTTTTGTTTTCGTTTTTCGTTTTTTCTTGCATACGCTTCATTTCCTCATCTCTTTCCAGAGACTTCAAAAACTCTTGAACGTATCCGTCCCGATTGTCACGGGAATAATCATAACCATCATCGGAATATCTATAAGACTTTCTCATACTATCAACCTTTCATACTTTCAAAAAACTTACGAACCATTTCATCATTCTTTTTCATATCCTTATTCACAATCGGCATATTGTATGCAACTTGCCTATTGTTTTCATTCTTGATTCTCTTAATCGCATTTTTCATTGTCTTATTCATCATCTTAAACTCTCTCTTTCTTATGCTATATATAAGAGCAACTACCGTGCCAAACATAGATTATTTTTTTTTGCGTTTCGCTCGGGAAAAACGCTATGACATTTTTTGTGCTTAGATATTGAGCGTAGCATTTTGCAACACCCTGTAGCATTTTGCGTTAGTGATTTCCGCCGTGAAACTGAGGTAGTGTAGCATTTTGCAACGGATTGCCCATCTTAACATGCCTCTTTTTTAGGCGTGGAATATATTATTTTTTGGCACGGATTTTGCGTTGATATTCGCCCTAAGTCCTTATGCCACAAGGGTTTACGTCAAATCTGGGGGGCCGGATTCGCCCTAAGTCCTTATAGGATAAGGCTTTACGTTCAATCTTCTACAGTCATACAGATGTACAGTAGTCCAACGTACACGCATACGAATACTAGAATGGGCATTCTATTGTCTCCCTATTGTGGGGGGTGCTTACCGGTTTAGATTAGATAGTACGCTCTAGGCTGCGTGAATGAACACCCGTTCACTCTTGGTCTGATTCGTGATGGTTACGATCCAGTTGCGACCACTACCATCCTCACGCATGACAGCATTGATAAGGCCAGCATATACCCTACCCTTCGGGTCGATCACACTGGTATACTTACCAGCGATCATAGATGCGAAGATAGTGTTGAGGTTATTCTTACGGACAGCGTATGCAGTGCCAAACATTTTCTTTTTCTTTCTTAGGGTTGGATAACTGTGGATATTATATCTATCGTCTATCTATTTGTCAAGCGTTCATGAATCGTTCGGCCTCAGTCGAACTATTGAAAGAGCCTAGAAGCCTACGCTTACCATTGCCCATATCCTTGTATACCTTGTATTTCTTTCCTACTACGATCAGCACAAGCGTTGTCATTTTCTTTTCCTTTTCTTTCTTTCGCTCTATTATACTCATCGGCTTTCGCCGTGTCAAGCCTATAGAAAATATTTTTTCAGTTATTGGAAGCGGGAAGTCTACGAACGATATAAACCCTACATCCATCCTCACCATCCCACTTATCGAAAGCGGCAGTATTGGCCGCATCCTCACTAGTGAAAGGGCCGATGAAGTCTAGTTCACAATCCCAAGCGTCTACGATTTGTGCGAAGTATGTCATTTTCTTTCTCTCTCTTTCTTTCTCTCTATTATATCTATCGTCTTTTCCCGTGTCAAGCCTTAAGCAAAAAGATTTTCGGAAGTTTGAGTCATCATGTCAACGTACATGCTACGGTATCCAATACCCTCATTCCGCGAACTATCTTCAATCATGATTCGGATCATTTCACGACCCTTGACCATCTTCTTTTCTACAATGAAGCCCGTATAAGTCTTGCCATTGTAGGTTGTCTTGATTTCAGTGTTGATTGTCATTTTTCTTTCTCTCTTTCTTTCTTATGCTCTTATTATACCATACTTATCGGCCATGTCAAGTAGCAATCTAAAATATTTTTGAATATAATCTTGTGCCAAAGCAAGAAATATTCTCTAGAGCAAACGGTGTGCCAAATATATTATTCTCTTAAACAGAACATCGTGTCGATCATATTATTAGTCGTAAGTCTATATCCCATAAGGGTTTACGTCAAAAATGGCGGGGGATATTCGTCGTAACCCTATACCCCACAAGCACTTACGTCAACTACCACATTGATACGATCTGCTCTTTGTTAAGATGGGGGATATGGGGGGGTTTTATCTTATAAGTAGCCTAGGCAAGATATGTCGAAAAAACGAGGGGTGGTCCATTCACAATTGGAAATATATAAACTAATGTACTACCCAATCCTCCCCCATCGCCCCTATTTGATTCATTTAATCTGTCAATTTATCGCTATGCGGTGTATAATGTTGTATAGGAGACTTTTTATGAAAAAGAAACAAACAATTGAAACGCAATTGGATTGTCGCGCTACCGCTTCTTTACAGCAACAAATAGAATCTGACTTAAATCAGACGGATAAATCACTAGCATCGTTACTCTCCACCAAGGACAAGGACACTGAAGAGGACAACGATGAAACAAAGTCAAGCGATTGAAGCTGTAAAACCTTGTGATGATCCAAGTAGCAACGATCTATTATTATGTGGAATAGATGATATACAACGTGCAAATATAGAATTTTCAGAAGCCGTATATTATAAACACATTACTGAAGATAACACAGTTGCTAATTCAATCGGCCTCGGCCCCAATAATAAATTCTTTTATAGGTTGGTTTGTTATCAGAATAATGTTATAGTTGGCCATGAAACTGGCATTGGTTATGCCTATGAGTCTGAAGGCAAGCATTATTTCAAGCGAGATTTGCCACTAGTTCACGGAAAGAACGAAAAACACTTACAAGTTATTACTAATAACTGTTTAAGATTTCACTTTCCTCCAGATAGTACTAGCATACTATCTTCAGACATCCCCCCTAACTTATCTCTCTTATTTCATACAAAGAACTGCGTACTGGCTTCTAGAGATCAGTTCGCCCCATCCGCGTTAGAGATTCTAGATAATTGTGTTTTAACATCAATGCATGGAGAGTTGACTAACCTAGCATTTGATAGCAAAACATTTAGCGATATTATTGCTGAATCTTTGACGAAGTATACTAAACAGCTATCGCTTAAAACTTCAAAACTTAGCGTTAACAAGCTATCGGTAAAACATTTACAATTAGATTCTTCTAGCGATCTTAACGTTAAGAAGGGTACTTTTATTTACGACGAAACAACGGACACCGTTAAGTTCTATAACGGTTCGAAATGGAGAACATTAAAGTGGGTAGAAGACGAGTCGGAATGAAGATACCTAAAAATATGACAGAACAACAGGTGGTAGATCAGATTAACATTGTCGTTAATAGGATATCATCACGATATACTTTTCATGGATATGAGGTTGAGGATATAAAACAAGAAGCTTTTATTATTTGCATGGATGCTATGGACCGCTATGATCCAAGTCGCCCCTTGGAGAATTTCTTATCAGTTCACCTATCTAATAGACTTAAAAACTTCGTTCGTGATAATTTTTACACCAAAGATGAAGAAGAAAAGAAAAAGATCCTAAAACCCAGTAGTTTATCTTATGAAGATTATGTTCCTCATGAAGATAAAGTTGAGGATGACAAAATAGACGCCCAAGCCCTACAAAAGACTATTGATATGAGATTACCAGCAGAATACCGATCTGATTACCTAAAAATAATTAATGACGTATACGTACCGAAAAAAAGAAGAGAAGAAATCATTGAAATAATCAAGGAGTTGCTTGATGAAGAAGGGTAGAATCTCTAAAGACGAGGAGCGAACAATCGGCAGGCTAATTAATAGCTTAACCATAGAAGATATCGCCAAACAACTCGACCGTGACGTTGAATCCATTGACAACTTTGTTAAGCGCAAGTTCAAGGTTGGATTATCAAACGAAGAAGCCGCCGCATACTCTCTAGAAGATCGCCCCTATTGGATTGAATTAGAGAACCAGTTTACTCCTTCAGAACTAGAGCTTTTTAAGTATCACTGGTCGCGCATAATTTCACAGTTCAAAGATGACGTTTTTCCAACAGAAGAACTACAGGTAGTAGATGTTATTAAGCTAGAAATACTTATGAACCGCTGCTTAAAGAGTAATAAAGATAACCTTAATGAGATGACCACTTTAGAAAAAATGTTAGCAGATGAGCGGGCCGTGGATAAGGATCAACGTGACCATGACTACGTTTTAAATCTAGAACGTCAACTAGCTTCCTTACGGGCTTCGCAAGAAGCCCTTAATAGGGACTACCGAGAACTCCAAAGCAAAAAGGCTAGCATGTTGCGTGAGATGAAAGGAACCAGAGAACAGAGAATCAAACGTCTTGAGGATAGTAAACAAAGCTTTACTTCTTGGGTTGCTCACCTTATGCAAGACCCCGAAACTCTAAAGCGATATGGGATCGAAATGGAGAAGATGAGGCTTGCTATGCTTAAGGAGAAAGAGCGTTTAAGTCAGTTCCATCAATATGAGGACGGACAGATTGATCAGCCATTCTTAACGCCAGACACGGTGATAGAATGATTAGCGTTGTCACACTAACATATAGTAGGACAAATTTGCTTGAAGAAGCTGTTAATTCTTTTTTACTGCAAGATGATCCTAGTTTTGAGATGATAATTGTAAATGATAAACACAATTTAACGTACACAATTAATCATCCAAATATTAAAATTATTAATCTAGAAAATAGAACTAGTTGTATATTAGAAAAATTAATGATAGGTTTTAAACACGCCTCAAATGAATATATCTATAGACTAGACGATGATGATTTATTAACCCCTAATGCCTTAGTCAGTTGCTCAAAAGAAATAAAAAATAATCCGGGTTATGATTTATATAGATCCAAAAATCATTATCATTTTGTAAACAATAAATTTGAACTCATATCTGATAGTATTAATAATGGAAATATATTTCGTAAAACACACTATTTAAATATATCCCATCCCCATAGAAGCATTGATGAGGATGTATATCTATTCGGTGAATGTGAAGCTAAAATTTTTGCTTATGATTTTATATCAATGATATACAGGTGGGGTATGAGTACATTTCATATTAGCGGATATGGTATAATCCCTACTCAAGAATTATATAATAATCTATCAAATCATTTTCCACAAGAAGAGGGTCATAAAACTATAATCCCGAATTGGAAAGAGGATTATTGGAAACTACTTCCCGTAGGAGCTATGAAATGATAATCATGCAAGTAATGGGAGGTTTAGGAAATCAAATATTTCAATGGGCTTATGGTAAGTGTCTTTCTAAAATTTACGATACACCATTTTATTTAGATGCCTCATTCTATGATAGAGAATGTGGTGCGACTCTTAGATCATTTTCTTTAAATAAATTTCCTAATATATCTTACGATTTAATAGAATATCCTTCCAGCACACCTCAAGACATCATTATTATCTATGATAATTTTTATTACAATAAAATTTATTACGATCCTAGTCATAATTATTATTTAGGAGGGTATTGGCAATCTGAAAAATATTTTATAGATATAGAAAATACAATTAGAGATAATTTAGAACCAACAGAGTCTATAAAAAATAAATTATTATCTGCTTATCCAGTTAGTAATTCAGTATCAATACATATTAGAAGGACGGATTATTTAGCACTTAGTACTATTCATCCTGTACAATCTATAAGTTATTATGAAGAAGCTTTAAGCCTAGTCAAATATAAAAATATACTTGTATTTTCAGATGATATAGATTGGTGTAAACAAAGCTTAAAATTTAAAAATATGATTTTTGTTGAAAATAATGATAATATAGAAGATATGTGGTTAATGTCTTTATGCGAACATAATATCATAGCTAATTCATCTTTTTCTTGGTGGGGAGCTTGGCTTAACAAGAACAAAAATAAAACAGTCATAGCTCCATCTAAATGGTTTGGTGAAGGATACTTTTGCGATGTAGATATAGTGCCGAATAACTGGATTAAATTATAAGGAAAATTTATGAAAAAATCAATAATATTTGGAATAACGGGACAAGATGGTAGTCACCTAGCAGATCTATTATTAGATAAGGGGTACGATGTAATCGGGGTTACTCGACGCTCTAGTGTAGATAATACCCAAAGAATAAAGCATATATTGAATCATTCTAGGTTCAGTCTAGTCGAGGGGGACATAACCGATTCTAGTAGTGTTTTAAATATTCTTCGTAATAACGAACATGTAGATGAAGTCTACAACCTCGCCGCTCAATCTCATGTGGGAACCTCATTCACTCAGCCTTCCCTGACTTGGGATATAACTGGCAAAGGGTGCTTAAATATATTGCAGACTATGGTAGATTTGGAGATGTTGGGCAGTAGGTTTTATCAAGCCTCCTCCAGCGAGATGTTTGGTAAAGCTTACGATATTGACAGGGATGGTACAAAATACCAAGATGAAAATACTAGATTTTTACCCCAATCCCCATACGCTGTAGCAAAGTGTGCTTCCCATTACGCCGTTGGTTTATATCGTCAGGCTTACGGAATACACGGTAGTTGTGGCATACTATTTAACCACGAAGGTCCAAGGCGCGGAGATAACTTCGTTACTAAAAAAGTAGTGAACTGGGTAGCTTCTTTCATAGATTGGATACATGATACTAATATTACTGATATGCAATACCTTCAATCTTTAGATAATGATATTGTATATAATGATGTGACCTTTCCTAAGTTGATGTTAGGTAATTTGGACGCTTATAGAGATTGGGGATATGCTGGAGATTACGTAGAAGCTATGTGGCTAATGTTACAGCAAGATGAACCAGATGATTACGTTATATGTACAGAAAATACCTATTCTATTCGTGACTTATTAGATGCCGCTTTTGGCTATTTTGGTATTTATGATTGGAGTAATTATGTTGGAATAGATCCTAAATTCTACAGACCGGCAGAGGTAGATTACTTAAGAGGCAGATCAACTAAGGCCAGAGCTAAACTGGGATGGAAACCAAAATATGACTTAAATAGTCTTATTAAGCTTATGATAGAAGAGAAAATTAATGAAAACTTACAGAATAATGCTCGACATATCAAATGTGTTTAGCAGAATAAGACATTTATTTCTTAAATCATATAATAGTCCATTTCCTACTATATTCGTAAATGCAGATGACCCAGACGATGCGTGTTTTGTAGTTTTAAACGATCTCATAAAAATTATCATGAAGCAAAATCCCTCAATAGAGATGAGAATAGCTTGTATAGAAATTAGAAGAAAATCCAGAATAGATAAAATATACGAATTATGAAAAGAAACTATGACGATCCAGCCTACGAAAGCTTCAGAAAATCTGTATTAAATAGAGATAAGAGAAAGTGTATGATGCCGGGATGCGGAAAAAAACTGTCTTTACAAGTACACCATATTAAAAAGTGGTCTAGAGCTAGTGCATTAAGATATGACGTTTCAAATGGTATAACATTATGTAGAAAGTGCCATGACTCAATAAAGGGTTATGAACACCAATACGAATCATTATTTAGGATTATAGTCGATGACGTATAAAGTTGCTCCACCATTCACTGTTATAAAAGATACCAGAGAGCAGGACGGCTATTTTTTTAGCGAGTTCAATACTTGCGCTGGAATGATAGATCAAAAGCTGGATACTGGTGATTATTCCATACTTGGAATGGAAGACAAAATATGTATAGAAAGAAAGGGTTGCGTTGAGGAACTAGCAGTTAATCTAGGACAAAAGAAACACGCATTCTTAGCTGAAGTAGAGCGAATGACTCCATTTCCTCATAAATTTATTGTCTTAGAATTTTCTTTAGAAGACCTCATCAAGTTCCCTGACGAAACAAGAATACCAGTTAAGAACAAGGGAGCTTTGAAGATTACTGGTAAATATATGTTAAAATGTTTGTTTGAATTTCAGCTATATAACAACGTTCAAATATTATTTTGTGGTAATAAATATAATGCTTTTCTTGCGGTCAGTAGTATATTAAAAAGAGTAAATGAAATGTACACAATAGGGAGGAAGAAATGATGGCTGAACCAGAACTATTGAAAGATTTTCATGACTATGGAGCTAATATTGCCACAAGGGAAATATTCCTTCACAATCATTATCACGCTGAAGATAACCAAAACCCCGGCGTTGAATATAGGATGTCTAATACCTTTATTAAAAACTTAAGGGCATTAGATATGAGAAGTAATGCTAACATTACTATACATTGCCACAGTATTGGCGGTGAGTGGACAGATGGCATGGCTATTTATGATGCTATACAGATGTGTAGATCATATGTGACAATTATCATTTATGGTCAGGCTGAGTCTATGAGTAGTATTTTTATGCAAGCGGCAGATTATCGCTATATGACTCCAAATGCCCACTTTATGTCTCATTATGGCTCAACTCTTATTGGTACAGATTATTTGAGTGCTATGAATCAAGCAGACTACGAAAGAAAAACTGCGGATACAATGTTTAATATTTATGCTGGAAGATGTGTCGAGGGCAAGTTCTTCTATGAAAAATTTGGAAAGAAGCCAAGCGTGAAACAAGTTCGCCAATATCTAATTAGGAAACTGAAATCTGGAGATTGGTATCTTAGTGCAGAGGAAGCTGTTTATTACGGTTTCGCTGATTCTATATTACGAAACTGGCATTTCACAGAATGAAAAAAGATAACCTCAAAATAATAGATGAGGCTTGGCTAGGTTTAGATGTCATTGAAGCTGACATTTTTAATCCTATGTCTATTCTCAATCCATCAGATGATGATTTTCATCTCAAGCTTTCTTGGCTAATGAGTAGATCCGAGTATTTGCCATTCTTATGCCACCAGATATTGAATATACAACTTCTGCCATCTCAGTCTCTTATTATCAACGAACTTTGGAATAGAAAGTTCCCAATGCTTGTTGGCAGTCGAGGTCTTGGTAAATCATTCCAGTTGTCGTTATATTCTATATTGAGGGCAATGTTAATGCCCAAGCGAAAGATTGTTATAGTTGGTGCTGCATTTAGACAATCCAAGGTTTTGTTTGAATACATGGAAACTATATGGCGTAATGCTCCCATGTTAAGAGATATGTGCGATGGGAATAGCGGCCCAACGCGAGATGTTGATAGATGTACAATGAGAATTAATGAAAGCGTTATAACATGTTTACCACTAGGTGACGGTCAAAAGATTAGAGGTCAACGTGCTAATGATATTATTGCAGACGAGTTTGCTTCTATTCCTAGGGATATATTTGAAAATGTAGTCGCGGGCTTTGCTGCTGTTAGTGCTGATCCTGTGCAAAATGTTAAGAGAATATCCGCAAAAAAGAAGGCGGCAGAGCTTGGAATAGAAATAGAAACTGAAGAAGAGAATACAGAGATAAAAGATAATCAAATTATTCTTTCTGGTACTGCTTATTATGATTTTAATCATTTTGCTACATATTGGAAAAAGTGGAAGGCTATTATAAAAAGCCGTGGTAATAGAGCTAAACTGACTGAAGTATTTGGTGGAGAACAACCCCCAGATACTTTTGATTGGCGTCAATATTCTATAATAAGAATGCCATACGAACTATTGCCAGTGGGTTTCATGGACGCTGATCAAGTAGCAAGGTCTAAGGCTACAGTACACGCTGGTATATATCAGATGGAATACGGGGCTTGCTTTACTAGAGACAGTCAGGGGTTCTTCAAAAGATCATTAATAGAGTCGTGTGTTGTTGGTAGTAATGATAACCCTGTCATGGACTCTAGAGGTGACATTATAAAGTTTGAAGCTTGTCTAATTGGCGATACAAATAAAAGATATGTTTTTGGCGTTGACCCCGCATCTGAAGTAGACAATTTTAGTATTGTAGTTCTAGAAATTAGTGGAGATCATAGAAAAATAGTTCATTGCTGGACCACAACGAGGCAAGAACACAAAGAAAAAGTGAAGAAGGGATATGCTAAAGAGTCAGATTTCTATGCATATTGTGCGAGAAAAATTAGAGATTTGATGAGACTCTTCCCATGTGTTCATATTGCTATGGATGCTCAAGGTGGCGGTGTTGCAATTATGGAATCACTACACGATAAAGATAAAATTAAAGATGATGAAATGCCTATCTGGCCTACAATTGATGACGATAAACCCAAAGATACAGACGGAGAAAGAGGGTTGCACATATTAGAAATGTGTCAATTTGCCAGATATGATTGGTTAGCAGAAGCTAATCACGGTATGAGAAAAGATTTTGAAGATAAGGTTCTGTTATTTCCATTCTTTGACTCTATAACACTTGGATTGTCAAATTCTGAAGATGGTTTAAAAAGCAGAATGTTTGACACTTTAGAAGAGTGCGTCATGGATATAGAAGAACTTAAGGATGAATTATCTATGATCCAGATGACCCAAACATCTAATGGTAGAGACAGGTGGGACACTCCAGAGGTTATAGTTGGAACTGGTAGAAAAAGTAAAATGAGAAAAGATAGATATTCTGCACTCTTAATGGCTAATATGGCTGGTAGAATAATACACAGGACTCCAACCCCAGAAACCTATCAGTTTTATGGCGGTTTTGCTACTGGTGGTCATGTTCCAGCAAAAGAAGACGAAAAGCTATATATTGGCCCCAGTTGGTTCTCTGATAACATGAAAGATGTGTATTAAAAAGTAGCATTCCGATTACATTCCAATTAAGGAAAAATTATGAGTGAAGAAGACATGATAACTTGGTCAGATGACAATTTTTCTAGCAAATCTAATGCTATGGAGAGGTTGTCCGACAATATCAACTCTTATTCTGGCTTAAATAAATCTACTGGTAGCGATGCTTATAGAACCTTTATAGACATTGAGCCAAATAGGTCAGTAAGACCCGGTTTTAATAAACTTGATTATTACGCATTTAGACAAACCGAGTCTGTACCCACTCAACAACGACGCATTATTAAGATGTGTATGGACGCTTACGATAAAGTTGGCATTATACGAAATATTATTGACTTGATGGGTGACTTTGGCAGTCAGGGTATAAGCATTGTACACCCTAATAAAACAGTTGAAAAATTTTACCAGCAATGGTTTAAGAGTGTAAATGGGAAAGAAAGATCAGAAAGATTCTTAAATAATCTTTATAAAACTGGCAATGTGATTATGTATCGCAGTTATGCCAATGTGACTCCAGAGCTTGAAAAGTACATGAAGTCTCTAGCAAAGGATATTAAGGTTGAAACTCCAAACATTAAGCAGAATCAGATTCCTTGGAGATATAACTTCTTTAGTCCTCTTAGTGTAGAGTTAAAAGATGGTAAGTTAGCACTGTTCATGGGTATCTCAAATTATACCTTGAGTGCTGGAACATTCTTAGATACTTTTCAGTCAGGCTCACTTCCCAACGATGTTCTTGATAGCTTGCCAACTGATATTAAGAAGGCATTGCTAAACAAAGAAAAAAGAATCCCACTTGATTCAGAAAGACTTTGCGTTTTTCACTATAAGAAAGATGATTGGCAGATGTGGGCAAATCCCATGATCTATGCTATCTTAGATGATATTATTATGTTAGAAAAAATGAGATTAGCAGATATGTCCGCTTTGGATGGTGCTATTTCTAATATTCGTTTATGGACACTTGGCAATCTTGAACATAAAATTTTACCAAACAAAACAGCTATTAACAAGTTGCGAGATATTCTAGCCAGTAATGTTGGTGGCGGCACGATGGAACTAGTTTGGGGGCCAGAACTATCCTTCAAAGAATCTAGCAGCGAAGTATACAAATTCCTTGGTTCTGAAAAATATACTTCGGTACTCAATAGTATATATGCTGGGTTGGGTGTTCCTCCAACATTAACTGGTATGGCTACTGGCGGTGGCGGCTTTACTAATAACTTCATTTCGCTCAAAACTCTAGTAGAAAGACTTCAGTATGGTAGAGATCAGTTAACTAGATTTTGGGAAAAAGAAATTGAAATGGTTAGACAGGCTATGGGTTTTAGATACAAAGCCTATATTCAGTTTGATCAAATGACCTTATCTGATGAAGCCGCAGAGAAAGCTCTTCTATTACAACTTGTGGATAGAGATATTATAAGTCAAGAAACTGTTCTTGAAAGATTTAAGGAGATTCCTCAGATCGAAAAGATTAGACTACAAAGAGAATTTGATGAGAGGCAGGGCGAAGATACTCCAGATAAAGCTGGACCATTCCATAACGCTAATCATAAAATGGATTTGGAAAAGATTGCCTTACAGTCAGGAAAAGTAAATCCACAAGACGTTGGTTTAAAAACAAGTGTACCAAAAGATATATTGATGCCAAAACCACCAGCACCCGGTGGTGGTCTTCCAAATGCCCCTAAACCTAGTAATCCAAATGGGCGACCGCTTTTTAAGCAAGATACCGGACCAAGAAAACAAAGGGTGGCAACTCCAAAAAAGAAACCGGGAGTAGCTGAGTTTGTATATTGGGCAGAAGAAAGCTGGAAAGAAATTTCAGACGTTCTTACTAATGCATATTTAAATTCTAAGTCTAAGAAGAACTTAAGGCAGCTAACAAAGTCAGAAGTAAAAGAACTTGAAAAATTTAAAGTAGATGTTCTTACTAATCTAGACATTATGTCTGAGGTAAATGCTACTTCAATAAGAGATATACTTAGTGAAAATAGAAAAACTCCTACAGCGTTTGCCAGCGTTCTACAAGAAGAAAGCATTAATCCAGAGTCAATGAATATAGACAAATACAGAATGCGCGTTATAAGTTTATATATCCAATCACAATTAGCAGAAATGGAAGAATAAAATGGCAGCTGCAAAATATGATTTTGATGTTGAACAGGGTTCTTCTTATAACTTGACATTCATTTATAAAAATAATGCAGGCACAGCAATTAATATTACTGATTGGTGCGCTAGGATTTTAATTACGACCAGTGATAATCAAACAATAACTTACACTTCTGGAAATTCTAATTCAGACTACCAAATGTCTATAGATGGAGTCAATGGTAAGATAACTCTTATGTTACCAGCTTCTACTACTAATAACTTTGCATTCAAAACAGCAAAATATGATTTTGAGTTAGAATCAAATGATATCTTCTATACTAACGGCGGTCGGTATACTACAAGAGTATTATTTGGCCTTATAACAATCATAAAAAGAAATAGCAAAAATTCTACCCAAATGGAGTGCTAAATGAGCAACTACACTATAGAAGTTACTGAAAATGTAGTTAATCTTGATGTTCTCAAAGATCATGATATTATCATAGAGATAAAATCTTCTGATAACTTTATTACATTTGACACTCCCAGTGGCTACCCTATATTATTTACTAGCGGAATTCTTCCCGTCAGTAGAGTTGGTAGTGGATACTTAATTGAAAATTTAACTAGTGGCAACACTATAGTTAGAACATTTGGTAATCAATCAATAAGTGGAATCAAATTATTTAATGATAATGTTATAATATCTGGCTATTTAGCAACTAGATCTGAAGCCTCAAATATTGGAGCTTCTCATTTTCCGGTATTTATATCTGATCCATCTACATTTGCCCGTAATATTCATACTAGAACACCTTCACAATTCAAATCAGACCTTGCTATAAATAATGTTCAAAACATTGCGTTAACTGGCGTAAATTTTTCTGCTGGTAGCGGCTTAATTGGTGGCGGTAATTTATCAGCTAATAGAAGCTTTGACATTGGACAGGGCGACGGTTTAGTTGTAAGTGCTGATAATATTGCTGTTGATTCTACCGTTGTAAGAACAACTGGTGAACAAACTCTCTCTGGCGGTAAAACTTTCAGTGGAACTGGAATAAAAATAACAACTGGTGCAATAGGAATAAATCGTAAAGATATTATTTTAAAAGGTAATACAGGAACATTATTTAATAATACTATAACTATTACTCCAACAAATAATCTTTATACTGATAGAGTTTACTATCTTCCAGAGGCTGGTGTTGATGCAGACTTTGTTATGACCGCTGGAAGTCAAATCATTACTGGACAAAAAACTTTTACTAGTACAGTTATATTTAATAGTGGCACTTTTCAATCTCTTAAACTTGGTGGTATTGATGTTTCTGTTAGCGGCCATACTCATACCTCCTCAAGCATAACTGATTTCAATAGTAGTGTTAGTGGATTATTACCAATAACATTATTAACCGCTGGTAGTGGTATTGGTATATCTGGCGTTGGTTCTAATTATACAATATCTACTACTGGAACATTTGGTTTAACTCAAACTCAAGTAGATTCTAGAGTAAATACTTTAACTAGTGGAATTTATGCTCCTCTCACTGGGGCTGTTTTTACTGGTATCATTAGTGGACCAAGTGGTAGTTTTACATCTTTAAAAGTATCTAATGTCGATGTTTCTGTTAGTGGACATACTCACAATATAGCTGATATTACGTCACTTCAAACAACTCTTGACAATAAACAACCTTCTGGAAATTACGCACTTAGTTCTCACACTCATGCGTCTAGCAATATTACAGATTTCAATAGTAGTGTAAGTGGGCTAGTGAATGGCATATATGCCCCATTAAGTAGTCCATCGTTCAGCGGAGTTCCATTAACTCCAACAGCAACTGCTGGAACTAATAGTACTCAAATTGCTAGTACAGCATTTGTTCGCACAGAAATAAGTAATTTAGTGGCTTCTGCTCCAACTGCACTAGATACTCTCAACGAATTAGCAACTGCTTTAGGTAATGATGCTAATTTCTCTACCACCGTCACAAATAATCTTGCTGGAAAAGCTAATCTAAGTGGTGCAACATTTACTGGAAGTATTAGTGGCCCCAGCGGAAACTTTACTTCACTAAAAGTTAACAATGTTGATGTTAGTGCTAATGGTCATACTCACACTATATCTGATATTACTAACCTCCAAACCGCGCTTGATGGAAAGCAACCCTCTGGTAATTATGCAGCAAGTTCCCACACTCATACTAGCTCTAATATAACAGATTTTAATTCTTCCGTTAGTGGTTTATTACCAGTTAAAAATATTCTTGCTGGTTATGATATTAATATTACTAATAATAGCGGCGTTTATACCGTTGCTTCTACAAACTTAGTTCACGTTGACAGTCAACAGCCTCAAGGATTTGTCAATAGAACTGATAGTAGAATTAGTGTTAGTGGTAACATATTTAGAATAGAACCCACAGGAAGTTCATATAGTTATTACAATAAAGGCATCAAAGTTGTTAAAACTAGTGGTGATAGTTTAACTATACCTAATCTTACTCAAATTAATTATATTCATTTTGATACTGTTAATAATCAAATATCAAATAAAACTACAAGCTTTGATTTTAGTAGTGATATTCCTATCGCATATGTAGCTTGGAACAGTGGAGTTGGTCCTAGTGGACAAATGACTTTTTTTGCTGAAGAACGTCACGGTATTGTGATGGATACTAGCACTCACAAGTGGATTCATAATACTTTTGGCTCACAATATGTTGGCGGTTTGAGCATTGGTAATTACTCTACTAGCGGAAATGGAAATAGCAATAGCGATGCTACAATAGCGATTGGTAATGGTACTCTTTATCAAGAAGATATTGAGATAAATATTACTAATAGTCCTAGCACTGATCCGTTCTGTCAAGAGTTAAGTCCGATTGCTCAAATTCCAGTTTATTATCACCAAGGAAACACTGGTCAGTGGGTTAAGAATACCGCCACAAATTATCCAGTAAAGTATGGAGTTAATGGTCCACAGTATAACTTATTAAGCGGTGGAACTTGGACAACTCCAGATGTTAGTCCCGGTGGAGCAACAAGATATTTCGCAGTATGGATTCTTGCAACTAATCAGATTGATGATCCTATAATTAGTATTATGGGTCAGAGAGTAGACAGCAATCCCGGCTCTGCTGAAAGTAATAACTCTTGGAGTGATGTTAATCTTACTAATCTTCCATTAAGCGAAGTTAAACCTCTTTATCGACTAATATTTGCTGGTGATAGTGATTTTACTAACACTCCAAAATGCTATTTATATAGTATTCTTGATATACGAGTATCTGTGATTAGTACTATTGCTGGAGTTTCTCAGAATGATCACGGCAGCTTATTCGGATTAGGTGATGATGATCACTCTCAATATTTACATGTTGATAATGCACGAACGGTTAATGCAATTCATAACTTCGTTAATGGATTAACCGTTAATGGTACTAGTGTAAGCGTTAGCGGCCATACTCATACATCATCAAATATTACTGATTTCAATAGTAGCGTAAGTGGACTACTACCGGTAGGGACTGCTAATTATTTAAGCAAGTTTGGAACTGGTGGTAGCGGACTAGGTAATAGTTTAATTTATGATAATGGTACTAATGTTGGTATTGGAACAAGTGTACCACAAGCGGGATACAAATTAGATGTTAATGGATCAGCAGTAATAAGAGGTAGTATTCTCACTAATGCTACAATTACAGAGTTTGGAAATTCTAGGTATCAGTTACATAGCGGAGCATCAACTAATCAAGTATCTTATGTTTGTAATGGAGGCGGAAGATTTGGTGTTGGTTTTACCGCACCTAGCGGTTTAGTAGCAATTAGTGGTGGAGTATCTATAGGATCAGCATATAATGTAACTTCTCCAACTAATGGTTTGATTGTAGAGGGAAACGTTGGTATTGGAACCACCACTCCAAGCGGAGCTTTGCATGTTGTTGGAGATACTTATATTGATAATAGTGCTAAACTCTATATTGTAGGAAGCGGAACATCAAAAACTAGAAATTTTATTTGGAGTGGTACTAACGGTAATCTAGAAATTAATGCTAATGGTCCTAGTGTAGTATTTTCTCCAGATGGTGGCTATGTTGATCTTGGAAGAACGGTATCTCAATATATTAATATAGGACATGGATATCTTAATGCGGGAGCAAATAATCAGCATGTAAGATTCACTCCCGGCGGCGTTGAACTAATGAGGATGACTAATTCTGGTACTATTGGTATTGGAACAACAAGCCCACTTGGCACATGCAGATTAACTATTGCTGGTTCTGGATCAACAAGTGCTAGTTCAGCACTTAATGTGGTCAATAGTGGAAACAGCCCATTATTATTTGTTAGAAACGATGGTAATGTTGGTATAGGTAATAATAATCCATCCTATCGCTTAGATGTTACTGGTAGCGGTAGATTTATAGGAACTGGATCTTCTTTAATTTTGAATGCCGATGGAAATGTCGCTGGATCTCCATCAATAGAAGCCACAAGCACATATTCAGATATAAACATTAAGGTTGGTGGTCAAAATATTTTTAGAGGTTTAGATGGCTGGACAGGAACATGGGCTGACTCTGTTGCAACCACATATTTTCAAGTTGGTCGAGCCGCTGGTAATACAATATTTACATCTTTAGTGGGAAATAACTTTAATAGATTAGCATTTGCTTCATCAAAAACACTATTTACTAATTCTACATCTAGCATAGCAATACCATCTGGCTACTTCAATATAGTTAGAAATTCTAATAGTTTGTTCAATGTGATGGATGATGGTAAAGTTGGCATTGGAACTCAAACTCCAAGTGCTCAACTACACGTTATAGGTAGTGGAGTAATTAGTAGTGGATTAATTGTCAATGGTAATCTTACTTTTGATAGTTTCACAGAAAGCGTTGTGGCTATTGGAAATAGTAGCACATCTCAAACAATAAGCTTAACTAGTGGAACTGTTCAAACATGCACACTAACTGGTAATTGTACATTTACCATGCCAACAGCAACTGCTGGCAAGAGTTTTAGTTTGTTTCTTAATAGTGGCTCTGGAAATTATACTGCCACTTTTACTGGAGTAAGATGGGCCGATAGTGCCATTCCAACAGCAACAATTACCGCTAGTAAAGTTGATATATATAGTTTTATTAGTGATGGAACCTATTGGTACGGCAGCTTCTCTCAAAACTATGGGTGATAAATGTTTAGTATAAGACAAAATACATTCCAAAGATCAACACGACTTCCTAAAAAAAGTCAATTATTGACTATGGATGTTATTTATAAAGGTCAGCCGTTTGTAGAAGTTGTTGCAACTAATAGTGATGCACTTAGTCTTGATATTATAAAGCAGGCCCAACCCTTCATTCCCGCATTCGATAATACCAAAAAATCATCTCAGTTAATATTAAGTGGTAATAATCATCCAGATGTTCAGCTATGGCTAAATAATGTTCAAGCCAATGGTGGAAGTGCTAGTGCTGGAACAATTACGGCTTTAAACACTTTTTGCAATAGCATAGATAGTGCTGGGTTGAGGAGCAAATTTTATAGACTTAATTTATTTTGTGGAGATAATTTAAATTCTGCACTAGTGCCAATATATTTATCTACAAATTGGTTATCTCCATCCTATGGTTTTGGCAAAGACATTAACTACAATTTTGTTAGTGGAGATTATTCAGAAACTGGCAGTAATGCTGGATTAACTTCTAGTGGAGCTGATCCCACCCAGCAAAATGTTGGAACTAAGTATTTAGATACTGGATTTTCTCCTTCTATGGTTGGAGCTATTGGTTCACTAATAGATAATTTACATATAGCAGCTACTGTTTCCACAACAGCAATATCTGCGGCTGGACAAACTATAGTTTATTCTACATCTTCATATGTTGATGTATGGATATTATCAATTCAATTACTAAGCGGATATGCCAATGTAAGATCCACAATAACCCAGAATGGTATAAATGCTCAATTAAGTCCACTGTCAACAGGTCTAGTATCTCCAGCGACTCATTTAATTAATTCTAGATTAACAACAACAGATTCTAGAGTCTATCAAGGTGGATCACAGATTGGAAGTACTAACACCACACCAGTTACTGCCACCTTAACGCGATTTACTCCAACATTTTTGCTATTTAGACAAAGTGCTGGATATTATAGTAATCTACGATTAAGTGACTATTCATTGGGACAAGGATTGACAATATCAGAAGCTTCATCATACAACAGTATATTACAAACATTTAAAAATTCATTAAATAGGACTTGATATGCCAACATTCTTTTTAGACAGTGAAAATGGTGATGATAACTTTAGTGGAACTAGCTTTGCTCTTTTGGCTAGTGGTACAGACGGAGCTTTAGCTGCTGGATCTAGTAACGTTTTTGGCATATTAACATCAGCAAGCGCAAATTTTCCAAATAATAATACTATAGCTCCTACCAAAAATCTTGCTTGGTATAGTAATTGTTTGTATCTTAACGGCGGATTAACAGCAGCAAAAATTGGTAAAGAATCCATAGCTGGTCCAAGTGGAATTGATGCTACCGTTTATAAATTGTCAGAAGCCGCTCCACTCACAAATAATATGAGATTTTGGCAAGCAACAAGTTTGTATACTCCATGGAATACTGGAAGTCAGTATACTATCTCTGTTTATGTTAAAGCTGCGGAAAAAATTAAGGTATTATTGAGACTTGCTAGTGATTCTAAAACCGCTAGATATAATCTTAGCACAGGAGTTGTTGAAGCCACAGGTGCTGATCCTTCTGTGTCTTCTAACATAGTAAATGCTGGCAATGGATGGTATAGATTATTATTAACAGCAAATACTAGCGGAAGTATTGGTTCTTTGGCCGCAGATACTTTAGAAATAGCTCTACTTCCAAGTTCATCTACCGCTTTAAATTTGGCTGGCTATGAAGGAAATGATGTTGATGGTGTTTATATCTGTGGCCTTCAGATAGAAGCAGGATCATCTGCTACGTCATACGAAAAACCTCCAGAACAACTTTTAAATATATTCAATGGTACTAATTATACTCCACTTAATATAACACAAAGAATAGATTCTACTAATTTAAGAGTAGTAATAGTAAATGGTGCGGGTCTTAACGTTTCTACTCAAACTAATAGACAATATTATATTGGAGGAAGATGCAAAACATTCACAACTGTTACTAATGCTAATGGTATTGCGCCAGCAAAATTAATACCCGGTGACACAGTTAGAATTATGGGAAGTCCAGCACCAACTATAGTTGGAAGTGGAACATGGTCAACCCTTAGCGGTAGAGTTGGAGCAGGAACTAGCAATGTGGTTACTGCCACAAATGCTAGCCCCATAAGAGTAACTTGTGCTAGCACAATGGCTTCTTTGGGTATAGGTGACGGAGATACAGTTTTAGTTAATCTCGTTACTTCAACTGGTGGAAATACTAATGCTAATGGAGTGTGGACAGTTTCAAATGTCAGTGGCAGCAGTTGCGATCTTGTGGGATCTAGTGGTAATTTTAATCAAACAGCTAGTAATGGTATCTTAAGAAAGATGACTCATAGGGTTGTTACATTAAATAGTGCTGTTACAGCAAATATAGCTAGTTGTGGCAATAGAGGAACAGCATCTAATCCAAGAACAGTATGGACAGCTGCTACTAATGTCACAACTTCGTTATCTACTATAGATGTTGCTGCTGGAGATTCTAAAGAAGGAGACTGTTCTGATAGTATTGCTATTGGGGCAGCATTTGTCACCGGTAAGGCCGCATACAAATCAACGGGAACCCTTAATCTAAGCGGCTATCAACAGCTTAGTTTTTATATTAAACAAACTGCTGGTACTTCAACTGTAAATGGCGATATTAGTCTACGATTATGCTCTGATGCAACTGGAGATACTACAGTACATACATTTAATATTCCAGCAATAGTTGTTAACAATAACTGGATTCCTTTTACAATTGATCTTGGATCATCGATGAGTAGTACCATTAATAGTATTGCTTTATATGTTGACACTGATCGTGGCGCACAGACATTTTTACTTAGTAATATAATTGCTTGCAAAGCTCCATCCTTACCAGATAGTTTAAATCTTCAATCTTTGATTAGCAAAAATACTACTGATGAGTTATGGTATCCTATTATGAGCATTAACGGAACTAGAGTAATGATTGGTCAAGGGGCCAATCTTGGTATCAATACTTCAAGTACCACACATAGAGGAGGTTATTATGGAGTTACAGAAAATGTTACTACATATAAACGAGAAAGTATAAAAACTCCAATATTAAATACCGTTTCAACTGTTAATCAAAGTTTTGCCGAAGGTGGATTTGTCGGAAATTATATTAATTATGAATTTGGATGGGATAGAACCAACATGAGTGTTCAAAATCTTGATACATTCTATGATGGTCTTAACGGTTTTGGATATTGTTTTGCTTCCAGTAATTTCAATTATATACGAATAAACAAATTAGGAATGGTAAGATATCAAAGACCACTGAGACTAGCCGGATGTGCTTTTGGCAATCATGGAACAATAGAATCCGTTGGTTCTTCTGAATATTCTTTTGATATTACTGGCGGTACTAGTGAAAATATATTTGACGTTTTAAAGAGTTCTAGCTCGTCTTCGCAGGGACTTGCATTGAGTTTTGGTTGTAATGGAAATATATTTAACAAATTTATAGGTACTAATCATGCTAATAATTCAATATTTATGACTCAGGGTTGTGGATATAATAGATTTAATTATATATTGTCAGCACATAATAATTATAGTATTTTTATAGATGGTGGTTCTAATAATACTTTCATAAATGGTAACTTTATTCAAAATGCTGGTGACGCAGTAAGATACTATGTTGCAGATAATGAAAATTATGTTAACTGTACAACCACTAACAATGGAAGTACCTATGGAATGTATTTATTTAATGGCGAAATATTCTTAAAAAATTGCACTATAAATGACAGTTTAGAATTCGGTTGTTATACTTGGGGAAATAGTAGAATATATAGTTCTAATCATGATAATACTAGCGGCAATTATTTAATAACAACAGATGCCGGAATTATACGCGCACAAACAAATGTTAGAAAAACTAATTCTGGATACTCATGGAGTTTGGCCCCAACAAGCACTACTTTTAGAGGATCTTTTTATCCATTAGATTTTAAGATAGCTACAGTAGCAGTTAATGCAAACGCTTTGGTTACAATAAAAGCATGGATGAGAAGAAATAATGATTTGCTAAACTTGGGACTAAGAATTAAGGGTGGACAAATAGCTGGCGTTCCTAATGATATTACAAGTTATGTGACATCAACTTTGGACACTTGGCAGCAAGTTACTCTAACTTTTACTCCTACCGAAGTTGGAGTAGTAGACATATCAGCAGAATGTTGGGGTGGTTCATCTTATACTGGATACGTAGACGATCTCACTATAATACAAGCATAGGTGAAATATGAATTATACTATTACCGAAGTCTTTCTTGATCCCGCGAATAAATATAGGGCGAGAGTTGCTATTGATGAAAATTCAACTCAATTTTTCAAATTTGATCATTATCCAACTCAAGAAGAAGTTAACGAAGTTGTTATAAACTACATATCAAGCATAAATAATGGAGAAATAATATGAGTATTTTAGATGGTAACGTTCAGCCAAACCTAGCAGAACAGTCCGCTAAACAAATCATTAATCAAGCCCGTCAGACTTTTCATCAAATAACTGACTCTTTTAATGATGGTACGGTCTTATTTTGGAGCAATCCTTATGGATTAAAACCATCAGAAATTGCTGAAGCCCTTGGACCAAACGCCGTGGAAGTATTTAAATTACACTATGCTTTAGGCCAATTTATTGCTAGTATAAAGCCCGAAGCAATATATAATTCATTATCTTTAGTTGGTCAATTTACTATGAATGAAGATGGAACTGTAACAGTTATCGATAATGATAACCTCCCGCCGGTTACTCCTCAAGATTTTAATGCCTCACTAACTGGTGATCGTTAAGTAATCAATTTAATATGTTTATACGATTTTTGTGTATATTATCTTGAGAGACACCAAGGAAAAAATATGAAGATATATGCACAAGAAATAGCTGACGGAGTATCAGAACGTATCAAAAGTGATACGACTGTAGCTTATTGTTCGCAAGCTGTGTTAACAACCGAAACAAATTCAATTAAGCGATTGATTGATAAAGTAAAGGCTTCTAGCAATCCTAATCAAATTGATCTTTACTATATCAAATCAATTCTTGTTTCTACTGGGTGGAATAAAAACGACGATGTTTTCGATCCGCAGCAAACTTGGGCGGCTCGTAGTACCCCAGAAGATAAACAATTCAACTTAATGCATAATGAAAATGACATCATAGGACATATCACTGGAAGTTATGTTGTTGATCAAGATGGCAATAAAATCGGCGCAACTGAAAATGATGACGCCCCATCTCAGTTCGATATCGTAACCGAAGCTGTAATTTATAACAGCTGGACTAATCCAGAGAACAGAGAGAGGATGAGTAAGATTATATCAGAGATAGAGCAAGGCAAGTGGTTCGTTTCGATGGAATGTTTATTCGCCGGTTTTGATTACTCCGTTAAAGACACCTCTGGTCAAACCAAGGTTATAGCACGAAGTGAAGACTCGGCATTTTTAACAAAACATCTTAGAGCATACGGTGGAACCGGAGAATACGAAGGCTATCAAATTGGTAGATTATTGAGAGATATTTCTTTTTCTGGTAAGGGTTTAGTATCCAGACCAGCAAATCCTAGAAGTATAATTCTTGATTCTAGCAAGGCTTTCTCTGTTAATGAAGAACAAACTATTTCCAATGTTTCAGAAGGAGAAGTTAATATGTCAGAAAACATCGAAGAGAAGCAGCTAGATACTGCCCCAGTGGTAGAAGAAGCTGTACAAGTTGTAGCTGTAGCCGAAGAAGTCAAGGTTGAAAATAATACTTCAGAATTAGAGGCCGCTTTAGCTGCTAAAGATACTGAAATTCAAGCTTATGCTTCAAAGGTAACAACATTAGAAGAGACTATTGCTAACTTACAAAAAGATTTAGCAGCAGTGAACAAGGATATGGAAGAAATGAAGAAAAAGGAAAAAGATCGTAGCCGTAAAGAAAAATTAGTTATGGCCGGTTTTGAAGATGCAGAAGCCGACGAATCGCTCTCGCTATATGACGCATTAAGTGACGAAGCTTTTGAAGCTGTTGTTGCTGCAATGAAGAAGAAGTGGGGAGCAATGAAGGACAAGATGATGAAAGAAGATAAAGAAGAAAAGAAGGAAATGGCTTCAGAAGTCGCTGCTACAGAAGAAAAGACTGAAGTAGCAGAAGAGTCAACTGCTCAACTTTTTGAAGAAGTTAAATCAACAGAAGCCACTCTCGTAGATGCTTCTGATGAAGGTGAAGAAATAGAGGCCACAAGAGCTAGTGTGGCAGAGTGGCTAACAAACAACGTTTTACGTAATAAGTGATAAAAGGAGAAAAACTATGGCCCTAAAAGCAGATAGATATGAGCTTCAAACTGATATCAGTTTCTTCTACAATGCCGGGACAGCAACTCGCGGCGGTGTAGTATGTCATGATACAGCTGGTTCGGGTGCAGCTATGGATCAAGGTGTTAACCTTGTTAAGTATGCTACATCAGGCGTTCCAGTTGGCGTTTTATTAAATGATGTAGTAAATAAGGATCTAACCCGTACTCATCTTAATCAGTATAAGGATGAAGTTCAGAAGGGTGGTAAGGTTACAGTACTCCGCAAGGGTTATGTTGTAACTAACAGCGTCACTGGAACACCTAGTGCCGGTGCAACAGCTTATCGCTGCACAGTAACTGCTGGAAATTTCAGCACAGTTGCTAGCGGCAATGCTGTTGGTGGATTCATGACCAGCAAAGATGCTGACGGTTATGCCAAAGTCGAAGTAAACCTTCCCTGACTAATATAAACAAGGAGAATTAAACATGCCAATAACAGAAAGACCCAGCGATGATTTTATCGCTCTCCTACGTAAGTCAGGGGATGCCGATATCAATGTGGCTATGGCCGCTCAACGTGAGTTTGCCAAAGCACTAGAACTCCCACTCCGTAAGGGCGTTTTAGTCGGTAATGTACTCGGTAATATTTTCGAAACCATCAATGTAGAAGCCGGTTCAACAACCGAATTCCCTCTTGATCTTATCTCCCCCGGCCTTGAAGGTGAGCATGTTGCTTACACCAATCCCGGTCACGGTAGAATTCCAGAGCGTTCGGTCGAAGGCGACTACGTGATGATTCCCACCTACACAATCGCTTCATCGGTTGACTATCTTCTTCGCTTTGCCCGCGAAGCCAGATGGGATATCGTTGGTCGTGCAATGCAGGTGATGGAAGCCGGTTTCACCAAGAAGATGAACGATGACGGCTGGCACACTCTTCTCGCCGCTGGCGTTGATCGTAACATCCTCGTCTATGATGCTGATGCAACAGCTGGTCTATTCTCAAAGAGATTAGTATCACTTATGCAGACAGTTATGCGTAGAAACTCGGGTGGTAACTCGGCATCAGTTGGTCGTGGCCGTCTAACCGATATGTATCTATCGCCAGAAGCTTTAGAAGACATTCGTAACTGGGGTCTAGATCAAGTTGATGATGTTACTCGTCGTGAAATCTATAATGCTGATCCAGCTGCGGCTGTTATCACCAGAATCTTTGGCGTTAACCTACATGACCTAGACGAACTAGGCGAAGGTCAACAGTACCAGAGCTTCTTTTCAACTGACCTCGGCGGTGCATTAGCAACAGGCGGTGACGTTGAACTCGTAGTTGGTCTTGATCAGTCGAGTAATGATAGCTTTGTAATGCCCGTTAAGCAGCAGCTACAGGTATTCGAAGATCCAACCCTACATCGTCAGCAACGCGCTGGCTATTACGGCTGGGCTGAACTCGGCTTTGGTGTTCTAGATAATCGTAGAGTGATCCTTGGCTCATTCTAATCTAGATATCTAAAGATATCGGTCGCAATCAAGCCATCCTCAAGCGATTGGGGGTGGCTTTTTTGTGTATAATAACTTAGATAACGTTATCCAAGGATATGAATAGGAGAAAAATATGGCCGCACTATCGGATTATCTTGAGTCTGGATTATTGAGTCACATATTTAGAGATACAGCTTTCCCCAGACCTTCTACCATAGCAATTGCCTTAACTAGCGGTGTTCCACTTGATTCCGACACTGGGTTAACAATCCCAGAACTACCGTCTGGAGTAAGGAGTGGCTTAAACTTTGTTCCAACAAATTATAGTCGAATTGTTTTAGGCCCACCAGCTACTAGTGGTGATAGGGCATGGAATTCTGTTGGATTAGATACTCTAACTGCCTATACTGTCTCTGGAACCAGACATGACAATACACCGGGATATTTTTATCCACTATATTTAACATCTACTGCGGCAAATAGTAATAGTACAGCCGGTGGCGGTAATGGCAGTAGTCTGTCTATAATATTTAAAGAATTTCCATCTGTGATGTTCTTTGCTCCAGTTGGAGGAAACATATTTCAGTCTGGTGTTTCAGTGCAGTCAAGTTATCAGTCATATGAAGGTAATGGATTTATTAAAAATAAAAATCAAATGATATTTAATACTGCTATCACTGAGTGGGGTTGGGTTTCTGGCATAGCTATTTTAGATCATGAGTCCGTTGGTTCTGGTAATCTTCTAATGTATGCTAAGTTAAATAATCCGCGATACGTTTACCTTGGAGATAATATAAGATTTGATGCTAATTCATTAGAAATAAGCCTAAAATAGTAACTGGAGCTTAATATGATATTAAGCAAGTCTCAACTTGTAAATAATATTAATAGTGATATATCTGATCAATCATATGGTCAAATATCGCCCTATGACATTAGACATAATTTATTAGATATAATAGATTCTGTACATAACCTTACCTTTTCTCAAGAATTAAAATCTCTTAATTTAGCTACATTTCCATCTGGAAATACAAAGCTTGGCCAGTTAACTCTAGAGAATATTAATTTAGATGGTTATAATAGTCAAGACAATACAGCAATTGGATATTCTGTATTAAAATCTAACTATCAAGGCATTAGAAATACAGCCGTTGGCTCTTACTCTTTATCTTGCAATATATATGGAGAGGGTAATGTTGCTTTAGGTTATAATGCGTTAGCGGGCAATACTGTTGGTAATTTGAATATTGGGCTTGGTAGCTACACTCTTCATAACAATAAATCTGGAAATGGTAATGTAGCAATTGGGCATGGTGCTGGATACTACATTGGTAAAAATACTAGCAACAAATTATTTATTGCTCATCACGCTGTTGACGGAGATTATATCTGCAATAATCCCAATGGAACCGGCTTGACACCATTGTTACAAGGCGATTTTTCTAGTTTGCAATTAGGAGTTGGAGTAAAAACCCTTCACGCATTTGGCGCACTCCAAGTTGGTGGCGATTTAACGCCTTCTGGTAATAATGTATTAAACATTGGACACCAATTATATAATTGGAAGAGTTTATATCTTTCAAGCTCTTTAAATTTTGCTAATAATTCTTCAATAAGTGCATATAGTCCAACCGGAATTCTAGTTAGTGGATCATTATTTGTACCCATTAATAATCACTATGAGCTTGGATCTTCTACAAATAAATGGAAACGTGGTTATTTTCAAAATCTTACAGTTGACGGTACGGCTAACATAGGAACTGTAACATACAATGATACTCAAGTGTATAATGGTATTAAAATCTATTTAGCAACAGACTCTAATTTACAACCACAATATTCTGATGCAAACTTATTAGGTGGCGGATTATTTATAAAGTCTTCTGACAATAGAGAATATTCTTTAAGTTACTTTCCGCCAAGCTCTGGTATGCCATGCTTTACTGATAGTTATGATAAATCTACATTTAGAAGTAACATTAGCTTCCAAGTTCCAAGTTCATCTTACATAAAAACTAATAGTATAATTTCGTATAGTTCAGATGCATTTAATGATAGTGACTGTTATGGCCTATTCTTCAATAGTGGTATAACATATATATCAAGAAAAAATGTTTTAAATGTTAATCCCGGCTTGCCAAATGGTCATATTGCTGGTATAGGAAATGTAAATTTTATATCCAACTCTGGGGAAGTACAAAACTATAGTGTTTCAATATCTTCGTTAGAGTCTGGCGTGAGCGTTAGTCAAAGATTCTTATCTGGAACAAAGTCAAGACAAAAAGACGTTGTGACTAACAAAGATAAACTTTCTGGATTTGAGCTTAAATATATCAATGACACTAATAACAATGATCTTGATGATCGTTTAGTCATTGGTTCTTATAATAAAACCCCCAATTTTGTTAACGGTATGATTCTTATGAAAGAGTCTACCGGCGGGTCTGTTATGTCTATTACCAATATACCAGAAGTTACAGAAAATGTGTTACCAAACACTATTTTCAATGTCAGATCTAAGAATGATTGTATTGCTAGATTTACTTCTGAAAATAACGCATATTATAAATCAGCCATTCAGCTTCTTGGATCTGCTAACTGTGAGGCTAGCGGTTTAGAAATTTCTTATCTAAACAATAGCGGTGTTGCCGATGTAACAGTTTATAGGGACTCTAATCCTATCAACTTCATTAGAATGAAAGACACCAAAGAGATTGGAATACTTTCTAGTGGAATTATCAATGCAACTATTACAATTGGAAACAGCGGAACAGCCAAGCTTCCGGTTATAAGCATAAAAGATAATCTATGGGTTGGAAATTCTATAGTAGCTCCTTCAGTTGGGTATGGAAAATTATACAACTTTAGAGCTGAAAAAGGATTTGCTGATCAGTATAATTCACTATATTTTATGGATGGTTCTGGCAATTCTACTGATTTAGTAGTAAATAAACTTGATAACGTAGACGCTAGAGCTATTTATACAGATGGAAGTGGAAATACTTTTGCTGGATATTTATCTCCATCTGGCAGAAAAACTATAACTGGGGCAGCTAAAAACAATATTTCCTATGGCTACAAAGCACTTTATAGTATTTCATCTGGCTCTGGCAACCTAGCAATAGGATACAGCCCCCTTTATGATTTAGTCTTAGGAAATAACAATATTGTAATTGGCGATTCATCTGCCAGTGGATTAGTTAATACATCCAGCAATATCATAATTGGTAATCAATCATTCAACAAGACTTCTGATCTAGCCAACACTAGTGGTAATATAGTAATTGGTCATAATATTGGTGCTAGTAACAGTGGTTCACACAACTTCTTGGTTGGGAATAATGGCTTAGTTCTATTAGATGGTAAGCTTGGCCCAACTAATTCTGATAAAAGATTAACTCTTCCTAGCGGCGGAAGATTATACATTAATAATGCTAATGATACTGATAGTTTGTGCTTAAAATCTAATGTTATAGAAATTATTGATAGTGGCGGCAATAACTATCCAGATAATACTTTAACTTTTAGATTTATTGGAAATAATTCAGCAGACCTTTTAATTCTAAGTCACGACTCACTTGGACCATCAGATTATATTGCTACTTGGGGCTACCCAAAGACATTCAATAATCTTAATTATTATAATGATGAATATTGGTTTCCAACCGTTGGTCTTTCTGGAGAAGTTACTCCTAATGCCATTAGCAATAAAGAGCCAAAACCTTATTCACAGCTAAATGGAAATTTTAAGCTAAAAGGCAATATACAATTTGGCGATGGCACATATCTTGGTAGCTCCAAGCCCATAATCAAAAATACTTTACTTGCAAATAGCGGCATAGCACTTGGAAATAGTGGCATATCTCTTGCCAATAGCGGAATATCAAGAATAAATAGTGCTATTATTGAAGGATTCATGCCCGATGGCTTACAAGCTCCAGCCAATGCCTCTACTAAGACTAGCGGCATCTTAATACTAAAAGACAGTAATTGGGCAAATTCTGGAGACATTTTTGTTATTAATAGAGACACTACATCAGTAATACATTCTGGAGCTTATGTGATAGCTGCTAGGATAAATAATGAATATAAACCCATTTGGATTAGTGCAAGTAGTACGCCATGCACATGCTGTAACAATTAAAGGGCTTCCATATGGGAAAACCATTTAACCCATGCTTCAAGAATCCATCTCCATATATTGTATATACTCAGCCGGGATTAACAACTCTACCGCCACAAGCAGAAGATTTTTTTGCACTGTCAGATTCTTATCATGAATGTGTTCAAGTTTCAGACAGCAAAATTAGAAATTTTCACGAAAAATCTGATACTTTAACTTCTACATCAATAAAAGTTTCTGATATAAGTATTAATGATTTTGGATGTGATGATTTCTATTTGTCTGTGTCTGGTGTAAATAATGACTTTTTCAAAATAAATAACAATAAGTTATATTTTGACTATCTTTATTCAACAAAAAATAAATATGAAGCTTATGTAAATACTGTCAATATAAATGGAGAACTCTTAAATTCAACTTTATTTACTCTGAATGTAGAACCCCCCTGTTATTATTGTGTAGATTTATACGATGGTTATTATTGTGTTGATGTAGATGGATACTACTGTGTAGAAATAGATGATGGTTATTACTGCGTAGAAACCCCCAACCCAGATCCTTACTACTGTGTAAGAATCAAAGATTCTTAAGGAGAAAACATGAGAACTTGCATACATAGTTCAGCATATAATCCATCTGTACACACTATACTTGGTGGTCCATATTCATCCACAAGTCAGTGTGAATCTGTGTGTAGTTCACCGTCTACTACATTACCCCCTATTACAACAACACCCAATCCAAACTTTACATTATTACCTCCAATAGTTCCTTTTATGAATGGAAGTAATTTATTTAACATTAACAATGTTCCAGTTAGGGTATTTACACAATATGCTCCAGATAATCAAACTTTAGGTTCATATACTGATTTTCCAAGCTTTACGATGGATGCTAAAAGTAATTATGATTTAATGTCTTTGTTTGCAGATACTGACCCAACTCTACTAACCCCATCTCAAATAAAGCCTTTTAGTGTGAATTCACAAACTTTTGTGATTGACCGGGGTGGAATAATTAAAGCTAGATTTATTTATGTTGGGTCTAATTCTAGTCAAATCAGTGCTTATTCTCTTACTTCTTACGCTGGTACTATTACTAATACTCCTGTATATCCAACTTACTCAAATACTGATAATATACTATCCCCTATTTTTAGCAATAAAAAGATATATAATCCAAATTACTTTACTGTTATTGCTCTTATTGAATATGCGTATTATTATTCAACTCCTAATTTATTGACACAGGAAAGAAATTGGACAAATTATCGTTTGTCTCCAGTAGTTATTGGGGCAAATTCATTTTCAAATGACATAACTACACTCAGTAATAATGTCAGTATAGTTTCCAAACCATTACGTGCCAGATTTGTGAGAAATGACCTTACTAATACGTCTGTGAGTAGCTACGGTAACAATTATGCCTAGTTATGTTTGTTTAAAATCTTCTCAGATTAACCTATCTTTACATGAGATAGTGAGCGGGCCATATGATGAGCCACCTTGTGGTGGTTTGTGCTATGAGCCTCCCACAACCACTAACACCACTATACCGCCAACCACAACTGTAGCACCAACTACCACCACGGTAGCACCAACTACCACCACGGTAGCACCAACTACCACTACTGTAGC